>Ga0181520_10003779_pt1 | contig 26168 bp, 24 predicted proteins | sample PEATcosm2014_Bin_29_FD_132451 | JGI IMG/M metagenome (GOLD analysis project Ga0181520, IMG submission 132451) | Peatland microbial communities from MTU Mesocosm Facility, Houghton, MI, USA - PEATcosm2014_Bin02_30_metaG | ecosystem: Environmental > Terrestrial > Soil > Wetlands > Peat | place...
AGGCAGTATTTAAAGGCACATTGACCGCAGCCGGAGCAGGCGCTATCGTTGCGGCCAGCGCACTTTCAGCGCCATCGGCGCATTTCAGCGCACTTCCAGCACTCCCAGCGCTGGCCCAGCACTCGGGCTTAATCTTCCTCAGGCAGGCTACATCCGGGGTTCAAAGACGTACCCGAAGCCGCGCATGGTCTGGATTACCCCACCACCTGACCGGTCGCCAGACGTCTGGCGACCGCCATCTTTTGGCGTCTGGTCAGGTTGTGGGGTTAGTTTCCCCCTGGCGTCGCCAAGCTTGATGCGCAGACGATGGATATGCTGCTCTACGATTTTCGATTCGCAGTCAAAGTCCAGGTTCCATACCTGCTGAATGATAACCGTCTGGGAGAGTATGCGCCCGGGGTGGCGCATGAAAAACTCCAGCAGCTCGAAGCGAATCAACCATGCCGAACGCGCTTGCCAAGTTTATTTGCGTATCAGGCCTCGTAGCAATATTGATAAGTTTACTCGGTTCGGCGATCCTCCGGATGAACATCGAACAAAAAGAAGCTTCGGAAAGTGACAAGAAATTAAACAGGCACTCTCATCTTTTCAACTGAATCTATACCCTCACATAAGCATTTATTTAAAATCCAACTCTTACCGTCTATATTCTCTGTGCCGGTTTTGCAACGCGTTTTTGTGGATTTTGAAACCGGGGAAGTCAAAAACCGGAAGGGCGGGATCAGCCTGTTCGCCCTTTTCTTATATGGGCAATGCAAAAACTGATCATGAAGAATCCAACAAGGAAAGCGACGATAGTCGATCCTGTAGGCAGATCAAGCTGGTATGAAAAAGCAACACCTGCAATGGCGGAGACTACGGCGATAAAAATGGCAATCTTGAAGGTCCGGCTCAGGCGTTCGGTGAGATACAGTGCGCTGGCGCCGGGAGCCACCAGCATGGTAAAAGTCAGCAGCGCCCCCACCACCCGGATCGAGACGGCTACGGCCAATCCCACCGCCGCATAAAAAATCATATTCCAGACGCCGACGGAAATCCCCAGCGCCCGTCCCATATCCGGATCGTAGGCGGAAATGAGGAACTCTTTAGAGGCCAGAAACTGCAGAAGGGAAAGAAAAACGAAGACGATTACCAGCATCCAGAGCATAGATACGGGGACCGTCAAAATGTTGCCGAAAAGAATATTCAGTATGTCCGCTTCTCCCCGAGGGGCTTTGGTGATCAGGAGCACGGAGGCGGCGGAGCCTCCGGCATAGAGCATGCCGATCAGGGCTTCGGGCGGCAGCCGGGGAGAATCGGCCACGCGTGATAAAGCCAGAAAACTGAGGATCGTCAAAGCCAGCGCGATCGGGAAAGGCGCAAGCTGGAATAAAACGGCCAGCGCCACTGCGGCAGAGGCGACTTCGGCGACCGCAGCGCCGGCAAAAACAATGCGCCTCAAGACTACGTAAACGCTGAGCGGCGACAGGCCGATCGCGACAAGAAAACCGGCAAAGAAAATATGGCGCAGAAATGGAACTGTCAGAATTTCAATCATGAGAGTTTATATGCGTGCGTGATGACTTCAGGAGATAAAATCCGCTCTTTTTCTCCGACCAACAGATTGCCTTCGGAAGTGATCAGCGCCACCCGGTGCGCATAACGCTCAATCGTACTCAGTAGATGCGTCACGAAAACGATCGTCGTTTGTTTTTCCCGCTGGAGCTCAGTCAACAGTTCCATGATGGCCCGCTCCGAAACTATGTCCATTCCGTTGGTTGGCTCATCCAGGAGGAGAATTTCCGGCTCCGAGGCCAGCGCGCGCGCGATAAGGACGCGCTGTTTTTGTCCCCCAGAAAGCTGCCGGTACGGCCGTTTCGCGAACTGGTCCATGCCCACCTGACTCAAACAGTCATGGGTTACTTTAATATCTTCAGCATTCGGCCTGCGGAAAATACCGATGCGCCCGAAACGGCCCATCAATACGACTTCCAGCGCCGTTAAAGGGAAGTGAAAATCCAGGCTCTCCCGCTGGGGCACATACCCGAAAAGCGGATGTCCGCCCGTAACGCTGCTTTTCTCGATGGATCCGGACATCGGCCTGATAAGACCGAGAAAGGCTTTGAGCAGAGTGGTTTTGCCAGTGCCGTTAGGCCCCATGACGCCGAGAAAGTCCCCTCGCCGGATAGAAAAAGTAATGCCCTGCAGGACTTTACGTCGTCCGTATCCGAGAGCCAGATCGCTGACTTTGATCAGATCAGCGGGCATGTTTGAACGCTTCAACGAATTGATTAACTATCACATCCATCATGGAAATATAGTCTTTCTCCTGAGGATTTAAGCCGATGTCGTACAGAGAAATGTTCAGCAGCGGGACACCCAGTTGGTCGGCCACCGCTTTACCGATCGATACATCATAGTATGGCTCCGTCACGATCGCTTTAACGTTTTTGTCTCTGGCCATACGGACCACTTCTTCAATCCTTCGCGGAGACGGGACAAACCCTGGCTTTTCTTCAATCGTTTTCGGGGGTTCAGGAATCCGCAAATGAAAGGCCTCCGCAAAATAAGTCCAGGATTCATGGTAGGGGATAAAGGCGTAACCTTTATAAGGAGCCATTTCCGCATGCCAGCGCGCTTCCGCTTTGGACAAGTTGCTTTCGAAATCAGCGAGATTTTTTTCGAAAGTTGTTTTATCCCCTGAATCAACATAAACAAGCGCTTTGCATATATTCCGCGCCATTATGCGACCGTCTTCAGGATTCAACTGAAAATGCGGGTTACCGTAAGGGTGAATGTCGCCGAAACTGTAATCGATATTGCCTTTGGGAACATCAAGCAGCGGAATGCCGTGGTAAATCTCCGCTTTCACAAGGTTGGGGTTATTCGCAGCATTGACGAGATCCCGCGCCCAGTCCTCCAGGTTAAGGCCGACAGTGATAAAGAGATTGGCCCGGTGAATCTTGAAGAGGTCCTGAGGCCGGGATGAATAATCATCCGCATTGAAACCCGCAGGCACGAGCGATTCGACATCGATTTTGTCTCCTCCTACCGCTTTGGTCAGCGCTTCAGTGTAATCCGTGGTAGTTACGACATGGACGCGAGCCCAGGCGCCGGCGGACAGGAAGGCGGATGCTCCTATGAGTGACAAAAGTCTTATTCGTTTAAGCATAAAATTCTCCTGTGTGTTCAGCTCAATTGTTTCAGGTTCCCAAGCGAGAACGTAGCCTGGAATGAAATCGTCTCATTCGGACGCATATCTCCCAGAGGCGTAGTATGCGTGTATTGAATGCGAAGCCGGGTGTTATCCGAGACGAACCATGTGGCATTCGGGCCAATGGTCAATTGTCTTCCATAGGGAGCAACTGCCTGGTCTGCCAGATCCGCGAGGAATCCCACATGATATCGCAGGGCGAAGTTGTAATCGAGAAAGCTGTAGACGCCCTGTTTGAAATTCTCGTCGCCCTGGCCGTGACGATCAGCCAGCATCCCTTCCGTGCTCCAGGTCCATACCCGGCGCTGCGACGCGGCGTATTGCAGCTGGAAGTAAGGTTCAACCAGCGTTTCGGAGCGCCCAACCGGCGAAGGTCCCTGCGCTACGCTGACTCCCGTCTCAAAAGATCCGGTACGGAAGGCGTCCTGGGAATAATCCAGGGTGGACAGGTAGGCCAGATCCAAATTATTTGTTCCGCCCAAAACGTCTCCCCGGACAGCGTTCAAGTCGGCTTTCAGGTTGAGATCCCAGGGATTGGGAACATAGAAATTTACTTCAGCGCCCGTCCCGATTAATCCATCCGGGCTCAAATAATTTGCAATGGCATTCGGGCGGTTATACATGGGCAACTGAAAGGTGTTCATCAGGTCCAGAAGCCCGAACTGGGGAAGGAAGCGCCCCAGACGTACAGCCGTATCCCCAGGCAGTTTATTGAAGTGAACCCAAGCTTCCTCAATATTCGCCGCACCGCCCTGAGGAATATCGATCGTGAACTGGGCGTTTGTGAAAGGATCAATCGGCGAGAAGAATACCGCCTGCCCATCGCGGATCTTTGGCTGCTGGTCTATAGCGGCATAGCGTGGATCTGTTTTGGGAAGATTATTTTTTTCGAATGCAAAATCTCCCGCAATACCGATGTCCGGGAGGAATATTTTCGGTACGCCCGGAATCGCCGGGATGATAATTCTCCCGGATTCATCTTCATTCGGCACGGCAGCGCCCGCATCCATGCCGGCTGGCGACGGCGAAGAATTGCCTGGGGTGACCATGCCAGGATTTGCCCAGGCTTTCGATCCCAGAAAACAACATGCTAAAAGGCTAAAAGAAATGAAATTTCTTTTCATAGGGCAGACTCTTCTTTCTTAAAAGATAGAAAACTTTTGGGACAGCTCAGACGGCGATATTCAGGAAACGAAAAAAGATTATATGGAAGGAGGACCGCGGGGAAAATCGACAAGAACCGCTGATTCGTTTCCAGCAGGTTCTACCGCGAAGGGAACGCTGCCGGCGATCGTAAATTGCGGGCTGAGACCGTCTATTGCGGGGCATGCCGGCGCCGTTGCGGTCTGGCAGAGACAGCAATGAGAACTGGAATGCTGGTGAGTTTCAGCCAGAACGCCGTGCGCCGTGAGGGTAAAAACGGCAAGCAGTGCGGCGAGAAGACCTGCCTTGTATAGAAACTTTTTCATGCCAGATGAATGATATAACAATCGACCCTGAACATTAAACATAAAATTGGGGCGGTTATTCCCGGCCCGGCCAGCATGTAACCGTAGAAACCATCGGGCTGTCCTAATGACGCCTGCCCCGTCCGGAAAATTCCTGTATGTTCATCAAAGGCAACGCTTACGCGCTACGCATTTCAACTGCCAGCCTGGGAGTCAGCCTGGCGATCACGTCGTTAATGATACATCCGGTCAAACCGTTCCGCATATACCACCGGCGATTGCCAGAGCGGACATCTGCTCCGAACCCACGCGCGGTGGAACCCGATATGCATTTCATTCCCAGCGTCCTGCCCATTAATGGCTATATTACCTCGGGATTTGGCCAACGGATCTCGCCCATAGACCAGACATCAGAATTCCACCGTGGCATCGACATTGCCGCGCCTGCCGGAACGCCGGTAGTAGCTGCGGCGAACGGCAGAGTAAAACTTGCCGCCTCCACAGGATTACTGGGACTGCTTGTGGTGATCGATCATGGCGATGGTTACGAAACCTGGTATGCGCACAATGAATATCTGCTCGTTAAGACCGGCGACTGGGTACTTTCCGGCCAAGCGATTGCTCTATTAGGTACCACAGGCCGGAGTACCGGTCCACATCTGCATTACGAAGTATGGAAAAACGGCCAGGCAATAGACCCTGCCCCGTTTCTTGGCTCCGCTGCTTCCTATATCCACAGTAATAATTCATAGCTGACGGCTTATTCCCACTTTCGTCCCCAGTTCAGTACTTGAGGATACCGGATTATCGCCTACCCCAACCATAATGCAGTTCAAAGAATTCTTTTATAGCCCGCCCGAACCGGTAAAGGCGGCTGCGTGAACAGTTGCGGCGGTTTTCCGCATTAGAAATGACCTCTATAATCTCATCAGAGGATCCGCACTTAAGTATTTTCCCCACCAGCCTTCTGTTATGGAATAGGGCCGAAACAGCCACCAGCAGGTTCATATGCAGATGATTTTGATCTAGCGGACCGGCCAGGATGATAAACAGTTGTGTCCGGTGATCCGGATTGGAAGGGTTTACGATTCCTTTGGGGCAAATGCCCAGCGCGACTCGCAGGTGGTGGAAGGATCCCAGGCAGGACCGCATAACCGCCACACCCGTCGGGATTATCAGAGCCCCTTCTCTCTCCCGGCTCCATATATCCTGAAGCACTGTGGCTCGATCAATCCCGTGAAAAGTACCAACCAGGGTTTCCACTGCGCCGATTTTGTTTTCGTTATCTTTGAAAAAAAGAATGCTGTGCGGTGTCAAAAACTCCGAGAAACGAAAAATCTCCCGTCTCAACGGACTGCTTAGCAATTCCCGCTGAAGTTCTCGTTTTTCCGAAGCGGTGACGTGCGGCAGGAGCGCTGTCATAATTATTCCCCCGCAAAGAATGCGAATTGTATCTTAGAGTTTTTTTTGCACCCAGAAACCTACGACAAAAAAAATAACCACTACGGCAATTATTAATATAACTAGATGATTCATATTTTCACCCCTTTATAGCGTCAAGCGCCAGATTGAGTTCCAGCACATTCACGGCAGGCTCTCCTAGAATCCCAAGGAACCGTCCCTGCGTATTAGCCTGAATCAGCCCGCTGATTTTTCCCTCGGGGACGTTCCGCGCACGCGCCACGCGTTCAAGCTGATAGTATGCGGCGGCCGGGCTGATGTGCGGGTCCAGGCCGCTCGCTGAAGAAGTTACAAGATCCACCGGCATGGGATCGAGATTCCCCGGGTCGGCTTTGCGCAGCGCGTCAATGCGCGCCTGTATTTCCTGGATAAGCGCGGGGTTCGTGGGACCGAGATTTGAACCGCCGGAATTGGATGCGTTATATGGCTGGGGCGTGGTTGCTGACAGGCGGCTCCAGAAATATTTAGGGTCGTCAAAGGGCTGGCCGATCAGGGATGATCCCGCGGGCTTGCCATCCTTAAGAATAAGGCTGCCATTAGCCTGTTTCGGGAAGAGAGCCTGTGAAATCCCGGTCAGAACCAGCGGATAAACCAGACCGGTGAGAACTGTCAGAACGATCGTGGTACGAATGGAAATCTTAAGTTGTTCGAAATACATGAACGGATTCCTTTCCCCTTATTCTTTACACCAATCTCATAGCCACAAGCAACATATCGATCAGTTTGATCCCGATAAAAGGCGCGATCACTCCCCCAACGCCATAAATCAGCGCATGATCACGCAGCAAACGGCTGGCTCCGACAGCGCGGTATTTTACGCCGCGCAGGGACAGCGGGATCAGCAAAATAATGATGATTGCATTAAAAATTACCGCGGACATGATGGCGCTGGTCGGAGTAGCCAGATGCATGATGTTTAACTTCGAAAGCACGGAATAGGTACTGGCAAACGCCGCCGGGATGATCGCGAAATACTTCGAGACATCGTTTGCAATACTGAAAGTCGTCAGCGCGCCGCGGGTGATCAGCAATTGTTTTCCGATCTCAACGATTTCAATCAGTTTCGTCGGATTTGAATCCAGGTCCACCATATTGCCGGCTTCCTTGGCGGCCTGAGTGCCGGAATTCATGGCCACAGCGACGTCTGCCTGCGCCAGAGCAGGCGCATCGTTTGTCCCGTCGCCGGTCATAGCCACCAGACGCCCGCCGGTCTGCGTATCGCGGATCAGTTTGAGTTTATTTTCCGGCGTTGCCTGAGCGAGAAAGTCGTCGACTCCGGCTTCAGCGGCTATCGCCGCGGCGGTCAAGGGGTTGTCGCCTGTGATCATGACCGTTTTAATACCCATGCGGCGCAATTCTGCGAAACGTTCTTTTATTCCGCCTTTAACGATGTCCTTAAGATGCACGACTCCGAGCACGCTTCCCCGGTCGGCGACAACAAGAGGTGTTCCCCCGGTTTTGGCGATATTTTCCACAGTCGTTTTCACTCCTGCCGGGAACGTGCCGCCCTGAGATCCAACATAGGCTTCCACCGCATCAGCGGCGCCTTTGCGTATGCGGCGCCCGTCATGCAGATCGACTCCGCTCATCCTTGTCTGTGCGGAAAAAGGAATGAACGAGGCCCCCAGCTCGTGGACCTGGCGTTCCCGGATGTTGTATTTGGTCTTGGCCAGAACCACGATGCTCCGTCCTTCCGGCGTTTCATCCGATAAGGAAGAAATTTGCGCGGCATCTGCCAGAACCTCGCTCGGGATGCCGTCCGCCGGCATAAATGCGACCGCCTGCCGGTTGCCCAGCGTGATCGTTCCTGTTTTATCCAGTAAAAGAACATCAACATCTCCCGCAGCTTCCACTGCGCGGCCCGACATGGCAATAACGTTAGCCTGAATCATGCGGTCCATTCCGGCAATGCCGATAGCAGGCAGAAGTCCGCCGATTGTAGTCGGGATCAGGCAGACCAGAAGCGCCACCAGCACAGTCACAGTGACCGGCGAGCCATGCCCTGCGGAGGAAACGCTGTATAAGGAAAAAGGCAGCAGCGTGACAGTGGCAAAAAGGAAAATCAGCGTCATCCCTGCCAACAGAATGTTCAGGGCGATTTCATTCGGCGTCTTCTGCCGCTTGGCGCCTTCCACCATGCTGATCATGCGGTCAAGGAACGTCTCTCCCGGACTGGAGGTGATCCGTACCACCAACCAGTCGGAAAGCACGGTCGTACCGCCTGTCACCGCGCTGCGGTCGCCGCCCGATTCGCGTATGACCGGCGCAGACTCACCGGTGATAGCGGCTTCGTTGACCGAAGCCACGCCTTCGATAACTTCGCCATCCATGGGGACATTGTCTCCTGCCTCAATCAGGACTACATCGCCTTTTCGCAGTTCGGAAGCGGAGATGACTTTGAAGACGGAACCGTGAACAGGCTTCTCAAGCAATTTGGCGGGTGTATCTTGTCGCGCTTTGCGGAGATTCGCAGCCTGAGCCTTGCCTCGGCCTTCAGCCATGGCTTCGGCGAAATTGGCAAATCCCACGGTAAACCAGAGCCAGAGCGAAACCGCCAGAATAAAACCGGAGGGGGCTTCGCCATGACCGGCTAGAGCCTGGATCCATAGCCCTGTAGTAAGAATGCTTCCCACTTCGACAACGAACATCACGGGGTTTTTAATCTGATGTCTGGGATCCAGCTTTTTGAAAGACTCCACAAAAGCCGGGCCTGCTATCTTCGGATCAAACAGCGAATGCGATTTTCGGGAACTGGCCATGAAGATCTCCTTAAGAAATGAAAATCAGATGTTCGACTATCGGGCCTAACGCCAGAGCCGGTACGAATGTCAAAGCGCCTACGATAATGACTACGGACACCAGGAAGAAAACGAACAAAGGCGTATCCGTAGGAAGAGTGCCAGCGCTGGGCGGAACGATTTTCTTGCGCGCCAGAGATCCGGCGATCGCCAGTACCGGGATGATGATCCAGTAGCGCGCGAAAAACATGGCTATTCCAAGCGCCGTGTTGTAGAACGGCGTGTTGGCGTTGAGGCCGGCGAAGGCGCTTCCGTTATTGTTGCCCGCTGAGGCGAAACCATAAAGCACTTCGCTGAAACCGTGCGGGCCAGGGTTGGACATGCCTGCAAGGCCGGCTTTTGTCACAACAGCGATGGCTGTTCCAAAAAGCACCAGAAACCCCGGGACAAGCGTGGCTATAGATGCCATCTTCACTTCATAAGCTTCTATTTTCTTCCCCAGGAATTCCGGCGTGCGGCCCACCATCAGGCCGGCGATAAACACCGCTATCAGAACGAAAATGAGCATGCCATAAAGTCCCGAACCTACACCGCCATAAATTACCTCACCAAGTTTCATCAGGATCATCGGGACTATCCCGCCCAGCGGCGTGAAAGAATCATGCATCGCATTCACGGAGCCGTTCGACGCAGCCGTAGTGGCCGTAGCCCAGAGAGCGGAACCAGCGATACCAAAGCGCACTTCCTTGCCCTCCATATTGCCGCCGGATTGAAGCGCCGAATAGGACTGATTTATGCCCAGTTTAGCGAGAGCCGGATTACCGCCCTGCTCCATGGAAACGCAGAGCCACAAAAGCGGCAGAAAAATCACAGTCATGGCAGCAAGAATTGCCCATCCTTCGCTTGGCTTGCCAACCATTTTCCCGAAGGTGTAGCACAACGCGGCGGCAATCAGCAGAATGGCTTCCAGTTCCAGAAAGTTCGTTAGCGGCGTGGGATTCTCGTAAGGGTGCGCTGAATTAACATTAAAAAATCCCCCGCCATTTGTGCCGATCATCTTGATGGCTTCCTGCGAAGCTACCGGGCCGACAGCAATCGTCTGCATTCTTGCCGTCATCCCGGCAGGCCGTAAGCCGGGATCCATGGATCCCCCGCTGACACCCGCGGGGGATGACGTATACTGCTGGACAAGCGGCACAGTCACGCTCGGTTTCAAAGTCTGGGGAACCCCCTGCCAGACAAGAACCATGGTAAACACGGCGGCAATCGGCAGAAGTATGTAGAGCGTGGTTCGAACCAGATCTACCCAGAAATTGCCTATGGTCTCCGACTTTTTACGGGCAAACCCCCGGATCATGGCAACCAGAACCGCCATTCCGGTAGCGGCAGATTTGAAATTCTGCACAGCCAGCGCCATCATCTGTGTCAGGTAGCTCATAGTGGACTCGCCTGCATAGCCCTGCCAGTTTGTATTGGTGGCGAAGCTGACCGCAGTATTAAAGGAAGAGTCCGGAGAAACCGGAGGCATGGCCATGGGGTTCAGCGGCAGATGATTCTGCACGCGCTGAATCAGATATACGACCAGAATGCCCAGGGCATTAAAAAACATTACTGCGACAGCATAGGTTTTCCAGTTCATTTCCACATCTCTGCGTACGCCGGTCAATCTGTAAATCAGACGCTCAACCGGACCGAGGATTTTGTCGATCCACATCGGTTCGTTTTCATAAACCCTGGCCATATAAAGACCCAGCGGCTTAACCGCCAGCAGCAATACCACCATGTAGATGGCGCATTGAATGAAATTATTAAGGTTCATTAGAAGATCTCCGGCTTGAGCAAAGCCACAAGCAGGTAAATGAATATAAGAAACGACACTATGCCGCCTATTATGTAAATGATGTTCATAAACAACTCCTTATATCTTCTCGAAAAGGACAATAAGCCCGAGCGACAGCGCGATAAGACCAAGAATCAAACTGAGATAAACCAAATCCATACAAAAAACCTCCCGTATGAATCCAGAATAACGGAAACGCGCATGAATGCGCCATTAGCAGGCCGTTAATAAGTCGTTAATTCTCTACCGGGTGGGAAACGGTACTGTCCCCAGTGAAATTTAAAAAGTCAGCACCGTCTTGGCTATTAAATTTCAATGGCGGACGAGACGGCGTTTTTGCCGCTTTTCTTTACACCGTACATCAGCTCATCCGCCTGATGCAGCATCTGCGCTTCAGAAAAGGACGGTTTCAAATAGGTTTTGACTCCGATGCTTAGACTCACCGGCCATTTCTTTTCCTGAGCGCCTTCCGCCAGAAGCTTGTGAATTTTTTCCATAACCACACGTGCGCCTTCGGGATTAAGTTCCGGCAGGAGAACGGCAAATTCATCCCCTCCGATGCGTGCGACAAGATCCATTGCTCTGAGATTTTTCACCAATAAATCAGCGACAAATAGCAGAACCGCGTCTCCGGCATCGTGGCCCATGGAATCGTTTACCTGCTTGAAATTGTCCACGTCCACATAAGCGAGTGTCAAAGGATGGTTCAGGCGGCGGGCGCGTGCTGTTTCTCTTCTAAGCGCCTCCAAAAAGGCGCGGCGGTTGGCGGCTCCCGTAAGGGTGTCATGGAAAGCGAGTCTCTTCTGAAAGTCATAGTCCTTCCTGAGCCTGTAGATAGCAAGGCTCGCTACGATAAATGCCGTCAATTTGATCAGGAAATTCCACAACATGTACCAGGAAAAAAGCGGGATGCCGCGGGGAAACTCATCTGCAGTCAGCCAGGCAAGGGAGCTGATCACCGACATGGCCACAGCGGTTCCCCGTCCTGCAAACCAGGCTGTTATAAAAAGAGGAATTAAATAAAAAAGCCCGAAGGTGATTTCCGGAGGCGCGGCATAATCAATTTCCCAGATTACAGTTAATATTACAGCCGCTGCCGCGACAGCTACCACCGGCGACTGGCGGTCAAGCCACGCCGTAACCCGTGTAATGAATTTCATTTCTGTTGCGATTGTTCCCCGGTCATCAAGGCCGGATCAACGAGTCTATCGAACTCAGCCGCATCCATAAGGCGCATTTTCAGACACGCCTCTTTCAGGCTGATATTCTGGCGATGAGCTGCGTGCGCAGCTTTGGCCGCCTTGTCGTAGCCGATCTTAGGGGCCAGAGCCGTCACAAGCATAAGCGATCCGCTGACATAGGAATCTATACGCCTGCGGTTTACTCTGATGTCCTCAACGCAATGCTTCCGGAACATGCGGCAGGCGCCGGACAAAAGCCGCACCGAATGCAGGAAATTGTGAATCATCACGGGCTTGAAGACATTCAGTTCGAAATTACCCTGAGAACCGGCAAACCCTATGGCAGTGTCGTTTCCCATTACCTGAATCGCGACCATGGTCATGGCTTCGCTCTGCGTAGGATTGACCTTTCCAGGCATGATCGATGAGCCGGGCTCATTTTCAGGCAGAATCAGCTCGCCCAGACCGCAGCGCGGCCCAGACGCAAGCCAGCGTATATCATTGGCAATTTTCATCAGGGAACCGGCCAGCGTTCTCAGCGCGCCGCTCGCGTTAACCAGTTCGTCATGCGCGGAAAGCGCCGCAAATTTATTGGGGTGCGATTTAAAAGGAAGGCCGGTCAATTCCGCAATTTTAGCTGCGGCGAGTTCGCCGAATCCTTCCGGAGCATTGAGCCCGGTCCCCACGGCGGTCCCTCCGACGGCTAGATCCATGAGCCCCGGAAGCGCTTCATTCAACCGTGCGGTATCGCGCTCCAGCAGCGAAACCCATCCGGAAAATTCCTGACCGACCGTGATGGGCACGGCGTCCTGCAGATGAGTGCGGCCCATTTTGATAATCCTTTTGAATTCCTTCTGCTTTTTCTGCAGCGCCAGAGACAGTCCTTCAACCGCAGGCAACAGGGATTTCTTCAGCTCCACAGCAGCGGCAACGTACATGGCTGAAGGAAACACGTCGTTTGACGACTGCGACATGTTCACATGATCGTTGGGATGGATGGGGTTTTTCGAACCCATGGCTCCGCCCACGATCTCTATGGCGCGATTGGAAATTACCTCATTCACGTTCATGTTCGTCTGCGTTCCGCTGCCGGTCTGCCAGATCCTCAATGGAAAATGATCCTGCAGCTTCCCGGAAACGACTTCATCTGCGGCGCGGATAATAAGTTTTGCCAGCTCAGGTTTAAGTTTCCCCAGATCCTCGTTTGCCATGGCGCAGGCTTTTTTCACAACGCCGAAAGCCCGGATCAGCTCCGGCGGCATACTATCAGCGCCAATATCAAAATGGGAGAGAGAGCGCTGGGTCTGCGCGCCCCAGTAGCGGTCCGCGGGGACTTTGATCTTCCCGAGAGAATCGGATTCTGTGCGGGTCTTAGGCGCCGTAGTCATGATGCTTTCCCTTCCTCTTCATATTTTCCCGCAATACGGCCGGGAGCCTGCATCCCGTCAAGTATACCTTGTGGCTTTCCGTCAGGAAAGGGCGCGGCGTTCCTTAAAGCTCATGCACATACCCCCGGAAAAGTGTCAGAATATAATAGTCTAGGGACCAAACAATGAAAAAATCAGAAAAGATAATGAAAATGGTGGCGAAGTTAACGGCAAAAAGAGAAGATGAGATTCTGCGGGAATACGCGGGCCGGCTGGCGGAACTTGAATCGGAACTCCGCAGCTATCCGTCCGACCCGGAGGCCCGGGCATTTTTGTCGTTCGTCCGCAAACCGCGGGCCGCAAAGTTGAACGAAGAGCCGGTAGTTCAGTTTACGTTTGGCGGTAAGACCTATGCCATCGGGCACAACGATATGACTTATGCCGACACCAACCACGCCCGCGGAATTCGATACATCAGTTTCTATGCGGACGGGAAGCGGGTTCTCTTTATCGAAGGGGATTTTGAAGACCAGCAATTTGGCTCGAACTTCAGGTTCCAAAGCGCTAAAGTGTTCACGCCTGGCGAATGGGAGAAAGGTTTCGTCAAACTGACCGATCAAATGCGCGCCTGCAAAGAGGAGCGGCGGGAAATCTTCCGGAAAAACCGCGACGCGGCAAAAAACCGCGCACATTCCTAAAACGGCGGATCAAACAACGCCGGCCTGTTATCGACCGCCGTAACGCTTTCGCTTTTTTACAGGGGCGTGTCTGGCGGGAATGCGCTCCGGATATTTTTGTGGTATGATGTTTTCACTATGATCTCACAGACGATCAGCGTTTCGCAAATGTGTTGCGGCATGTGCATGATGTGTATGTGCAGGGAAACGCTGCGCGGTCTATGAAGTAGTGACGCAACCAAAAGACCTTTTCAGAGTTTCCCTCATCCTCGAATACGCGGATGGGGTTTTTGCTTTCTGGATGACGGGGATGATATCGGGAATAAAAAATCATTGACCATCAAACAGAGGAGTGAAAGTGTATGAGCAAGATCGACGCTAAGCTGAAAACGGAGACATTGGCTTTGCACGGCGGGCAGGAACCGGATCCGGCCACCGGAGCGCGGGCCGTCCCCATTTATCAGACTACTTCCTACCAGTTCAAAAGCGCTGAGCACGCAGCCAGCCTTTTCGGGTTGAAGGAATTCGGCAACATCTACACCCGGTTGACGAACCCGACCACCGACGTGCTGGAAAAGCGCATGGCTGCCCTTGACGGCGGCGTGGGCGCGCTGGCCGTGGCGAGCGGCCAGGCGGCGATCACCTTATCGATTTTGAATATCGCCAAAGCGGGCGATGAAATCGTTTCCGCGGACAACCTCTACGGCGGGACATACAACCTGTTCCACCACACCCTGCCGAAGTTCGGCGTGAAAGTCACCTTCGTGCCTTCCAATAATCTGGGAGCGATCGATAAGGCGGTCACCCCGCAGACAAAGGCTGTTTACGCGGAATCGATCGGCAACCCGAAACTGGACGTGGCAGACCTCGAAGGCATCGCAAAAATCGCGCACAGGCACGGCGTTCCCTTCATCCTCGACAACACGGTTTCCCCTTATCTCCTGAAGCCTTTCGAGTACGGCGTGGACATTGCGGTTTATTCCGCGACGAAATTCATCGGCGGGCACGGCACTTCGATCGGCGGGATTATCGTAGATTCCGGTAAATTCTCCTGGACGAACGGCAGGTTCCCCTTGATAGCGGGCGCCGATCCCAGCTACCACGGCATCAATTTCGTGGAAGCCTTGAAGCCCATGGGAAACATCGCCTACATTATCAAGGCGCGCGTCACGCTGTTGCGCGACATCGGGCCTGCGCTTTCTCCCATAAATTCTTTCCTTTTCCTGCAGGGGCTTGAGACTCTGCACCTGCGCATGCCGCGCCATTCGGAAAACGCCCTGGCAGTTGCGGGCTGCCTTGAAAAGCATCCGTCGGTGAGCTGGGTGAATTACCCCGGCCTGCCTTCCAGCCCGGAAAGGGCGCGCGCGGACAAATACCTGAGAAAGGGCGCGGGCGCGATTCTCGGGTTCGGCATTAAAGGCGGCGCGGCGGCAGGGAAAAAGTTTATTGATTCGCTTGAACTTATTTCGCACCTTGCGAATATCGGGGACGCCAAATCGCTGGCGATCCATCCGGCCACTACCACGCATCAGCAGCTCTCTTCCGAAGAGCAGCTTGCTACCGGGGTCACGCCGGACTATATCCGTTTGTCGATCGGCATCGAACACATCGATGACATTATTGCGGATATCGAACAGGCTCTGAAGAAAGCGGCGCGCTAAGAGACCATGGTTGAAAACCTGAACATCGAGCCTGCCAAACCTGCTGCGGGAAGCGCGGGGATTGCGCGCACGCAGTTCCTTAATCTCGGGAACGAAGCGATCAATCTTGAGTCCGGCCAGAAACTGGAGAACGTTACACTCGCCTACGAAACCTACGGCAGGCTTAATGCGGAAAAAAACAATGCCATCCTGATTGAGCACGCCTTCTCCGGCGACGCGCACGCCGCGGGCCTGCACGAAGGAGAAACCGCTCCGGGATGGTGGGACAACATGATCGGCCCGGGCAAGGCTTTTGACACCAACCGTTACTTCGTCGTCTGCTCCAATATGATCGGCGGCTGCAAGGGCAGCACCGGGCCTTCTTCGACCGATCCGCGAACAGGCAAGCCCTACGGGTTGAGGTTTCCGGTTATCACGGTCGCGGACATGATCGAGGCCCAGCGCCATCTGATAGATCACCTTGGCATCAGGCGCCTTCTTGCGGTCTCCGGCGGATCCATGGGAGGGATGCTTACGCTGCAGTGGGTGGCGTCATACCCGGACAGGGTGCGCTCCGCAATTCCCATAGCAACGACCCTGAAGCATTCCCCCCAGCAGATCGCCTTCAACGAGGTGGGGCGCCAGGCGGTGATGGCTGATCCCTCCTGGCGCAACGGCGACTACTATGAAACGGGCCAGCCGGAGCGCGGCCTGGCTGTGGCGCGCATGATCGGCCATATAACTTATATGAGCGACACCTCCATGGAAGAAAAGTTTTCGCGCCGCCTGAAGGAGGAAAATTACAGCTTCAGCTTCAACGCGGACTTCGAGGTCGAAGGCTACCTGCGTTACCGCGGCGATAATTTCGTTAAGCGTTTCGACGCCAATTCTTACCTTTATATAACGAAGGCGATGGATTATTTTGATTTGTCAGGCGACAAGCTTATCCTGCCGGGACGCATGCTGGACACCAGATTTCTGGTGATCGCGTTTAAGTCGGACTGGCTCTATCCCGCATACCAGTCGGAGAAGCTGGTGAACCTGTTGAAAACGCGGCACGTTGACACGACTTTCTGCGAGATCACATCCACTTACGGTCACGACGCCTTCCTGCTGGAGGTGGAGGAGCAGACGCATCTGATTTCACATTTTCTGGACAAGACCTTTCAAGGTTATTCCGTGAGCCAGCAGTCATGAGCGAAAATCAAATTCAGCTCGATTATCAGGTTATCACAAGCCTGGTTCAGCCCGGAGCGCGGGTTCTTGACCTGGGCTGCGGGGACGGGGAGCTTCTGGCGCATCTGGCGCGCGCGCGCGCGGCCAAGGTGCAGGGAGTAGAACTTGATGAACAGTCGATCTATAAGTGCGTGGCCAAGGGCCTGAGCGTTTTCCACAGCGACATAGATTCGGGCCTTGCCGGATATCCCGATCAGTCGTTCGACGTCGTTATACTGAACGAAAGCATACAGCAGGTCAAGAAGGTGGACTATGTGCTGGAAGAAGCGCTGCGCGTGGGGCGCCGGGTGATCGTGGGATTTCCCAATTTCGCTCATTACAGGGTGCGCTGGGGGCTGCTCTTTAATGGGCGGTCGCCGACAACGCCGAATCTTCCCTTCCAGTGGCACAACACCCCGAACCTGCGGTTCCTGAGCATCAGCGACTTTCATCATTACTGCATGGAACGCGGCATAAAGGTTTTGAAGGCTTACTATCTGGGCAAAAAGAAAGCCCTCCATGTCCTGCCGAACCTGCGCGCATTCAACGCAATCTTCGTTATCTCAAACGGACAGATAAAAAAATGAACGGCATTCCGGTGAGCGGCGGACGATTCAAAGTTTATTACCGGCTTTTCGGGCATGGCAGCGAGGCCTCGGCCCTTGCGGCGGCACGCGATATCGCCCTTGAACAGACCGTAGAATTTCCCGAAGAACACATACCTTCGGAAGCAATCAGGAAGAACATCGTAGGCAGGATTGAATCCGTTACCGGAGAGGGCGGGATCTTCGAGGCGACGATCAGCTATGCGGCGGAAACCGCGGGCGGCCAGGTGCCTCAGTTGCTCAACGTTCTTTTCGGCAACAGCAGCCTTAAACCGGATATCCTTTTATCGCGCATAGAACTCCCGGAAAACATGCCGTTCAAAGGCCCGCGTTTTGGAGTGGAAGGCCTGCGCCGCCTGCTGGGAATCCCGGACAGACCGCTGTTATGCACCGCCATCAAACCCTTGGGGCTGAATGCGCGCGAGCTGGCGGATCTGACGTACCGCTTCGCGCTCGGCGGTATCGACATCATCAAGGATGACCACGGCCTGGCAGACCAGCCGTTTGCCCCCTTCAAAGAACGCGTGGAACTCTGCTCCGCCGCAGTAGCTAAAGCCAACAAAGAAACAGGCGGCAGGTCTCTTTATTTCCCGAGCATAACTCTGCCATTCAACGATTTTCCCGGTATGCTGCGCTTCGCCAAACAGGCTGGAGCAGGGGGATTTCTCGTATCGCCCGGGATCGTAGGGTTTGACGCCATGCGCCTGATCGCAGGAAATGACGAACTCAATCTTCCGGTACTCATGCACCCTACTTTTCTCGGCGGTTTCGTTACGCATCAGGCGGGCATTTCCCATATGGCGCTTTTCGGGCAGCTTGCCCGCATTGCGGGCGCGGACGGCAGTATTTTCCCGAATTACGGCGGGCGCTTTGCCTTCAGCCGCGAACAGTGCGCGGGAATAGCGGCGGGCTGCTCAATGCCGATGGGAAGCCTGAAAAGAATATTCCCCGTTCCGGGCGGCGGCATGACGCTCGACCGGGTTTCCGAAATGCTCGAGCTTTACGGGCGCGACGTCATTTTCTTAATAGGCGGAGGGCTTTTCAACCGCGGCCCGGACGTTACTGCCGCGGCGCGGTATTTCCTGAGCCTGGTGGAAAAATCACCGCAAACATCTTCGGCTGCGAAATGATTTATCAATCCAGCAGAAAAAATGGATTGCGCTGGCGGAACATCCCGCTGCTTGCTTATAAAGAAGAGGGGACTCATTTTAAAAGCATCACGCGGCAGGTGCTGGCAGGCGAAGGGCAGGGCTTAAGTTCGCAACTGCGCTATTTCGAGATAGCGCCCGGCGGGCATTCGACGCTGGAACGCCATCAGCATGTGCACGGAATAGTTGTGATTCAAGGCAAGGGCCGCGTTCTTGCAGGAAAAAAATTATTTCCCGTGAAGCCGTTCGACGTGGTGCACATTCCCCCGCGGACCTGGCACCAGTTCCGGCCCACCGGAAAAGAAATTTTCGGGTTTTTATGCCTGGTTAACTGCAGGCGTGACCGGCCAGAGCGGCCGGATGAAAATTCCGTCAGGCTTATGCGCAGGGACAAAAAAGTGACAGAATTTATCCGGGTCTAGGATTAACTATGAGCGAAAGAAAACAATTCGGTTTTGAAACACGCATGGTGCACGCGGGCCATATTCCCGACTCCGAGGTCGGCGCGCGCGCGGTTCCGATTTATCAGACAACTTCCTACGTTTTCCCTGACACCCGCTACGCCGCCCAGCTTTTTGAACTGAAGCAGTACGGAAACATATACAGCCGCATCAATAACCCCACTACCGCGGTTTTTGAAGAGCGCATCGCTTCCCTGGAAAACGGAACGGGCGCGGTTGCAGTCGCCAGCGGCATGGCTGCGCAGTTCGTCACCTTCATGACGCTGCTGCAGCCGGGCGATGAAATCGTTTCCTCCGCGCACCTTTACGGCGGCACTGTGACGCAATTTACTAACACCTTCAAGAAGCTGTCCGTTAAGGTGACCCTTGTGGAACCCGGAGATATCGCGAACTGGGAGCGGGCCATAACCCCCAACACAAAAGCTCTTTACGGCGAGACCATCGGCAACCCGCGCGGGAGCATTCTTGATCTGGAAAAGCTTGCCAAGCTGGCGGATTCCCACCATATCCCTTTGATTATCGACAACACCTTCGCCACGCCGTACCTGTGCCGGCCCATCGACTGGGGCGCATCCACCATAGTCCATTCCGCCACAAAGTTCCTCGGCGGCCACGGCACTTCTATCGGCGGAGTGGTGATCGATTCGGGGCTTTTCAACTACGGCCGGTTCCCCACAATCGCAGACCCTTCGCCTTCATATCACGGCCTGCGCTTCTTCGATACCTTCGGGCATTACGGATTCCTGACGAAAGTGCGCGCGGAAACCGTACGCGACACGGGCGCCAGCATTTCCCCCATAAACGCGTTTCTGCTGATCCTTGGCCTGGAGACGCTTTCCGTGCGCATGGACCGGCACGTAGCGAACGCCATGGCCATAGCAACGTATCTACGGGATCATCCCAAAGTGGCTCAGGTCCATTACGCCGGGCTGCCTGATCACCCCGATTATCAACTGGCGAAGAAATATCTGTCGAAAGGGCCGGGCGCGATATTTTCCTTTGAATTAAAATCAGGTTCGGGAGATGCCCGCGAAAACGGGCGGCGGTTTATAGAATCCCTTCAGCTTTTCTCGCACCTGGCCAATGTGGGAGACGTTCACAGCCTGGTTATTCATCCGGCTTCAACCACGCATCAGCAGTTGACGGACGAAGAACTCTCGCTCTGCGGCGTGACGCCGTCGACAATACGGCTTTCAATCGGCCTGGAAACTACGGAGGACCTTTTATGGGATCTGGAACAGGCTTTGCATGCAGCATTCGCCTGAACTCGTCGCTGCCCGCTGAATACCGGGCGCGCTATCAGAACGAAGACACCATCCGGGATCTGATCCTCGATTCCCGGACCATTGCCATTATCGGGGCCTCTACGGACTGGCAGAAGGCCAGCTATTTTGTGATGTCCTACCTGCTGTACGAAGGCTATCACGTGATTCCCGTCAATCCCAAAGCAAACACCATTCAGGGGCAGAAATGCTACGCCAAATTGACGGATATCCCGGAACCGGTGGACATCGTCGAGATCTTCCGTCCCGCCGGCGAGGTTCCTGAATACATCCGCCAGGCCATCGCCATAAAGGCCAAAGCGGTCTGGACCCAGCTTCGCATATTCGATCTGGAAGCGGCCGCACTCGCGGAGAAAGCCGGGCTCAAAGTCGTCATGGATAAATGCCTGAAAATGGAACACGGGCGGTTCGGCGGTTCCCTGCACTACTACGGTTTCAATACGGAATTTATCACAGCCCGGAAGGCCCGGCCCCGGCTGAGTCAGGTGCGGCCATGAGCAGGATTTTCGGCGATATAACAAAAACGATCGGTAACACGCCGCTGGTACGCATCAACAAATTAAACCAGGGCAAGGCCGCAGTTCTGGCCAAACTGGAATTTTTCAATCCCCTCTCCAGCATCAAAGACCGCATAGGCGTGGCAATGATTGAGGCCGCGGAAAAGTCCGGAGCGCTGAAAAAAGGGGCAACTGTCATAGAGCCGACCAGCGGTAATACCGGGATTGCCCTGGCATTCGTCTGCGCAGCGAAAGGCTATAAACTTATTCTTACTATGCCGGACACGATGAGCGTGGAACGACGGCAGCTTTTGAAAGCTCTGGGAGCAGAGCTCGTTCTGACCGACGGCTCAAAAGGCATGAAGGGCGCCATTGCCAAAGCTGAGGAACTGGCAAAAACTACTCCAGGCAGTTTTATTCCCCAGCAGTTCAACAATCCGGCAAACCCGGAAATCCACCGCAGGACAACAGCCGAAGAAATCTGGTCGGATACTGACGGTAAAGTGGACATCTTTATTGCCGGGGTGGGCACAGGCGGAACAGTAACCGGCGTAGGCGAAGTGTTGAAAAAACGCAGGCCGTCCATACGGATCATCGCGGTCGAACCGGATGATTCTCCGGTGCTCTCCGGAGGGCAACCTGGAGCGCACAAAATTCAGGGCATCGGCGCGGGATTCGTTCCTGCGGTCTACAACGGCAGTGCGGTAGACGAAATTATCCGCGTGAAGGCGCCGGACGCCGGGGGTGTGGCGCGCAGGCTGGCAAGGGAAGAAGGCATATTCACGGGGATTTCCGGCGGAGCCGCGCTCTGGGCTGCCCTGGAAGTTTCCAAAAGACCCTATGCCTCGGGGAAAATGATCGTCGTAATTCTTCCTGATACCGGGGAGCGGTATCTATCTACATGGCTTTATCAGTAATAAGGAGCCTTCATGTTTAAAACAATCACACGCGATATCCAGGCAGTGAAGGAAAACGACCCTGCGGCGCACAATATTATCGAGACCTTTTTCTGCCACACGCCGCTGCATGCGATTATCGTTTACCGATTCGCTCATTTTCTTTACAAATTAGGGATACCGGTATTGCCCCGCTTTCTCACTACGATCGCGAAAGTGTTCACCGGTGTGGAAATCCATCCTGCGGCGGTAATAGGCGAAGGCTTTTTCATTGACCACGGGGTAGGCGTAGTAATCGGAGAAACCGTCTTTATCGGAAAGAACTGCGCCATGTTTCATAACGTCACGCTGGGAGGCACTGGAAAGCATCACGGCAAAAGACATCCTACCGTCGAAGACAACGTCCTGATCGGGACAAACAGCGTGCTCCTCGGGCCTATCACCGTGGGACGAAACTCACGCATCGGAGCCAACTCCTTCATCATCATGCATGACGTACCGCCGGACTGCACCGTGGTAGGCACGCCGGCCCGCATAGTAAAGCAGAACGGCCTCAGGGTCGATCTCCCCCTCCCGCGCACAACCGAACCCGCCAAGAAATAAAAAAAGGGCGAAAGTGGGCCGCCTTTTTAAAAAGGAATACTGTTTATCTGGAGCTTAGCGGATGATCATTAACTTCCCGGTTTTCTTGTCGGAAGGACTTGTGATGAGATACAGGTATACGCCGCTTACAACATTTTCGCCCGCTTTATTTTTCACATCCCAGACATAATTCGCCGAGCCCTGCGGTACATCTACCCTGCGGACTTCTTCTCCGGATATCGTAAAAATCCTGATTGTGGTCTGATTTGCCAGATTTGTGAAAGTGATCGCAGTATGCCCCCGGCTGGGGACAAAAGGCACTGGATAGGGATGCGCATCAGATAACGATTCGCTTGCCTGCTGCACCAAAGCATAAACGCTGAAGTGTGGCACTGACGACTCCACCCTCCCCGCCGAGGAATTTACCGAGGATGTCAGCACCTTCACCCAGAGGCTGTCAGTAGTATCCAGCGTATACATGGAAACATTTGTGCTGGATGGCGGAACCGCTATGCCAACCTGCACATTGCCGTTGGAAACATTTATCAAGCTGCCGTTATAGTTATAAGCCACAATCTCCACCGCATAATCAGCCAGCATTGTGCCTTCTTCCTGCCCGAGCTTCGTGTTGGCGTCTTTGATCATCTGTGGAAGATTCGCGTATTCGATACCGGCAACAGAAGGCGTTATGTTCGTCCGCAGATAATAATTCGTTGTGAATGCTCCCGCAGGCACATCTAAATAGATCTTATTGCTGAAATGCGTGGCAAACACGTTGTGCTGACGGAAATCCGCCATGGTCTGGAAGTAATATACCCACTGTGCCGGGAATGAACCGCCGTTATAATCGTTCACTGTCGTCGGCACTACCACCGCGTATAGATAGCCGGCCTGAAGCTGCACTCCCGGCGTAAGCGTTACAGTCTGCTGCGTGCTGTCATAGGTAATGTTCGCCGCGCTAATCGTTATCGCGCCGGCAAGCAGATTGTTGTAGCTGCCGCCTGAAGCCACATAATTGGCCATGTTGTCTTTTATCGCGTACAGCGCAATCCCCCCGATAGTAGAAGGATCGACATCTTCATTGAATGTTATGTTCACTGTGGTGTTCAGCGGCACACCTACTCCTTCTCCTTCTCCGCCTGTTGCCAGAGCGCCCACGTTCACCCGCGATACAGCCAGCTGGCTTGTCGCCGATCGCGTCGTAAACGCCCCCCCTGTATAGTTCGGCGCTCCTGCGCTGTTCAGGCTGCCCACCTCATAGCAATACATCTGGCTGGGGAGGAGCCCTGTCACCTTATAGCTCGAAGTTGAGCTGTCGGGGATCGAAAATATAGACGGATTCGAGCAGTCGGGCTGCGTCGAGACCAGAACGCTGTACCCATGACATGTTACCGTGCTCCAGTTGAATACAGCCCACGTCGTATGGGCCAAAGACTGCATACCGCCCGGAATAGGCGTCAGGGTAATGGTTGATCCCAAATTCACAAAACTGTTATAGGTACCGTAACCGGTGTTAAAGCTCTGAACCTGCGCGTAATAAGTTGCGTCTGGATTCAGATCGGGGAAATTGACATTTAACGAAGACGTTATGCTGGAACCGTTTACATTTAAGAAATTACCGGATGAATCCACGTCAGGATCCGTTGAAATCTGCACCTGATAGAGCGTATAGGCGGGATTGAAATTAGGCGCCGTTCCCGAAGACCAGTTCACTGTCAGACTTATATCTGAATTAGGCGACACACTGGCGGAGCTCGGGCCCGGGTTGGCCGCCAGGGTGGCTCTGGATGCGAATGTCGTAGAAGTAGTTACTGTATATCCCCCTTCATTCACATACGCCCCTACTGTGACCTGATAGGTGGTATTTGGCTGAAGCGGAGATACCGTTAAGGATACCAACGCATGCGGATCGGAAATCGTATCGGGGCTGGAAATATATATGGAATTAACCCCGTCAGCCGTAACTGACAATGTAAAACCATCCTGACTTCGCCCGTCACTCTGCTGGGGCGGCGGATTCCAGCCCGCCGTTATGCTCGATACGTACACAGCCTCCACTATCGGAGAACCCACCATCGACGGCGATGTACGGACCGCTCCCAGATTCAGCCAGCCTGTTTCTGTCAGATCGCTGTTACGCGCCTTCACTTCCGCGTAATAGACCGTAAAGAACGCCAATCCGTTAAATGGCGCGGCCGTCCCGGAATTCCACCCCGAATTCTGCGACCAGTTGAGACTATCTGTCGATAACTGAACAAAGTATTCCGTTCCGGACGGGTTTGAATTCGCATCCCATTGCGCCACCAGCGAACCGGAAGTAATGGAAACATAAGACTGCGCGGCAAGCGCAGGAATACTCGCCAGGGTTATCGTCGAAACCGACGGGCTGGAGTATGCCGTATCTATGCCGTTGTTGTTAGTCGCCTTCACCGCCAGGTAATAAGTCGTGTTAGGAATAAGGTTGGCAACCGTTGCCGCTGAGCCGCCTGAAGTTGCCGAAGAAGAGAATACCGGCGACATTGAACTGCTCAGTGAGGCCGCAAGCGTAAAGCGGGTGCCTAGATGATCGCCGCTCGGATCCCAGTGCGCCGCAATGTTCGAGGCATAAACCGTGTCCAACTGCGGGATTCCCGGGACAACCGCCAATGTCGAAGTCGAAGCCGTTACATAATCAGTATTGATCCCGTTCCAGTTCTGCGCACGCACCCGCACGTAACAGGTAGTATTAGCCTGAAGGCCCGTGATCGTATCCGGCGATCCCGCATTGGCCGTTACCGTGCTTGCGGACGCCGCAAAGTTTACATCCGTAGAATAATCCATCTCATACACCGACCCCGCGCTACCACTCCAGCTCACAGTTAATGAACTTACCCATACATTTGAAAACGACGGCACGCCTGGAACATTCGCCAGCGTAGAAGTTGAAATAATCGCCATGTTGTAGGCCGTTGTACCGTTATAGAGATTGCCCACGCGGATGTAATATGTGGTGTTCGGGCTGAGGCTGGTCATACTGTCTACGGTGAGCGAGGTAGAACCGGCGTTTGCCGTGATTGAGGATGTAAACGCCCCGAACCCGGAATCAGTCGAAGCATCCACTTCGTAACCGCCGGAAGGCGAGGCGCTGGACCAGGAAACGGTGATGCTTGAGGCGTAGACTGTCTGGAACTGTGGATTCGACGGCACCACTCCAGCAGTGTTAGTCGAACCTAGATTGCTGTAGTTCACCACCCCGTTCCAGTTAACGCCGCCAACTCGTAGAGAATAAGTAACAGCGGGCCAGATGTTCGAGACCGTCAAGGTACTGGGCTGCACTCCACCCATGCTGATCGATGACACCCACGTCACAAAGTTATCCGTGGAAGCATCAAGCTCATACCCTGCGGCGCTGCCCAAAGGCGTCCAGTTGACGGTGATGCTCGTCGCGTAAACCTGATAGATTTGCGCATTGGTAATAGGGCTGGTCCGTGTGCTTGTGCTGAGCGGAAGTGAAGCATAAGTCGTCGTCCCGTTATAGAGGTTTCCCGCGCGGATGTAATATGTGGTGTTGGGGCTCAGGCTCGTCATGCTATCAACCACAAGCGTGATAGCCGAACCATTGGTGGTGATAGTTGACTTGAACACACCGAAATTCTGGTCGGTTGAGGCATCCACTTCGTAACCGCTGGATGGTAAAACCGTATTCCATGATATGGAAATACTGGAAGTATATACAGCATGGATGGCCACATTGCCGGGCGCAACTACCAATATGGTCATGGTCGATGTAGATGCGCTGTACGCACTCCGAACATTGTCCCAGTTAGAGTCACACGCACGTACCCAGTAGGTAGTGCCTGACTGCAGACTGCTGAAGTTGTAGCTTGCCACCAGCAGGCCTGTCTGGAAGGTAGATACCGAAACCGCAAAATTCGGGTCTGTTGATATGTCCACTTC
>Ga0181520_10003780_pt1 | contig 26159 bp, 23 predicted proteins | sample PEATcosm2014_Bin_29_FD_132451 | JGI IMG/M metagenome (GOLD analysis project Ga0181520, IMG submission 132451) | Peatland microbial communities from MTU Mesocosm Facility, Houghton, MI, USA - PEATcosm2014_Bin02_30_metaG | ecosystem: Environmental > Terrestrial > Soil > Wetlands > Peat | place...
AACCACGCCCCCTCCGAGGCCAGTAAGCGCGCCGAGTAATCCCGCCAGGAACGAGAGGCCCCAGACCACCGCTGTAAACTCCCATGCTGACATTGGGTCTCCGGAACGTATAGTGTGGCGCGGGCGCCGGCTGTTGCTACGTTGACGGGAAGCTAGAGCTTTTCAGCGACGCTCTTGGCCTGGGTGAAGAGGTAGAGGTAATCGGGGCCGCCGGCCTTGGAGTCGGTACCGCTCATATTGAATCCGCCGAAGGGATGCGCGCCGACCATTGCGCCAGTGCACTTGCGGTTGAAGTAGAGATTGCCGACGTGAAACGCACTGCGCGCGGCTGCCTTCTGCGCGGGATTGCTTGTGTAAACAGAGCCGGTGAGGCCGTACTCGGTGTTGTTGGCGACGCGCAAGCCCCCTTCGAAGCTTTCGACTTTGATGATGGCCAGCACGGGACCGAAGATTTCCTCCTGTGCCAGCACGGCGTTGGGAGCGATGTCGGCGAAGATGGTTGGCTCAAGGAAGTATCCAGCGTCGGGCATGGTTGGGGCGTTTCCGCCGGCGACGAGCCTGCCTTCTTTCTTGCCGATTTCGATGTATTTAAGCATGGAGTCGAGCGCAGCGCGGTTGATGACCGGACCCATGTTGGGATTGGCGACAGGGTCGCCCAGGGTGAGGGTTGCAACTCGCTCGCGCAGGCGGTCGACGAAGGCATCGTAGATGGGAGCTTCAATGATGGCGCGGGAGCAGGCGGAACACTTTTGCCCGCTGAAGCCGAAGGCCGACGCGACCACTCCACCGACGGCAGCATCGAAATCAGCATCGGCACAGACGAGGATGGAGTCCTTGCCACCCATCTCGAGGATGGTGCGCTTGATCCAGATCTGGCCGGGTTGCGCACGGGCCGCGCGCTCGTGAATTTCGAGGCCGACGGACTTGGAACCGGTGAAGGCGATGAACCGGGTTTTCGGGTGCTCGACGACGGCGTTGCCGAAGGAAGCGCCAGAGCCGGGGCAGAAGTTGACAACGCCATCGGGAAGGCCGGCTTGCTCGAGGACCTCAACAAAGCGCGCTGCGATGGTGGGTGAATCGCTGGAGGGCTTGAGGATGACGGTGTTGCCGGCGACGATGGCGGCAGCGGTCATGCCGGCCATGATGGCGAAAGGAAAGTTCCAGGGCGAGATGACCGCGCCTACGCCGAGCGGAATGTAGAGGAGCTCATTGCGCTCGCCGGGGTACTGAATGGGCGTGGTGGCGGCGGCAAGGCGCAGCGCCTCGCGGGCATAGAACTCGAGGAAGTCAATGGTTTCGCCAACATCGGCGTCGGCTTCAGCCCAGTTCTTGCCCACTTCGTAGGTCAGCCAGGCCATGAATTCGAACCTGCGCTCGCGAATGATGGCGGCGGCGCCGAGGAGCAGAGACGCACGCAGGTCGATTGATGTCCGGCTCCACGATTCATAGGCACGTAACGCGGCGGACATGGCGGGCTCAACCTGCGCTTCACCGGCCTTCTGGTGAATGCCGACGACTTGCAGGGGGCGAGCGGGATTGATGGAGCGAATTTTTTCAGCGGTTTTGAGACGCTTGCCGCCAATGATCAGGCTGTACTCAACGCCAAGGTGCGAGGCCACACGGTCAAGCGCGAGGCGCATGGAGCGCGCATTTTCAGGATTGTTGAAGTCGGTAAATGGCTCGTTCGAGAAGATGCCTTGAGGCGAACGAGGCTCGATAGCGGGAGAGACGCCTGCGATTGCCATAACAAATTCAGTTTAGTCCAGAAAGGGGCATGCAGGAATGCAAGCGTTCTGGCTGAGGGTCAACTGCGCGCGAAGCAATTCACCGACCTTTTGCCGGAGGAGGAGGGGTGGGTCTAAGATAGCTGCAAATGAGGCTCCGCGCTTGAACGCGGAGGGACACGGGCGGCCATAGAACCTAATTTGGTTTGAGTCGACCTTAAAGCCCCGTGGCGGCTTCCGAAACTGGAGACGGCAGTGCCGGAGATGGACAAATCCAATACGAGCGAGAGTAAAGCCAACCAGGTTACGAGACGCCGGTTCATCCTGGGCGTGATTGCCGGCGGCGCGATGGTGGGTGCGGCGAGCTACAAGATCCTGTCGCCGGGCGGGCGCATGCGCAGCGCCGGCGAGCGGCTGATTACGATCAACGTGAACGGCAAGATGCGACGCGTTGAAGTCATGAAGCAGGAGACGCTGGCCTGGACATTGCGCTACAAGCTGGGGCTGACGGGAACGAAGTTGGGGTGCGATCGGGCTGAGTGCGGCGCGTGCACAGTGCTGATCGACGACGTACCGCACTATAGCTGCTCAGTCCTGACGAATACCGTGCGCGGCAAGAGCGTTACGACGATTGAAGGATTGGCAGCGGCGGATGGGACGCTGCACCCGGTGCAGCAGGCGGTGGTGGACGAACAAGGATTCCAGTGCGCTTTCTGCATGTCGGGGTTCATCATGTCGGCGGTTGGATTTCTGAAGACGCACCCCACGCCGACGCGCAAGGAGCTGGCGCATGGGATCAGCGGCAACCTTTGCCGGTGCCAGGATTACAACAAAATACTGGACTCGATGATGCGTGGGGCCGAATACATACGTGACGGCGTGCCCGCGGCCTCGCAGAGGAGGTCCTGAGCCATGCCTGACGCTCCCGAGACGAACGCGATGAAGGCCGAGCAGGAGCAACCGCGGCCCTATGGCACTGGATACAAGCTGATCGGCAAGGACTACTCGACCAACGACCAAGTGGCGAAGGTGACTGGGAAGTCGAAGTATGCGGAGGATTTCCGCGCGGAGGGGATGCTGTTTTGCCGGCTGGTGCTTAGCCCGATGCCGCACGCGCGCGTGAAGAGCATCCGCGCGGACAAAGCGCTGGCGATGCCGGGGGTGAAGGCGATTCTCACTCCATCAGATGTTCCGGGTCACGCAGCGTATATGAACGACAACGGCACCATGATCAAGGCAGACAGATGGGGCGAGCTTGCGTTGGCAGACGAGCCGATGTACCAGGGAGAACCCATCCTGGCGGTGGCTGCCGTGGACGAGCTGACCTGCGCGGAGGCAATTGAGGCGATCGAGATCGACATGGAGCCGCTGCCCTTCGCGACCGATCCGTTGGAGAGCCTGCGGCCGGGAAGCTCGAATGCGCGCGAGGACGGGAATGTTTGGGTGAGGGCGGCGTCGGGCCGCGGGTCAGAGTTAGCTGTGGTGAAGTGGACCGACGAAGACTTTGCTGCCGAGAAGGAAGGCCGCATGCCGATGGGCCGAGCGACCGAAGAATGGTCGTATGGCGACGTGGACGCAGGATTCAAAGACGCCGCGCTTGTGCTTGACGAGACATTCTTGACCCCGGATGTAAGCCATCAATGCCTGGAGACGCGGACCACGATGGCCTATTGGCAGAACGGCAAGCTTTTCCTTTATACGGGCACTCAGAGCACCTTCCAGACCGTTGCCGCCATCGCGCGGTGGATGCACATGGACGAAGACAAGATTGTCTTCATCAGCGAATATACGGGCGGCGGGTTTGGCAGCAAGATCACTGGCGCGCTAACGCTGGTGATTCCGGCGCTGCTCTCAAGAAAACTCAATGCGCCAGTGATGATGCGGGTGAGCCGCGAGGAGGAACATTTCATCGGGCGCGCCAGGCCAGGAATTCGATCGCGGACGAAAGTGGGTTTCGACAAGGAAGGCCGCATTACGGCGGTCGACATGTTCCTGGTGAGTGACGCAGGATCTTATGGATCGAGCGGGGATGGCGGCTCGTGCGCAAGCATTGCGTCGTTGCAATACCAGCCGCCGGCGATGCGCTACCGGAATGTGACGGTGGCAACGAACACTCCGCCGCGCAGCGCGCAGAGCGCGCCGGGCGGCATGCAGGCCATCGCGATTATGGAGCCTATTTTGGCGAAGGCGGCGCGGCAACTGGGAGTGGACCAGGTCGCGTTGCGGCGCATCAATTGTCCCGAAGGCAAGGCGGAATACGGACCCCCGAACAAAGAGGGCAAGCGCGCTTACACCACAAGCTGCTTCCAGAAGCAGGCGCTGGACGAAGGCGCAAAGCAGTTCAAATGGAACGAGCGGGTGGCGCGGCAGCCGAAGCAGATTGGCACCAAGGTGCGCGGCGTGGGCGTTGCGCTCACTGTCTTTCACGGCGGCAGCACGGGTTTCGACGGGCTGATCGTCATTACTCCCCAAGGCCGCGTGCAGATTCAATCGGGCATCGGGAACCTGGGGACTGAAGCCGTAATCGATGTGCATCGCGCGGCGGCTGAAGTGCTCGACGTGCCATGGGACGCATGCGACATTGTTTGGGGCGATACGTCGAAGCACTTTCCTTATACCTGCGACTCGGGCGGTAGCCAGACAGTTCACGCAATGACCCGGGCGGCGCACGCCGTCGGCCTTGAATGTGTGCAGCGGCTCAAGGAAGTGGCGGCGAAAAAACTCGGCGGGGAACCAGAAGAATTTGAAGTGGCTAACCTGCGCGTGACGCGCAAAGGCGGTGGCGCGGGGCTGAGCTTCGCCGAAGCCGCGCAACACGCGATCAAGCTGGGTGGAATCTACGACGGTCACGATGTGAATCCCGACGTGAACAAAGCCACCAAACAATCGGTGGGTAATTTGGCGGGCCAGGGACTTGTGGTCTCAGCGAAAGACAAATTTCCGCACGATGGAGACTCGTATTCCTATCTTGCATGCTTCGCCGAAGTGGAAGCCGACGTGGAGACAGGCAAGTACGAGATCGTCGATTACCTGGCCTCGGCGGATGTGGGCACGGTGCTTCATCCCGCCGCGCTGGGCGGGCAGATCCTGGGGCGATCCACGCTGGGCATTGGCCACGCTATTGGCCAGAAGTGGGTGATCGATCCGCAATATGGCATCAGCGTGGCGCAGCGTTTTTATCAAAACCGGCCGCCGACGATACTGGATGTTCCGGTGGACATGGAGTGGAGCGCGCTGAACATTCCCGATCCGGAGACGCCGGTTGGCGCACGAGGGTGCGGGGAGCCACCGGTGGGCGGAGGATGCGCGGCGATTCTGAACGCACTTTCAGACGCGCTCGGAGACAACATCTTCCAGCGCGCGCCCGTGAATGCAGACACGATTTTGACGTCCTACGAAGCCGGGCGCCCGATGCAGAATCCTTTGCTGGCCCACATCTGACGCGAGATGTGAATTGGAGAGAGTTATGGCGGTCATTCGAGATGTGATGCCGGCGTTTGATTTGCTGCAGCCGGAATCTGCCGCGGAAGCGCAGAAGCTGTTGGAGCAGAACGGCGAAGATGCGTGGGTGATGGCCGGCGGGCTTGACAGCTTTGACTGGCTGAAGGACCGCATCAAGAAGCCAAAGGTGCTGGTGGATTTGAGCGGCGTGGAGGAACTGAAGGGGATTCACGCGACGAGCGACGGCTTGGAGATCGGCGCGATGACGACACTGACAGAAATCGCGAATCATCCAGCGATTCAGAAGGACTACGGCGTGTTGTCGCAGGCCGTGGAGTTAGTAGCTTCACCGCAGATTCGCAATCAGGGAACGGTGGGCGGCAATGTCTCGCAGGATGCGCGCTGTTGGTACTACCGCGGCGGTTGGCCGTGCTACCGCGCCGGTGGAAACATCTGTTATGCAGATACGCCCGTGGGACGCAACCGCGAGCATGCGATTTTTGGCGCGGACCGGTGCGTGGCGGTGCATCCTTCGGATTCGGCCCCGGCGTTGATCGCGCTAGACGCGAAATTTGTCATTCGAACGCCAAAGGGCGAGCGAGTGGTGGACGCGGAAGATTATTTTGTCGGCCCGGAGCTGGACATTACCCGGCTGAATATTCTGCGGCCAGGCGATCTGCTGACTGCGATTCGCATTCCAGCGACGTGGGCCGGCGCGAAGTTCTATTTCGAGAAGGTGCGCGATCGCAACGTGTGGGACTTTCCGCTGATGAATGTGGCATCGGCGATGAGACTGTCCGGTGGCACGATCAGCGACATCAGGATTGCAGTCAACGCCGCTGCGCCGAAGCCGATGAGGCTGAAAGCAGTGGAGGATTTGGTGCGCGGAAAACCTGCGAATGCGGAAACCGGCAAAATGGCCGGCGAACTTGCGGTGAAAGGCGCAGTGCCACTCCAATTCAACGCCTACAAAATTCCGCTCATGAGAAACCTGGTGAAGCGCGCGATCGGGGGCGTCGAAGCGGGCCCAAGTGGTCAGCCACCCCAGCAAGCCAAAGGCGGGCTTGCCCCCCCGCTACGCGACCCCGGCAGTCAGGAGGCGGCATGAGGTTTATCCAGTGGGCGACAAGCCCGTGGGGGCAATCGGTGCCGACGCATATCGCGTGGGGACTGATCTGGGTCGCCGTGATCGCGGGCTTGTTCTTCATGATCGTGCATTCGCTTTACCTGATCGTGGTGAAGCCTCCGAAACGATTTGCGGAGCGGGCAGCGGAAACGAATGCCGCGGGAATCCCGGAACGGGTGCCAAGGCACACGCTGGCCGCAAGGCTGTTTCACTGGATCATGGCGGCGACAATGTTCACACTGCTGTTTACAGCATTCCTGCCCAGGGTAGGGATTCAATTCAACTGGGTTCTGTACCACTGGATTGCTGGATGCGTGCTGACGATTTCGATTCTGTATCACGTTGTTCATGCCTCGTTCTTTCTGGATTTCTGGTCGATCTGGCCGGACAAGACCGATCTGCGCGACGCGATGAACCGGGTGTGGCGATTTTTCGGTAAACCTGCGCCGCCACCAAGGAAGTTCGCGAAGTATCCGCTTGAGAATAAGCTCTATCATGGCGCGATCATGGTCACTGGTCTGGCGGTAATCGTTACCGGGCTCTTCATGATGAAACGCGTGCAGACAGGCATCTTCACGCGGAATCCATATTTGTTCAGCGACATGACGTGGGGCCTGATGTATGTGCTGCACGGACTGGCCGGGGTGGGGCTGATCGCGTTGGTCATGGTGCATGTGTATATGGGAATTCGGCCGGAAAAGCTGCCCATTACGAAGTCGATGATCTTCGGCTGGATGAGCCGGGATTTCTACTTAGAGGAACACGACACGGGACGGTGGGCTGTGAATGCGCCGGACGCGAAAACGAAAGAGGGTTATGCCGCAAGCGATGGCGACTGATATTGAACGGCAGTGCGAGGCGATTGAAGCGTGCTACGAATTCACGCTTTCTTATGCGGCACGCGGATTGCCAGGCGACGGCGGCGATGCAGGGCGGTTGCTTCGCGACCACCTGGCTCGGGCCGCGGAGGCGATGCGCGGACTCGGGAAAAGCTGCCGGGACCTGTTGGAGCAAGAGCAGCTTAAGCCGGCGGAAAAGTACGAGGCATTTTTCGAAGTACTTAAGCAAGAAGCCGGGTACGCGGTCGTGGCGGTCGATTTGGTGCTGGCGCAGCCGGCGATCGGTTCGCAGTTGATCGACAACTTAAATGCGTCGATTCATTTGCGCGCACTGCTCGCAGATCTCTTTTTGGTGACAGAGATTCTGGACGAGCGACGCATCCATGATCCGGAGGACGGAGTGGCCGAAGCGCGGTGATCTCTCGTCCCTGACGGCGTGAACCAGAAAACGAAACCCTAGCTATCCCAGGTCTCAGAATCGAGACCTGGGGCACCCCTTTTCTTGCGGGAGCGAGCGGTCAGAAACGCAGGCAAGGCGCATGTATTCCTCGCAAGTTCTCGATTATTTTGAGCATCCGCGCAACGCTGGGGCGGTGGCCGATGCGGATTCGTCCGCGCGGATCGCGAACCCTGCCTGTGGCGATGTGCTGGAGCTCACGGTGAAAACTGCGGAGGGGCGGATCGCCGAGATTCGCTTCCGCGCCAAAGGTTGTGTGGCCGCAATGGCGTGCGGGTCGGCGGTGACGGAGCTGGTGAGCGGGAAGACCGTGGACGAGGCGAGGAAACTGAGCCGGGAGGAGCTGGTGCGCGCGGTTGGCGGGCTGCCCGCGGCGTCATCGCACGCAAGTCACCTGGCGATGGACGCACTGGCGGCAGTGCTGGGAAAGTTAACCGATCTTTCTTAATCGCGAGACCGCGCGATCCCCGACGTTTTTGCCTCATAGTCTTCCGGAGTGTTGAGGCCTGCTCTTTCAAGGGAATCGGGGACTGACACATAGGCCACGCGCCCTACGTTGGCGTGGAGGACCTCGCGGGCGTTAGCAGTGACGGGCGCATCGAGAAGCCGCACAATCATTTCGTCGGAGACCAAAAGGGGATGCCCGTGTTTGCCATCGTTCTCTGGGGCGACGGCCCAAATGCCTTGTGCGCGCGCCCGCTGCAACGAATCGCAGAGGCGCAGGAGCGATATGGCGCTCAGAGGAGGACAATCGACGGGAGTAATCATCGCCGAATCACACGCGCGCGATAAGGCTTCACGCAAACCCATTTGCAAAGAGCTGAACTGGCCAAGCTCAGGGTGAGGATTGCGGACCATGTGTGCTCCACATGCGCCGGCGGTAATTCCTACGCCCTGAGCGTTGTTGCCTGCCACGACGACGACGAGACGCGTGAGGGGCTGGAAAGCGAGGATGGCCGCAGAAAGAAGTGTGGGGCCGGGCGGCTGGATTGTTCCGGGCGGAGGCGGAGGCCAGGGAAGCATTGCTTTGTCTGACCCCATGCGCGAAGACTCGCCAGCCGCGAGAATCAGTCCGCATAGATTTGGAGCGCCGGCCATGAATGATAAAGATAACAGGGAAAAAAGATGGCAGAGTGCGAGAAAGCTGAACCTATTTTTTGGAAGGAACAGGGAGGGTTTCGCCGGAGACGGCGGATTCGGGGACAGTGGAGTGCCTGCTGTTCTGGAACCAGCTCATGTGCGGCAAAGGCCGCTCCGCGTGGCGACGCGTGGCAACCAGCTCGGCCACAATGGAGACCGCGATTTCTTCCGGTGTTACGGCGCCAATGTCGAGCCCGACGGGTGAATGGACACGGCTAAACAGCTCCGGGTTGAGGCCTTCGTGCGTGAGCTCGCGAAACACCGTGATGGCTTTGCGTTTGGAGCCGACCATGCCGATGTAGCGAGCCGGTGTTTGCACGGCCCAGCGCAAAACGCGCATGTCGTCGCGGTGGCCGCGCGTGGCAATGACGATGTAGGAGGACTCGGCGGGGCTGAGATCTTTCAACGCGTCGTCGAAGTCTTTGGCGATGACCTGGAGGGCGTTGGGGAAGCGCTCGGCGTTGGCGTAGGCCTCGCGGTCGTCGGTCACGACACAGTCGAAACCCGCGTTGCGGGCGGCCTTGAATAGCTCGGCGGCAACGTGGCCTGCGCCAAAAATGTAGAGCGGCGGGACGGGGAGCACGGGCTCGATAAAGATTTCAAGCGTGCCACCGCAGACAAGGCCCGTGTCGTACTTGGGATCCTGATTGAGGTCGAAGGTGAGGGTGCGCGGCTTTTCCTGTGCGATGACCTCGCGCGCTGCCTGCCAGACCTCGGCTTCGACGCAGCCGCCGCCAATCGTACCGGCGATAGAGCCGTCGTCTCGAATGAGCATTTTGGCGCTCTGGAACGAGGGAATGGAGCCGCGCGAGTTGACGATCGTGGCGACGGCCCCGCGATGGCCCTGACGTTGCAGCTTTACGATCTCCTCATAGATGTTCATCTGTTTCGATTATTGGAGCGAGCGGGGGTGAAGTCAAACGGGGGAAGCGGAAGGGGCGAGTGGCCCCTGCGCGGGCGAGGACGCCCGCACGACAGCCGGCGAGGACGCCGGCGGTACGAGGAGGCGCTCGTGAGGGAACGAAGGATTGAAGGCTTGGCCGAGCTTTCGGAGGGCTATTGCCGAATGGACTTGTTTGCGCTAATTTCTAAGACTCACACTCTTTTCTTTTCGAGGTGGCGAGCCATGCCAAGAGTTGTTCGATGTTCCATTATCCAGGCGGCCAATGCAGTGCCGGCAACCGAACCGCTGCCGGCGCAAAAGAAGGCGATGGTGGAGAAGCATGTGGGCCTGATTCGCCAGGCGGCCAATGAGGGAGCGCAAATCGTATGCCTGCAGGAGATTTTCAACGGGCCGTACTTCTGCGCCGAACAGGAGACGAAGTGGTACGAGATGACGGAAGCGGTTCCCGATGGGCCGACCATCAAGCTCATGCGCAATTTGGCCAAGGAGCTGCACGTAGCATTGGTCGTGCCCGTATATGAGGTGGAGCAGGAAGGCGTTTTTTATAACACGGCGGCGATGATCGCAAGCGACGGCGCCTACCTGGGCAAGTACCGCAAGACGCATATTCCGCATGTTGCACCGGGTTTCTGGGAAAAATTTTACTTCCGGCCGGGAAATCTGGGGTACCCGGTCTTCGATCTAGGATTCGCAAAAGTCGGTATCTATATTTGTTACGACCGGCATTTTCCGGAGGGCGCGCGCTGTTTGGGACTCAACGGCGCGGAGATCGTTTTCAATCCATCGGCAACCGTGGCGGGGCTGAGCGAGTATCTGTGGAAACTGGAGCAGCCGGCACATGCTGCGGCGAACGGATACTTTATCGCGGCGATCAATCGCGTGGGAATTGAGGCACCCTGGAACATCGGGGAGTTTTATGGAACGAGCTACTTCTGCAATCCTCGCGGGAAGATTATTGCAGAAGCGGCGCGCGACAAAGATGAAGTGCTGACCGCCGATTTGAATCTTGATGAGATTGCCGAAGTGCGGAGGACGTGGCAGTTCTATCGCGACCGCAGACCCGATTTGTATGGGCCGCTGGTGGCATTGTAAGGCGATTTTTCGGGGGCAAAAGCACCGGGGTTTCCAGATGTGAGTTGGGGGGCACGAATCATGTCGTGTTCCCGCATTCATGAGGTTCCGATGAGCAGTGCAGCACTATCGGACGACGAGCAACTGCGAGCACGATTCAGCGAGCTGAAGCCGCCGCTGACGACTCAGGCTGCGGTGATTGAGTCGGACCGCTGCCTGAATTGTTTTGACGCACCGTGCACGGCAGCGTGCCCCACGCATATCGATGTGCCGGGGTTCATCAAACGAATCGCGACGGGGAATCTGCGCGGATCGGCGATGCGGATTTTGGACGCGAATATTCTGGGAGCGAGCTGCGCCCGGGTGTGCCCGGTAGATGTGCTGTGCGAAGGTGCTTGCGTGCTGACGCGGCAGAACCGGAAGCCGATTCAAATTGGGCAATTACAGCGGCACGCAATGGATGCATTTTGGGCGTCGGGTGAAACGGTACCGATGTATGCGCAAGGTGCGCGCAAGGTGCGCGTGGCCTGCATTGGCGGCGGGCCGGCGTCGCTCGCGTGCGCAGCGGAGCTGTGCCGCAGAGGCTCGCAAGCGACGGTAATCGACCGGCGTGATTTGCCGGGCGGATTGAACACTTATGGCGTCGCAGAATACAAGCTTCGCGCTGCCGACAGCGTGCGCGAAGTGGAGATGATTCGGCGACTGGGAGTTCAATTTCGATGTGGAGTTGAAGTGGACTCGGCGCCGGCGCTTGAGGCGCTGGAAAAGGAGTTTGACTGCATCTTTCTGGGATTGGGCCTGGGCGCGATGCAGCGGCTGAACATTCCCGGCGAGGAGGCGAACGGCGTGATAAACGCGCTCGAGCTCATCGCGGCCTACAAGACCGGGCACCTGAAAGAATTGCGCGGGACGGTTGCCGTGGTCGGAGCGGGGAACACGGCGATCGACGCGGCGAACGCGGCGCGCAGGCTGGGAGCGTCCACCGTATATATGGTCTACCGGCGCAGTGAGAGCGAGATGTCGGCTTTTGATTTTGAATATGAGCACGCCAAGCAGGAGGGTGTGCAGTTCTTGTGGAACCGGTTGCCAGTGGCAATCCGGGAAGAAGCGCACGGACGGTTGCTGCTCGACACAGTTCAGGTGCGGCAGCAGGAAGGGAAGCTTGAACGCGTTCCGGAGTCCGAGGCGGAGATTGCGTGCGACATGGTTGTGCCGGCGATCGGGCAGTCACCTCTTACGCAGATTCTGCAGGAGCTGCGTGGCATTGAGGTGCGCGATGGCAAGATTGTGGCAGATCGCGCTACAGGCCAGACAGGAAATCCGAGATATTACGCCGGTGGTGATTGCGTGAACGGGGGCCGCGAAGTGGTGGACGCGGTTGCCTGGGGAAAACGCGCTGCACTCGCAATGCTCAAGAGCGCGGAGGTTGCCCATGCCTGATATCGAGGTCCGGAATTTTGCAGGGAAAATCAACTCGCCGAATCCGTTCTGGCTGGCGAGTGCGCCGCCAACGAATACGGGCGAGATGATCATGCGCGCTTTCGACGCGGGATGGGGTGGCGCGGTGTGGAAGACGATCGGCGAGCCCATTACCAACGTGAGCTCGCGCTATTCGGCGATGGACTGGAACGGGCAGCGCGTCGTTGGTTTTAACAATATTGAATTGATCAGCGACCGGACCGTTGAACAGAATCTGCGCGAGATGGCGGAAGTGAAGAAGCGCTATCCGAAGAACGCGGTGATCGCGTCGCTGATGGTGGCCTCGACGCGCGAAGCGTGGCACGAGATCGTGACGCGGGCCGAGGACGCGGGAGCGGATGGGCTGGAATTGAATTTCGGCTGCCCGCACGGCATGAGCGAGCGGGGAATGGGCTCGGCGGTGGGGCAGGTTCCGGAGTACGCGGAGATGATTACCGCGTGGGTAAAGGAGAAAGCGCGCACGCCAGTGCTGGTTAAGCTGACGCCGAATATAAGCGACATTCGCACGGTAGCGCGGGCAGCGAAACGTGGCGGCGCGGATGGATTGTCGGCGATTAATACGATCAATTCGATTACGGGAATCGACCTGGATACATTCGTGCCGCGGCCGAACGTGGACGGGAAGAGCTCGCACGGAGGGTATTGCGGGCCGGCGGTGAAACCGATCGCGCTGAACATGGTGCAGCAGATTCTGGCTGATCCTGAAGCGGCGCTGCCGCTTTCGGGGATCGGCGGCATTGGGACGTGGCGCGATGCGACGGAGTTTTTGTTGCTGGGGTGTGGGACGGTGCAGGTGTGCACGGCGGTGATGCACTACGGCTATCGGATTGTTGAGGACATGGCCGAGGGGCTAGACAACTGGATGCGCGAGAAGGGGTTCAAGACGATCGAGGATTTCCGCGGGTTATCGCTCAATCGCGTCACGGAGTGGAAGCACCTGAACCTTAACTACAAGATCGTGGCGCACATCGAGGAACAGAAGTGCATTGGCTGCGACTTGTGCCACATTGCGTGCTGGGACGGCGCGCACCAGTGCATTCATTTGGATCGCGTGACGGGGCCTGTGGATGGGCATGTGGAGCTGCACCGGACGCCTGCGGCTGAGGAAGCAGAGAGCCGTACGTCGATTGCGGAGACTCCGGTGACGCGGAAAGAACGCGCGGTGGCATTTGCGCAGGGACCGTACCCGACACCGCTCGAACGAATTCCGCGGGTGGACGAGACGGAGTGCGTGGGCTGCAATTTATGCTCGCTTGTTTGCCCGGTGGATGGATGCATCACGATGGTGCAGGTGGACACGGGACTGAAGCCGGAGACGTGGGATGAACGAACGAGGGGAGCGGCGTGCGTGACGCAGACGCAAGCGCCATGATCCCGGAGCCCTTTCAATCGGCACACAAGGACTGCGGTCCGGGTCAGAACCACAAAAATCGCGTTCTGGCGAGCAGTAAGGTCGGGTGTTGCTTTTGCTTAGCTATTTTTGCGCCGGCTGAAATAGAGATATGGACTCCCGGCGAATGCGCGGTCTGTCCTTACTGTTTTGTTGACGCGGTGTTGCCCGAATCGGAGAATCTAACTCCAGAGTTCTTGCTAGAGATGAAAAAATATTGGTTTTGAATTGGCGTTGAACGCGAACCGGGAAGGAAAAACGATCTTGCCGATAGTATTGATTCAAAACGGAACGATTGTGAATGCCGATGCCAGCGTGAAGGCGGATTTGCTGATCGATGGCGCGGTGATCAGGGAAGTGCGCGCGGGGATTCCAGCGAGCGCGGCGGACAAAGTGGTCGACGCGACGGGCCTTTTGGTGCTGCCGGGCGGGATTGACGCGCATACGCATCTCGATATGCCATTTGGAGGGTCGAAGTCGGCGGACGACTTTGAGACGGGGACGAGGGCTGCGGCGATTGGCGGGACGACGACCATTGTGGACTTTGCCATCCAGGCGAAGGGCACCAAGATGCGGACGGCGCTGGATACATGGTGGAAGAAGGCCGATGGCAAGGCGTGCATCGATTACGGGCTGCACATGATTGTGACGGATTTGCCGGATGCGGGCCTGGAAGACATGGACGAGATGGTGCGCGAGGGCGTCGCCAGTTTCAAGCTGTTCATGGCGTATCCGAACGTGCTGATGGTGGATGACGCAACGATCTTCAAGGCGCTGAAGCAAACGGCGAAGAATGGCGCGTTAATTTGCATGCATGCAGAAAATGGCTCGGTGATCGACGTGATTGTGCAGCAAGCGCTGGCCGAGGGAAAGACTGCACCGATTTATCATGCGTTGACGCGGCCGACTAAGGCCGAAGCAGAAGCTGTGCATCGCGCGATTGCGATGGCGGAGATTGCCGGGGTGCCGATTTACATCGTGCATCTATCGAGTGAGGATGCGCTGAACCAGGTGCGCGAGGCGCGTGATCGCGGGCTGCCGGCATTCGCCGAGACGTGCCCCCAATATCTGCTGCTCTCGATCGAAGACAACATGGAAGGCAAGGGCTGGGAAGGCGCGAAGTACGTCTTCACACCGCCGCTGCGCGAAAAGAAGAATCAGCCGAAGCTGTGGGAGGGCCTGAAGAAGGACAATTTGCAGGTGGTTTCGACGGATCATTGCCCGTTTTGTTTCGAAGATCAAAAGGCGCTGGGCAAGGACGATTTCACAAAGATTCCGAACGGCGGACCGGGAATCGAGAATCGGTTGCAATTGCTGCATCATCACGGCGTGGGGCAGGGAAATTTTTCGATCAACCGGTTTGTTGAATTGGTTTCGACAGCGCCGGCGCGGATCTTTGGGATGTATCCGAAGAAAGGCGTGTTGCAGGCGGGCAGCGACGCGGACCTGGTGCTTTGGGATCCTGCGGAGAATTACACGATCAGCGCCAAGACGCAAGCCATGCGCGTGGATTACTCAATGTTTGAGGGATTCAGGGTGCGGGGAAATGCGCGTGACGTTTATTCGCGCGGCGAGTTGATTGTGAGTGGCGGAAAGTTTATTGGGAATCCGGGGCGAGGGAAGTACCTGCGGCGCGAGGCGCGGGGCGGGGCGTGGAAGTAAAAAAGCAGCTTTCAGCCATTAGCTTTTAGCTTGTCGTGCGAAGTCAAGATTCGTGCTATCCCGAGTCTCAAACACGAGACCCGGGGCACCCATTTGTCTTACTTTAGTTGAATCCATCCCCAGATCCACGGAGGAGGTCCGTGAGCAGCGTCGATCCATCCCTATCCAATCGCGACCTGACACCGACGACTCCGGCGCAGCGCACGTGGGGCTTTTACAACTACACGGCGCTATGGTTTTCGATGTGCATGGAGATCACGACATACCGGCTGGCGTCTGGGCTGATCGCGAAGGGGATGGATTGGAAGCAGGCGATCGGGACTGTGCTGTTGGGGAATCTGATTGTGCTGGTTCCCATGCTGCTGAATGCTCATGCGGGCGCGAAGTACGGGATCCCGTTTCCGGTGTTTCTGCGGGCATCGTTTGGAGTGCGCGGCGCGAACCTGGCGGCGCTGTTGCGAGCCGTGGTGGCGTGCGGATGGTTCGGGATTCAAGCGTGGATCGGCGGAAGCGCGATTGACGCGATGCTGATCGTGATCTGGCCGAGCGCGGCGGGTAATGCGGGCATTCTGTGGGCATGCTTTCTGGGCTTTTGGCTGCTGAATATGGTGGTGGTGTGGCGGGGCGTGGAGTCGATTCGCCGGCTGCAGGCATTCGGCGCGCCGTTCATGTTCGTGATGGCGTTGGCGCTGTTGATTTGGGTGCGGATGAAGGCGGGGAGCTTTGGTGCGATGCTGTCGACGCCGAGTCAGTTTCACTCGAGAAGCGAGTTTCTAGCTGTATTCTTCCCGTCGCTGACAGCGATGGTGGGATATTGGGCAACGCTCGCACTGAACATTCCGGATTTCACGCGGTATTCGAAATCTCAAAGCGCGCAGTCGTGGGGGCAGGCGTTCGGGTTGCCGGTGGCGATGGTGCTGTACACATTTCTTGGAATCGCGGTGACGTCAGCTTCAGTGGTGCTGTTTGGTAAGCCGATCTGGGACCCGGTGCAATTGATCGGAATGTTCCACCAGCCATTTGTCGCGTTCCTGGCGCTGATTGCGGTGCTGGTGGCGACATTGAACGTGAACATCGGAGCGAATGTAGTTTCGCCGTCAAACGACTTTTCAAATTTGTATCCGCGGTTGATCAGCTTCAGGACCGGTGGGTTGATTACCGGATTTCTAGGGCTAGCGATGTGCCCGTGGAAGCTGCTGGCCACGCCGGATGCGTATATCTTCGGATGGCTCATCGGCTATTCGGGACTGCTGGGGCCGGTGGCCGGAATCATGGTGTGCGATTACTTCTTCATCCGCGGGACGGAGCTGGATGTGAACTCGCTTTATCATCGCGAGGGCGTGTACCACTACACCAAGGGGGTGAATCCGAGGGCGGTGATTGCCCTGGCGCTCGGAGTGGGAATCGCGCTCATCGGCGTCTTCGTCAAGCAGCTGCACTTCCTTTACGACTACGCGTGGTTTGTGGGGTTCTTTACGGCAGGCGCGTCCTATTTAGCGATGATGAAGCTGGCAGCGCCGGCCGCAGTGTCGGAGAGCGCGGAAGAAGTGGCGTGAAGGTAGGGCACAGGGAACAGGGAATAGGGAACAGGAAGAACAAAAGCAACCGCAGATCCCCGTTCGACTTCGATCGTTCGCCGCGGCGAACGATCTCCGCTCAGGGCAGGCTTTCGACTGCGCAGGCCGCGCTACCCGCGGCCTGCTTCGCTCAGGATGACAAATCATCTATGAGTGAGCTTCTCGCCCACATTGCCAACAACTACTCTACCAGCGCGTCGGCGATGGCGAGGTGTTCGTCGAGGGCCGCGATGCCGAGGTCGAGCTCTTCCTTGGTGACGATAAGCGGTGGGGCGATGACGAAGTGGCTCACCCAAGCCTGGATCGATACGCCCTGCGCCATCATCCTGGCGGCGATTTGATCGACGACGAGCGGCTTGCCTTCCACCTTATCGCGCATGGTGTTGAAGAGCTGCTTGGTCTTGCGATTCTTCACAATTTCGACGGCAAAGAAGAGACCGAGGCCTCGCACGTCGCCAACGGATGGATGTTTATCCTTGAGCGCGGAGAGTTTTTGCCGGACGTAGGGCTCCAGCTCTTTCGCGCGATCGACGAGCTTGAGGCGCTGCATCTCTTCGATGGTGGCAACGGCGGGGCCGAGCGTGAGGGGGTGCGCCTCGTAGGTGTGGCCATGCGAAAAGTAATGGTCCTCGAAGTAGTCGGCGATTTTGGCGGTAGTGGCGCAAAGGCCGAGAGGAACGTAGGCCGACGTGATGCCCTTGGCGGTGACGAGGATGTCGGGCTTGAGGTTCCAATTGTCGACGGAAAACCACTTGCCGGTGCGGCCCCAGCCAGCCATCACTTCGTCGGCGATCATGAGCACTCCATGGCGGTCGCAGATTTCGCTCAAGCGAGGGAAGTACTCAGGCGGCGGAACGAGGACTCCGTTGGTGCCGACGACGGGCTCAAAGATGATGGCGGCGACGTCGCTTTCGTTGCGGATCATGTGCTCGATGTAGTCGGCGCAGGCGATGTTGCAGGCCGGATAGGTGTGTTTGATGGGGCAGTCGTAACAATTGACCTCCGGCGCGAAGACAACGTCAGCGATCTTTCCGGCCGGTTCCATAGCCCAGCGGCGTGGATCTCCGGTTGCGGCGATCGATCCAGCGGTTGAGCCGTGATAAGAGCGATAGCGCGAGATGATCTTGTTCTTGCCGGTATACATCCGAGCGATCTTGAAAGCAGCTTCATTGGCTTCAGTGCCACTGGTGGTGAAGAAGAACTTTTCTATTCCTTCAGGAAGAACTTCGAGGAGCTTCGAACTTAGGCGGGCGCGTGCCGCGGTGGCGTATCCCGGCGCGACATAGCAAAGTTCGCGGGCCTGTTCGGCGATGGCCTCGACTACGCGAGGATTCTTGTGGCCCAGATTGACGCACATCAGCTGCGAGCTGAAATCGAGGTATCGCTTGCCCGCACCATCAATAAACCAGCAACCTTCGGCGTCAGCGATGTAGAGCGGTTTCCAGGTTTTCTGGAAGCGCCACGTGCCGTAATTATTCTGGCGCGTGATGCCGGAAATCTCTTCACTGGTAAGGGTTGCGGACGCAGAATTCTCGTTCATGGGTACTGACCTCCCGTGCGGATGCAACTAAATCGTACCATCCGGAACGCGCGCTGAAGGCGCGTGAACTGCATGGTTGGAGATAACGGCAGTGCAGCAACTGAAAGCGGCTCGGCACTCACCGGTGATTCGGCAAGACGCCAGGAACTGTTGGAGCCACCGTTGGCTAGTGAGGTTCCTGTGCCGTAATTGTTGGGCTTTTTATCGCCGTCTTTCCCGGCCTTTACCGCTCCGCCAGCATGATGCTTACAGGTCCGGAATCCATGTCAGGGTTTTTCGGCCGGGGGTCGAACGATGCGCGTGCTCTGGACGACGTTGGCGACTTTTATGGTGACGCAAGGCGCATGCAGCGCGTTGGCTGAGATGCCAATACCCGCGGGGCAGCTGGTGCGTGAAGTCGTGTACAACGAGCTTGATGATCACGCGCGGCACGGGTTATGGCGGTATTGGGTGCAACAGCAGGCGCAAGCAAGGACGATTGTCGAAGAGCAAATTGAAACCGCCGATGGGCCAATTTCACGGCTGGCGCTGATCGATGGGCACGAGCTGTCGCCCGAGGCTGAGCAACAGGAGCAGGATCGGCTAGAACGCTTGTTGAGCTCGCGTGATGATCAGGCTCGACAGTCGCGGAGATTCGACGAGGACGAGGAACGAATCGGGCGAATCCTGAGGCTTTTGCCAACAGCATTCGTGTATGAATACGATGGCGAGGAGGATGGATGCTATCGTCTGCGGTTTCGACCCAATCCCGAGGATGAATCGCGCACCATCGAGGCGCGGATCTTTCATGCCATGAGCGGAAAGTTGTGGGTGGATGCGCGCTCGAAGCGATTGACGAAGCTGGAAGGCCACGTGGATGAAAACGTCGACTTTGGATTTGGCATTCTTGGAAGGCTGTATAGAGGTGGATGGTTCCGACTCGAACGCGAGCAAGTGAGTAAGACCGACTGGAAGACGAAGTCGCTCGAGGTTCACATGAACATTCGCGCGTTGCTAGTTAAGACATTTGCGCGAGAGACCAGCGAGGTCCGTGGCGGTTTTACGCCTGTCCCTTCGGGGATGAGCCTGGAGCAAGGGCTGGCGCTGCTGAATCAGAATCCGAGGAGGACGGAAGCTGCGAATGTGAGCCCAGAGAACTTGAAACCGGATAGCCCTCTGACGGCCGCAAACCTGGCGATGCATCATTAGTGTTTATCAGGGGTGTCCGAGAATCGGACACCCCAAGCACCGCAACATTAAAGACTTTCCCCTTTTTTGCCGATAGAGGGCGACAGGAATCGGGATTTAAAAGTGGAGATCGCACCCATTCCGGGAATTCGCGCAGTGGCCGCGCTGCGACCGCCGCAGAATGAGATGCGCGCACCGGCAATCTTCGATATCGACGCCTCGTCGAGGCCAAGAGACGACACGAGACAGCGGAATGGGAGAAAAGCCGCCGGCGCGGAAGAGAACGAAGACAACGATCTCGCACTTGAGAGCGAGACTGCGAGTCGCGAACCGGATCTGGAAGAAGCTCCCTTGCGGCAAGTAGATTACTTCGCATGAATCAATGCCGATGGAGATGGGTGTCTGCCGATGACACGCAGGCTATGAAGGTCGCTTAAGGCTTCGGAGTGAAGCGAAGCGTCAGGCGGTGACTGTCTCGCGCGATTTCTGATCCGCGAACAGAGGATCCGGCACGGGCAGAGTTTCGTCCTCGGCGAGGCGCAGGAGCCGATGCAGATAAGCTCGCGAGATCGAGAGGCTTCGCGCGGCCATCGTCTTGTTTCCGTTATTCTCGCGGACAGCGGCGACGGCAAGCCTGATTTTGTAGTCACGGAGCTGGCGCTCGAACGAGCCAGATGGCTGGTAATCGGCAATGTCGACGATCTGATCGAAGGCGCCAGCATCCTCTTCGGTTTCGTGAGGCTTAAGGTTCAGGTCTTCGGCGCGAACGACGCGGCCGGGCGCCAGAATGATGGAGCGCTGCATTACGTTTTCGAGTTCGCGGACATTTCCGGGCCAAGGATAGCTCTGGAGCATCTCCATCGCCGCCGGCTCGATCGAGTCCATTGGTTTTTGGAAGACGTTTGCGTAGTGGCGGAGGAAGTGACCGGCAATGAGAGGAATATCTTCAGGTCTCTCTTGAAGCTGAGGCGAATCGATGCGCATCACGTTGATGCGATAAAAGAGATCCTGACGGAATTTGCCTTCACCCACCAACTTGCCGAGGTCCTGGTGGGTGGCGAAGATGAGCCGGGCGCGCAAAGGGATGAGTTTATTCGATCCCAGGCGGCTGAACTCCATCTGTTGAAGGACGCGGAGGAGTTTGACCTGGGTGAAGACGCTTAGGTCGCCAATTTCATCGAGAAAGAGTGTCCCGTCCGCGGCCTGCTCGAAGTAGCCCTCGCGGGAGCCGACCGTGCCAGTGAAGGCGCCTTTTTCATGGCCGAATAACTCGGCTTCAATCAAGGTTTCGGGAATCGCGCCGCAGGAGACGGCTACAAAGGGCTTGTTCGCGCGGCTGCCTAGATTGTGAATGGCGCGAGCGATCAGCTCTTTGCCGGTTCCACTGTCGCCTGTGACCAGAACAGCGGCATTGAGATTGGTCACGCTGCGTACTAATTGATAGACGCGTTGCATGCTGGGGCTGGATCCGATGATTCGGTCGCAGTTGCCCGGCTCCTCGATCCGCTGCTGCACGTTGTGCAACTGCTGCTTGAGCGATGAGGTCTCGCAAGCCCGGACGAGCATGGTTTTAAGATCGCGAATCGATGGCGGGCGTCGACAGTAGCCAAATGCTCCGGAACGAACAAGCTCGAAGGCGGTGGAGCGGAGGCTGTCATCGGCCATGAGGATGGCCGGAATGCTGGAGCCGATCATGCGTCGGGCGAATTCCAGTCGGCTTTGAAGCATGTCCTGCGGGGAATACAAATCCAGGATCATGACATCGCAGGCGGCTGAGGACGCGAGGACGTCCCTTCCATCTCCATCCGGCAAGAGCAGGACCTCAAAGTCCTTACCAAGGGCAGAAGAGAGAAGAGGGTGCAAAGAACGGTCTTCCGAATACAGTCCGATTCTCGTCATTAGCGGGCGATCTACCATCTCGCCGATATTTAGAAGCTAGGGCGATGTGAGTTCATCATCGGCAAACGGGGGCGTAGGGAACATTCCTCTTTCGTGCTACGAAGAAGGGACCTTGGTAATGGCGTTTGGGGAGGATTCAGCTTAGAAGCTTCGAAAAAAGCGGCTGATTTGGCGCCCCGCCGAGAAAAATGAGCAGCCGGGTTGAGATTTGTCTCACATGACTCTGGAACGAAAATCGTATTTTCCATATATTCGAGCCACGCTTACGTTCGTAACCCAGCCTGTAATCTTCTGATTCAGCAATAGGTTACACAGGTGATAGTCGTCGCACCGTGAAGGGGCGCAAGTGTAACCCAGCCGATTCGAGTCCGTCGCCGGGCGTATACAGCAGTGCACACCCAGGGGGGCAAATGGGGTTCATCTCTTTGAATCAACAAGATTTCGTGGCCTCTGAAGTTTGGCGCGGGAATTGCTCTGAGCCAGGGTGGTTCGGAATGCCTTCGGGGCAAGGAGCAGGCGCAATGCACTCGTTCGCGTGGTGGCCCACGTTGGTGGTTCTTAGTGTGGCGACCTTCACAGATCTTCGCAGCCGCCGAATTCCGAATTGGCTTGTGTTTCCTTTTTTTGGATGCGGAATTGCGGTTTCGGTTTTATTGCACGGCTGGCACGGCGCGGTACAGAGCTTGAGCGGAGCGGGTCTCGGGCTGCTGATTTATGGATTTCTCTTCTGGATGGGGGGCATGGGCGCAGGCGACGTGAAGCTATGCGCTGCGATTGGAGCCTGGATTGGCCCATATCAACTGATCCTGGCGCTGGTGATGACCGGCGTTGTGGGCGGAATGATGGCGTTAGCGTTCGCCGCCTGGGGGGGATTCCTGAAGGAGTTGTTTCAACACACCGGTGATTTGGTTTTCAGTGCGCAGAATCGCGGAGAAGCGGTTTTGAGCAATCCGCTGCGGCGCAAGATGCCGTATGCGCCGGCGATTGCAATCGGAACGCTGATCTCGTTTTTCGCACGTTAAACACGGAGCACGGCAGTGTCGAGCTCGAAGCACGGCAAGTATGAACTTCCGGCGGATTGGGAGTCTGTGCCACCTAATCTGCGAACGCATCGCACAGCAAGGAGAGAAAGAGACGTGGTCACGAATCCTTCCCCATATTCCGCGAGCCAGTTTCCCGATCCTATCGGCGTCGAGGATCTCTCCATCGCGGTGATCAGTCCGAGCGAAGACAGCCGGCTGGACGCAATGCAGGCGATGAACGGATGCACCGGTGCGTATGTAAGCGAGTTTTCGAGCTATTCGTTGGGAACGGGTGAACTTCCCTCGACGCTGGATGAGGACCAGGACGTGATCCTCATCGATCTGGACGGTGATGCGGAGCTTGCGCTGGAACTGGTCGAGAGAATCTGCGCCAACGGCATGGCAACTGTGATGGTTTATTCCGAGAGCCCAGATCCGGAGTTGCTGGTGCGCTCGATGCGCGCCGGCGCCCGCGAATTCCTGACGCTCCCGTTTTCGCCAGACGTGGTGGCGGAAGCGCTGGTGCGCGCCGCGGCGCGGCGACCGGCGACGCGGCCGGCAAAAAAGCAGGCGGGCAAGCTCTTCGCATTCATGGGCTCCAAGGGTGGCGCTGGAACGACGATGCTGGCCTGTAATTTTGCCGTAGCGCTGGCCAAGGAGTCGGGCGAGAAAACACTGCTGATCGATCTCGATCTGCCACTGGGCGATGCCGCATTGAATCTTGGAATTGCCGCCGAGTTTTCAGCCATTGATGCATTGCAACAGGTGGAAAGGCTGGATACGAAGTTCCTGGAACAGCTCCTCGTGAAGCACAGTTCGGGCCTATGGGTGTTGGCAGCTCCGGGCCGGTTCATTCAATTCCAGGCTGACAGTGAAGGCATTAACCGGCTTTTGCAGGTGGCGCGCCGGGAGTTCGAAAACGTGGTTGTGGACCTGGGATCGAGGCTGGAGCTGATGGGAACGACCGCCTACAGGGAAGCCACAACGGTCTATCTCGTAACGCAGGCGAGCATTCCCGAGCTTCGTAATTCGAATCGGCTCATTACGCAATTTTTTTCTGCGCCCCAGCCGCAGCTCGAGGTGGTTATCAACCGATTTGAATCGCGCGTTTTGGGTGTCTCAGAGGAGCACATTACCAAAGCCCTGACCAGAGCGGCTCGTTGGAAGATCCCCAACGACTACGAGTCGGTGCGGAACATGCAAATCAGCGCCAAGCCGCTGGTGCTATTAGATTCGGGCATTTCGCGACAAATTCGGAAGATGGTCGATGCGGTAACGGGGAAGAGCGAAACCACAGGCAAAAAGAAGAAGGGTTTCATCAACCTGTTTGGATGATGTTTCAAAGAGCTTAATCTCCCACTGGAGCGAAGGTACAACGTGGAAATACTGAACTTGGAATCGTACAAAGCGGAGATTCATCGCACTCTGATCTCGAAACTGGATCTGGAGAAGTTGTCGCGTGTGAACTCGAGCCAGGCGCGCCAGGCGGTCTCGGGCCTGGTGAAGGAGATCATGTCGGACCAGCGCGTCCCGCTGAACTTCGACGAGCAAGAGAAGATCCACGCCGAGCTGCTCGATGAGGTGTTTGGGCTTGGACCGCTGGAGCCGCTCTTGCGAGATCCAAAGATCTCCGACATCCTGGTGAACGACAAAGACCACGTGTTCGTTGAAAAGGGCGGACTGCTGCAGCGGGTGGATACGACGTTTCGCGACGACCGGCACCTGATGCAGATCATCGACCGCATCGTTTCGCGCGTCGGCCGCAGAGTGGATGAGTCTTCGCCGATGGTGGATGCCCGCCTGCCCGACGGATCGCGCGTCAACGCGGTGATTCCGCCGCTGGCGCTCGACGGGCCATCGATGTCGATCCGGCGCTTTGGAACCGGCCCGCTGGCCGCGAATCAGCTAGTGCAGTTGAAGAGTATTTCGGCGGAGATGATGGAAGTACTGTCGTCTGCAGTTCGGGCGCGCATCAGCCTTCTGGTTTCAGGAGGTACCGGCGCCGGCAAGACGACGTTCATGAACATCCTGTCGCAGTACATTCCGAACAACGAGCGGCTGGTCACGATCGAGGACGCCGCCGAATAGAGATTGGCGCAGGAGAACATCGTGCGCCTGGAGACGCGCCCACCAAACATCGAGGGACAAGGGGCGATCCGGCAGAGGCAATTGCTGATCAACGCCCTGCGTATGCGGCCCGACCGCATCATCATCGGCGAGGTCCGTGGCGAGGAAGCGTTCGACATGCTTCAGGCCATGAATACGGGTCACGAAGGGTCGATGACCACGATCCACGCAAACACGCCGCGTGACGCGCTGTCGAGAATGGAGTCGATGGTGGCCATGACCAACATGAATCTGCCGGAGAAATCGGTTCGGCAGCAGATGGCCTCGGCGATCTCGATTGTGGTGCAGGCAACCCGCATGAGCGATGGCACGCGCAAGATCACCAATATCTCCGAGATTACGGGAATGGAAGAGAACGTAATCAGCATGCAGGAGATCTTCACGTTCGAGCGGAAAGGCATCGGCCAGGACGGCCGCGTGATTGGAGTATTCAAGCCCACGAGGATTCGTCCACGGTTTCTCGAAAGGCTGCGCGTTTCGGGCATCATTCTGCCGCCCAGCCTGTTCGAGCGCGAAACGCAGGTTAACTGAGAGGAAGGAGGGCAGCTAAATGGGATTGATCATTGGTTTGGTTTTCGTTGGCGTATTCGCGTTAATTGCCCTGCCGCTGGCCGCGATGGGTCCCTCCAACAGCGCTAAGCAGGCTTTGGCCACGCTGGATTCCGCAATCAAGGTCGACCGGCGAGATTTGCTGCCGCAAAAGCTGAACGTACGCAAGAACGAACTCCTCAGCAGCATTCCGTGGCTGAACCAGAAACTGCTGAAATTCGAGCTGACGCCCTATCTCCGCAAGCTCTTGAGCCAAGCCGATCTGGATTGGAGCGCAGGGCGGTTACTGCTGTTTTGCGCGGCCGGCTTAGTCATTCCGACCTACGCGCTTCTGGAGACAACCGGCAACACCTTATTGGCTTTCCTGACCGGCGGAATACTCGGAGTGCTTCCATTCGCCTTTGTGCTGTTTAGACGCCACAGGCGCTTCAGCGCTTTCGAAAAGCATTTGCCGGAGGCGCTGGACCTGATGGTAAGCGGCCTGCGCGCGGGACATAGTCTTCTTGCGGCGATGGCGCTGGTAGCGCGCGAATGCGCGCCCCCGGTGAACACCGAGTTCAAGATCTGCTTTGAGGAACAGAACTACGGCCTCGAGATGAAAGAGGCTTTGACGAATTTGATCGCGCGGGTTCCGGTGCAGGATCTGATGATCGCCACCACCGCGATCCTGATTCAAAAAGAGAGCGGCGGAAACCTGGCCGAGGTGTTGGATAAGACCTCGTATGTAATTCGCGAGCGCTTCCGCCTCAAGCGCCAGATCATGGTGCATACGGCGCAAGGGCGCTTTACAGGATTGATTCTTACGCTTTTGCCGGTAGTTTTGGGCGTCGGTATTTATTTTGTAGATCCCGGAATGATCAGCATTCTTTGGAAGCGCGACATCGGCATCGATCTGATGTGGGCAGCCGCCGGGCTGATCTTAGTTGGCGGATTTGTGATTTGGAGAATCGTCGATATCGACGTGTGAGGAAGAGTCATGATTTTTGCAATTCTGGCGTTCGTAGCTGTCTTCGTGCTGATCGGGAGCATCGGTGTGCTGATGTTC
>Ga0181520_10003781_pt1 | contig 26158 bp, 15 predicted proteins | sample PEATcosm2014_Bin_29_FD_132451 | JGI IMG/M metagenome (GOLD analysis project Ga0181520, IMG submission 132451) | Peatland microbial communities from MTU Mesocosm Facility, Houghton, MI, USA - PEATcosm2014_Bin02_30_metaG | ecosystem: Environmental > Terrestrial > Soil > Wetlands > Peat | place...
GCCAGGCTCCCGCACCAGCTTGCCGAGCACCTCCTGGTACGATGCCACCAGATGTCCCACCGTTGCCGCATCGAAAAGGTCGGTCCGGTAGTCGCACCGAAGCCAGAGTCCGTCTGGGGTCTGTTCGGCCTCGAACCAAAGGTCCAGCAGCGCCTCGCCCAAAGAAAACGGGATTGGGCTGGCTCGCAGTTTCTCGCTTCGAAAGGCGCTGCCGGGAAAATTTTGCAGCAGCAGCGCCACATTGTACAAAGGGTTACGGCGCAGACCGCGATGCGGATTAATCGCTTCAACTATCTTTTCGAAGGGGCAGTCCTGGTGAGTCTTGCCTTCCACCACGGCGCCGCGAATCCGGCCGAGCAGTTCCCGTCCGCTGGCGGCGCCGGCCAACCGCGCGCGAATGGGCAGAAAATTCATGAAACAGCCGATCACATTCTCAATTTCGGGCCGGGTTCTCCCCGCCTCCACGGTGCCGATGACCAGGTCCTCCTGGCCGGTCCACTTTGCCAGAGTAATAGCCAATGCGGTCATCATCACCATGAACGGAGTGGTGCCCTCGCGCTGGACACCGTCCGCGAGATTGCGGGCCAAAGCATCCGGGAACCTCACGGCGTGGCTGCCCGTGTGGCGGCTGGGTTCCTTGGGCTCGGCGCGGTCGGTCGGCAGATCAACCGCCGCAGGCGCCCCGGAAAGCGCTTCCTTCCAGTAGATCAATTGGCGCTGGAGCATGGGTCCCTGGATCTGCCGCCGCTGCCAGTGCGCGAAATCCGCATATTGAATCGGCAGCTCGGGAACATCCCCTGCGTTGCTTGCGGCCGGCTCGGCGAGGCGCGAATAGAGGGTTTCCACTTCGTTCAGGAAGAGCCCCATGGACCAGCCGTCTGAAACCGTGTGGTGCATCACCACCACGAACAGATGGTGGCGCTCATCCAGCCGGGCAAGACCGGCGCGCACCAGCGGCCCATGTGTCAGGTCAAATGGCTGGCGCGCCTGTGCCTGGAGCCAGTCAAGGCGCGAGACGTCTGAGGCAGGCGTCGATGCCGGAGCGGCGAGAGGCGGGCCGCCCGTCGGTTCGACGCCCGGGCCGGCACTGCGGGACGCCGTCAGATCCGTCACTAAAAGCTTTAGTTTCAGCTCTGGCGCAATCACCTGCCGCAGCTTGCCCTCCGCATAGCGGAGGGTGGTCCGCAGCGCCTCATGCCGCGCGATCACCTGGTTGCAGGCCCGCTCCAGCAAATCGATTTTGAGCTCTCCCTCCAGGCGAAGGGCCAGCGCAACGTTGTAAGCCACGCTGCCCGGATTGAGTTGATCCAGGAACCACAGCCGCTCCTGGACGAAAGAGGCGGGCAAATCCCCGCCGCGCGGCAATCGCACGAGCGGCAACACCGACGCAGTGTCGCCTTGCCAACGCCCCGCCGCCAATCCCTGCGCCAGGGCTGCGATACTCGGCGCCTCAAACAAGGTGGAAAGGGGCACTTCGGCATGGAATGCCTCGCGCATGCGCGAGTGGGCCTGCACCGCCAGGAGCGAGTGTCCGCCCAGCTCGAAAAAGTTATCCTGCACCCCAACCCGGTCCACGTGAAGCAGGCTTTGCCAGATCTCGCACAGCTTGCGCTCAATCTCGGTCCGGGGAGCCACATACTCCCCCCGCCGGTTGATGTGCGCGACGGCTCCCGACTCCACCCTCTGATGGATCCTGGCCGGCTCCTGCGCCTCCAGCGCAATCTCGCGCCAGCGGGTGAATCTCCATACGGGCGCCGATTGCAGCTTCAGCGCCGCCGGCTCGTTTTTTGACTCTGCCATCGGAGCGACGGCCCCCGCGCTGCTCTCGGCAGGTGGATTGAACGCCACTTCCTCCGCAAAGCCCGCCGGAAACCGGAAGACATATCCCCCGTCAAGCGGCTGCTTGAAAGCGGCTCCTACGCTCTCCAGAAAATCCAGCGCGGGCTTGTTCTTGGGGCTCTTCAAGTAATTCGCATTCACCCACCTGGCCTGGCTCTCCCGCGCCTTCTCTCCCAACCGCGCCAGCATCCGATGCTCCACTCCCCGGCCCAACACGCGGCAACTCAGCAGAAACGTGTCCACCTCCAAAGCCTCTCCTCTCACCCGGTAGATCACCACTCCCACCAGCCCATAATCTCCAAACCGGTCACTGACCGACACCGTCAGCACTTGATGCTCCCCTATCAAGCCCTGCACCTCGCTTTCGCTCCGGCGACGCGTGGTGAAGTTGAACTGGTTGGTGCGATGGGTCAGTTGCGACACTCGGCCGAGTTGCTGAGGACTCATCGGCTCCATTCGAATCTTCAGTTCCAGGCCCGACAAGAACTCAGCCAGGCTCCAGGATTGTTCCTGCAGCCCCTGCCGCTCCCGATTCTGACGATACATCCGGGCTCGACGGCGGTCTTCTTCCGTCAGCTTGAGATGGTCAAAAACCCAGCAGTGCCGAAGAAAATCCGGAATGCGCGCCGGCTCCTCCGGCAGGTGCAGCGTCAGCACCTCCGGGCAGTTGGCCTGCACCTCGGCGCACTCCACCGGGTTATCGTCCACGAAAATAAAGCTCTCCAGCCCCAACCCCAGCTCTTTTGCGAGAGCCTTGAGATTCTCGGATTTGGCCTGCCAGTTTAATCGCCAGCCCGCCAGATGTTCCCGTCGCAGAGCCATCTCCGCGCGCCGCGCAAAAACGTCCTCCACGTCCTCCTCATTGTTCTTGCTGCAAAGACACAGCAACATGCCCGCGTCATGCTGGCCCACCATGAACTGCTGCAAGGCCACCCGCCAGGGCTCCAGCCGGATGCCGCCGGCCCCGTCCTCTCCACACACACCCGACCAGAGCGTCTGGTCGCAATCCAGCGCGATCACTTTGTAGGGCGGCCGGTTCAGGGCCGTCAACTTGCGCGCGATGAGCGTGGCAAGGGCCGTGAAGAAAACCGGCGTGTAGGGCACATGGCCCAGTTCGTCGCCGCTGCTGTCGTAGTAGTCCGCCACCGGGTATAAGTGCCCCAGCTCCCCGCTCGAAACCCAGTAAACCCCGGCCAACGCTTCCAGTTGCGTCCCCAGAAACGCTTCCCTCCGGGCGGCCAATTGCTTCCGTTGGCCATCCGCCGCCACAGCCGGGGAAGGAGGGCAAACACACACCAGGTAAGGGGTTGACCCGCGCCCCGCCGCCGTCTTGAGCGCCAGCACAAACTCTTCCAGCGTGCGGTCGACTGTCCCGGAGTCCGCCCCGCCGCCCTGCCCCGCCCGGCCCGGTTTCTCCCAATCCTCCAGCCGCAGCAACAACACATTGAGCCCGCCGGGGCTGGCCGACAGCCGGCTGCCCGGATCGAGCAATTGCTGAAAGACCTGGTTGTAAGGGGCAAACTCGACCTTTGCCGGCAACTCCAGTTCTTTGAACCAATATGCCAGCGCCTCGGCTACCGGCTCCGCCGTAAACGTAGCGCTGATAACCACCTGCTGTTCGCGGCTGCGAGCACGCGCCGCTTCGGCCTGGCTTGCCAAAGCCGGAGTCAGTTGAAACTCCTGCCCCCCGGCCTGCGGCTCCCGCACCAGCTTGGTCAGCACCCCCAGCACGGAAGCCAGCAACTGCTCGATTGTCCGCGCTTCGAAGAGGTCCGACCGATACTCGCATTTCAGACAGAGCGCATCGGCGGTCTGTTCAGCCTCGAAACGCAAGTCCAGCAGCGGCTGGGACATCGACACCGGGACGAGGCTTGCCTCCAGCCCTGGACAATGCAACGGCTTGGAAGGGAAATCCTGGAACACCAGCGCCACATTATACAATGGGTTCTGGTTGAGCCGCCGCTGCGGGTTAATTGCCTCGACTAATCTCTCAAACGGGCAATCCTGATGCGCCTGCGCTTCCACCACCGCCGCTCGAACCCGCTGTAGCGCCTCCTCTCCACTGGCCACCCCTCCCAGCCTGGCACGGATAGGCAGGAAGTTCATGAAACAGCCGATCACTTGATCGACCTCGGGCCGGCGCCGTCCCGCGACCACGGTGCCGATAACCAGGTCTTCCTGCCCCGTCCACTTCCCGAGTGTGACGGCCAGCGCGCTCATCAGTGCAATGAAGGGAGTTACCCCTTCGCGCCGGCAGAACTCGTCCAGAGACCGCCCCAGATCGGGCGTCAGGCCTGCCAAGCCAACCGCCGCCCCTCCCCTTCCGTCCCGCTCGTTCCGGTCCGCAGGGAGATCTATCGCGTCGGGCGCTCCCGCCAGCGCCCCTTTCCAATAGGCAAGCTCCTCTTCAAGTGTCTGACCTCGCATCCATTGCCGCTGCCAATGCGCGTAATCGGCATACTGCACCGCCAATTCCGGCAGCCCGCCCGCAACGCTTCCCATAATGGGCTGGGCGCCGGCCTCCTGCGCAAAACGTGTGTAGAGCGCTTCCAGTTCCTTCAGCAGAATCCCCAGCGACCATCCGTCCGAAACGGCGTGGTGCATCACCATCACCAGCACATGGTCCGACGGTCCCAGCCGCCCCAGCGCCGCGCGCACCAGGGGCCCTCGGGCCAGATCAAAAGGTCGTCGTGCCTGTTCGCCCGCCCAGTCCAGAATCCGGGAGGGGTCCTCGGGAGTCGAGCTTTGCCTCCTCTCGACGTCCGGCTCGGTCCGCTCAGAGGCTGCCAGGTCGCTCACTTCGAGAGGCAGTTCCGCGGCCGGTGCAATCACCTGGACGAGTTCCGCCTCCGCCATCCGGAGCGTTGTGCGCAATGCCTCGTGACGCCGGACGATCTCGTTGCCAGCGCGCCGGAGCGCCGCTACGTCCAGATTGCCTTTGAGACGAAGCGCCAGCGGCACGTTGTAGGCGTCGCTGCCCGGCTCCAGTTTATCAAGGAACCACAATCGCTCCTGGACAAACGAGGCCGGCGACCTGCCTTTGCGCGGCAATCGCCGGAGCGGCAACGCGGCCGCATCGGCGCCTTTCCAACGTTGGGCGGCCAACCCTTCCGCCAAAACCGCAATGGTCGGCGCGTCGAACAGGCCGGTCGGGGGCATCTCGACCTCGAACACCTCGCGAATGCGAGAGTTGACCCGTATCGCCAGAAGGGAATGACCGCCTAAAGCAAAGAAATTGTCCTGCACGCCGATCGGCTCGATTTTTAGAACCTCGCGCCAGATGGCCGCGAGTCGTTCCTCCGTCGGTGTCCGGGGAGCGACGAATTCGCCGCGGGCGGTCCGGTTCGGCGGCGGAGCGGGCAGCGCTTTGCGATCCACCTTCCCGCTCGGCGTCCGGGGCAAGCCCTCGAGCGCCACGACGGCCGACGGCACCATGTAGCTCGGCAGCTTTGCGATGCAGGCCCTGCGCAGTTCCTCTTCAATGCCCGCGTCGCCGCTGTGCGGCGGTTCGGTGGCCACATACGCCACCAGACAGCGATCCCCGGGTTGGTCCTCCCGCGCCACGACCACGGCCTCGCGCACTGCCGGATGGGTCTTGAGAACCGCTTCGATTTCGCCCGGCTCAATCCGGAAGCCTCGAATCTTCAACTGCTGGTCGATGCGGCCCAGGAACTCCAGGGCGCCATCGGCGCGCCATCGCGCCAGGTCGCCGGTCCGGTACAGCCGCCCGGGTTTGAAAGGATTGGGAATGAACCGCTCCGCGGTCAGCTCGGGTTGATGGAGATAGCCGCGCGCCACCCCATCCCCGCCAATGTGCAATTCTCCCGGAACCCCAATGGGGACCAGTTGCCGCTGGCTATCCAGCAGGTAAACCTGCTCATTGGGCAGTGGCCGGCCAATGACAGCAGGCCCCCCAGGCTCTCGCAGCGCACATGCCGAATAAACCGTGGTCTCGGTCGGCCCGTAGAGATCAAAGACCTGCCCCACCGTCGTCTCCGCGTAGATCTGATCCGCGAGCGACGCCGTCAACGGCTCGCCGGCCAGGCCCGCCACCCGCACCGACTGCGGCACGGCCCGCATCCGGATCAGCTCGCGAATGGCCGAAGGCACCGTCAGGATGAATCGGACCTCGTTGGCCGCCGGCAGCGTCGGCAGCGCCAGCGCATTTTCCGCCAAAATGACTTTGCCGCCGGTGCAAAGCGGCGCGAAGAGCTCGAACACCGATACATCGAAGCAAATCGAGGTCGAAGCCAGCACCCCCGACAGGGCTTCCGGCCCGAACCGATCCCGCGCCCAGTTCACGAGGGCCACGACACTGCGCTGCTCGACGGCCACTCCCTTGGGCTGTCCGGTGGAACCGGATGTGTAGATGACGTAGGCTAACGGCGAGGAATGACTGTTGAGGATTGAGGATTCTCGCGCCCCCGGATGCCGGGTTTCGCAACTCGCCTCTCCGCCGGCCGGCGCCTCGGAGTCGTCATCGATGCATAGCACCTTGGCTCCCGTGCCGGGAATCAGATGGCGCAGATTCCTGCGGACGAGCAACACGCAAGCGTTGGAGTCCTGCAGCATGAAGGCCAGCCGCTCCCGCGGATACGCTGGGTCGAGCGGCACATAAGCCCCGCCGGCGCGGAGCACTCCGAGAATCCCCGCCACCATTTCCCAGGAACGCTCCAGGCAAACGCCTGTCAGCGTTTCGTTCCCCACCCCCAGCGCCCGCAGCCGCCCGGCTAATCGGGTGGCGCGGGCGTCAAGCTCGCCATAGGTCAGACGCGTGTGGCCGCAAACCAGAGCCTCGGCATCAGGCGCGCGCGCGACCTGTGCTTCGAACAACTCAATAATCCTCTTTTCCCGCGGGTAATCCTTCGCGGTGTCATTCCATTCCACCAGGAGCCGGTGCTGCTCCTCGGGCGGCACCAGCGGCAGTTCCGATACGCGGCGTCCCGGCCCGCTGAGGATGCCTCGTAACAGAGTCTCCCAATGCGCCAGCAGCCGGCGAATCGTGTCCGGCTCAAACAGCTCGGCGGCATAGTCGATTCTCACCCCAAGCCCCCCGTCCGCCACCTCAGCCACATGAAAACTCAGCTCGAAATCGGCTGTCTCCGGCGCGATTGTGGCGCGGCCCCTCGGCAGCCCGGCGGATTCCAGCCCGGGCGTCTGGACCTGCGGTTCGGTTTCGCAGAGGAAGCGCACCTGCCTCAGCGAACGAGGCGGGTCCTGGTTGCCTGCGGTCCGCAGTCTTTCCAGCAAGCCGGAAAAGGTCACCTCTCCATGCCGGGCCGCGCCGGCGGCGGACTCCTTCACACTCTTGAGGGTTTTCCGAAACGTGGGGTCGCCGGCTAAATCCGCCCGCACAACGATCCAATCCGCCGGCGCGCCGCCAGGGGCCGCTACGGCGACGACAATGTCGTCCTGGCGGGTATATCGACTCAGCAACACCATCAGGCCGCTCAGCAGCACCATCGAGCAGCTTGCGCCTTCGCGCTGGCTCAGCGATTCGAGCCGCCGGCGCCACTTCCGTGGCATCATCCAACGCTCCGAAACCACTCGATATTTTTGCGCGAGGGGGCGAGGCCGGTCGGTTGGCAGGTCCAGCAATGCCGGGCAGCCCCCGAGGCGCTGAATCCAGAACGCCCGATCCCCCTCGGTCGAACGCGGCAGGCTCCGGCCAAGGCTCTGGGGCCGCCCTTCAACGAAACCCTGCTGCCCAGCGGTTGACCTCCCGGCAGCGGGTGTTTGGACACCGGTCTTCATCAGGAGGCAGCAAGCGGGGATTGCAGATCTTCAAAATAAATGCAGCCGGACCCACGAAGGCGGAACCGATAGCAATCGATTCCACGCTCCCAGGCAAAGCTGTCCAGCCATTGATAAGCCCGGTGCGAAATCCTGGCGTCCCGGGAGGTCCCAGGCGCCGTCCACGGAGACTCATTGAATCGATCCGATGGGTTTATTGCGGTTTCGGTTGCCATACGACTGCCCCCATCCTATTCCGCTCCTAAGTTCCTCGCTAAGTAGGTGAAGCCCTACACCCGTCGTCTTCCTGGACCCCAATTGGGGTCTTCCCCCCATTCCTAACAGCCGCAAATTCTGCCTAGACTCAATTTGTGCATCGTCTTGCCTTTAGGATGGTGACAGCGCGAGCCATGGCACGCGCTAAGGGGTTCATGGATCGATTCCAGTTCGAATTGCATTCCCTCATAAGACTTATGCGACGCAGCCTGGCCGCCTGCACCTGGCGCCTGGACAAACCAAACCGGCAGAACCGCCGGATCTCCCCACCGGAACGCGGCGCTTTCAAATCGGTTCCGGCTGGCCGCGAGCAGAAACTTCGGCGGCTGGCCCCGGTGCTGCGGCGCGCGCTCGAGGATGCCGACCGCCGCCGCCACCGGCGACAGCTCCAGCTCCAGCGCGAGCAACGCCTGGGACCGGCAAGCCGCGCGATCGAGCAGGCTGCGGCTCTCGCCGACCTCCTGGCCCTCTGCCACCGCGTCTCCGCGTCTGTGCCCGCCGATCGCTCAACCGTGATCCCCCCGCGCCAACGGCCGCTGCCATCGTCCGCCGGGTGAATTAGACGGGTCATCACCCCATTTCTGCGGCTGCGCGGCTGCGATACGATGGCTCTTGCCACGAACGCGTCGCGCGCCGCTATGAAAAACCAACTCCGCATCTTGCTGGTCGAAGACATGCCCCAGGACGCTGAGCTGATCGAGCGCGAGCTGGCAAAAGCCGGCCTGCAAGCCCGGGCCAGGCGCGTCGAAACCGAAGCTCAGTTCCTTCATGAGCTCGAGCGCCACCCGCCCGACGTCATTCTTTCCGACCACGGCTTGCCGGCCTTTGACGGCTTCACCGCGCTGGCGGCCGCCCGCGAGCGGTGCCCCGGCATTCCGTTTATCTTTGTCACCGCCGCCCATGGAGACGAAACCGCCGTCGACATCCTCAAACGCGGCGCCGATGATTATGTCTTCAAGGAGAAGCTGCATCTGCTCGCCCCCGCCATCCAGCGGGCCCTGCGCGCCAGCGCGCAACGCGCCAGGCCGCAACGCCAGAAGCCGTCGGCTGAGGAGGGGCCGGCGCGGGCCGATCACACCCCCCATCGGCACGCGGTTCAACTCGAGGCCGATTACCGCGAACTCCAGGAGCTGAGCTACACGCTCGCGCGCGAGCTGCGGACGCCCTTGCGTAACATTGACAGCTTCGTCGAACTGCTCCTCAAGCTGGCCAGCGACAAGCTGGATTCCAAGAGCAAGAGCTGCCTCAAAACCATATCGGACTCCGCCCGCCAGATAGCCAGACTCAGCGATGAACTTCTCTCCTTCACGCGCATCGGCCGGGCGGAAATGTACCGTCTCCAGTTCAGCCTCACCGAAGTGGCCCATGAAATCATCCACGAATTGCGCCGCGAAACCGAAGGACGCCAGGTCGATTGGATCGTCGGCCCGCTGCCTGAAATCGTCGGCGACCCGCCGCTGCTGCTTCAGGCCCTGACCGAACTGCTGGCCAACGCCCTCAAGTTCACGCGCCCCCGTCATTCGGCCCGCATTGAAATCGGCGCGGCCCCGGCCGAAAAGGAAGCCGTCATCTTCGTTGCCGACAACGGCGTCGGCTTTGACCCTCATTATCGGGACAAGCTCTTCGGCATCTTTCAGCGCCTGCATCCCGCCGGGGAATTCGAGGGGCTCGGCGTCGGGCTGGCAAAGGTGCGCCGCATTATCCAGCAGCATGGGGGGCGCGCCTGGGCCGAAGGCTTCCCGGACAAGGGAGCCACTTTTTATTTCTCCCTCCCTCTCGCGCGAAACACGCCGCAAGTGGAATCGGCCGAGGAATGACGGGGTCCCGGAGTCTCAGGTCGATGCTGGGGTGAAAACCCCATGCGGGGAATGGGGCGATGGTGATAAGATTTGGCTATGCAATGCACAACTTTGCGGAATTGCTGGGCGGGGCGCGTCGTTCCTGTGGCGTCCCCGCGATCCAGGCTTGCCCCGCCTCGTCCGGGCGCGGAGATCGTCCGCAGCAGCCGCTGTGGCGTTGCAGACCTTCAAACCTGGCAATAGACATGCAACCCAGATACAAACGATCCACGACCGCCGCGCGGCCGGTCGCTCCGACCCCCAAAGCGGCCGAGCGGCCCGTCGAGAAGCCGGTCGAATTCATTTCCAAACAGCTTCAGGCCCAATCCGTTGCCATCGCCGGCACCTTCAACAAATGGGATCCGCAACGCACTTCCCTGCGCAAAGAGCGGGATGCGTGGAAGATAACCCTTTGGCTGCCCCCGGGCCGTTACGAGTACCGGTTTGTCGTGGACGGCCAATGGCTCAGCGATCCCGCCGCCAAAGAATCCGTCCCCAACCCCTTCGGCGGCGTCAACTCAATCGTTGTCGTCTGAATGCCGGGGGGGCGCACGCCGGTTTATGGCAGCCCCTCTTATTAGCACCTGGCTGAAGCGAGGTAACCGTCGATGAACAACACGCCCCAGCCGCTTCAGCGGCTTCCCGGCACGGGCCATTAAGTGATTTCCGCCCAATTCCGGGCGCCGGTTAGGCTTTAGCAGCCGCTTGCATCGGGCAGCGGACGCGGCCCTGCGCGGGCGCGTGCTTTTCCCGCTGGGGGCAACCCGAATGCCGAGGGCCATGGAACCGGGCACAGCGACAAACGGCTGGCACGGGCAGGCCCAATTCAAAGGTGATTGGGCTGACCGGCTTGGCCCGGTCAAAATCGGCAATCCAGTTCTGCACCGACTCCGGGAGCAACAAGGCGGCGGGGTGCTGGCTTTGATCGGCCACGACGATGGCCGAAGCGGTAACGCAATAATCCTTGAGCCCGGCGCGCTGCACCGCGCGGCCAATGGGACAGGCATTGGGGTCCTGGGGATGGCCCTGTTCGATGTCTTCTTTAGTGACGCAAATTTTCATCTCGGTCGTTTCCGGCGCTTGACATTTAGCAAATCGCCCGCGAAACAAGCACCGGAATAGTTGGTTCGCGGGCGATCCGTTTTAAAAACGGGCATCACGTATACACTCCCGCGCAAAAGTGTAAAGATCGGGAATTACGGACCTTCTTCCGGCGGGCCTCGCGAAACTCGGCCCTCCGGGTTTCGGCTATAGCACGGCCTATCGGGACAGGTTCTTAGAGGCAACAGCGGTTTGGACAGCCAGGCATTCATTGACGTTCTGGCTGGTCAAAATGCCCACCAGCACGCCGCCATCAACAACCAGCAAGGCCGAAGAGCCGTTGGCGCGCATCCGCGTTAGGGCCGAGTCCACGCTCTCCAAAGGCGAGGCTATGGGAAACCGGTGTTCCATTGCCACCTGCACGCTCGCGTCCGGCCCGAATCGTGACAGGCCCGCCGCCAGGGCCGCGCGCGTCAACAACCCCTCCACCCGCCCCTCCTCAAGAATAGGGAAATCCTGCTGCCACCCGGTTAATAAGAATTCGACCGCCCGTCCCAGCGAGTCGCCGATCGCTAAAGTCCGATAATCGGTGATCATCACCCGGTTGACCGGGATGCTCCCGAGCGCCGATTTCATCCGCACCTGGCCCGCCTCCTGGGCGGCCCCCATCCACACGAAAACGCCGATGAAAACCAGAAATGGATTCGAGATGGGCCCCAGGCCGCCGAAAAAAAAGGAGCAGAATCCGGCGAACCCAAAGAGAACGGCCACCGTTTGACCAATGCGCGCGGCGATGGTGGTCGCCCGAACATAATTCAGCCGCATCGCCAACAGCGCGCGCAGCACCCGCCCGCCATCCATGGGAAAAGCCGGCACAAGGTTGAACAGCGCCAGAACGATATTGACCAACACCAGGTTTCCCAGGAAGTCGTCGGCGGGCGCGGCAATATTGGCCAGTTGGGCGAATTGGCGGCTGCCGCCGATGATGGCGAAGAAAAAGACAGCCAGGCAGACATTCACCGCCGGGCCGGCCAGCGCGACCAATAGCTCCTGCCGCGGGTCTTCCGGCATCCGCTCCAGGCGCGCTACGCCGCCAATGGGCAGCAGCGTAATATCCCGCGTGCCGATGCCAAAACGCCTGGCCGTCAGCGCGTGGCCCAGTTCGTGCAGCACGACAATCGCGAACAGCACCAGAACGAAAAGCATTCCCTCCACGGCATCGCTCCAGAGGTGCCGGGTCAGAAAGGAACTCGTCCCCACCCACAACAGGATCAGGAAAAAGGTGACATGGACATGAATGCCAATGCCCGCCACCCGCGCAATTCGCCAGGACCATTTCATCTGTTTTCCGCCGGATTCAACCTCGCATAAACCCAGGCAGAAGCAATGCGATTGCGTTCTCCCGCATTCTCCCCCTTGCATACATTTGGTTTATGGACAAATTGATTGCGGCTTATGAGTATGCGAGAGCTGGTTGTTCCGGGAAAAACCCACAAACCCAAGCACGTCCTCCAGGCAGGTCCCGTTGAATCCGAATGTCCCTACCCAAGACGCCTGCCCGTCGGGGCGGAGTCGATGCCCGGCGGCGGGACCCATTTCCGGGTCTGGGCGCCCAAGGCTCACAACCTCATAGTGGAATTATCCGAGCCGGCCGGATCCGCGGGCGCCCCGTTGCAAGCCGTCCCCCTGGAGCGGGAGGATCATGGCTATTTCTCCGGCTATATCGCCGAAGCCGCTGCCGGGAGCCGCTACAAGTTTCGAATCGGCGGCGGTTCCTATCCGGACCCGGTCTCGCGTTTTCAGCCCGAGGGCCCGCATGGCCCGTCAGAAATTGTCGATCCCGAGAGTTTCACCTGGACGGATGAGGATTGGCCGGGGGTTTCCCGGCGCGGACAAGTCGTTTATGAGCTGCACCTGGGCACCTTTACTCCGGAAGGCACCTGGTCGGCCGCGATGCGCGAACTGCCCGACCTGAAGCGGCTCGGCGTCACTCTCATCGAAGTGATGCCCGTAGCCGACTTTCCCGGCACCTTCGGTTGGGGCTACGACGGGGTCAACCTCTTTGCCCCAACCCGCCTTTACGGGAGGCCCGACGACTTCCGTGCTTTTGTCGATCGGGCGCACCAGATCGGGCTCGGGATCGTTCTCGACGTGGTCTATAACCACTTCGGGCCGGACGGGAATTATCTCAACAACTTCTCCGATGACTATTTTACGGACCGATACGCCAACGAATGGGGTCAAGCGATCAACTTCGACGGCCCAAACAGCAGCCCGGTGCGCGAGTTCTTCAGCGCCAACGCCGCCTATTGGATCAGCGAGTTCCACCTGGACGGCTTGCGCCTGGACGCCACGCAGCAGATTTTTGACTCCTCACCCAATCACATCCTGGCGGCCATTTCGCACCGGGTTCGCGAAGCGGCGAAGGGCCGGGGCACGTGGATTGTCGCGGAAAATGAAGCCCAGGAGACTCGCCTGGCACGGCCCTTCGAACAAGGCGGCTTCGGGCTGGATGCGCTCTGGAATGATGATTTCCATCATAGCGCCCGCGTGGCGCTGAGCGGACACAACGAAGCCTATTACTCCGACTACCGCGGCACGCCGCAGGAATTCATCTCGGCGGTCAAATGGGGATACCTCTTCCAAGGCCAGTGGTTCGGCTGGCAAAAAAAGCGGCGCGGCAGTCCCGCCTTCGGCCTGGCGCCGGAACAGTTCGTCAACTTCCTCCAAAATCACGACCAGATAGCCAACTCGCTCCGCGGCTTGCGCCTGCACCAGTTGGCTAGCCCGGGCCAGTGCAAAGCCCTGACCGCCCTGCTCCTGCTGGGGCCGGCCACACCGATGCTGTTCCAGGGCCAGGAGTTTTGGGCCTCGGCTCCATTCCATTATTTCGTCGATCATAATCCCAAGCTGGCGAAGCAGGTCGCCCAGGGCCGGCGCGATCTCCTGCGCCAATTCCAAACCATCGCCAGCCCCGAAAACGACCCCTTCCTGACCGAACCGGCCTCGTTGGAGACGTTCGCCGCCTGCAAGCTCAACCACTCCGAGCGCAAGACCCACAGGGAAATCTATGAGATGCACCGCGATCTGCTCCGGCTGCGGCGCGAGGACCCGGTCTTTTCCCAGCCGCGCGCCGGGCGGGTCGATGGCGCCATCCTGGGCCCCGAAGCCTTTGTGCTGCGCTTCTTTGGAGACAAAGGCCACGATCGATTGCTTTTAATCAATCTGGGGCTGGACCTTCGCCTGAGCCCCGCCCCGGAGCCGTTGCTCGCCCCCGTCGAGGAGTGCGAGTGGCAAGTCAAATGGTCCAGCGAGGTCCCCTCATACGGCGGTTGCGGCGCGCCGGCGCTCGAAACAGGCAACGGGAATTGGATCGTGCTGGGCCAGGCGGCCCTTGTGCTCGAGCCGCGGCCGGCGGCCTGATTGTGGACAAGATCATTCGCCGCATCGATTTGACGCGGGCGCGGGGCGAGGACGCCCGCCAACTGCTCCGCCGCGAATGGCTGGCCACGAATGGACTTGGCGGTTATGCCTCCGGCACGATCTCCGGGATCGTCACCTGGCGCTATCATGGCCTGCTCGTCGCCGCCCTGCCCGGTCCCTTCGGACGCATGATGATGCTCAATCACCTCTCCGAGTTTATCCGCTTCAGCGACGGACGCTTGCTCCAAATCGGCGGGGCCGAACCGAGCGAGCCCGAAGAGCCGAGTGCGGCCGGCCATTACATCACTGAGTTTCGCCTGGAAAACGGCCTGCCCATCTGGCGCTACGAGGCCGAAGGCATCGTTCTGGAAAAACACCTGGTCTTCCTTTATGGCCAAAACACCGTCCATCTGAACTATCGACTCCTGTCCGACCAGCCTGAGGTCCGCCTGGAACTGCGCCCTTCCATGCATTTTCGCGGACACGACAACGCCGTGGATCACGGCCCGCTCGACGGTTACCGCTTGACCATGACGGGCGATCATTACGAGGTCTCGGTCGACACGCTCCTGCCGCGGTTGCGGCTGGTGCTGCGGGGCGATCACGCCGTCTTTGTCTATGACGGCAGCTCCCGCCGTGAAATCTACTATCAGAAAGAGGCCGAGCGTGGCTGCCAATCGCGGGGGTCGCTCTGGAGCCCCGGCTACTTCAGCGTGAGCCTCCGCGCGCGCCGGGATGCGACGCTCATTGCTTCCACCGAGTGGTGGAGCACCATGCTGGCCTTGGCACCTCAGGAAGCGGCCGGCTTTTACCACGACCGGCATCAGCGGCACATCGACATGGCTGAACCGCAGGCCCGCGCTTCCCCCGCCGCCGACCTGGTGGTGGTGGCCGATCAATTCATCATCTCGCCGGCCGGCCGCATCCAGGACGCCGCGCGCGCCCACGCCGCCGGCGACGAAATCCGCACCGTCATCGCCGGCTATCATTGGTTCACCGATTGGGGACGAGACACGATGATTAGCCTGGAAGGTCTGACCCTGACCACCCGCCGCTTCACCGAGGCGGGCTGGATCCTGCGCACCTTCGCCTACTATATCCGCAATGGGCTCATTCCCAACCTCTTTCCCGAAGGCCAGAGCGTCGGCTTGTATCATACCGCCGATGCCACGCTCTGGTTTTTCCATGCGCTCTCCCGCTATGTCGAGTTGAGTGGCGACCGCGGAACGCTTCGGTTAGTCCTGCCCCGGCTGCGCGATATTATCGAGCACCATGTGCGCGGCACGCAGTTCGGCATCGGGGTGGACCCCGGTGACGGCCTGCTGCGCCAGGGCGCGCCCGGTTACCAGCTCACCTGGATGGACGCCAAGGTGGAAGATTGGGTGGTCACTCCGCGGCGAGGCAAGGCGGTGGAGATCAACGGGCTTTGGTACAACGCCTTGCGGCTGCTCGAAGCCTGGCTGCGCGAAGAGGAAGGAGACCAGGCTGCCGAACCCATCGCCCAACGCGCCCAACAGGCGAAAGATTCGTTCAACAAGCGCTTCTGGTACGCCCCCGGCAACTACCTCTATGATATCATCGACGGCGAGGAAGGCGATGACTCCGCCTGCCGCCCCAATCAACTGCTGGCCTTTTCGCTCCAGCACCCGGTGCTCGATCCGCAATGGTGGAAGCCGGTGCTCGAAGTCGTGCGCGACCGGTTGGTTACCCCGGTCGGCCTTCGGACCCTCAGCGCGGATCATCCCGACTACAAACCCAGGTACTTCGGCGACCTCCGCGCGCGCGATGCCGCTTATCATCAGGGCACCGTCTGGGCCTGGCTGATAGGACCGTTCATCGATGCCTGGCTGAAGGTGTATCCTGACGATCGGGCCGGAGCCCGGAGGTTCCTCGAGGGATTCATTCCCCACCTGGACGAGGGCTGCATCGGCTCCATCAATGAGGTTTTCGATGCCGAACCGCCCTTCACCCCCCGCGGCTGCATCGCCCAGGCCTGGAGCGTGGCCGAAGTCCTCCGCGCCTGGGTCAAAACGGCTTCAGAAACCGCTTGACCACTCTGCGGGCTTGCGGTAACCCGCCCGGGAATTGAAACCATCTCTAAGAATGAAACGCTCCCTTTCCCTCATTGTGGCCGCGCTCGCCGCGGGCAGCATCTTCGCCCAGGACATCACTTTGCCCCCTCCTCAGAAAACCGGCGGCATGCCGCTAATGGAAGCTCTGGCCAAACGGGCCACCTCCAGGGCCTTCGACTCCAAAGATCTCTCCAGCCAGCAAATCTCCAGCCTCCTCTGGGCCTCCTTCGGCGTCAACCGGTCTGGCGGCCTGCGCACCGCCCCCTCCGCCAACAACAAGCAGGCAACCGACATCTACGTCCTCTTGAAGCAGGGCGTTTTCACCTACGACGCCGGCTCCAACAAGCTTCTCCAGGTCTCCGCCGAAGACGTCCGCACCTTGGGGGCAACCCAGTCCTTCGCGACCAACGCGCCCGTCATCCTCGTCTTTGTGGCGGACTTTTCAAAAATGGGCAACGGCACCGACGACGCCAAGCGGAACACCGCTAACATCAATGTCGGCTACATATCGGAAAACACCTGCCTCTATTGCGCCTCCGAAGGACTCGCCACCGGGCCGAGAGGATCCGTCGATCGCGCCGCCCTAAGCCCAAAACTCAAACTCCGCGCCGACCAAGTCATCATCCTGGCTCAATCGGTGGGGTATCCAAAACCTTAGCCGAGAATTCTTCTGGGCCGGGGCCAGCAAGCCAATTACCGTGAGGGGCGATGTTAGATGAGTGTCTCATCCGAGGCCGGCGTTTTGCCCCGGCGCGTTTTTGCGCGCCGCTCGTCGGCTACACCCATAGCGCCTTTCGCCGGCTGGTCGCGGACCTGGGAGGGTGTGGGGCGGTGTGGACCGAGATGCTGGCGGCGCGCCGGATTCTGAGCGAGAGCTTTCAAACGTCCCCCTGGCTGCGCCGCCGTCCGCAGGAAACCTGCCTGGTCTATCAGCTCATGATCGGCGACAAGGATCCGGTGGACCGAGTGCTCGGCCGTCTGCAAGAAGCGGGAGCCGATGCCCTGGACCTGAACCTGGCTTGTAATGCCAAGTTGGTCCGCTCCTGCTCGGCCGGCAGCGCCTTATTTGATGACCTCGACTCTCTGCGCGCCGTGCTCCACAGGGTCCGAAGCCTCTGGCCGCACGTGCTCACCGCCAAAATCCGCCTTGGCCATCAACGCCCGGATTGGCAGCCGCGCTTCGTCGAACGGTTGCGCTTGCTCGAGGATGCCGGAGTCGATGCCGTGATCCTGCATCCGCGGTTTTTCGAGGAACGATTCAAACGCCGGGCGCGCCACGAACTCTTCCCCTGGGCAGCCTCCTTGACTCGAATACCCCTGATCGCCAATGGCGACGTGAGCGGCCCGGACACGCTGCACGCGCAAGCCGGCCATTTTCAGGGGGTGAGCGCCGTCATGCTCGGCCGCATGGCCGTGGTGCGTCCCTGGATCTTTGCCTCGTGGGACCGGCCCGGCAGCGTGGACCTGCCGGCCGTATGGGACCTGATGTATCGCCACGTGGCCGAGGATTTCCCTCCAGCCACGGCCCTGCGGCGGCTGCAAATGTTCACGAAGTACTTCGCCGCCAATTTCAAGTTCGGCCACCAATTCCACGTGGACCTCGCCCGAGCACTCTCTCTCGAAGAAATCCGACACCGCGCCGAAGCCTTTTTCTCCCATGCCCCCGTTACCGTAGCCCAGCCAACCGTCGCCGGCTTATAGTCTCGCCAAAAATATTCTCGTGTCTTTTCGTGCCTCTTTGTGGCCATTCCTGTCCCTCTTCGTTAAGTTCGCCTCCTTCTGCAGCGCATTCTCGCATTCCAGAGTAGCGGAGAAAGGCGCTCGAAAGCCCAACCATCGTTCCGTCCCGCGTCCCCAGCCTATCCGGCCACCAAACCAGATACGGGACCGGGGTGGGGACGGCTCTATCGGGACACGCCCGCCGCGCCCTCTCACAGCCGATTCTGCTGGCGCGCCCAGCCCCGACAGCGTAGAAGAATAGGCTACCGTGAATAAGACCATCTTTGAGAGCAGCGACAGCGTCCGCGGCGCCACCCCGCTACGCCATGTCCAATCCGCCAGCCTGGCGGATCCGCTCAAGCTGGAATTGGGCGGCTCTCTGTCCGGCGTCACCGTCGCCTACGAAACCTACGGCCGGCTCAATTCCGCCCGCGACAATGCCGTCCTGATCTGCCACGCCCTGAGCGGCGATTCCCACGTCGCCCGCCATGATGATAGCGACGACCCGGGCTGGTGGGACATCATGGTCGGGCCCGGCAAGCCGATCGATACCAACCGCTTCTTTGTCATCTGCCCCAACCTGCTCGGCGGCTGCCGGGGCACCACCGGTCCCAGCACTATTAGCCCCGCTACCGGGAAACCTTACGGACGGGATTTCCCAACGATCACCATCCGCGACATGGTCGAAGTGCAGCGCCGCCTTCTGGATCAGCTCGCCATTCCGCAACTGCTGGCGGTGGTGGGCGGCTCTCTTGGCGGGCACCAGGCCATAACCTGGGCCACCCGCTTCCCGGAGCGCGTGCGCGGCGCCATCGTTCTCGCCTCCTCGCCGCGCCTCACCAGCCAGGCGCTGGCCTTCGACGTCGTCGGCCGCAACGCCATCCTCCGCGACCCCCACTACCACGCCGGCCAATACTACGACAAACCGCATGGCCCCGGGGTCGGCCTTGCCCTGGCGCGCATGATTGGCCATATCACCTACCTCTCCGCCGAAGCGATGAATGAGAAGTTCGAGGCCGACCGCCTTCATCCGCGCGAGGTGGCCGTCGAATTCGAGAAGCGCTTTTCCGTCGGGTCCTATCTCGGCTACCAGGGGACCAAGTTCGTTGAGCGCTTCGACGCCAACAGCTACGTGACCCTCTCGCTGGCGATGGACATGTTCGATCTCGGCAGCACTCCGGCGAGCCTGGCGGACGCCTTCCGGCCCGCCGGCTGCCGGTGGCTGGTCCTGAGCTTTTCGAGCGACTGGCTCTTTCCCCCGGCGCAATCCCGCGACATCGTCAACGCCCTCGTCGCCAACAACGCGCAAGTGACCTATTGCAACGTCCAAAGCGATTGCGGCCACGACGCCTTTCTCCTCGAGGATGACTTCAAGGCGTACGGGGAAATGAGCCGCGCGTTCCTCGACAATCTCGCCGCCGTTAGCAGCGTGGCCGCGCCCGTCAAAGACGGCCCCCACGACCCGACCAGCATCTTCCACCAGCACCGCCTCGACTACGATCGCATCGTGGAACTCGTTCCTCCGGGCACCAGCGTCCTGGACCTCGGCTGCGGCTCGGGCGGCCTCCTCGCGCGCTTGAAGGCGAGCGACCACCGCCGCCTGGTCGGCGTTGAATTGGACGAGGAGAACATCCTCGCTTGCCTCAGCCGCGGCCTCAATGTCGTCCAGGCCGACCTGAACAAAGGGCTCGGCGCCTTCGCCACCCGCCAGTTCGACTGCGTGGTCCTGTCCCAAACGCTCCAGGCCGTCTACGATGTCGAACGCGTCATCATGGAGATGCTGCGCATCGGCCGCACGGGCATCGTGAGCATCCCCAACTTCGCCTACTTCCCGCTGCGGCGCATGCTCGCCGAAACCGGCCGGGCCCCCAAATCCGGCGGCGTGCTTCGCTACGAGTGGTACAATACCCCCAACATCCGCTTCTTCACCATTGCCGACTTCCAGGATTTCTGCCGCGAGAAACAGATCGCCGTCCACCGCCAGATCGCCCTGGACACCGAAGCCGCCGTCGAGATTTCCGACGACCCCAACCTGAAAGCCGACTTGGCCATCTTTGTGATCAGCAAAGAGGCGTGATTACCGGCCAGTCCGAATCCCGCGCTTGAAAACCGTGCGGCAAATGCCATCATGGGTTCCGTTAGAGATTTCGCCGCGCTCGATGCGGGCTGGATAACCAGCCGCCGCGCGGCCCCGGAGAACCGAACGATGTCATACAAAGCCTGGTTTCAGTGCATCAACCCGCAATGCGGAGCCACCTACCCGCTCAACAAGGTCGTCTATCACTGCGAGAAGTGCCGCTCACTCCTCGAAGTGCAGCACGATCTCAAGGCCCTGTCCCACCGCAGCGCCGCGGGCTGGATGAAGCTCTTCGAGGAACGCTACAAAAGCAATGAATGGCCCTACGGCTCGGGCATCTGGGGCAAAAAGGAGTGGGTCCTGCCCCAGATTGACAACCAGAACATCGTCTCCCTCTACGAAGGCGGCACCAACCTCTTCTGGGCCGAGCGCTTCGGCAAAATCATCGGCCTGAACGACCTCTGGATCAAACTCTGCGGCAACACTCACAGCGGCTCGTTCAAGGACCTCGGCATGACCGTGCTGGTCTCGCAGGTCAAGCAGATGATCTCCGAAGGCGTTCCGATCAAAGCCGTGGCCTGCGCCTCCACCGGCGACACCTCCGCCGCCCTGGCCACCTATTGCGCCGCCGCCGGCATCCAGTCCATCGTCCTGCTCCCCCGCGGCAAGATCTCCATCGCTCAGCTCATACAGCCCGTCTCCAACGACGCCCTGGTCCTTTATCTGGACACCGACTTCGACGGCTGCATGAAGCTGGTCCAGGAAATTACCAAAGATCCCACGATCTACCTCGCCAATTCGATGAACTCCCTGCGCGTCGAGGGCCAGAAAACCGTCGGGATCGAAATCGTCCAGCAATTCGATTGGGAATCGCTCGACGTCATCATCATCCCCGGCGGCAACCTCGGCAACGTTTCCGCGTTGGGCAAGGGCCTGCTGATGATGAAAGACCTCGGCATCATTGCCAAGCTGCCGCGCATTGTCGTCGCCCAGGCCGAACGCGCCAATCCCCTCTACCGCGCCTACCTCCGGAATTTCGAAACCTTTGAGCCGATCCAGGCCCAGAAGACCCTGCCCAGCGCCATCCAGATCGGCAACCCGGTCAGCTTCGAAAAAGCCGTCCGCATCCTCAAGCAATTCGAGGGTGTCGTCGAACAAGCCACCGAAGAGGAACTCGCCGACGCCGCCGCCCTGGGCGACCGCACCGGCATGTTCAACTGCCCCCATACCGGCGTCGCGCTGGCCGTGCTGCTCAAGCTGCTCAAAGCCGGCAAGATCGACAAGAGCGAGCGCGTGGTCGTCGTCTCGACCGCCCACGGCCTCAAGTTTGTCGAGATGAAGGTCAAATACCATCAGAAAGAACTCGGCTTCCCCTGCCGCCACGCCAACCAGCCCATCGAGCTGCCGGCCCGCCTGGACGCCGTCAAAGACGCCCTTCACAAAACCCTTGACGAACGCGCCAAGCTCCGGCTGTAACGGCTTCGGGCTTTCTCCTATTCCGACGTGCCGCCCATCGGCTCGGACGCGCCGCCTGAAGGCAGATGCCGGGCCATGGTCAGATGCTCCTCGAGGGCGGGCAGGTACTTCTGCGCAAAGGCCTTGATATCGGGGTCCTGGCTGCGCGAGGCCGCCAGCCGGTAGGTCTGGACCGCGTGCGTGTGCGTATCCACGGTGTCGCGCTGCCAGGCCTGATCAAACTCCGCCCCACGCAGCGATGACAAATGGGATATCATGGCGCTTTGGCTCAGGGTCGTTTGCGTGGGTGTTTCCACCCCCTTCTCGCTGGCCAACTGCGCAAGTTCCTCATCCATCTTCATATGATCCTCCACCAGGCGCTGGCCGAAGCTCTGGACTGCCGGATTCTGCGAGTCCTGGATGGCAAGCTGGCCCAGCCGCGTTTCCGCCTGGCCCGATTGCATCGCATCGCGCAGGAATGTCGCGTCCTCCGGCGCCACTTGGGACAATGCGCTGCCTCCCGTCAGCGCCCGGGCGCCCGCTCCTTTCGAATTTGCCGGTTCAGACTCATTGCTAACTCCGCCCATCGGTTGCTGGTGCGCGCACCCGCTCACCAGCGCCAACGAAAATAATGCCCACAGTATTCTCTTCATACAATCCTCCTGCAAAAAAGCTGGTTCCCGCCGAATCTCCTTTCAATGGGGTAAGAACCTGCGGTGAATCATAAACCTTCTGGCTAATCCTCCCCGAAAGGTCTATAAAGGACCTGTGATCGTGAGAATGTGGATGCAGCAAGACCTTGTCGTGGTCGCGCCAAGCGAGCCGGTCCTGGACGCCGCAGCCCTCATGGCCAGAAAGCGCATTCGTCGGCTCCCGGTCGTCGAAGTTCGCCCCGAAGGCCCTCACCTGGCCGGGATCGTCTCCGCCACCGACATTCTCCACGCGTTCCCTCCGGACATAAACCCCTTCGCCGTCGTCGCTCCCGACGCCGGGCGAAATCCGTCAACGGTAGGGGAGATCATGAGCCGCTACGTGGTAACAACCACACCCGAGACGCCCATCGAGGAAGCGGCGGCGCTGTTGCGATCCCGGAAAATCGGCGCGCTGCCGGTCGTTCGCGGCTTGCAGCTCGTCGGCTTGATAACCGAGTCGGACATCTTCCGCGCGTTCGTCAGCTTCTTTGCCTCCGCCGACGGCGGCATCCGCGTGACCTTCGACATGTCCACCCGAGAGGATGTCTTCAGCTTTATCGCGGGAGCCGCGCGGAAGCACCGGGTCAAAGTGGTCAATTTGATCTCCTCCGAACAGGATGACCGGCCGGTCTGCGTCGTCCGCCTCGCCGGCGGGGCCATCGATGCCTTTATGGACGACCTCTGGGCCTCCGGCCACACCGTGCTCAACGTCATCAATTTCTCCGACCCCGCCCGTTAGGCATGCTAATCCGGAGAAACGGAGCCTTCGCGCCGTTTCTACTTCGCAAAGATCAGGGGCATGGACACGAGGTGCTCCGACAGGAACCAGACTTGAAGCTCGTTGGTGCGCAGCACGTCGCTGATCAGCAGATCGTTGCTGCCGTCGTCCTGAAGTTCCGTCGCGCGCCGGGCGGCGGATCGGACCTCTTTAATGATCGTTTCGTGCGCTTCGAGCAACCGTGAGATCTGAACCGGCACCTCCTCGCGTCCGCGCGGCGGTCGAGGGATAAGCGTCGTCTCCGCCACGTCGTGCGACATGGCGATGCTGATGCCGCCGAGGGTCTGGATCCGTTCGGCGATGTCATCCACCAGTTCGGATTGCTCCTTGAAGTGCTTGTCGTACAGCAAGTGCAACTGATAAAAGGTCGGGCCGCTCACCTGCCAATGGCTTTTCTTGTAAAGGTCGCGCATCGTCATCGTGTCAGCCAGAATTTGGTTCAGTTGCTGCACGGCTTCCTCGCGGGCTTCGACAGAAAGGCCCAGCGGGAGGTCGGCGGTCACCTGGTCAAACTCCTGGGTCTCGGAGGCTCGCTGATGCAGAGCGGGCTGCGCCCGGTCCATATTCGACCGGGATGCCTGGGTATGATTCTCTTTTCTTGGTTTCATAGTGCGGTTTCGCGTTTCATCTGCCGCCCGTTTCCTTACTCCCCGCGACCCGCACGCTCAATGGGGTATCCACTGACTATTCAGGGTTGCTTCAACGCAGGCCCGGCGGCAAGGGTGGCCGGCTTCGGATTCTGCCAGCCGCCGCCCAGGACCGCATAAAGGCGCACCCGGCTGCACATATCGATCAGGCGCACGCCTACCAGGCCCTGCTGGGCCGCGTAAAGGGACCGTTGGGCATCGAGTACGCTCAGGTAGTTGTCGATGCCGCGTTCATAGCGCGAGAGGGAGAGACGGTAGGTTTCGGCAACGGCGTTGACAAACTCCTCTTGGGCGGCGACCTGCTGGCCGATAGTGCCCCGGGTCGCGAGAGCGTCGGCGACCTCACGGAAGGCATTTTGGATCGCTTGCTCGTATTGCGAGACGGCGATTTGCTTTTGCACCTTGCTGGCCTTCAGGGCGGACCAGGTGCGCGCGTCAAAGATCGGCAGAACCACCTGCGGCGCGTAGCTCCAGGTGCCCTGGCCGGCTTTGAACAGGTGGGACAGGTCGGTGCTGGCCGTGCCGGCGGCCGCCGTCAGCGAAATCTGGGGAAAAAACGCGGCGCGGGCGGCCCCGATGTCGGCATAGACGGCGCGGAGTTGATGCTCGGCCTCCAAAACGTCCGGACGCTCCAGGAGCACCTCCGAGGAAAGCCCGGCGCTAATGGCTGTGGGAGGAGCGACGTTGGCCAGTTGCGCAGGCAGAAGGTCCTCCGTAATGGGGACGCCCGCCAGCAAAGTCAACGCGTTCTGATCCTGCGCCACGATCTGGGTGAACTGAATGACACCGCCTCGGGCCGCGGCAACCTGCGATTCCGCGCGATAGAGATCCAATTCCGGAGCCAGGCCGAGATCGAAACGCCGCTTGACGAGGTCGTACGAGGCCTGCTGGGCCGCGAGCGTGGTTCCGGACAGGGCCAGGTTGTCGCGATCGGCTGCCAGCGTGAGGTAAGCGTTGGCCACGGACGAGACCAGCAGGGTCTGGGCGCTGCGGCGAGCCTCCTCGGACGCCAAAAACTCCTGCAAGGCGCGGTCCTTCAGGCTGCGGATGCGGCCGAAGAAGTCGATTTCCCAGGATAGCACACCGAGGTTAACGCTATACTCGGAGTAGGTTATCCCCTTCATTGCATTTGTCTGCTGGCCGGCAAACAACACGTCCCCAGGCACCCGTTGTCTGGATGCACTCGCGGTGGCATCAACGGCTGGAAGCAGTTGCGCCCGTTGAACGCCGTAGAGAGCCTGGGCTTCAGCGACGTTCAGGGCGGCGAGTCGCAGATCGCGGCTGTTGGTCAAAGCGATGCCGATGACCTGCTGGAGTTTAGGGTCTGAGAAGAATTCCAGCCAGGTGATCTGCGTGGCTGATGGAATATTCGTGGTCGCAACCGTTTGAGGGTAAGCAGGGCCCGCCGGCCAGGCCGCGGGAACCGGGGCCTTGGGCTGATCGTACTTCGGCTCGAGGGTGCAACCCGCTGGAATCAACAGGACGCCCAGAAGCAGGAGAAAGAGGTTCTTGTTCATCGCGGCGCGAGGCGTTAATGGGGAAGAGTTAGGTCGCATGGGTCAGCCTTTCACAGAGGAACCGGTCTCGCCGCCGGAAGCTTCCTGCGTTTTCCGTTTGCCGAGGGTCTTCTGGATCATGACATAGAAGAGGGGGGCGAAAATCGTGACCAGGAAGGTTGAGGTGACCACGCCGCCAAGCACCGCGGTGCCGATGGCCCTTTGGGCGCCGGCCCCCGCGCCATTGGCGAACACCAGCGGAAGGACGCCGAAGCCGAAGGCCAGCGACGTCATAACAATCGGGCGCAGCCTCAGTTTCGCGGCTTCCAGCGTGGCGTCCACCAAAGTCTTGCCCTCCTCAACTCGGGCTTTCGCAAACTGCACGATCAGAATCGCATTCTTGGTGGTCAACCCAAGGGTGGTCAACAAACCGATCTGGAAATAGACATCGTTGGGCATGCCGCGCAAACTCGAGGCGATGATGCCGCCGATGGCCCCCAACGGCAGGGCCAGCAGAATCGAGATCGGGATGGGCCAGCTTTCATAAAGGGCCGCCAGGCAGAGAAAGATCACCAGGACGGAGAAGATGTAGAGCGGCCCCGCTTGCGTGCCGGCCTGACGCTCCTGGTACGAAAGACCGTTCCAGTCATAGCCAAGCCCTGGAGGCAGTTTCCGCAAGAAACCCTCCATGGCCTGCATGGCTTCGCCCGAGCTGCGTCCCTGGGCCGCTTCGCCTAGAATATTAATCGAAGGAAAGCCGTTGAAGCGTTCCAGCTTGGGCGACCCGGAGGTCCAGTGCCCGGCGGCGAAGGAGGAGAAGGGAACCATCTTGCCGTCCGTATTGCGCACGTAGAGCCGTTGCAGGTCCTGGGGCAACATTCGGTAGGGAGCGTCAGCCTGGACGTATACCCGCTTCACGCGGCCGCCTTGGATGAAATCGTTTGCGTAGGCGCTTCCGAAGGCGCCCGAGATCGTGTCGTGAACCCCCGTGATGGGAGTCCCCAAAGCGCCTGCCTTGTCCCAATCCACGTCCACCCGGTATTGGGGCACGTCTTCCAGGCCGTTGGGCCGC
>Ga0181520_10003782_pt1 | contig 26158 bp, 16 predicted proteins | sample PEATcosm2014_Bin_29_FD_132451 | JGI IMG/M metagenome (GOLD analysis project Ga0181520, IMG submission 132451) | Peatland microbial communities from MTU Mesocosm Facility, Houghton, MI, USA - PEATcosm2014_Bin02_30_metaG | ecosystem: Environmental > Terrestrial > Soil > Wetlands > Peat | place...
CGTCGGGCATGGTGACTCATCATCACCGCACCGTTCAAACAACGCTTAGTTCGACTCTTGATTACCGAGCAGATGGGTAACTTCTCGTGAGCACGGGTGGGTAACTTCTCGAAAGCCCCGAAGTCGTGCCCTTGCCGCGCCGCGTGGGCCAACGGCAAAGCCCCTTTTTTCGCGCTCGCGAAGGTCGCATCCAAGAACGCTTCGTCCAGATTCAACTGGCCTCGCTCGTGAAGATGTCGCGTCAGCAGAGTCAAGGCCCGTTCCAACTTGCCGGTGCGCACCCATTGTTGGAAGCGGCGATGACAGGTCTGGAAAGGAGGATACTTCCCCGGCAGTTCACGCCACTGCGCTCCGGTACCCAGTACCCACAGCACCCCGTCGAGGACGGCGCGCGTATCGTGCCATGGCCGTCCGCGATTATCGGAACGGCGAGCCGGCCGCAGCACTGGCTCAATCATCGCCCACTGTTCGTCGGTCAGTTCCCAGCGTCCATGCATCGTGCAGAACGGAGCACTCCAGAGCACAACCAGAATGCCACGTTCACAGTACGTTTACTATTTATGAGACTGGTTCTAGGACTCAGCTCTAACTTCGGCAATTAGCCGCTGGCCCGCAACACGCCTCAGATGTTACGACAAGTTCGGTAAAAGCGTGGGTTCGGATGACTCGACCGAGAGCGCCGACGATTGGCCAACCATGAAAGATCAGTACAGGCGGAAGAATAGGGGGAACGAATGGTGGAATGAAGCGCCGGATTTAGCCGGTCCCATGAAAGACATATGGAGGAGAGTTTGCGGGGGTTGTCCGAGTGGTTTGGCGTAAACCTGCCGTATGCGACTCCAGACAACGCCGCAGCTTGATTCAGGCACTGCGTATATGTCATATAACTTCATGTGAGGTCAATAAGGTCTGTATAGACTGCAAAAATTTGTGCGGCAATTTTCTCGATCGAAAAGTTCTCCAGAATGCGCTGCCGTCCACTTGCAGCAAGTGTTGCGCGCAGCTTCCGATTTAACATAAGTCTTTCCATTGCTTCGGCAAGAAGAGCAGGGTTTGCTGGCGGCACCAGCAAACCCGACTTACTATGCTCGACCATTGATGTGATTCCCGGAAGATTACTTGCAATAACCGGTAGTTCAAGGCACATCGCTTCTCCAGGTGCCATCGGAAACCCTTCCGAGATCGAAGGAAATACAAATAGGTCGGAAGCTTGCAACAGTTTGAAAAGTTCGCCCTGTGCTAGAGGTCCCCGAATTTGAATCTGCCCGGCGAGTTGGCTCTGTTCAATGAACTGATCCAGTTGAAACTGCAGCGGCCCCTGGCCGAACAACAGCACTCTGGGCTTCATGCCGCGATTCCGTAACTCAAGAACCGCGTTCAGTAGATGGATGTGGCCCTTCTGCGGAATCAGGCGTCCGGCATGAGTGATGAGGAATTCACCTGGCTCAACGCCATATTGGCTGCGGACGGCTGCTAGGTTCAGGGTGACGTCGCGCGATAACCGATCGACAGGAAAACCGTTTGGTATAATTTTGATCTTTTCCCGAGGGATTCCAAGCACTTCGTGATAGTGGTCTGCAACCGCCGTCGAAACGGCTATGTACGCGTGCACTCCGTGGTTCGTCCAGTAGCGCTCGGCTTGGCGGCGAATCTTCTTGAGTAGGGTGGTGGCAGGGTAAAGCTGGAAACTAAGTCCGTGAAATGTGGCGACTACAGGAATGCGTGTGCGAGCAGCGACAGCGTAGAAGACAGCCATTGGGAGGTGGGCGTGGATCACATCGAATGCCCCGGCTTTGGCAATACTTTTCAGGGCAGCGACTCCGCGTGCAACGCTCCAAGTGGATGAGAGATTCAGTTGGTGAACCAATGCACCTGCCGATTGCAACGGCTCCACGAGATCGTGCGGCGGCCATAAGACGGCGACTTCGGATTCCACACCCAAGGCGCGCAGCGCTGGAAGGGTATTCACGAGCGCTTGTTCGGCTCCTGCAGGAGGCAGGCTTTCGATGATACTCAGAACTTTCATCCAATTTCCTTTTGGCGCATTCCGTCGTTTTGTCGCTGGAGATTTGCTATGATCAGCGTACACGTAATATTTCCCGATAGTTCGTGCGAGAGCCAAAGAGGTGGCCATTGGCCCGCGCCACTTATGTGCAACGATGCGAAACAGATGTAAACGCTTTGTAAAATGGGGCTTAGCAACATTGCGCTGGGACGCCGTTCTGCTTGCAAGAATGCGGCGCAACGGTTCTTGTGTCGTCTTAAATTTCCATCGGGTAAATCCGCATCCGAATCCGTACTGGCCAGCGATCCACCCAAACCACTTCGATCAGTTGCTTGGTTTCGTAGTGAAACAATTCGATGTTGTTGCGATCAGTCATTTGGGTTCTATTCAGACAAGAAGAACCGAGAAACCCCCTGCCGTACTGTCTTTCGATGACGGTTACTTGGATTTTTTGCAATTCGCGTCCCCAATCCTTAACAAGCACCACATCCGTGCGAATCTGAACATAATTCCCTCTTGTGTGGAATCAGGAATGCCTCCATGGAACATTCTCCTCTATGACCTTCTTGATTCAATGCATTCATCTGCTGTAAGAAGCATTACCCTGCCAGGTTTCACGGATACGCTCAAGTCGGATGATTTTTCAGAAAAAGCAAGGTTTGGAGCGTCGATCGCAGGATTCTTGAAAAATCGACCTCGCCAGGAGCGCCTTTCAATTTTCAATGCGTTCTTTTCCCGCTTCGCTGAATCGGCCTTTCCGGTGACTGCCATGATGAATCGCGATCAGTTGAAAAGCATTGCTATCGATCACGATATTGGTGCCCACTCATATCATCACGAATCTATGGGGTACGAGACCGACAGTTTTTTCGAGGCGGATGTGCAGTCATGCAAAACCTACTTCGAAGATGTTCTGCGCACACCGTGCCGATATTACGCATTTCCGAATGGTAGCTATCGCCGAGAGCACATCAAACTCCTTAGGGAGCGCGGGTTCGAAAGAGCATTGCTCGTTGATGAGCGCTATGCCAAAGTGTCAAGCTTCGAATTGCCGCGGTTCACGATCAGCGCGGATTCAATCCGTGAGCTAAAGCTCCAATCTGTCGGCTACCGAGCCAAGATATATGCGAATTCTAATACTGACTAACCGGAGCCCGAACCAAGTGGCACTGTGCAATCGGTTGGCATCCGTCACTGACGTCGCCGCGATTGTGGTGTCCCAAAATATTTCGCGAAAAAACAAAAGCGTTCGCAATCGACTCTGCGGCTTGGTCAACCGCGCTGCCGGAGCAACTGTGGGAAGAGAATTGCGGGATGCTTGGCAGAAGATGCAAGCCCTCTACCATCAAGAATATCAAGAGATGCCCAATGTTCCGACAGTGGCAGTCCCAAACGTGAATGACCGCCCCGTCTTTGCCGCGATCGATCAGTACAGGCCAGACATTGTCATGGTTTCAGGGACGAATATTCTCAGCTCAAAACTTATACAGCATTTTCAGAGTGGAAGAGGAATATTGAACCTGCATACTGGAATTTCGCCATATGTGCGCGGCGGACCGAACTGCACAAATTGGTGCTTAGCGCAGGGGTGGTTTCATTTGATTGGCAGCACAGTTATGTTGATCGATCCGGGAATAGATACCGGGAAAATCATCACGACGGAGAGAGCCCCGATCAATGGAAATGAGAGTCTGGCAAGTCTTCACAAGGCCGTCATGGATCATGCTCATTCCCTCTGCGCACGGGTCGTACTACTTCTATCGCGGGGACAAGAAATTCCGGCAGTTCCTCAGCATCAGCTTGGGAAGGGGACGACGTTCTACACAAAGGACTGGACAGCAGCGGAGATGCGCAAGGCTTTACTCAATTTTCGGTCATTCTACTCGCCAACCTCGATTGCAAGTTCGGACTTTATCTTACAAGCAGAAGGTAGGCGATTGATCTCACTGGATGACGTCCGAATAAGCGGGCCAGCACTCTGACATGACAATGATTTCCAGAAGCTCGAACGTACTTTATCTGACTGCGGATGGTATCCTCGAGCCGCTTGGCGCGTCGCAGGTAGTCGCTTACCTGATTGGGCTGTCGCGCTTGGGGTATCGCTACAAGATATTGAGTTTGGAAAAAGAGTCAGACCTCGCGCATGACGTCGCGGTGACTCGACTGAGCGAGCAATTGCGTGATGAGGGTATTCAGTGGAAGTTCCTGCCCTACAGAGGGGGAACAGTCGTATCCCTCGCTCGGATGTACAGAAACATGTTTGCCGTTGCGCGCCAAGAATCGAGCGATGCCACGCTAGTTCACGCACGCTCTTTCGTGATGGGTGTGTTGGCCCGGCGCCTGCATGAATTAGGGGGACCGCCTTATATCTTTGACGCTCGCGGATACTGGGTGGACGAAAGAGCTGAGGCGGGACGCTGGTTCCGGCAGAAGCCGGTCTATTTACTGGCGAAGTCGCTTGAACACAAAATTGCGCGGGACGCCGCGGCAATCGTCACGCTCACTGACTTACAACAAAACGATTTCCGAACAAAGTTTCCAGGGAAATCGGTCGAGACCATCACGACCTGCGTCGATTTCAAGCGATTTCGGCCAGACGTTTCCTCGGACAAAGTTCCCGAGGAGATTCGCACACGCATTGCGGGAAAAATCGTATTAGGCCTGATTGGTTCGCTGAATGCCTCGTATCGCATTCGGGAAAGTATCCGCCTCTTTCAATTCGTGCGTGAGATTACACCGACGGCCCATCTACTCTGCATGACTAGACAGCAGGATGAAATGCGGGCACTGCTCGCGGAGATCGGCGTCCGTGCAGAAGACGTCACCATTGCGACCGCCAGCCACTCAGATATGCCGGCGTGGATGGCACAGGTGCATTGGGGACTTCTGCTGCTTGAGAGCACCTATGCAAAACGCGCCTCCATGCCCACCAAGCTTGGCGAGATGCTCGCCGCAGGTGTGCGCCCCATACAGTACGGCTGCAATGACGAGGTTGGACAAATCGCGCGCACTATCGGGTCCGGCATCGTTCTGGAATCGACATCAGATGACCGGTTGCGGGAGACGGCGCGCCATGTCGCGGCGATTGGATCGCACCGCGATGGGCTTGCGGAAGCGAGGGAACGGGCTCGCGAGCACTTTTCGCTCGAGAATGGCACGCTGAAGTATGCACAATTGTTGCAGCGATTGGAGCGGGCCGGGGAAACGGTTCTGCAGAAGCAAGAGGTCGAAGCAAAGTGAATCACACCGCGACTGTCGAAACCGGACGGCCCGTCTCGCCGGTCATGAACTCAGGCGAAGATCTGGCGCTCAACCTGCGGCAGCGAAACCTGCTGGTCGCAGTAAAGGTGTTGCTGTTGGTGAGCGCGCCGTTTTGGCTGTGGGCGTTGTTTTTTGCTGGCAATTATGAGTTCGGGACATCCCTGCTATTTGTACCGATCCTGTGGCTGTTCAACATCTCTGCGATTCAACACATCACCAAGAGCCATCCGGCCTTGCGGCGCGTCATGCTCCTGGGGTTCACAATGAAAATGGCTAGTACCGGTGGCTATATGGCATTCCAGTACGTCTACTATCGAAACGGCATGGATGCTACCACCTACTACAACATTGGCAAGCAGTGGGCTACTTATTACAGCACTCACGGCTCCTACCCAATTGTCGGGCATCTCTGGGGAACTTCTTTCCTGAACTTGCTTTCGGGAGTGCTTGTCAACATTCTGGGGCCCTCCTTCCCGACGATCAGCGCACTCTTCGCGGCTGCGAGTTTCTGGGGTATGTATTTTTTTTACGATGCCTTTCGGAGCGCTTTCCCGAATGGCCGTAAGGAGTTTTGCGCTCTCCTGTTGTTTTTCCTTCCCTCTTGCCAGTTCTGGACCGCCGCACTCGGCAAGGACGCCTTAATGATGCTCAGCATCGGCATGGCCTCTTATGGCTTCACGGAAGTCATGGCGACACGGATAGCCCGAGGGACCGTATTCCTAGTCCCCGCGATGACGTTAGGTTTTTTCACCAGACCACACATTGCAGGGATGGTCGCGATTGCAATGTTGTTTCCTTACACATTTGCTCTAGGCAAGAAAGGCGTGGCCGCCGCCGCGGCAAGAGTTCTGGGCATTCCCGTGATGGCTGCGGGCGTTGTCTACCTGGTGAGAAATGCAACAAAACTGCTAAATGTGGATTCTGCGACGGGCGGACTGGAGAGGATTGAGAAACTTGGCGCCGCCACGACGTACGGAGGAAGCTCCTTCGGTCAAGGTCAGAGTACGGCAGTAAGACTTCTACTTTCACCTTTTCTCATGTTCCGGCCCTTCCCGTGGGAGATCCCAAATCTGCTGGGAGTGATCGCAACCGCGGAAGCCTTGGTCTTGTTGTATTTCCTCTGGCAGAATCGCCAGGAGCTAGTCGGAATGCTGGTGAGTTGGCGATATCACGCATTCTTCACCTATGCCGTGACATTCGGTGTTCTCTACTCAGTTGTTTTTTCCCTTGCCTTGAGCAACTTCGGATTACTGATCCGGCAGCGAACCCAGTACACGCCTTTTCTGGTGATTCTAGCTGCCGCGTCACTATCGGCTGCTCGAATTCGACGTTCTGTTTAACCGAAACTTTCATCGGCAACATCGGTAAACTCGAAACGTCTGCGTCGCGGGCAACTCCAAGGGGATTAGCGATTCTTGATGCTTCCAGGGGGAAATCTGCTGCGAATTTCTTTGCAGTCCGACGTATTATCTATTGAACTCGTAAATGCGGGCACCGGCAAACATGTGGACTTCTTGATTTATCAGCACGAGATCGGGGATCCGTGTCTTACTGGCCATCGGACATTAGCGGGTGGAATGCACATCTCGACCAACCCCGACACCTGCAGCGCGCAACGCTTTGTGGCTGATGAGGGTACCGCATGCGCAACTTCGCCGGGGGCGGGCAATAATTGAGAACGGCGCACAGATTCTTCATGTCTGAAACAATCACAACCCGGCTGGATCGCGGTGCGATAACGTTGCCAGCAACCGCACCAGCGATGCCCGCGACATCGATGCGCCTACTTTCGATCGATTTTCTTCGTGGAATCGCGGCCCTCGCTGTGGTGGGTAGTCACGCGATAACATACGGAACTTTGCCCACGGCTACCTGGTTCCGTGCAATTGCCGCCGTACTAAGACAGGGCTACCTCGGAGTGCCCCTTTTTTTCGTGATTTCGGGGTTCTGCATCCACATGAGTTGGGCTCGCAAAACAGCCGCTGGAGATCCTTCCAACGTGAGCTGGTTCGATTTCTGGAAACGAAGGATTTATCGGCTCTACCCTCCGTATTTTGCCGCGCTGCTGTTAAGCCTTTCACTCGTAGTCGTAGCCTACTTGCTGCACCGTGATGTGTCTCTTGTTTCGTCATACCCGTCACCAAAGGGACGATGGATCGCAATTGACTTTGCGGCCCATGCGCTGATGCTTCACGGGCTCCTCCCGTCTCTCGATAAGATGGGAGGCAATCCTCCTTTTTGGACACTCGCCCGGGAAGAATATCTCTATGCACTATATGCAGTCCTGCTGCTCATGCGAAGAAGGTGGGGACTGAACGTTTCGGTTTATGCGGTAGCGGCAACGGGCCTGGTATTCCCGCTCTTATTCCTGTTTTTCTTGCCCCATCAGTCCGCATGGTGGGAGACTGTCACATCCTCTCCTGTCGTGCTCTGGATTGAATGGAGCGTAGGGATGGTCGCGGTTGAGGCATATGTTGGCCTCATTCAATTACCAGCAGTCGCCTATTGGCCGTGGATGGCATTTGTGTGGGGGGGCTGCGCGAAGTATCTTGAGGTAAAGAATTACGTGACGGTTAGTCCGATCTTCTGGGCACTGTGTTTCGTCACGCTTCTGAATTATTGTGTTCGTCGGGAACAGCGTGGTCGCTGGCTGACCGGTAGGCTAGCAGCTTGGCTTACAACTGTCGGGGCGTTTTCGTACTCCCTCTATCTTGTTCACTACCCCGTGCGAGCACTCGCAAAGCAGGCCCTGGGCCCCCTCAATCGGACCAGCAATCCGTGGCTTTACCTCGCAAACGCCATGTTTATGGCGCTCGCAGGATATTGGGCAGCGAAAGCGATGTTCAATCTTGTCGAGAAGAGATTTTTGAACACTCCTCCGACTGGTCACCAGCGCTGAGCACTTCGCGACTGGTGTGCGCCGGGGCCTTCGCGATTCGAGCCGCTGCGTTACTCTCATGGCGTCGAGTTGAAGTTCTGTTTAGCCGAAAAGTTTCATCAGCAGCACCGATTTAATCCCTGACCATACCCCCAGGAGGTCGAAGTTGAGCCTGCCGCGAAATCTGCGAATCTACCTGCTTGTTCTGTCTATTGGTTTCCTCTCGAAGACCCTGATCGCGCAAAATGCGGCGAGCGGCGAAGAGGCCAACGCCCAAGCCTCGATCCCGTCGGTTGCGCAATTCGGCGCCAGGGCGGACGGGCAAGGGGACAACGTGCAGCCATTCCAACAAGCGATACACGCGTTGGCATGGGACAAGAGCCGCGGAGGGAAGCTCTTCATTCCTCCGGGACGTTATCACTTCAACGCCCCGTTACATATCGCAAGAGGGATGGTGCTCGAAGGAGCATCCGGCGCTGGTCGTAACTCAGGAACGGTTTTAATTTTTGATGGCGGCATCGATGGGATCGTCATTGATCGGACCACGACCTCGGATGACGGCGGCGGCGGTGATTGGACAGTCATTCGAGACTTGGCGGTCACTGCATCCTCTTCGGCCGGCAACGCCAACGGAATCACCCTGCACGCGAGGGCCCGTATCGAGAACGTCTATGTAAGGGGGTTCGGAGGCAATGGAGTAGAGATCAATGCTCAGGCTCGTGGACGGGGCCCCAACACGAACTCAAACAACTGGTCGATGGAGAACGTTTTCATCGAGGGGAACGGAGGCCACGGATTTCACGCCATTGGCGCAGACTCAAATGCAGGCGTCGCGATTCAAGTGTCAACGATGAACAACGGCGGTTGGGGATTCCTCGACGAATCTTTCCTAGGTAACACCTATGTCGGATGCCACACTGAGGGAAACAAAAAGGGCGGATACTCGGTAACAAATCTTAACGCACGCAGCATCTTCATCGGTTCGTACACGGAAGGCGGGCAGCCGAATAACCAAATCAACCGGCCTTCTATGGTGATCGGAGGTTTGTTCGGCAAGACGGTCGGCAGTGGATACACGATGATGGACGGTTGGTTGTCGCCGAATTGGACGGTTCGTAATCAGAAAGATCCGAACATCCCCACGACTTTGGGGTTTGGGGGCGATGTTCCCCGGGGCGTCTTGAGCATTGCCGCGTCCGACGGCTCGCTACCCTATCGACTGGAATATCAAAAGTTGGGTACGGGATGGTGGGACTTGAACTATGGAGAACTTGGCAACGGCACCGCCATTTCATTCTCAACCAACAAGGCGGATGTCGGGGCCGGTCAAGTACGTTTCCCTAACGGATTGTTCATCGGCCAGGGAGCAAACGCGCATCGTATCAGTTCGGCTCTGCACCCTCCGACATCGGGCGAACATAAAGCTGGCGACGTGGTTTTCAGTTCCGATCCCGATCACTCCGGTTACGCCGGCTGGATTGCAACTCGAAGCGGCACTCCCGGAGAGTGGACATCCTTCGGCGCCATCGTCCGAACTCATGATGCATCCAAACAAGATTCGCGAGTTGCCAAACTCGAAACGGTTTCGTCATCTACGAGCAATTCCAACTTGCCAATGATTCTTGACGCTTCCGGGAGAGACCTGCTGCGAATTTTCTTGCACTCCGATGTACGATCTTCTGAACTCGTTCATGCAGTCGATGGGCAACGTCTGGACCTGGTGATTTGTCAGGACCACATGGGAGGGCATGTGTTTCACTGGCCATCGAACATTCGCGGGGGAATGAACATCTCTCCTGGGCCGGATATCTGCAGCGCACAAAGCTTTGTGGCTGACGAAGGCATTCTATTCGCAACTTCGCCGGGAGCAGTCGGCAATTGAGACCAGCGCACGGACGCATCGCGTCGCCTATTGGCATGGTAGACTGTGGAGAGAGTCGTGCTCGCCGAAAAAGGCAGCGGCGCGAGAAAGTAAAGCATTGCTGGCGTTCAGACCAGCACTGCTCTTAATTAAGACGAGTCTCGCGAGATGGCTGAGCCTATCGAAGCACAGGATCCCACCCCGGCGACATCCAGTCGCCCGTCGCTCCGAAAGCTCGGAGCGGCATTTCTGATAGTTTGGGCGGCTGCAACCGTAGTGGTTGGGCGTGGGTTTACCGTGATTGCCCCCAATCCATATGATCCACAGTTGTTCGCTTACATCGGTTACGAATGGACGAAGGGGGTAGTTCCGTACGTTGATCTCTGGGACAACAAACCACCAGGCATATTTGCGCTAACGGCGGGAACTACCTGGCTCCTCGGCACGAGTGTTGTCGCTATGGCGGTTGTGGCCGCGCTGTTCACTGCAGCCACACTGGTAGTCCTTTACTGTTTGTTGCGCCGTTGGGCTTTCCCGCGTCCGATTGCATTGGCTGCGATCGTGGGCTGTTCCGTTGCGGTCAGCTTGAATTTCTACAACGTGGGCGGCAATCTTACCGAGTTGTATTTGCTGTTGCCCTCGGTGCTGAGCGTCTATTGCTTTGTTCGTGTGAGCGAGTTGCGGAGAAACTGCTGGCTGATGGCGGCCGGGGCTTGTGCTGGTGTGGCCGGACTGATCAAGACGGTAGGATTTGCGCCGCTGCTTGCGGAAATTTGTTTCCTGTTGCTACTCGCTTTTTGGCGTCGCCGCATATCGATTGCCTCCGCCACGAGAGCCATTGTCACACTGGCGGGTGGGGCCGGGTTGGCTTGGAGTCCCGCATTCCTCTATTTCGCGAAATATCATGCGGTCTGGGCCATGCTGGATGCCTCGTTTTTTTATAACCTTTCCTACGGACTGCATGGGCATCATGGTTTTCTCTCACCTCTTACTCCCGTATTCCTCGTGGTAGTCTTGCGGCCTCTGGCCATGCTGTGTGCCTTTGCTGTGGCAGGTGTGGCCGTGTATCCGTGGAGTCTGTGCAGAGGTGCGGGAGATAACCTTGCGAGCGACCACGGCTTGCAGTGGTTGCTCGCCACGCTATGGTTCGCAGCAGACGTCGCGGGAGCATTGGCTGGCGGTCGGGGATACGAGCATTATTTCCTAGCACTCGTTCCGAGCCTTTCGGTGCTCGCCGGGTTTGGCTTGCTTGCCATTGTCACTTCCCAGCGTGAAGGTCCAAAGACACCTGCATACCCGATTCTTATCGTATTCTTCGTCGCGTTGTTGATCTCTCAAGTCCAAGATGCAGCACATTGGGCAAATCAGGGACGGCGGGATTTGCAAGATGAGGCACAGGACGCACGCAGCTTGGTGCCAGCACTCCGCGATGCCGAAAAGGGAGCGGTTCTGTTTTCTTGGCCCTACGAACCGAGCCTGCTACTTGCCTCCAGACTGCAAGGCAAAGGTCCATTCCCTTTTGCCACATATCACGTTTACGACAGTCCGCGCGCGTATCATGAAATCGGGCAGAAAATCCTTGTCAACCTTCACAACGCTCCGCCAGCCTATGTGGTTGATTGCCGCAGTTGCCCAGTGCCGGACTTCGACACTTCCGATTCTCTCCACCGGCAGTTTCGACTCTTTGTGGCGGAGAACTACGATATCCGCCAAACTGCTGGCAATCTCATCCTGTACAGGCGAAAGTATCGGGACTGATGGTATGGCTTCATCGTGACATAGCACTGTAAATCAGAGCCAACCGAACTGCAGAAGTGCGGAGGCTTGTTATACGGTAGCCAGACTGCTTACAAACGCAGCAACGCCAGGAGCCACGGTTCTGGGGTTCGATCTGGCTTAAAACAGTGGGGCTCTACCGCTTTGGGTAACTCCATAACCCACATTCCGTGGCCCTCAATGTACGTAAACTTTCGTATCCTGAGGTGTCTTCTCCGGATTCTCGGAAGTACCCGAAAGGTTATGTTGGCGAACGTAGAATGATGTTTCCGCGAAGTCAGAAGTTGCAGTGCAATTGGTCAGCATTTCTCCCAGAACATGGGAAAAAGTTTCCGTCAACAAATTGATATCCATTGGAATTGGATCAAACATTGTGAAACGGCCTATTGTCAGAATTCCATGACGACGCTTCCGTTTATCGTACAAAGCAAGGTCCAACTTCCATGCCGGAGTTTCCGCGCGACTTTCGGATCCCTTTCGCCAACCGAAGCTTTGCGGTGCAACTTCGACACCGCGGCCAGAACGGGAAGAGCGGGCTTCAGCCCCGAGATTTGAAGACTCCCGGCCCCATTGCAGGTCAAACATATCGAATGGGCTGCTCTCAAATGTGTCGACAAGCACCATTTTGATCTCGGAAACGCATGTGCATTGGCGTAGAACCTCACCTGCTCGACGGAACCTTAGATCGTGGGTAATCACCTGACGTTGGGTCACGGTTCGGAATGCGACGCGTCTCAACTCATCCACTTCGTGGTATCCCAGGCGTCCGACAAACAAAATCACAAGGACAGCCACTCCGCTCACTACCAAGGCAACCGTAGTGCCATTTCGCTGAAGCAGAACCAAACTCAACAGCCCGAAGCACGCGCTGAGTGCATACATCACCAATACGGCAGAGCGGTGCGAAAGACCGCTCTTGAGTAGGCGATGATGGATGTGGTCACGATCCGCCTTGAAAAGCTTTTCACCGCTCAAGAATCGGCGAGATATCGAAACAACGACGTCGAGAATTGGAAGTCCAAAGCAAATAACCGGAATCCCCACGGTAACCATCGTAGTGGCTTTCTGTGAACTTGCGAGCGACAACACCGCGAGAGTAAAGCCGATAAACAGACTGCCGCAATCGCCCAGGAAAATACTGGCAGGATTGAAGTTAAAATACAGAAAACCTAGGATCGCGCCGACCAGTGAGATTGCGCTGAGTGCAATCCAAAAACCATGTCCGACCAACGCCAGTACGAACAACACCAGCGTGGAAAAAAGCGCGGATCCGGCGGCAAGGCCATCAAGACCGTCGATTAGATTAAACGCATTCGTAATGAGAATAATCCACCCAACCGTTGACAGAAAGCTCAACATTCCGCCGAACTGGCCAGCCCTCAGGAAGGAAATGGCGTTAATGCGAAGGCCGATCGCATAGACCATGGTTCCGGCAACGATCTGCACCAATAATTTTAATTTAGCGCTCAGGTTGCACGCGTCGTCCAACAATCCCAGCAAGAAGATGAGAGTGATTGGAACAATTAACGCGAATGTCTTAAGTTCCGGATATCCGCCATGGCGGAGAGCTAGAAAGAGAAAAAACGCGGAGAAGGTTCCGGCCTGCGACAGAAATATGGCTACTCCGCCAACTCTCGGAATTGGCTTTCGGTGGATGTGCCGCTGCCCGGTCGGCGCAGCCTGCCATCCCTTTTTAATCGCAACATCTCGTACAAGTCTCGTAAGCAACAGAGAACTGACGAGCGAAGCAGCGAATCCAAATCCGAATGTTCCAATCAAGATAATCGACATCAGTTACCCCAAAACTGCTGGAGACGAATAGCAAACCGCCAAGAATTGTATGAGTTACGACCCACCCCAACCGCGGAACGAGATTATTCACCGGATGGCGCAGCGAAAATAGTTTGTGGTATTTGGAAACATACTATTTGTGAGTCTCACGATACAAGGCAATTCTGTGTGAATTCCCGCATTGGGTGCGACGAAAGGACTAAGACTTTCCATTCCAGGAAACGCGGAACAGGATGGTATGAATCTGCTTATCCTTAGCGAAGATTTCTTGCGTTACAAGCAGCCTCTTTGAGCACTTCCGGTTTTAGCGCAACGGGTTTAGTCGGCGAATGCTTTCTTCTTCTGTTCGGTCTCGGCTCTCTGTTGGGATGGGTTCTTTCGCCCGCAACTCAACATAGAGACTTGCCATGTCGGCTACGAGGCGCTTGTGCGAGAATTGTCGCCTGACATAACGGCGCGCCTGCTCACCCATCTCCTGTCTCAGCGCTGGATTGGCCGCAAGAAAGACAAGGGCATCTGCGTATGCCTGTACGTCAGAACTGGGCACGCTGATGCCGTGTTCCCATATCGTGAAGCGGCCAGAGACTCGGACCTGCTTGCCAAGGATGTCGCGGACCCCTCCGACCTCCGTGGTCACAACCGGACGGCCGAAACTCATTGCCTCAATGAGAGTTAAAGGCGTGCCCTCATTCAACGAACTGAGTGCCGCGACATCCAATGCCGGATAGATCTCGTCGGTGTCGCTCCGAAAGCCGGTAAAGATAATGTTCCGTGCGATTCCCAGATCTGCTGCGTACTTTTCCAATTCCGAGCGCAAATGACCGTCGCCTATCAGAGTGAGCTTGGCTTTGAAGGCGGGAGTCGCTCTTGATGCCAGGTCGAAAGCTTTCATCAGTAGAGGAAAGTTTTTAATTTCACAAAATCGGCCCGCGGTGCCGACCAAGAATTCATCGTTTTCAACTTTATTCTCTTGCCTGAATTGGATATTAGTGACGGGTTCTCTGAAATCCAGCCCAACGGGGACCACTCGGAATGGCGTATTCCTTCCAACGCGAAAGCCGTCGCGTATCTCACGCCTCTGCTGTTCACTGACAACGACGATACAGTCGGTTATCCGTGCAAGAAGGCGTTCGATATTGACGAACATCGCCGATTTCCACTTACCGTAATAACCGTGGAAGATGTGGCCATGGAAGGTGTGAACGATCACAATCTTCCTAGGCCGAAAACGTAAAGTCGAAGGCGTAATCCAGCGGTAAAGCCAAGCGGCGATCCGTGCGGTAGCGCCGGCCTTGGACTTGTGCGTATGCACGATGTCAGGATGGAGATTGCGGAAGAGTTGCCAAAGCTTGAGAATCACGATGAGATCTTTGGCTGCCAGTTCGCGGCTCAGTTGTGGAATAACGATTGGGTTCACGCCATGTTCCTGAGCCCAGAACGTCATATCGCCTTCGCCGTCAGCGGGTACACCCGTTACAAGATCGCAATCATATCCATTCTTCTTTAGGCCCTCGGTGAGAAATACAACGTTTCGAGTAGGGCCGCCATAAATGAGCCGGTCGATGATCCGTACGATCTTCGGCTTGGGAGAATTTGATACTTCACTCACTGGGTCACCTGTGGCGTGCTGTGATTCACCGTTGAATCCCTGTCTTCGAGATCGATTCCAACCAAGCCTGGAACATCAAGATATCCCAGATATGGAAGTGCCAGTTGCCAATCCCTTTAAGAACTTTGGTCCATAGTGCACGAACTTGTTGCGGATTGAGAAAACCCTCCTGACGAAGGCGATCCTCCGCCAGCAAGGACTCCGCCCAATCACGTAGCGGTCCCTTCAGCCATGCACCAAGAGGAACGGCGAAACCCATTTTGGGGCGCTCGAACAGCTCTCTCCGAACGTAACGTTCCAGTAGTCGCCGGACAATCCACTTCCCTTCTCCGTCGCGAATCTTCAGGGAAAGTGGCAGGCTATATGCAAACTCCATGACCCGATGATCGAGGAATGGAATCCGCCCCTCGAGGCTTACCGCCATCGCTGCCCGATCCACCTTGACCAAAATGTCGTCTGGTAAGTAATTGGCGGCGTCCAGGATCATCATTTGTTCAGCAATGTCCAACGAAGTTAACCAGGACTTGCAATGATTCGGGATGGCTTGGAATTCCCCCAGAACCAGCGACGATGGGTCGGCACAGTGTGCAGTCAGTCGAGAATACATCGAGATGGCATCTCTGGCCCCAATGATCCCTGCAAGTTTGTGTATCTTCTCGCCGCGGTTGCGCTGCTTCGCCGCGCTTGGCAGACCATCGCTGGCCGCGGAAAGGATGCGATCCCACGTCTCGGGAGATAGGAATGACAGCCCCCCACCAATCAGACGGCGCAGAACTCGCGGAGATCGGCCAACTCTACTCCAGATACGCGACACCCAGAGATGGCGGTTGTAGCCGCCGAAAAGTTCATCGCCTCCGTCACCGGAGAGCGCCACCGTAACATACTGCCTGGTCATCTTTGCAAGCAGGTGCGTGGGAATCTGCGAGGAGTCGCCGAAGGGTTCGTCGTACATTGCAGGCAGTAGAGGGATCACTTCGCGCGCTTCGGCGGGACTCACGATCAGTTCTGTGTGCTCGGTTCCTAGAAGTTGAGCGACGCGGCGCGCATCTGGAGACTCATCGAACTCAGACTCACTGAAGCCAATGGCGAACGTTCGCACCGGGCGATTACTCTGCACCTGCATCAACGCAGTCACAGTCGAAGAGTCAATGCCTCCAGACAAAAAGACGCCGAGAGGCACGTCGGCAAGCATTCGGAGGCGCACGGCATCGCGCAATAAAGTGTCTAGCTGACCGATGGCGTCCTCATCCGAGCCGCGAAATGGTTGCTCCGCCCCGTGCTGGGCCGCTTCTTTAATCGTCCAGAAAGTATCGATCTTCGGTTCCTTGTCACCCTGAATCGTCAACATGGAACCAGGTGGCAACTTCTGAACTCCCTCGTAAATCGAAAGAGTTCCCGGTACGCAATTGACAGCAAAGTATTGGGCGAGCGCGGAACGGCTGATCGGAGCGTTGAACTCCGGGTGGGCACGCAGCGCTTTGAGCTCTGAACCAAAGAGGAAGGTCGAGCCCTGGAAGGAGTAATAGAGAGGCTTTTCTCCCATTCGATCACGGACAAGGTGCAGCGAACGCTGCTCACGGTCCCACACTGCAAACGCGAACATTCCATTGAATCGAGGCAAAGAATCGCGCACACCCCAGAGTTCGAAGGCGGCCAGCATAACTTCCGTATCTGAGTGTCCATGGAAACGCACGGCTGGGTCACAGCTGAGAAGCTCTTTTCGGATCTCTTGAAAATTATAGATTTCGCCGTTGAAAACACTGACGAAGCGACCGGTCGCGGAACACATCGGCTGATGACCTGCCGGTGACAAATCGAGAATCGCAAGACGGCGATGTCCCAGAGCTATGCCGGAACTGGAATCTTCCCAGTAACCGTCGCTATCGGGCCCGCGATAGCGGATCGCGTCCGCCATGTGGCGGACCTGGGCATGCAAATCAGCAGCAGAAGTGCTCGCGCTGCGATCGATAAATCCGGCTATTCCGCACATTTCTGCTTCTCTACTCTGGAGGGGGATACAGCATCACCGGCGCGTTGTTTTCCGGCAATCATTGCGGGTCTGTGAAATCGATTCATGCCGATGTTTAGGCCTTCCCAACGACCGAGCGGAGAGGGAGTTTAGCCGCCGACCTGATGGCCTGTAGCAACTTCGCCCCTCCAATCTCCGTCGTGAACATTCGTTGTACGAGAGAACGACCAGCAGCACCCATCTTTTTACGGAGAGAAATATCACTGGCCAGAGCTTCTAAAGCGCTTAGCCATTGCTCAGTAGAGGAGGCCAGAAACCCATTCTCGCCGTGCGTGACAACGGTATTGTTCATACCTACGGGCGAAGCCACAACAGGCAATCCACAAGCCATGTATTGGATTAGCTTGAATGAACACTTCCCTCGCGTCCAGGGCTCATCGGGTAGAGGCATTATTCCAACGTCGAATCTCAACATTTCGTCTACCTCGGTCGCTTCGGACCATTCGCGGATCTCCGGTGTGATGTGCGTATAGCTTACCTGCCCAGAACCGACACATATGAGCCGCACCGGCATGCGTTCCGACAGCTCGCAGATCGCGGGAACGGCCTCGGCAACGAACTGTACTGTTGACGGCGACCCGATCCAGCCGATAACAAAGGGTTCGTCCGAATTATCATCCCAGCGTTTGATTGCAAAACGAGAAATGTCGACGCAGGTCGGAGACCAATCGACATTAACATTTACTTTGCGAGCGTAATCCAAGAGATAAGGTGACCCGGCGAGAACGTACGAAGCTTTACGCAAGATCGACGGTATCTTTTTCCCCAGAGTGGCACGCACGATCGCATTAGGGTGACAATCGTAACTGTGAAAAATTGCGTCGTCGATATCAACCACGAACGGGATCTTCATGACCAGGAAGTTCTCAAGCCAAGCTGGGACGTAGGGGAACGCCTCATACTGAAGTACTGCAACGTCAAATCTCCGGATCCTATGAATCTGCCTGAGGCGGCGCCAATAGCGATCCATAAGGTAGCGTGGAGATATTCGCTCGGAAGCAAATCGCCTTGCGAGGTAGTCGTCGTCGAGCAAAGGCGCGACTTCACACTCGATTCCCATTTGCCGCAATTCCGGAATGTATTGCAGATAGCGAAGGCGGGAGCTGGCAGCTCGACTCCCATACTTCGTAAGAAAAAGTACTCGCATTTTGCTAACCGTCTATCGTTCAATTCCTGTGTAAATAGCCGCGTTGGTCGTCGCTGCGACAATTTGCGGTAGGGTCCGATTAGCGATTGTTTTAGCCATACTGGACGGCACGTAGAGAATATCGTCGCCCTGAAGGGAAAGATCTGGATCACGACCCTTCAAGACGTTCTTCATGTTCACCGCGATCTCTTTCCGCCCTGACGGAGCATTGCGCACCAGACGTGCCGATCCGAGCTTTGCAGTAATGGTCGTCCCCTGTGCGAGAGCGACTGCCTGCATCAACGTAAGGCTCCCCTTGTCGTCCAAGGGATAGCCGCCCGGACGATTTACGTCACCGAGGACGTAGACAATGCCAGTCTTGGTGATGAGGATGGTGTCGCCCGGCGCAACGATAGGATTACTGTTGGGGTCTTGGGGATTGCCCAGGGCGTATGCGACGTTCTGGGCAGCGGCTGAACTGTCGCGATGGGTGATCATTGCGAACTTCCCCGCATGGGAGGTCGTGCCGCCGGCCTCGGCAATCATGTTAAACAACCGCCGTTCACCCCAGACTGGATAAACGCCAGGCTTGTTGACTTCGCCCATGACAGAAACACCTTGGGTAGCAAAGTCACTCACAAACAGAGAGACCGAGGCGCCTTTCAGGTAATGACCGGCTTCCATTTTCGACGCAATGGCTGTCTGCGCTTGCTGAAGCGTGAGACCGGCCACGTGAACCGGACCGAGGAGTGGCACGGAGTAGTTTCCGTTCTCATCCACACGTTGCCTCTGCGTCAATTCAGGCACGTTGAAAACCGCCATGTCGAGCTGGTCGCCAGAGCCGATACGTGTCGCAGCAGACTGCTGGGACGCGACGGTGGCGCTTGACGGCGCAGCACTCTGAACATTCTGTGCAACAGCCGCAATGCAGTACATTGCAACCAGCAAGCCGACACAAATGAGACGTCGACAACAAGTCGAATTCATTTTCGTCATTCTGTGGCGATTTCTAACTTTCATCAGCGGCCTCAACCTTCGTTTCGTCCGGCGAGTGTGAGGCGACCATGCACATCACGTAAAAGATTGCGGCATTCGCCGGTATTTGCAAATTGAAATCCGTGAGACTGTGAACAAGGATGCCGACGGTGCCAAGTAGCGCTGCGTAGCTCACGGCCTGCGGCCACGAATCACTCCAATGTTTCGCCAGATGTCCAACGCGGCGGTATGCAATGGCGATAAATATTACCGCGAGTACTGCACCGGCAATCCCGTATTCCACAAGGAGTTGCAGATAGTCATTGTGCGTGGCGTTCACAACGAGATCCGTGGAGAAACTGCGGAATGCGGGATAGACCGCGACAAAAACCCCTGCTCCCCAACCCAGCATCGGCTTCTGTGCAAACATGTGCAGGCAATCGCGAGCGATCAGGATGCGGGTCGCTCCTACGGAACTTCCGTAAGGATCTTTCATCGAAGAAATGCGGCCTATCATCTCCTGGCCGCCAAGCCAAAGAATCAGGGCGAGCGCGGCCATCGAAGACGCGATCGTAAGCGACAATCGGCGCTTAGATGCCGAATGGTCACGATGCTGGAAGCGCCCGCGCAAAAAGAAATAGAGTAAGCAGAGCTGCACGACGACAGCAATGATTCCACCGCGCGAACCTGATAGGAATACGGATCCGGCCATAACCGCACCGGCTCCAAAACAAATCGGGCGCCATGAACGCGGCAACAATCGCGCCGCACCGATCACAAACGGAAGGGGTATCAACATTTCCATTAAACCGGCGTAATGGCTGTGGTTAACATATGGACCGAACACCCCGTTGCCGAATTCCGGATAGATGGACCAGTAAATCTCCCTCGGGGAAGTAAGGTTTTGCAGGATTGCAAGAACCGCCAAGCCTATGCCGAATGCCGCAGCCACCAAACCAAAATCTCGAAACCGGCGGTCAGAATTAAGTACTTGAACCCCTACAAACACTAAAGCTCCGTAGGTGAGATAAAGAAACATTGAGTTCTCGGTCGCAAACCGGTACGCCGTCCGTCCGGTTACAAGTTGCTCGCCGATGAGTGCCAGGAAAAGCACTGCCGGAATGAACAGGGGAACTAGCGAGACAGACAACAACCGGCGATACATGCCGCTGACAACCCACAATACGGATAGAACCGCAGTTCCGACTTTGAACGTGGCCAGCGCCCAAGGCTCGACCGCGCCAAATGACAATACCCCAAAGGCGAGCACGCACAGCCAACACCAAAAAACAGAATTGTCGACTCGATGGGGATCGGGATTCGCGAGACGATCCCAGAACGTACTAGCTTTCCGGCGACTCCGCTTCATTTGCTGTTTGACCGAGTAGGACATTAGTTCTCCTGCAGTGGTCTGAGGAGCAAGTCATCCACCCAGACACTTCCCCTGATTAACGTATTGCCCGGATTCCGGCCAATCGTCACGGCAACAAAGTGCGCAGTTTGGCTGGTTTTGAAATCTCCAGCAAACTTCGTCCACCCAGTCGTACCGCGAATATCGTTACTCTCGAAATAGGGCTTTTGTGCGTCTACATCCTGAATCCGAAAACGCGGACCGGTGGCTCCTTCGATCGAATCAGCTTTCATGTAGCCGGTGAATTCATATGCAGTGTTCGGCATTACAGGCACATACTGCACTATCCCAGCATCCGCGACGGACTTGTCGTTGAATCTGATGAGCAGCGCTGATGATCCAGCGTTCGCATTGCGATGATCGATTGCAAGGCGATACAAATCGGAGGACGTGTACTGCCAATCAAGACCACCGTTCAAAATCTCATATTCGAAGCTTGCATTCTTGAGGAGATTGCCAGTCGCATTCCAACTTGACAGACGCTTCTCGCGGGAGACCAAAAGCTGCCACGCATGGGTGGCAGCATCGTCGAGATCAGCATCCACCAACATCTGGACATACGGCAGCCCGAGCCGAAAGTCAAAGGCCTCTGGTTGTGCCATCAAGTGGCCCCATGCGAAGGCGGCTGCTGCATAAACGTCTTTGTTATCTAGGACCCGCTGCCGTTTCTCTGCCTGGTTTTGAACATACTGATCTCGTGTTAACCGTTCGCGGTTAGACTGCAGCTCGTCTTCGGTCTTCATCAAGTCGCGTCCCGTCTTCTCCGCAATGAGCCGCAGCATTTCTTCGCGAGCTTTCTCCCTGGCAGCGACGAGATCAATACCTTTGGTCTCCGCGCCAGCAGAATCCGCCGGAGACTCTACGCGGCTCGCCACTAGGGCCAGGTTGTGAACAAAATAGTCATTCGGATCGGTGTCGAGGATCTTTATTTTCGCACTCGCAGTAGGATCGACCGAGCGTACGAGCACAGTGAGCAAACTCAGATCAGCATGGGCGCCTCTGGGGAGTACATTTTCAAGAATGTCCTGCGCGTCGTGCGCGGTGCGCCATGCGAGTTGGGCCGCCAGAGGAACCTGATCAGGATCCGCAAGCGCATAGCGATGCACGATAGCACTGGCGTGCTCACGGTCCCCGAGAAACGCGTATATATTCGCTGCCTCCCAAAGCAGCTCCGGAGTATTCGGATCGACTGATAACGCATGCCCAATAGCATCGTTAGCCCGATCCGCATTTCCCATTTGCTGGTATGCCATTGCCAATTGGCCATAATAGCGGCCACCATAGGGATTCAGTCGCACCGCGCGTTCAAAATGCGGGAGCGCCAATTCCGGTTGCTGCCCGGCCACCAGCCAGTAGTTGCCAAGCTGAAATTCGTAGTCAGGGTTGCTCGGCTGTGCCAGGATCGCGGATTCCGTGCCGAAGAGCGGAATCTTCGACATGTGGTCGGCAAAATAATCTGTCTCCGCGCGATAAACGAACCATCCGAAAATGCCCAGCACGACCATCCCCAACACCAGTTTGGCAAGAGGGGATTTCGTCGGAATTGTGAACACCATGGTTCCGTTCGCCATAATCTTCCTAAGAGTGCTTGGCAGAAGCCGATCGGGCCGACGTTCCGTTCTTACCTTCCTCTGGCGAATACGAGCTGTAATAGTCGGTATACTTCGTCTTTCCGTAGTAGTAGTAGCCATCGACGATGCCGATGCTCATCCCGTTGAGGACAGTTCCTAAGACGCGAGCCCCGACCCCAGCGAGAAGTTCGCAGGTGCGACGCAAGGAGTGCTTGGTCGTGTAACCTGCCCGGATCACAATCAACGCCGCATCGACTTCCACTGAGAGAATCACGGAATCGGTGACCGACAGAACCGGGGGAGCGTCGATGATTACGAAGTCGAACTCGTTACGGCATTCTTCAAGCAGCCGTTTCATTGCGTCCGACCCCAGGAGTTCAGCAGGGCTAGGTGGCAATGGCCCCGCGGGCAACACCGTAAGATTGGGGACAGCCGTAGCGATCAATGCATCCTTCAGATTGGTTTCGCCTGCAACTACCGTGCTCAATCCAAACTCCGGCTTCATATTCAGTACGGTGTGCAAACTCGGTCGGCGCAAGTCGGCGTCGATGAGAAGGACGCGTCTATTGCGCTGAGCGAGTACGGTTGCGATGTTGAGGCTCGTCGTGCTCTTGCCTTCCTGAGGCAATCCGCTGGTAACCAATAACGTCTTCGGCGGCGCCCCGGAAGAGGAGAGCAGCATCGCAGTGCGGAGAGCGCGATACGCTTCAGCCCACTCTGACTTTGGTTGCTGCCAAGAAATCAATCCAATGGGCTGCGCCCCGACATGACCTGGTAATTCCGGCAGGTCCGAGATATTTTCATCTGCCTCGGAGTATAAGGGAATGCTGACCAGAACAGGCAGGTTTACGATGGCAGCAACCTCTTCTGGGCGATAGATCCTATTGTCGAGCATCTCCATGGTGAAAGCGCCCACAAACCCGAACGCGATCCCAATAACCGCGCTGATAGCCAGATTGCGGGGGATGTTGGGGCGACTCGGGTGAGATGGAACAACCGGCGTATCGATGACGCTGATATTGCTCGACTGTAAGCTCGCAAGCACCTGGGCTTGCTTCAGTGTCTTGTTTAAGGACTCATAGAGATCCCGATACGACTGAGCATCGCGCTCAAGGATCTTGTACTCAACTGACCGTTCGCTGAGTTCCAAAGCGCTCTGTTTCTGCTCTTCGAAGATGCCGTTCAGGCTCTGCTCGCGAGATTTTGAAATCTCATAATCGCTGTGAACCTGCGTCGCTATGCGCTTGTTTTCCTCTTGAATCGCGGACTGGAGCTCTTTCAACTGGTTGGCAATTGCAACGACTTTTGGGTATTCCTCGCCAAATTGAGCCATCGCCTGCGCGTACTGGCCCTTGAGGTCGGTCTCCTGTTGTCGCAGTTTATAAATTTGACTAGAAGCTGGCACTGCCGCGCTCAATTCGGGCAATCCAGACTTCATGGATTGATAATTAGCCTCTTTTGCTGCGCGATCACTCTGAACCACCGTCAATGCGTGATTCAGGTCGTCGAGCTTGCTCATGATCGTGTTCTGCTTGTCATCCAAGCCAACGATGCCTGCTTTTTTCTGGTAATCAACAAGACTTTGTTCGGACTGTTCGACCTGATGTTGAAGATCATTCAGCTGGTTCGCGAGCCACTCGGTAGCGTGCGTTGTCGACTCATACCTAGCTTGCAGTCCTCGCTGTTCCAAGGTCTCAGCGATATGCTGCGCAATATTCGCGGCCAACTTCGGATTAGCGCAGAAAAAGTGGATTTCGATGATGCGGGTATTCGGAACTTCAACCACAACAAGATTGCGCTTAAAGGTCTTAAGCATTGCCTCCTGGTAGGTCGGATCCATCTCCGGGGGAGCGCCGAGCGGGGTCAGGCCGCCGTCGAAGTCAACTTTTGCGAGCTTCCCTGCAAAGTCAGGCTCGCGATACAAATACAAATCCTGGATGACGCGTAGCGCAAGGCTATCACTCTGGATGATGTTCGCTTGTGTTTCGATCTCGGAGTTTAAGTCGCCTCCGCCGGATCCACCCCCGGCCTGTTGCGTTATCTGGTCCGACACAACGTCGCCGTTGTCACGACTCACCATGATTCGCCCGACCGCCTCGTATTGCCGAGTCGTCTTGAGCGTAAAGATAGCACCCAGCACAAACACGGCGACCGCGCAGTACGCAATCAAGCGTCGCTGCTTGACGACCATCCGGTAGTAATCGATGAGCGTGGAGTCCTGAACCGTCGCGATGAATTCAACGGCGGCACTGGGGAGCGGGGTCACTGCAACGGAGGAATCTCTTTGAAGATTCTGAGAAATTGGGGGCTCGTTATTCGTCATCACACGTCATCTGATTCCGGACATATATTCGAGCAGGCGGCCCTATCAAGTTCCGAGACGCCAAAGACACACGTTTTTGAGCCTGCGGGCAACCTGCATAGGTCGCCAGAGAGTAAATTCGTCTGCTGTCACCTTTGTGAATATTATATCGGCAGGATGGCCGTTGAGCACCATGGAAGTTGTCAACGATTTTTGAGACACCTGCCAGCATAATGACTCTGGAGACGAAATTGGCAGCGTCATCAAGACAACGCTTCGCCATTGGCACCTAGCACAGTGCCATTTTTCCACGGCCTGTTTTTTGGGGCTCCAGAAGATAAACGGGCGATTGTCAGACACTTGCTGGAACCGGGTACTACAGTTGTGATGTAGGGCATATGGGCCGCCGGAACCAGGCTGGGCTGGACAAACTGACTGTTCACTTTTGGGAGCTGCAAAGCGATATTAGGAATCCGGGTGTCTAGTGTCAAGCTGTCATCAGCAGATAATGGGCCCTCTTTCGAGGCCACGCCGGACAATGTTCTCTTAGCAGAATCAATGGTTTGATATCGATTCTAGGCGCCGTCTCCCTACGGCGAGCGTAGGGTAATTTCCGGGGCTTCGTAGGTGCAAAAGTCATAGGGACGTTTAGTCACCACACGAACATTTGTTGTTGAAAAGTTGGGTAATGGGCCAGAACCAATTCGGCTGCAGATCCCTCATGGGCACGTAGTTTACGAACAACAGTCTGCGTCGGGGCCGCCAGCCAAGCATGGCCCTAAACCCCAACCTACAGCTTCAGAGTCGAGTTTCCTTAAAGCTTGCAGAGCCGGGGGATCTCTACAGATCAAGAGCAGTACAACAAAGGTAACTTGACTCTGCTCTCTTGGAAACGCATTATTCCCTCAAAAGTAGTCGTTTATTCTCATTGTCGTTCGTCGCGACAATGCTTTTGTCATTTTGATCTAAGCGGAGCTGCCATAAGACGAGATTGATTGAGGAACGAAGATGGGACGACAAGTGAAGTACCTGTTGCTAGGAATTGTACTCGCGGTCTCCAGTAGCGCTTTTGCTGCGAATCAACCGGCTGCGCGCTCCACGGGAAACACCACTTTCGACCTTGTGGTTGATCGTGTGCTCGCCCGTGAGGCCCAAAACATCAACGCGCTGCGCACCTATTCTCCGCTGGTGGAAACCTATCTGCAAAATATGCGTCCGGACAAAGAGCTCGGGTTGGTACCTTACGGCGACCAGTACTTCCTGACCCGCGTCGGCTTCAAGAAGAACTTTGAGGACGTTAATTTTCATCCTCAACCCGGATTCATGGGCCGCAGTGTGCACGGCGTCACGAAATATTTGAAGACCGAGTTTATTGCGCAGGGCTTCACGTGGATGATGACGATGGATATGCGCGGACTGGATCGCGAGCACTACTCGTTCGACTACCAGGGGCGTGAGTTTCTCGGCGATCTGCGCTGCATTGTGATTGACGTAACCCCGAAGCCACATTCCGGGGCAGGCCGTTTCCTGGGAAGAGTCTGGGTTGAGGACCGGGATCTCAAC
>Ga0181520_10003783_pt1 | contig 26151 bp, 20 predicted proteins | sample PEATcosm2014_Bin_29_FD_132451 | JGI IMG/M metagenome (GOLD analysis project Ga0181520, IMG submission 132451) | Peatland microbial communities from MTU Mesocosm Facility, Houghton, MI, USA - PEATcosm2014_Bin02_30_metaG | ecosystem: Environmental > Terrestrial > Soil > Wetlands > Peat | place...
CTCCTGGCCGCGCATCGGGGTCCGCAGCCCGGAATCCCCAGACCGGCGATGGGAAAGTTGGCCGAGGTACGACGGGAAGGCGGTGGGCACCGTTCTTGCCCGCTATTACGATCCCACCGTCGGGCAGTTCCTCACGGTTGATCCCATGGTGGCGAGCACTCTCGCGCCCTACGGGTACGTCGCCGGGGATCCTCTCAATGCATCCGACCCCAGTGGAGAGTGCATCGCGGCCGTGCCCTGCCCGGAACCAGGTCCTGCCCCGACGTGGAACGGTACGTACGGAGAGCCTCCAGCAAGCGGCCGAAATGGCGGCGGCGGAGTCGGGGCGGCCGCCGGCGCCGTCGCTCTGGGAGGTTGCGCCATTCCTGTCGAAGACGTCGCGTCATGTGGGCCTGGGCTGGTGGTGGCAGGAGGCATTCTCCTCATAGGCGAGGTTGTGAGCGCCCTCAGCGGAGACAATGAGACTATCCCGGAGCTACCACAGCACATGGGGCCAACGCATACCGGAACCGTGCAGCCCCCACGCTTCCTGAGCCCCCCAGGGTTCGGATCTGACAGGCTGGCGCTTTTGGGTGTGGTTCTTCGGGCAACTCTTCAAGAATAACCTCCACCCGCCGAATGGGTTTACCGCCGCATATCAGGGGTGCGCCACCTCATGAGGGGAGTTCGACTTCGATTGGCGGAGTGGCTTCAGAGGAGTGCGGGGCCGGACGGTGCGTACGCCGGTGGTCGCAGATACGCCCGAAAGGGCAACTACGAGGTCGGAATCGCAGCGTTCGCTCGAGCTGAGCGCCAGTATGCGGAGCGTCTCGGTCCAACCAATCCCGGCGTCATTGATGCGATGGCCCAGCGAGCGTGGTGCTTGATCGCGTTGGGAAGGTTGCGCGAGGGCGAGGAGCTCTACAAGAAGGCACTCGCTGCAAAGGTGGGGCGACTGGACGATCTTCCGCCCCGGGTGGAGGAACTGCACCGCTTATTGGCTGATGCCCGGCTTCGCTTGACGTTGGAGGAGGCTAGATCACCAGAGGAGAGCAAGTAGCCCGCTATTACGATCCCGCCACTGGTCAGTTCCTCACCGTTGATCCTGATGTCGCCACCACGCTCATTCCCTATGGGTACGTGGCCGGCGATCCACTGAACGCGATGGACCCGACTGGCGATGGCTTGTGCTTCATCTGGCAGTCGAACTGTGGAAATTCTCTGATCGATAGCGTACCGGGCTTTGCTGGAGCGGGGAGCGCGGTGTACGGCTGGGAATCTCCGTCTGCAGGCTACGACTACAAGACGACCAACTTCGGCTTGCCGTTCTTCTCGTTTAGCATCACGGTGACGAAGGACAATTCCCTCTTCTTCGGGGCCGGTCCGTCAGCCTCAATGGTCCCGGTCTCCTTGGGACAGCGCAGTGGACGCATACAGTTGGGGTCAGATTGCAACTCAGGCACAGACAGTTTCGTGGCAGGGTTCGGCGCAACAGGCGAGATCAGCCTGGGTCCGCGAGCGGCGGGGGTCACGGTGAGTATTCAGAACCAAGACTCCTCGCCTGCGCTCGCTACGGAGCAGGGTTGGGGAACTCCTCAAGCTGGATTCTCGGATCAGTACTACTGGGAAGCTCCATGACACAGGACGAAGCGTTCCGGCGATTCCGTGCTGTTCTCATGCCGCGTGGGCTGCTCGGGATCTATGGTCTTGGCTACGTGACAGTCACGGAAACTGGCATCAGCTACGGCTGGAGTGGTCGGCTTTTCCGGACGCCCGCTCGTGACGTTCCCTGGTCGGACGTAACGAAGGTGGTTGTGAGCGGTCCGTGGGTGCACGTGAGGATCTCCGACCAGGTCATGACGACGAGTGCATTCGTGTTTGGAGTGAAGGCGGCGAGGGAGGCCTTGGTGCGCTGGGCTCCACCTGGGGTGCTCAACATCCGTGGGCGCCGCCAACCGACGTAGCCGCGCAAACGCCCGCTACTGAGGACTACGAATGCAACACGAACCGCTGCCGCGGTGGACCATGCTCCATTTCTCTCAAGCTAACCTCGATCTTTCATGGAGGTAGCCGGTCGCGCTGGTCGGGAACGAGAAAGTGCCCCACCTGACAAGGGATACTTGGGTTGTCGACGCTCAAGAATCCCGAAGAGGGGGGCACTTTCAAGGCGAAGACTACCAAGCAGCCACGGCCGGTGGTGACGACGGACGGCGACGGGGTGGTTTCTCACGCCGGCAGCTACCTGCTGGTCGAGCTGGCCGACCGGGTCGGGCTGACCGCGGCGCTGTCCCGGGGGCTCGCCTGCCTGAAGCAGCGTCGGCGCGCTCATGACCCCGGTGAGGTGCTGCGTGATCTCGCTGTCAGCATCGCCGACGGTGGGGACTGCCTCTCCGACCTGACGGTCCTGCACAACCAGCCGGACCTCTTCGGGGAGGTGGCCTCGATCCCGACCGCCTGGCGGGTGATCGATGCGCTCGCCACCGACTTCGACCTCACCCCGGTTCGCCAGGCCCGAGCCCAGGCACGGGCACACGCCTGCAAGCATGGCGTCCGCCCCGAGCACGTCACCCTCGACTTCGACGCCACCCTGGTCACGGCCCATTCGGAGAAGCAGGGCGCCGCCGGGACGTACAAGCGCGGCTTCGGCTTCCATCCGCTGCTCTGCAGCGTCGGCGAGACCGACGAGCCGGGGGATGACGGGGCTCGGGACGGACGCCGTCCCGCCGTCCCCACGGGCCTGAAGACCGCGGGGGCGGCGGGGGTGGTGCCTGCCTCGATGGCGCCGTTGGCGCCCACCTGACCCGGCTACGGAGGCGCTGACCGGGGAGGGTGCGGGCCATGTAACACAGCACCCTCACGATACATCCCTGAACTCGGGCCTGAATTCATGGCCCTTCGAATTCCCGGGTATCGAGAGGCTACCTGCGGGGCGTCTCGATACGGGCGGTGACGACGTCGCCGACATCGCCCCTTTCGCCGCTCACCTGCCCGACAATCTCCTCGATGCCGGCCACCTCGACCGCCCCGACCGCCTCCGGCGCCGAGGCCGGATGCCCCGAAAACCGCGTTAAGGCGTTCGACGTCCTCTCCTGGCCGCGCGTCGGGGTCCCGAGCCTGGAATCCCCAGACCGGCGCTGGGAAAACCGGCCTAGGTACGACGGGAAGGCGGTGGGGACCGTTGTTGCCCGCTATTACGATCCCTCCGTCGGTCAGTTCCTCACGGTTGATCCCATGGTCACGGTGAGGGCTCCATCGGGCTCAACATCTGACCTTACCGATCCCATTCGCTCCGCATTGACGAATGGATCGACACGCTCAATGCAGCCTTACGGAGGGGTCCGACATGAGAATGTGCAGCGGTTGCCCGGAGTACCGGGCAGCAGCGAAATGCTTGTTGAATCTCGCCAGGGAGTCTTCCACACAATGAGCCCCGTCGTGGCGTGGCGGCGCATACACCGCTCTCTCCGCACAAACAGCTCCGGCGAGCCAGTCCCGCTAGTGCGAAACTACGCGCTTCAGTGTGCCTACGTTGGCCATGCGGGCATCGTGGCCGGCCTGACGCTACTTCTCTTCCGCCAGGGAGTTGGGTTGGAGTTAATCTTGCTCGGGGTGTTTGGCTACGCTGCTTGCGCCATCAACTACTTCGTCACGCCGTGGTGGCGATAAGCCTTGGCCCGCTATTACGATCCCGCCAGCGCCCAGTTCCTTACGGTCGATCCCAAGGTGTCCACGACGCTGTCCCCGTATGGGTACGTTGCAGGTGATCCGCTGAACGAGACCGATGCTGGCGGCCTTGGTATCAACCTCCCATTCGGCCTCTGCCTCAGGAATCCGTTTGGGGGTGACAACAACAACGGGGGATGCCACACCTTGCTGAGCACCAGTCAGGGAGAGAAGGCGCTCGCGGTGACGGGGCGGTCGCCGCCGTCGTTGTGACGGATGGCCTCGCGGCGCCAGAGGAAGGCGGTGCCGCCGCGTCCTCGATGGCCGGCGCCGCCGCGTCGCGAATAATGATCCTCGGAGCAATCTGGGTGTCGCTCTATATCCTCTACGAGAGCTACACTCACCCGAATGAGGCAGCCGACGAACAACCGGATGGCCCGCCGGTGCAGGATCTGCCTGTGAGCCCGGCGGGTCGCCCGACTCCATCTCCATGTCCCGCCCCTTCGCCTTCGCCGTCGCCGATCATCTATGGGCCGCACCCCTAGGCGATGAGCATGACTTCACGGGGCGCAAACCAATCGGAACGGGTGCGGGAAGGATTCCGCTGGGCGGCGCGTTGGTTCTGGCGGCACCAATGGGGGGCGTTTGTGACATGGGGCAGCCTCTGCACCCTAGGCATAGCCGTAACGCGGGTGATTGGCGCGTGGCGGGCTGGATTGTGGCTTGCGATGGCCGTTTCGATGGCTCTAGGCGTCTGCTACCTTGCCGCAGCCGCTTGCGCCATTCAACGGCGCCGGTGCGCCTTTGCGGGCCTGGGTGGCGATATCGCAATCGATGCGCTCAAGGGCGAGTCGATTGGTGATGAAGGCACGAACGGATACATTAATCCCCTGCATTCCTACTTGCCGAGTGGGCTGCGGGGCCCGCAGATATACCTTCCCGGCGTTCACTGCAACGGCTCAGTTGACGTTGCCTGGTGATTGCCTTTCTTGGCGCCGCGCTAGCCTGGATTCTGTTCGTCGGAATCACGATGGTGGGGGTGGCGCTCACCGTCATGGGGACAATGCGCGCGTACCAACGCCTTCGACAGACGGGAAGAGGGGAAGGTACGTCAGCAGGGTTAGCTGCAGCGGCAGCTATCGTCTTGTTCCTTGGCGGGTGGCTCGTTCTCGGCCTGTATTGGCTCGCCGCGTGGTTGTGGCGAATCGTCCGTCGCGGAGGGGATGCTGGAGAGGTGGCGGACCTGCGCTGAGGGCTGGTGAGACGGCGGGTTAGCCGCTCATCGCGCCTTGGGGAGTGGCGACGCCGCTGTGGCGGACGTCGTGGGTGAGGATGATGGACTCGATGAGGGTCTTGACGAGCTTGCGTTCGTCGGGGCCGAGGGGGGCCAGGGCCTCGAATTGTAGGCGGAGTGCATGTGGGCGAGCGGGGTACAGTGGCGGGTGTGAAGGTCACGGCTGTGGTCACCCGCTAGAAGGGGGAGGAGCTCTACGTCGCCCGGGGGGTCGAGGTCGACGTCGCCAGCCAGGGGGAGAGCGTCGAGGAGGCGCTCACCAACCTCCAGGAGGCGATCGAGCTCTGCTTCGAGGACGAGGCCGACGCGCCGTCGTCCCTCTCCCTTGCCGAGGTGCGCTCCATCGAGGTCAGCATCCCCGCCTGACCCGACCGTCCACGTGGTGGACGCGTCCGCCGCGCAGAATCCAGCGCGATGACCGCCCTGCCCGTCGTCTCCGCCCAGCAGGCCGTGGCGGTCCTGGAGCGCGCCGGCTTCGTCTTCGTCTCCCAGCGGGGGAGCCATCGCAAGTACCGCAAGCCGATCACCGGCCGGCGCTGCGTGGTGCCGATGCATCGCACCCTGGCCAGCATCCTCCGTCAGGCCGGCCTCACCACCGACGAGTTCCTCGAGCGCCTGCGTCGCTGAGCCGGGGGATGACGGGGCTCGGGACGGACGCCGTCCCGCCGTCCCCACGGGCCTGAAGACCGCGGGGGCGGCGGGGGTGGTGCCTGCCTCGATGGCGCCGTCGGCGCCCACCTGACCCCGCTGCCGAAGCGCTGAACAGGGACGGTGCGGATCGTGTAACACAGCACCCTCTCGATACATCCCTGAACTCAGGCTTGAATTCGGGGCCCTCCGAATTCCCTGGTATCGAGAGACTGCCTACGGGGCGTCTCGATACCGGCGGTGACAACGTCGCCGACATCGCCCCTTTCGCCGCCCGCCTGGCCGACAATCACTCCCGATGCCGGCCACCGCGACCGCCCCGACCGCCGCCGGCGCCGAGGCCGCGTGCCCCGAAAACCGCGTTAAGGCGCTCGACGTCCTCACCTGGCCGCGGGTCGGGGTCCGAAGCCTCGATTCCCCAGACCGGTGCTGGGAAAACCGGCCCTGGTACGACGGGAAGGCGGTGGGGACCGTTCTTGCCCGCTATTACGATCCCGCCAGCGCCCAGTTCCTCACGGTCGACCCCAAGGTGTCCACGACGCTGTCGCCTTACGGGTACGTCGCCGGGGATCCCGTTAACGCGAGCGATCCGACGGGAAAGGGCCTCTGCTTCATCTGGCAGTCCAATTGCCAATCCGCTGCCCAGAGAGTCTCGAGCTTCGTCTCTCACCTGTGCATCCGAACGGGCGGTGGTGACTGGGATTCGAACGACAACGGCAGCTGTCAAACAGTTCTAAGCGGGCGTCAAGGAGTACAACTGATTGGTGCCACCCTTGTGACTGCTGCGGGTACGGTCGCAACGCTTGGGCTTGGGGATGTGGTGTTCGCGGGTATCGCCGGGGATTTCGCTTCCGGCACGTTGCTGGGCGCTGTCAATGCCGGCATCGGTATCGTCGGAGCCTGGTCCATCCTAGGGGTGCCTGCTCTTGTCGGGGGTATTGGCGTATTCTGGGGAGTAAGCGCTCTTGGATTCGGATCCGGAGGGTGTGACAAATGAGCACGCGGAGTCCGTTGGATTCGGCCATTCGAGGTTTCACATGGTGCGCTGCGGTGGGTGGGATCATCTTCATCGGGGCACTGGTCAGTGGGCTTCTCCAGCTAATCTCCCCCGCTGGCGCCGCCGGGTTCGCCTTTGCAGGTCTTCTCCTATTCGCCGTCGGCGTCCGCGAAGTGACGCGCGGTCGTCGCATGCGGGAGGAGAGACGCCAAGCGCAGAACAGCAGTGCTCAGCCGGAAGAGCACGGGCGATGATCAAGGCCCATTGACGTCATTGGCCCGCTATTACGGTCCCGCCACCGCTCAGTTCCTCACCGTCGATCCGAAGGTGGCCACCACGCTGTCCTCCTACGGTTACCTGGCCGGGAACCCAGTGAACGGGAGCGATCCGAGCGGTGAGTGCGGCGGGCTGTTCGGGTTTGTCTGCACGGCTTGGAATGCAACCGCAGGCAAGGTTGTCAACTACGCGCAGAAGCATCCACTTCAGGCGGCGATGATCGTACTAGGTGTGGTTGCTGTGGGCGTCGGCGTGGCTCTTACTGGGGGCGCGGGGCTCGCGCTTATAGCCGCAGCTGGAGAGCTCGACACCTCCACGCTAGTTGGCTTCGCCGAGGCATACGAATTCTATAGCTGGGCAGCGCCGGTTGCAATCGGGACTGGGTTGGGCGCGATAGCGAGTGGGGTGGGGCTTATCTATCTAGGGGCCACCTCCGCGAACGCCGCCAACGCGGACGCCTACATCTCCGGTGGTGCGTCCGGGTGCTCGGCACTATGAATGAGTTTCCGCACCTCCGACTCGTCCTGCGCCTATTTCAGGGCATGGCGCTCTTGGGCGTTCTGATCATCGCGTGCGCTGTTGTTGGCGGTCCGCTGTTGCATCGTCTCGATGCCGGAGCCACGGCGGCGATTCTGGCGGTAGGGTGCATATACCTAGCGATCAGCCTTTGGCTGTGGCGGCGAGGACGTCGTCTCCTTACCCGGTTGAAGGCAGAGCGGGCCCGCTCTGGCGAGAACGCATGATCGGTGCGCGAACCCCGTGCCCCTAGTCGGCGGAGCAACTCCCGTTCTTGCCCGCTATTACGATCCCAGGACCGGGCAATGCTTCACCGTCGACCCTAAAGTGTCGAGCAACTTGTCCCCGTATGGGTACGTGGCGGGAGATCCCATCAACGACACGGACCCGAGCGGCGAGTGGGGCCTGCCCGGGTGGGCGACCAGCGCCTGGAATGCGACCGGCGGCAGAGCTGTTCATGCTGTTCAGCACTCCGGCTTGTGTTGGCGCAACCCATTGGGGGGAGACAATGGCAACGGTGGCTGTCAAGCCCCCCTGAGCACAACAGAAGGTGGCTTGGCGCTCGGCGCAATCAGCATCCTCGCCACCGGTGGCGTGGCTGCTCTCCCAGAGCGAGGGGGGGCGGCTGCGGCCATCGGCTGGGTCGGCATTGGCAGCGGCGCCTTGGCAGTCGGCGGGGACGCAGGCCCGTGTCTCCATGGGAATGTTGAAGCCTGCTTTGCGGCGGGACTTGGCACCGTGGGGGGACTCGGGGGTCTGGCTGGGACATTGGGTTTGGGGGGCGGGGCTTTCGCGAACCTGTTCGCAAGCGCCTCAATCGTCGGAGGCGTCGCTGGCTTCGTGATTGACGTCGTTCACGCATTCCAACGCGCCCTCGAGGGGTGCAAGTGAAACTGGTCCCCGCTCCTCTTCCTCGCCATCGGTACTTCGCACGCTACAAGCGTAGATTGGTTGCGCTCATCGGGTTGCAGGCCGCGGACATCGTGGGTGGCGTCTTCAGATGGTGCCTCGGGGCTCTCGTGTGCATGATACTCGGTGCCACGTTTGCTATCGTCGCCGATCCCGGGTCATCGTCCGCGGGTCTAGCGGCGGTAGCACTATCGCTCGTGCTACTTGCATGCTGTGGTGGGAGAGCGTTGGCCCTAAGCATTCGGGGGGGGCGCGCTGCTTCCAATCACCTGAGTGAGGAACTCGGCCACAGGGTTGACATCCCGGTGGCCAAAGTCAGCCTGAGGTGGTGGCGCGAAAGGATTGCTGATGAGCGACCGCGACACCCATCTCCGCCGACGACGTGAGTTGAAGAGGTGGCTCCGACTTGGTCGCCAGACGTTGCCCAACCGCGGTGGGCCTGACCGGCGGATGGTGAGGCGGTGTGACTGAGACCGCTCAGGGCGCGACGGTCAGCCGGGTTGGCGAGAAGACGGTGGGCCCGGCTCCCGCCCCGGCGTCGATGGTCGCGCCCGGCGCGGGCTTGTTGGTCTTCCACCAGAGCGAGAAGACATAGCTGTGCCCCGGCTCGAGGGTGTACGCGGTCTCGACAAAGGCCGCGTTGGGGGAGTAGGTCCCGGCGAAGCCGCCCGACTCCTTCCAGGCCACCAGCACCGGCGTCCCGCCGTCCTCGCTCACGAAGATCCCGATGTCCTGGTTGTAGGTGGCGGTGGCCGTCCAGAGGTCGACGTTGCCGCTCACCAGCACCGTCTCGGCCGCGCCCCCGCCACCGATCGCGATGCTGCCGGTCACCAGGTCGGTCGAGTCCATCTCCACCCAGTTGCTCCCGTCACTGTTGGCCAGGCTGTACTGGACGGTACTGACCGCGCTGGTGGACTGGTCCGGGGCGCTGTCGGCCGGCAGCGCGTACACGGTGAGCCGGGTCGGCGAGAAGACGGTGGGCCCCGCCCCCGCCCCCGCATCGATGGTCGCCCCCGCGGCCGGAAGGTTGGTCTTCCACTCCAGGGAGAACACATAGGTGTCCCCCGCGGTCAGCGGGTACACCGTCTGCACGTAGGCGGCGTTGGGCGAGTACGTCCCCGCGAAGCCTCCTGACTCCTTCCAGGCCACCAGCGTGGCCGGTGTCCTGTCGACACTCACGAAGATCCCCAGGTCCTGGTTGTACCCGGCGTTGGCCGTCCACAGGTCCGCGTTGCCGCTCACCACCACGTTCTCGTCGACCGTCGGCGAGAAAGCGGTGCTGAGGTTGCCGAGGTCGATCGGCTGCCAGGTGGCGCCGTCGCTCCCGGTCAGCGAGTACTGCTGCGTGCTCACCGCCGTCTGGTACTCCGCCGGCAGCACCTCGGCGGTCAGCCGGGTCGGCGAGTAGACGGTGGGCCCGGCTCCCGCCCCGGCCGCGATCGTCATGCCGATCGCGGGCTTGTTGGTCTTCCAGACGATCTCGACGGTGTAGGTGGTCCCCCCCGCCAGCTGGTACACGGTCTCCACGAACGCCGCGTTGGGTGAGTACGTCCCCGCGAATCCTCCCGACTCCTTCCAGGCCACCACCGCCGGGCTGCCTCCCCCCGGGGTCACCTCGATTCCGATGTCCTGGTTGTAGCCGGCATCGGCGGTCCAGAGGTCGGCGTTGGCGCTCAGCAGCACGCTCTCGTCCGTCGCGGGGCTCAGCGTGAGCGACAGGTCGGTCGCGTCCATCGCCTGCCAGGTGCCGCCGTCGCTGCTGGTCAGCTTGTACTGCTGGGTGCTCACCGCGGTGGTCATCTCACCCGGTGTCGTGAAGGTGGCGTTGGATCCATAGCTCGTGCCGGCGTCACTGGTGGCCAGCAGCTGGAAGTCGTAGGTCGTATCCGGGCTGAGCCCGGTCACGACGGCCGTTGCCGCCACCCCGCTCGAGCCCGAGCCGACATCGGTTGCGGTGGTGCTCATGCCATACGAGGTGGTCGGGCCGTACTGGAACTGGTAGCTGGTGTCGGTGGAGTTCGGGTTCACCGTGCCGTTCAGCGTGGCGACGTCCCAGTCGACCGCCGTGGCCGCACCCGTCGTCGCGGTGGGCGGGGGCGGCTCCGCCGGGGTCGTGAAGGTGGCATTGGACCCGTCGGTCGTCGCGGCGAGGTTGGTCGCCACCAGCCGGAAGTCGTAGAGGGTGTTTGGGCTGAGCCCGGTCACGACGGCCGCCGCCGCCACCACGCTCGAGCCCGAGCCGGCGCTGGTCGCGCTGGTGGTCATGCCATACGAGGTGGTCAGGCCGTACTGGAACTTGTAGGTGGTGGACGAACCGTTCGGGTTCACGGTGCCGTGGAGAGTGGCGCCATCCCAGTCGACCGCCGTGGCGGCACCCGTCGTCGCGGCCGGCGCCGCGGCGGTCGTGAAGGCGCAGAGCAGCCCGGGCAGCGCGCTCCCGTTGGGCGTGCCGAGCCCGGAGGCCATGTCGTAGCCGGTCCCCGCGGGATAGAGGCCTCCCTGATAATCCCCGTAGTCGTTGTTGCCGGAGGTGATGTCGTGGAAGGCGCTCCCGTAGGAGGTGGTGCCGGCCACCGCGTAGAGCCCCGGGTTGGCGAAACCGACCGGTGTCCCCGAGCAGGCCGAGTCGGCGTCGGTGAGGGCCATCAGCGCACCCCACAGCGGGGTGGCGGCGCTGGTTCCCCCTTCCGCCTGCCACCCGCTTAAGCCGGTGTCGCTCCCCGTGTAGTAGATGAGATAGCCCAGGTAGAGGGAGGCGTCGGCGCTCACGTCGGGGACCTCACGGCAGTACTTGCCTGCCCCGGCAGCACAGGGGGTCGCCGACGACCTGGAGTTGATGACGTGCAGCGAGGAGGGGGCGCCCGACTGGTAGGAGGGCATCGTCCACACCGCCGAGATGCCGCCACCACCGGCTCCCACATTCGTTTCATTCCAGACCGTCTCCGTCGGCGGAGGCCCCACGTCCCACAGCGTCGTCCCCCCGACGCCGGTCACGAAAGGCTGGCTCGCCGGGTCCAGCACGCCGAGCGCGGTGGAACCGTCGCCTCGTTCGCAGCCCTCGGAGCCGGTGTCGCCGGCGGCGGCGAAGATCGACTGCCCCTGCCCTGCCGCCAACTCGAAGAGGGTGTTCTCGGCAGCCATGCCAGTGCTGCCGCCGTAGGTTGCGACGGCCTCGCACAGCCCCCACGACGTGGATACCACGTTTTCTGTGTCGCTGCCGACGATCGTGCTGTAGGTGTCGTAGCTCCCCGTTGGCGTGTTCGGTCCCTGGTAGACGACGATGCTGGCCTTTGGGGCGAGGCCGATGACGTCCTCGATGTCGAGGATGGCCTCGACGGAACCGTCTGACGTGGTCGCCCCGCCGTCGACTGCGACATAGCTCACCGAGGCATTGGTCCCATAGCAGGTCTGATAGGTGCTGATGTCGGAGGTGTCATTCGACGCGAGCTCGAAGAGCGCGACCGACTGGCCGGAGCCCAGGTCTCCGGCGCCGTACAGGCTCGAGTACTGGTAGGCCGAGGCGAACTGATCCGCGGTGTAGGCATCGTCCTCGGAACCGGCGGTGACGGCGGCCGCGCAGGGCTGCGGTCCGCCGGTGACTGAAGGTGTGGAGACCGGTGCGGTGGACGCCTCCGGCGAGGGGCCGAGCCCGAGAGGTTGGGCAGCCTCGAGGTCGTCGAGGCCGATCACGCCTTGCAGCAGGCCGGCCACGTTGCCCGGAAACAGGGGCGCGGCCGTGTTCGCGTACGCCACGCGGCCACCGGACAGACGGTAGCGGCGGAAGCCGACCGAGAAGGCCTTGGCCAGCTGCGCGGTGGTCGCTGTCACCGGGATGCTCAGATGGTTGGTCGAGATCGTGCCCGGGTGCAGGCCCTCGGCGCGGAGCGCCGCCTCAACGGCCGCGATGCTCGCATCCGTCGGCCCGAAGACATCGGGGAACTGACCCGCCTTGAGATAGTGCCGGAAGAGCGGGTTGCCCGGTGTCGAGACGTCGGTGGCGAACTGGGCGAGCGCCCCCGGATCACGGGGCTGGAGCACCACGTCGATCTGGATCGTCGCCGTCGCGGAGGGCGGCGTCAGTGGCGTGGCGCCGGTGGGTGCGGGGGGAACGCCGCCCACGCGCACCGGCGCGGCCACCGTCGGGGAGGGCGTCGGTGCCGCGCCCGCCACCGCCTGTGCGGAGACCGCCGAGCCGGCGAACCAGAGAGCGACGGCAGCGACGCCGACCGTGGTTGTGCGCAGCGGACGGCGTGTCAGACGTCGCCCCTGCCCGCTCACGAGGCCAAACATCCTGGGTGCCCTCCAAGCCGCCATGCGCAGGACTGACCAGACGCTCGTACCGCGCCGCGGATGGCACGGCGCGAGGTGAGGTTGCCGCCGAAGCGTGGGTGGCGGACGGTGCGGGCCACCAGAGGCAAGCGGCCTTGAGGCCTCAGGGCTCTTGGACCTTGAAAGCCTGCATCCACTGGCCCGCCTCAGGGGCTCGCTGATGGGGCCGGACGGGGTCCTTCATCGGACGGGCGGCGCACTCGCCATCGGACGGACAGCGGGCGGCCGCCGATGGGTGGTCCGTCGGGCGCTGGCCCGCTCGGGGCCGCTCACCACCAAGCGTGCTCGAGGGCGCGATCGGTGCCGTCCGTCTCGTCGAGGGCGTCGAGCTCCAGCATGTCCTCGTCGGAGAGATGGAAGCTGAAGATGTCGGCGTTCTCCTCGATGCGCTGGCGGTGCGTGGACTTGGGGATCACCGGCACATCGCGCTGAACGCACCAGCGCACGAGGACCTGCGCGGGGGTCCGCCCGAGGCGCTGCGCCACCTGGCGGACCGTCTGGTTGGCGAGGTGTCGTCCCGTCCCCAGCGGGCTGTACGCCTCGAGCGTGACGCCTCGCCGCTGGCAGGCCTCGAGCAGCGCCCGGCGGTAGTGCAGTGAGCTGAACTGCACCTGGTTCACGGCCGGCGGGATGCTGCCGGCCCCGATCACCTCCTCCAGCTGGGTGGCGCTGAAGTTGGAGACCCCCACCGAGCGTGCATATCCCAGCTCACGCGCCCTCTCCATGCCCGGCCAGGCCCAGGTGGCGCCACCCTCCGGCCAGTGGATGATGTACAGGTCCACGTGGTCGACGCGAAGCCGCCGCAGGCTCTGCTCCAGCGCGGCGACGGGGTCCCGATTCCGCGGGAAGAACTTCGTGGTGAGGAAGACGTCGTCGCGGGGCACGCCGCTCGCGAGCAGGGCTGTCCCGACGCTCTCCTCGTTGCCGTAGGCCTGGGCGGTGTCGATGTGGCGGTAGCCGAACTCGAGCGCCCAGCGCACGGCGTCGATGCACTCCCGCCCGTCGCTCATCTGCCAGACGCCGAGGCCGAGCAGGGGGATCTGGTTGCCATCGTTGAGGATGCGGGCCCGCCCGTCCGCCGTGAGGGCACCGGTTGTCATGGTGTGTCGCTCCTGGGTCGAGCGGGGGACCGGGGTCCCGATTCCTGATCGCTCCTCAGTCTATGCTCCGACGGGCTGACGGCAGGTGGGTGAGGTGGCCCCCCTCGCTCTGCCGTCGGCATGTCTCGGGACGTGGTGGGCCCCGCGACGCCCTCCACCGGCTACCCTTCGGGGCGTGCTCGGAGGCGAGGAGAACGATCAACCGGCGACACCGGGGACGCCGCGGAACGTGTACCAGAGCCTTCGCTCCCAGGCGCTCGCGGCGTCGCCGTCCCTGGCCGGATTCACGAGCTCGGGCACCGACAGGGTCGTGTACGGAGCCGTGATGGACTGGGCCATGGATCGCGTGGTGGTGACCGTCCTGGCCCTCGAGGACGGGACCGGCAGCGTGTACCTGAGCACCGGTGGGGCGGTCATCGGTGGCGGCTTCCACGAGCCCGTCCGCCAGGCGGTGCGCGCCTTCATCCTTGCCTTCGAGCCATTCGTCGACCGGATGGTCGCGGATCACGACCCGCAGCCCCCGCCCCAGGGATGCACCGACCTGCGCGCACTCACCACCCGTGGGCGGCTCGTGGCTCGCGCGCCCACCGCGGAATTCGGTGAGGGCCCGCACCCGATGTCCGGGGTGTTCCACGCCGGCCAGGGCGTCATCACCGTCATCCGCCAACTTCCGCCCGTCGCCGAGCGCCGGCGGCCAGACGGCTGACGGCGGGTGCCTTCCGCGTTCGGTGCCCTGCGCCTCGCGGGATCGTCCGGGGTTCGGATCCGCCGCTCTTCGAACCCGAGCCCCTAACAAATCCGCGAGCCGGTTGTCTACTCCCCGATGTCACCCATCTTCGGGACATTCGGGAGTAGCAGGCGGCGGATCGGACCGTGCATCATCGGCGTCGACATGGCCTGGGGAGCCCTGCGCCCGCTGCTGCGCAACAAGACGCCGCTCGACGGTGCCGCCGAGTTCGTCAACCGGCACTTCGACGCCCCGACGGTCTTCGCATCGCCAGAGTACGACCGGTTCCGGACCATGCTCAGGCTGCGCCGTGGCGGGGCCGCCGCGGCGCAGGAGTACCGCCGGCTCAACCCCGATGCGTCGATGCGGGAGTGCTTCTTCGCCGTGTGGCTCGGCCGGTCGATCGATTAGCGCCGGTTCGCGGCGGGCGTCAGGGCGCCGTCGTGGACAGCGGCTTCGTCAGGTCGTAGAGGGTGGTGCCGTCGGCGCTGACCTTGGTGAAGTGGCTCTCGACCCAGGTCGTGATCTCGCCGCTCTCCGTCGAGGCGCCGACACCCGGGCCCCCGCCGGTGCCGGCGGAGATGAAGTAGTGGACCTCGTGCTCTCTGACGAGCTTCTCGAAGACGCTGAGGCTCGGCCACGGGTCGGTCCCGTTGAAGCCGCCGATGGCCATCACCGGGTCGTCGGTGGCGAGCTGGTAGCCGGCCGCGTCGTTGGCGCCGACGGTGGCGAGGACCCAGCCGTAGGAGGAGGCGTCCTTCTCCAGCAGTGCCTTCACCGCAGCGGACGGTGTGCTCGCGTTGAGAAGGCCGCCACCTCCGGCGCTGCCGCCGGCGGGGCCACCTGACGGCAGGGCGCCCGTCCTCGTGCCGGGCGGAGGCGTGCCGCCCGAGCCGCCGCCGCCGCCGAATGGGAGCCCTGCCGGAAGCCCGGCGGCATGGGCGGCGCCGGGCCCGGCCCCCGTCGAACCCCCCGCAGCGGCACCCGGAACGGCGCCCGGCACCCCCCCGGTGCCGCCCAAACCCGCGACGGCGCCGATCGGCGCCCCGCCGATGCCGCCGCCCGGCCCGCCCGGGCTGTTGACGGCCGACGTCGCGGTCGGTCCGGCGGTGGGGATGGCGCCGCTGTGCGGGGTGGCCACGGTGTCGAGGGCGTAGGCGGCCGGCGCCGCCAGGGCGGTCGCCAGCACACAGCCGGCGAGGAGGCCTGCGACTGCGACGCTCTTGACGGGCGGTGCCAGCAGCACTCCCGCGATGAGCAGCCCGGCGACCAGCACGGTGGGGGCCAGCCAGGGCATCCAGTCCGGGCTGCGGCCGAGCAGGACGAAGGCCCAGATCGCGGTCGACGCCAGGGCCACGGCGAGGAGACCTCTGGCGGCGAGGCGATCGCGATGCCGCCAGAGCTCGACCCCGCCGATGCCGACCAGGGCGCCGATGGCCGGGGCGAGGGCCACCGTGTAGTAGGGGTGGATGATGCCCTCGGCGAAGCTGAACACCAGGGCGGTGACGACCAGCCAGCTGCCCCAGAGGAGCGCGGCGGCGCGCTTGCCGTCCGTGCGCGGTGCGCGCCAGCGCAACCACAGCAGGCCGCCGCAGAGGATGAGCGCCGCCGGGATGAGCCAGCTCGCCTGGCTGCCGAAGGTGTCATTGAACATGCGGAAGAGGCCGGTGGGGCCCCATGCGGACGCGGTGCCGCCGCCTCCGGCCACGACGCTGCCGGTCTCGTTGCCGGTGACGCGCCCGAAGCCGTTGTAGCCGAAGATCAGGTTCAGCACGCTGTTGTCGGTCGAGCCGCCGATGTAGGGGCGGTCCGCGGCGGGCCAGAGGGAGACGAGCGCCACCCACCAGCCGCCGGCGACGAGAACGGAGAGCCCGGCGGCGACCAGCTGCAGGAGGCGCCGGCGCACCGGGACGGGCGCGGCCAGCAGGTACACGGCGGCGAATCCCGGGAGCACCAGGAAGGCCCCCATCATCTTGGTCAGGAAGCCGAACCCGATCAGGGCGCCGGCGAGGACGAGCCAGCGCGTCCTCCCCGCCTCCAGAGCCCGGGTCAGGGCGTAGGCGCTGCCGACCAGCAGGAGGACGAGCAGGGCGTCCGGGTTGTTGAAGCGGAACATCAGTGCCGCGATCGGCGTCAGGGCGAGGACGGCACCCGAGATGAGCCCGGCGGCGTGCCCGAAGCGCCGGCGCACCGTGGCGTAGAGGACCCCGACGGCGGCGACCCCCTCCAGGGCCTGGGGGACCAGGATGCTCCAGGCGTTGACGCCGAAGACGCGCGCGAACAGGTCCATCACCCACAGCGATGCGGGCGGCTTGTCGACGGTGATGAAGTTCGAGGAGTCGAAGGAGCCGAAGAGGAACGCCTTCCAGCTCCTGGCCCCCGCCTCGACGGCGGCGGAGTAGAAGCTGTTGGCCCATCCCGACGCGCCCAGGTTCCACAGGTAGAGGCCGGCGGTGACGGCGAGCAGCAGCAGCAGTGAGACGCGCGGCCAGGTGACCTGCCGCATCAGGCGGCGGACGGCGGGATGGCGCAGGGGAGGGGCTTCGGCGGGGTCCTCGGGGCCCGGGATCGGGGTCGATGCCTGATCTGTCATGGGACCACCCTGGCATCCGTCTCCGAGAGTGCCCTGGTAGGGACCTGGGAGAAGCCTGTGAATCCCGCGGCGGCAATTCCCATGCACCTCACAGCCGCCTCGCAGATCGGGCAAAGACTGGGCGCGGATCGTGTCCTCCATGAGCAGTCCCGCCGCCGTCCTGGCCGGAGATCCCTTCATCGACATCGTCGTGCCCGTTCACAACGAGGCGCGAGACCTGGAGCCCAGCGTGCGCCGGCTGCGCGCCTATCTCGACGCCGGCTTCCCCTTCCCGGCTCGCATCGTCATCGCCGACAACGCCAGCACCGACGGCACATCCGCCATCGGCCGGCGGCTCGCCGCCCTGGTGCCGGGCGTCCGCTTCCTGCGCCTCGAGGAGAAGGGGCGCGGCCGGGCGCTGGCCTCGGCCTGGCTCAGCAGCGACGCCGACATCCTCGCCTACATGGACGTCGACCTCTCCACCGACCTCGACGCGCTCCTCCCCCTGGTGGCCCCCCTCATCAGCGGGCACAGCGAGGTGGCCATCGGCAGCCGGCTCGCCGCCGGCGCCCGCGTCCGTCGCGGCCTCAAGCGCGAGGCCATCTCGCGCGCCTACAACCTCATCCTCCGGGTCACCCTGGGCGTCCGCTTCCGCGACGCCCAGTGCGGCTTCAAGGCGGTCCGCGCCGATGTCGCGCGGCGCCTGGTGCCGCGGGTGGCGGACCGCTCCTGGTTCTTCGACACCGAGCTGCTGGTGCTGGCGGAGCGCGCGGGCCTGCGCATCCACGAGGTGCCCGTCGACTGGACCGACGATCCCGACTCGCGGGTCGACATCGTCGCCACCGCGGCCGGCGACCTTCGCGGGGTCTGGCGGCTGCTGCGGTCGAGGGTCTCGGGGCGGTTCCAGCGCTTCGCGGTCGTCGGGGTGGCCAGCACCCTCGCCTATGCCGGCCTCTACCTCCTGCTGCGCGGCGTCGCCCCTCCCACCGTCGCCAGCGCCGCCGCGCTCCTCCTCACCGCGGTCGGGAACACCGGCCTGAACCGGCGGTACACCTTCGGCGTCCGGGGGCGCGGAGGGTTTCGGGGCGATTACCTGGCCGGCCTGGTCGCCTTCGTCATCGCCCTGCTGATGACCACGGCGGCCGCAAGCACACTCAGCGTGGCCGCGCCTCGAACCGGCCGCCTCGTCGAGGCGGCGGCGCTGACGGCGGCGAACCTCGCCGCCACGGTGTGCCGCTACCTGCTGCTGCGCGGGTGGATGGATTCGATGCACCCGGGCCGGCCGAGCCCGTGGCCCCCCGCTCGCAGCGGGATCGGAGTGCTGTCATCCGCCGCGCCCGCGCCGGCGCGGTTGCGGCCGGCGTCACTCGCGTGTCCGCCCACCCGCGTACCACAGCCGGTAGCACACGTCGCCGGCGAGGCTGATCGACTCCTCGCCGGTGAAGCCGCTCACGTCTCCTGAGTTGACGTCGTCGTAGCGCCAGCCGTCGACCTCCATCCGCCAGCCGCCCAAGAACCTGCCCTGCGCATAGAGGGAGGTGAGCGCGGCCTTGATCACGCGTCCGGTGGTGGCGGCGTCGACGGCGTCGGGCCGGAGGATCGCGCCGTAGTACACCATCGCCCAGACGGGGACGTCACGGTGCCAGACGACCTCCTGGCCGCAGAAGTCGGCGCCGCCGACGTAGCGGTCCCGGTATCTCCACGGTCCCCGTTCATAGCCATGCTCGTACTCGCCGGGAACGGCCGAGGGAACGGAGCCACCGCCGGCGGCATAGGTCCGGGCCTTTGCATCGACGACGAAGCGCTCCAGCTCATCCACCGTCGGGTCTACCACAACGCCATCGTATGACCCGGCGGCGTGGGAAGGCCGGTGCGGGGACGGGGATGCGGTGGCGCCTAAGATCGCGGCATGCGTGGAACCTCCCCGACCATCTCGTGCGTGATCATCGACTGCACCGACCCGGAGCGGCTGGCCTCGTTCTGGGCCGCGCTCCTGGGCAGGACCGTGGCGGGGAGGACCGGCCCCTACGTGTGGCTCACCCGGGAGCGGGATCTGGCGGTGGGTTTCCAGAAGGTGCCCGAGACGAAGGCCGTCAAGAACCGGGTGCATCTCGATCTGGCGACCCCGGAGGTCGCGACCGAGCGGGAGCGCGTTGAACGCCTGGGCGGCCGCCGCGCCGCCGGGTACGACGAGGGGGGCTTCGTCGTCATGGAGGACCCGGAGGGCAACGAGTTCTGCCTCATCCCGGAGGGCCCCTTCGAGGTGGACCACCAGGGACGGGCCACGTACGGCTGAGCGCCGCGCCGTCTGACCGGCGCCCGCCGCCCCGGCGCCGCAGATCTCTGCCGGCTCGCACCTCGATGCTCGGGGGACGCTCCAGCTACCCCGCGAGCGGCAGGTCGATGCGGAAGGTGGCACCACCCCCCTGGGTGTCGGTGATCCACACCCGCCCGCCGTGCGCCCCCACCACGGCGGCGACGATGCTGAGGCCGAGCCCGCTGCCGCCCTGGTCCCGGCTCCGTTCCGGGTCGGCCCGGTGGAAGCGCTCGAAGATCCGGCTCCGGGCAGGCGGTGGGATGCCCGGGCCGTGGTCGACCACCTCGATCACCGCCCAGGGCGGCTCCTGGCGCAGGCGCACCTCGACGGGCGTCCCCTGGGCCGTGTGGACGACGGCGTTGCGGAGCAGGTTGCCGAGCACCTGGCGCAGCCGTGCCTCGTCGCCGGTGACGGTGAGCGGAGCGGCGACATCCGCCGTGATCGTCCGCAGCGGGTCGATCACCCGTGCGTCGGCGCAGGCGTCGGTGACCAGCGCCTCCAGCGCCACCGGGGCCCGATCCAGGGGGCGTCCCTGGTCGAGCCGGGCCAGCAGCATGAGGTCGTCGACGAGGTCGCCCATCCGCCGCGTCTCGTCCTCGATGCGCCGCAGCGACAGGTCCATCTCCGCCGTCGTCATCTCCGGGTTGCGGCGGGCCAGCTCCGCGTATCCGCGCATCGACGTGAGCGGCGTGCGCAGCTCATGCGAGGCGTCGGCGATGAACTCGCGCAGCCGCTGCTCGACGGCGGCACGCTGGGCGAAGGCGGCCTCCAGGCGGTCCAGCATGGTGTTGAGGGCGAGCCCCAGCCGCCCCACCTCGGTGCTGGCGTCGGCGGGTGTGACCCGGCGGCCCAGCTCGCCGGCGGCGATGGCGCCGGCCGTCGCGCCCATGCGCTCCAGCGGCCGCAGCCCGCGGCGGACGATGAGCCAGGCGGCGAGGACGAGGATCACCACCACCGCAGCCCCCACCAGGAGCTCGAGGAGGAGCAGGTTGCCGAGGGTGGCGTCGTAGCTGTCCATGGGCACCGCGGCGACGATCAGATCGCCGCTGCCGTCGTTGGCGGGGCGGCTGTCGACGAGGTACTCGCTGTAGCGGCCGACCCCGGAGACCTCGACGTCCTGGGGCGGTGACGAGGTGAGCAGAGCCGTCAGCACCGGGTGGTTGGCGGTGGCGCTCAGTTGATCCTGCGTGGGGAAGCCCAGGAACTTGGCGGGGCTCACCACCACCCCGGCGGGGGAGAGGACCTCGCCCCAGACGACCCCGGGCTGGGCGCCGGCGCCCGGCGGACCGCCTCCGGCGGGCCCCCCGGGGTTGCCCGGCACCGAGTCCGCGATCAGCGTCACCCCGTTGAGCGCCTGCTGCCGCAGCTGGCCGAAGAGGACCGACTGCTGGTCGGTGTAGGTGGCGATGTCGGCCGCCGCCAGGCAGACGGCGAAGAGCGGCACCAGGGTGCACAGCAGCCGCGTGCGGAGAGTCATCTCACGCCGGGCGGGGCGGGCGGAGCACGTAGCCGACGCCCCGGACCGTGTGGATGAGGGGCGGATCCACGCAGTCCACCTTGCGCCGCAGGTAGCTGACGTACGTCTCCAGGACGCCGGCGTCGCCCCCGAAGTCGTAGTCCCAGACGTGGTCGAGGATCTGCGCGCGGGAGAGGACCCGTCGCGCGTTGGCCATCAGGTAGCGGAGCAGGCGGAACTCGGTGGGGGTGAGGTCGACCAGCCGGCCGGCGCGCCGCACCTCGTGGCTCTCCTCGTCCAGCTCCAGGTCCGCCACGGCGAGACGCCGCCCGGCCTCTGGATCGTTGCCCCGGTAGCGGCGCAGCACGGCGCGGATGCGCGCCACCAGCTCCTCGATGCTGAAGGGCTTGGTGACGTAGTCGTCGCCCCCCACGGTGAGGCCCCGCACCTTGTCCTCGGTGGCGTCGCGGGCGGTGAGGAAGATGATGGGAACGCGCTGCCCCTCGGCGGCCAGGCGCTGGGCCAGCCGCAGCCCGTCTTCGCCGGGCAGCCCGATGTCGAGGACGATCAGCGACGGGCGGCGCTCGAGGACCGCCTCCCGGGCCTGCCTGGCGGTGGCCGCCGTCTGCACCTCGAATCCCTCGTAGCGCAGCGCCATGGCCACCAGCTCGGTGATGTTGCGCTCGTCGTCGACCACCAGGACCCGGGGGGGCTCGGTCACGGGCTCGGCCACGGCCCCATGGTGGCAGCGAATCCTGGGAATCCGCTGTGAGAACGCCGATAGGCTGCCCTGCGCTCGCCGCGCCGGCACCCCGGTTCGGGCGGCCGCCGGCCCGCCTCAGGGGTTCTTGATGGTGACCTGCAGGGAGACCTCCCCGGTGGGATCGTTGTCGAAGTACTGGATCAGGGCCGCCGACGATGCCGAGCAGCTGGCGTCGGCGGCGCCGTTCGGTGGTGTCGAGGCGATCGAGGCGGAGCAGGTGGCGAGCACCGTGCCCGTCGACGGGCTTCCCTGGTCGACGCTGAACATGACCACCGCCTGGCCCGTCTCGCCGTAGTTGATCACCGACGCCTCCGGGTAGCAGGTGTCCGCGCTGCAGCCCTTCTGCCAGCTGGTGCTGACGATCTCGAAGTCGGGCTGGCTCGGCACCTCCGCCTGGAGCGAGGCGATCTGCGCCTGGTCGGCCAGGTTGTTCCCGGTCAGGCCGCTGGCGAGGGCGCTCGCCGATGCGAGGCCGGCCTTGTCGGCGCTCACCTGGCCGGTGAGGGAGTTGACCCGGGATTGGAGTCCCAGGTCGATGACGATCAGGGCGGCGATCGCGGCGATCGCGATGGCGCCCAGTGCGATGCCAAGGATGCCGCGTCGCTCGAAGCGGACGGCGCGCCCCCCGGAGGCGGGCGGCAGACCGCCCCGCGGCGGGGGGATGGGAGGAGACCCACTGGGAGGCGCCGGTTGGAGGGGCGTCAGGGTGGGGGGCGGCGGGGGTGGAGGTGGTGGCTCGTGCATCACGGGCGGGATCCTCACTGCGGCTCTGCGGTCCGCTGAACGCTACACCCGAGACCGGGGAGCACCGCACCGGCCCTCGGTGCGGGCGGTCGGGGCTAGAGTCGGCGAGTGATCACCGGCGTGCACGCCATCATCTTCACCTCGGAGCCGGACGCCGCCCGGGCGTTCCTGCGCGACGTCGTGGGCCTGCCGTCGGTCGACGCCGGGAGCGGCTGGCTCATCTTCGCCCTGCCGCCCGCGGAGCTCGGCGTACACCCGGCGGACGGCGAGAACCGCCACGAGCTCTACCTCATGTGCGACGCCATCGAGACCACCGTTGCGGAGCTGCGGGCCCGGGGCGCCGAGTTCTCCGGCGGCATCGAGGAGGCCGGATTCGGGCGGGTGGCGACGATGCTGATCCCGGGTGGCGAGCTGCGCGTCTACGAGCCCCGGCACGCGTCGCCGCTGGGGCCGGGCCCGGCGGGGAAGCCCGTCCCGGCCTAGCCTCCGGCCCCACGGCCGGACACCCGGCCCCGCCGGGCCGGGGCGGTCTCGTCAGTGTCAGCGTGTAGGCTGACCCTCGGTGTCCCCCCACATCCCCCCGTCCCGAGCCACCTCGTCAGCGCCCCCGCGCCGAGCCGGCGATCCGGGGGGCCTGGTGGTCGCCGCCTTCCCCGAGGTGCGCGTCCGGCGCACCTACACCATCCACGGCCTGGTCCAGGGGGTCGGCTTCCGGCCCTTCGTGTGGTCGCTGGCCGCCCGGCATGGTCTCACCGGCTCGGTCCGCAACACCTCGGGCGCCGTCATCGTGGAGGCGGAGGGGACCCCCGGGGCGCTGGAGACGTTCGCCCGGGCGCTGGTCCGCGAGGCCCCGCCGCTGTCGCGCATCGCCGGCATCGAGATGGTGGAGACGGACCCGGCGGGGACCATCGACTTCCGCATCGAGGAGAGCCGCGCCGTCGCCGGTGAGCACCAGACGATCGCCGCGGACGCGGCCACCTGCCCGGACTGCCTGGCGGAGCTGTTCGACCCGGAGGACCGCCGCCACCTCTACCCCTTCATCAACTGCACCAACTGCGGGCCGCGCTTCACCATCATCGAGGACATCCCGTACGACCGGCCGCTGACCACGATGCGCCGCTTCGCCATGTGCAGCCGGTGCCAGGGGGAGTACGAGAGCCCCGCCGACCGCCGCTTCCATGCCCAGCCCAACGCCTGCGCCGAGTGCGGTCCCCGGCTGTGGTTCGCGGCGCGCGACGGTGCGGAGATGCCGGGGGACGCCGTCGACCGGGCGGTGGAGGCCGTCGGGGCGGGGCGGATCGTCGCCCTCAAGGGCCTGGGTGGGTTCCAGCTCTGCTGCGACGCCGGCGACGAGGCCGCGGTCCGGCGGCTCCGCGCCCGAAAGCACCGCCCCGCCAAACCGCTGGCGCTGATGTGCGCCGACCTGGAGGCGGTGCGCCAGATCTGCGTCGTCAGCAACGAGGAGGCGGAGCTGCTGCGGCAGCCGGCCCGGCCCATCGTGCTGCTGCGTCCGCACAGCGACGCCGGAGACCATGGCGTGGCGCCGTCGATCGCCCCCGGCTTCGGCGATCTGGGGGTCATGCTCCCCAGCACCCCGCTGCACCACCTGCTGCTGGAGAGGCTGCGCCGGCCGCTGGTGATGACCAGCGGCAACCTCACCGACGAGCCGATCGCCAAGGACAACGAGGAGGCGGTGGAGCGGCTGGGCGGCATCGCCGACGCCTTCCTCCTCCACGATCGCGACATCTATGCCCGCTACGACGACTCGGTGGTGCGCTTGATCGGCGGGACGCCGCGGATGGTGCGCCGCGCCCGGGGCTTCTGCCCGCTGCCCGTCGACCTGCGCGGCGGGGCCGGCGGGTCCCGACCGGAGGTGCTCGCGCTGGGGGCGCATCTGAAGAACACCTTCACCCTTCTCAAGGACGGAGACGCCTTCGTCGGCCCCCACATCGGCGACCTCGACGAGGCGCTGGCGCTGCGCCACCAGGCCGAGGCGCTGACCACCTACCTCCGGCTCTTCCGCGTCAGCCCCGACGTGGTCGCCTGCGACCTGCATCCCGACTACGCCTCCAGCCGCCTTGCCGAGACGTGGTGGGAGGGCGGGGCCCGGCCCGTGCGGGTGCAGCACCACCACGCCCACGTTGCCAGCGTCATGGCCGAGCACGGCCTCCGCGGCCGCGTCCTGGGCATCGCCTTCGACGGCATCGGCCTGGGGCCGGACGGGACCATCTGGGGCGGCGAGATCCTGCTCTGCGACGAGCGCTCCTACGTGCGCGCCGGGCACCTGGCGCCGGTCACCCAGCCCGGGGGCGACATGTGCGCCCGGGAGGGGTGGCGCATGGCGGCCGCCTACCTGGTGGCGGCGGGTGGAACCCCCGACGCGCCGCCAGTGGCCGTCGTCGCCTCCCCCGACGCCCCCGATGCGCGCCGCTGGCGGCTGGTCACCCGCCTGGCGGCGGGCGACCGGGCGCCGGTGACGACCAGCGCCGGCCGCCTCTTCGACGCCGTCGCCAGCCTGCTCGGCGTGGCCCAGGTGTCGACTTTCGAGGGGGAGGCGGCGATGCGCCTCGAGGCGCTCGCGGCCGGCGCCGGGGAGCCGGACCAGGTCCAGCCGCTCCCCGTCGGGATGCGCGGCGATCCGCTCGTCATCGACACCGTCTCCCTGGTCGTGGCCCTCGCCCGGGAGCGCGAGAGGGGCCGCCCCGCCGCCGAGCTGGCGCTGCTCTTCCACGAGAGCCTGGCCCAGGCCGTGGCGGAGGCGGTGACGCGGCTCGGTGCGGAGTGCGGCGTGGACCGGGTGGCGATGAGCGGCGGCGTCTTCCAGAACGCTCTCCTCGCCGGGCGCCTGGAGGCGCTGCTGCGGCAGCGCGGCCTCAGCGTGCACGCGAACTCCGCGGTGCCCGCCAACGACGGCGGCATCAGCCTCGGACAGGCGCTGGTGGCGGTATCGCAGCGGCCGGAGGGGGGCGGGGCGGTGGAGGCGGAGTGCCGCGACTCTGTCTGCGTCACCTGCCGCGACGAGCTGGTCCGCCTGGTGGTGACCTCCACCGACGCCGCCACGGGCATGGCCCGGGGAACCGTCGACGGCCGGGCCTGCCAGGTCTCCATCGAGCTGGTCCCCGATGTCGTGAGCGGCGACGTCCTCCTCTGCCAGGGCGGCGTCGCGCTGCAGCGCGACGGGGTGGAGTAGCCCATGTGCCTCGCCATCCCCGCCCGCCTCGTCGAATATGTCGACAGTGACCGCAACTACGCAAGGGTCGAGCTCGGCGGGGTCAACCGCCAGGTGAACACCTCGCTGCTCACCGGCGAGGACGCCGCAGAGCCGGGCGAGTACGTGCTCATCCACGTCGGCTTCGCCCTCTCCCGCATCAGCGAGGAGGAGGCCACCGAGACACTGGCCCTCCTCGAGGAGATGGGGGCCGCCTACACCGACGAGATCGCGCAGATCCGCCACTCGGAGGTGGCGCCGTGAAGTTCGCCGACGAGTTCCGCGACGGCGCGCTGGCCCGGGGCGTTGCCGATCGCATTGCCAGCGAGGCGGGCGACCGGCACTGGAAGTTCATGGAGGTGTGCGGCGGGCACACCCACGCCATCTTCAAGTACGGCATCGAGGACCTGCTGTCGAGCAATGTCGAGCTGGTCCACGGCCCCGGCTGCCCGGTCTGCGTCATTCCCATGGGACGGGTCGACGACGGCATCGCCGTCGCCCGGCAGGATGGCGTGATCTTCACCTGCTTCGGCGACATGATGCGGGTCCCTGGCAGCCACGGCAGCCTGCTCGACGCCAAGGCCGCCGGGGCCGACGTTCGCATGGTCTACTCGCCGCTCGACGCCCTCAAGATCGCCGAGCAGAATCCCGAC
>Ga0181520_10003786_pt1 | contig 26141 bp, 21 predicted proteins | sample PEATcosm2014_Bin_29_FD_132451 | JGI IMG/M metagenome (GOLD analysis project Ga0181520, IMG submission 132451) | Peatland microbial communities from MTU Mesocosm Facility, Houghton, MI, USA - PEATcosm2014_Bin02_30_metaG | ecosystem: Environmental > Terrestrial > Soil > Wetlands > Peat | place...
AAGGACAAATTGACGCAGGCACCCCCCACCCGGGGGATGGGACATTGTGGGACATGCAAGGGGCAATGGATAATGGACAGTTGACAATGGATAACGCGAAACGGGCGGCGGATTGTCGCTCTACTGTCTACTTTCCACTTTCTACCCTCTCGGCCGCAGGCCGCCCCCCACCCCCCCCTCCGTTGCATTCTGTTGCATTCTGTTGGAGAAGAAGCTGGGGAGAGGGGAGCCGGGGAGCGGAGGAGATGGAGCCGGAGTGGGGTTGGGTTGGGAAACTGCCAAGATGACATGACACGGCCTGTACGAAAATGCGCCTTGGGCGCGCCAAGTTCAGACTTCTACAGGCAGAGTTCGAACTTTTTGGCCACTTTTTGAGCGTTTTTTTGACGCGGTTGGGGACCAAAACCGCGATAGCCGGCTGAAAATGAGGGTGGGGCGGAGCGTGCTTAAACGGCGATTTTGACGTAAGCCTTGAATTGGCAATGGGATGGAGGAAAAAATCGCGATTTCACGGGCCGCCGGAACTTGGCCCCGGCGGTTGCGCCTCTGCCCGAATTGCCGGGCACGCTCGTCCCATAGTTATTATGGATTTCCCCTGCATCCAATGCCGGCCGATGGGTATACTGTATTTGGGTCGCGATGGAGGTTGGAACGATGAATACGACAAAAAGCGGAATATGGTTCGGATGTGCGGCGGCGGTGTGCCTGGCGATTGGGTCGGGCCGGGCGCTGGGGCAATACCGCGTCGGCGCTGATGGTCACGCCAACGACGCCAATCCGCAGGTGGGCAGCGGCGGTTATAACACCGGGGCTGATCATCCCGTCAACCCCGCCATCACCGGCCAGAACAACCTCATCGAACAGGGCAACGTCAGCGGCCTGAACTCATTCCACGGACGCACCCCCAACGAAGACCCAACCGCGTTCATCGGTTCGGTGCCGAACTCGCCGTCGGATAATTTGAACCGCGTGGTGGGCGGCTCCGGCGGCGCCCCCGGCGGCTTCATCGCGCCGGGCGCCAACAACACCATCACGCCCTATTTCAACACCAACACGCGATTCGTCCCCGCGCCCACCGGTTATGTGCCGGTCGGCAACACCGGTGGATTTGTGCCCGGTCCAACGGTGACGCCGTCTCCCAACGACGCGAGGCTCGGTATTTCGGATGACGTGACGTATGTGCCGCTGCCGTCGCCGGACAATGCTTCCGCACCCGGCCCGGTGAGTCTCAGCGGCGACCAATCGATCTATACGGCATCGCCATTGTACGGGGTCAAGCAATGGCATCTGGATGAAGCCGGAAACATGATCGCCGACGTCGAGCAAAATCCGCTGGCCGCGATGCCAATGGCGGGGAATCCGTCGCAGCCGCCCCCGACGTTCGGCGGCGGGGCGCCGCCGCTGAGCAACAGCACGATCGAAAATATACGCAACGAAATCAACGCCAACGCGGCCAATACGCAGACGAACACCGGCGCCACGGGCAATACAAATCCGGATGGCGGCAATTCGCCGTCGGTAAACCCGCCGGGCGTCAATAACCCCGCCGGTCCGGCTGGATTTGTGCCGGTTATTCCGCAGCCGTCGGGCGGGCAGTTGATGAGCAACAAGCCGCTGTCCAACGTGTTGTCGACCGGGCAAGCGCCGCTGCCCAACGGCCGGGTCGAAGCCGGTGTGATCGTTGCCCCGATCAACGGCCAATCGGTCAACACGGGCCAGGCCACGCGGTATCAGCCCATTGCTCTGGTCGAGCCGGGTAAGCAGAGTACACAATACCAGGCTCTGCAGAAGCGTCTGGCTGAATACGAAAGCCAGATGCAGAACGCCAATCTGACCGACGAGCAGCGTCACAACCTGGCCGTCAAGGAACAGCAGACCATCAAGGAAATGAGCCAGCCCGCCCAGGCCGGGGCCTTTACCGTGCCCGGCGCCGGTGGAGCTGGCGGGCCCGGCGGGCCGACCAGTCAGCCCGTTTCGCCCCGCAATACCAGCGTCGGCCCGGTGCAGATCGACAGCATGGCTGAAGGCATGGCCAGCCGCAGCCTCGGTGAGATTCTCAAGAACGCCGAAGACCTCGTTCACCAGGGCAAATACAAGGAAGCCATCGATCAATACAACAATGCCGCCGTCATCGTGCCGAACAATCCGATGATTATGCTCGGCCGGGCCAACGCCGAGATCGGCGCCAATCTGTATGTTCGCGCCGAGACCGACATCCGCAAGGCATTTGCGGCGGACACGGCGCTGATGATGGCCAAGTTCAACCTGGATGGACTTCTGGGCCAGAAGCGGCTGGATGCGATTATCGCCGATCTGGAGCAGGTTTCCGACAAGAGTCCCAGCAACGAGACGCCGGTGTTCCTGCTGGCATACCTGGATTACAACACCGGGCAGGTGACGAAGGTTGCCAGCCGGCTCGAACTGGCCGAACGGCTCATGGGCGGCCACGATCCGCTGATCGAATCCCTGTTTCAGCATTGGAACTTCAGCACGACGCAACCGGCGGGCAACTGAGGTTTGGACGTTGTCGGCCGCATCAGGGCTGGGTCGTCTGCGTGGTGGGCGGCGGTGGATTGGCCAGGTTCTTGGCCACCGCATCGGCAATTGTCTGACGGGCCCTGGCATCGGCGATGCTCACGCGCAAGGTCAGGGCCAGATTCTGCTGATCATCCGGCGGAAGTGAATAGAGAGAGATGAGCGCCTTTTCGGCCAGCGGTGCGAATTGCGCCAGCCGCTGGCGGGCTTGCATCTGCTGCACAAGTCGAACCGCGCTTTTGGCGTTGCTGGCGAGGTCTTCACGATAGACTTTATCCGCGGCGGACTCGACGGCCGGCTCGGGCGGATCAGCCGCCGGGCTGGCATCAGCGCCGTCGCCGGCATCGGTTGCATCGGCGGCATCGCTGCCGGTGTTGGCGTTGGCATGTGGCGTCGGCGGCGCCGGCGTCACGACGCGCGGGCCGTCGCGGGCGGGATTGAACGTCGGATCAACCGCGTCGGCCGCTTCCTTCCAGATCGCCACCCACAACCCCGCATCGCGGGTGCGGATGAGCGACCATTCGAGCGTTCCGGCCAGTTCGCTGTCGTCGATGCACTGAACGAGGCTGATCTGCGTGTCCATCGACATGTCCGCACCGCAGGTCGCCAGCGCCTCGGCCGCGTATTGCGATGCCCGGACCCGGCGATGCTCGTCCTTGAACGGTTTGGTCTCGAGCATTTTGGCGACTTCCAGCATGAGTTTGCCATACCGCTCGGGATCGAACTGGGGCCAATCGTGCTGCACCGAGATTGCCAGTTGGTCGAGCTTATCCGTGTTCAGCGTCTGGCCGCACAGGTCGATCTGCACCCAGGTTCGCAGATAGGTGATTTGGGGATCTTCATCGGTATCCTGTGTCCATGCGCGAGCGGCGCCGAGGCCCAGAACCATTCCCAACATCGCCGCCACCACGCACGGCCAGCGCATCGGCCGCCGGTGCGGGACGTTCTTGCGGTCGGGTTGTTTGGCGTTAGTCGTGTGCATGGTTCGTTAATAGTCATTACACCGGAACCGTCGGGATGTTTCATCCGTGCGGCTGCTCAATCTCCACTCTGCGCAACGTCACAATGCGATCCACCTTGAAATTCCGCCTTTCGCCGCGCAACTGGCAATGCGCCACCAGGAGCATTTCGCCCTTGAAGCGTCGAATCTGTAGCGGCTGGACCACGCGATTGGTCCGCTGGTTCCCGGCATCGACATATTCCATCTCGACCGCGCCGCCGTGTTCCAGGGCCTCTTCCAGTTCCAGCGGCAGCACAACGGGGGCCGATTCTGACGCGATCCCCATCGGCCCGCCCTGGGCGACGTACGCATCCACCAGCGAAATTCCCCAGCCGCCGATCGGCTCGATCAGCTTCTCGAACACCGCCGCCGTCGTCAGGGCATCGGCCAGGGCGCGATGGGCGGTTGTCGGCTCGATGCCCAATCGCCGGGAGAGGTTCTGCAATCCATTGCCGCCGCGCCCAAAGCGCTTGCGCGCCATCCGCACAGTATCCAGCACCGGGGCGCCGGGCAGTTCATCGTCCAAAGTGCGCCCGCGCCGGCGGAATTCCGCACACAGAAACGACAGGTCGAACCGCACGTTATGCCCCAAAATCGCCGCACCACGCATCAATTCCAGCATCGCGGGCATCACATCCCCAAAACCCGGCTGGCCGCTGACCATCTCATTGGTGATCCCCGTCAGTGCGGTAATGCCCGGCCCGATTCGCCGACCCGGATCGATAAGCTGCTGGTATTCGCCAATCTTCTTCCCGCCCTCGAACCTTGCGATGCCGATCTCGATAACCCGATCTCCCCAACCGGCCGACGCACCGCTCGTCTCGACATCCACAAACGCCAGCGGAATTTCCCCCACCGAGCGCAACAGCGAAAACGGCATCGACTTTCTCCGCACAACAGGAACAACAACGTCACTGGCCCATAGTCCGGCCTCGCGGATATTGTATCCGAACGTCCCGCCGTTACTTCTATCCACAGCGGCCGAGCGTGTCCGGTTTTCCGCACCGGCCGTCTTTTCCTCCTCTCCCTGTACGCAGGGGGAGGGGACTAAGAGGTGGTCCCGCATCGATTCATACTTGCCGGGAAAATCGGGACGTTCCAGGCCCCGTTCCAGCCAAATCCGCGCCAGCGACAAAGTGCGGTCTTCATGGCCAGTTCTGTCATAACACTCTCGCCGCACTGCGCTTACGAGCAAAAGGGGCTGCGATTCACATCTGTTCGCTTGGCTTTTCGATCCGACGGGCGAATGATTGGACGCACGGAGAATCGACCCATGAACAAAATGAATCCCAAGGTTGATGGATACCTCAGAAAATCCAAAAAGTGGCAGCAGGAACTGCAGAAACTGAGAGAGATCGCTCTTGACTGCCAGTTGACCGAAGAAGTGAAGTGGCGTCATCCTTGTTACACCTATGAGGCAAGCAACGTCGTCATCCTGGGTGCATTCAAAGAAAGCTGCGTGATGACCTTTGTCAAAGGCGCCCTGCTGAAGGATGCCAATCGTATTCTGGTCAAACCCGGGGAGAATACGCAGGTGGCGCGGGTGATCCGGTTTACGGATGTTCAACAGATAGTCGACCTGGAACCCGTCTTGAAAGCCTACATCCATGAAGCCGTGGAAGTAGAAAAGGCCGGAACGAAAGTGCAGCTCAAGAAGGTCACGGAACGCGCGATTCCCCAGGAATTGCAACAGAAATTGGATGCAATCCCTGCCTTGAAGACGGCCTTTTCGGCATTGACGCCGGGGCGGCAAAGAGCGTATCTCCTCTATTTTTCCGCGGCCAAACAATCCAAAACCCGCGAGGCAAGGGTCGAGAAATGCATGCAGCGAATTCTCAGCGGCAAGGGGTTGGATGACGAGTAGGGGGCCGCAGCGGCTATGACGACCAGAATGCCGGCAGGCCGGTGAAGGTGAAATTGGCGGCGGCGGCCAGCAGGGAGCTGGTGCGGCCGGCTTTTTCGGATCTTCCGGCTGCGGTCTGTGCCAGGCATTGCAGGGCCAGCACCAGCAGGCGGACGGGCATGTCGATCGTGACCAGTGTCTTGTACAGCCGGGCGGCGGCGGGGCCGTGGTGCTTCTTCAGGTAACGCGCCCAGCCGATTTCGTAGCCGCGGTAGACAAAGCCGCGATTGGCGCGGGAGCTGATCCGGCCGAGGTGCTCGATCCGGGCATCGGGCAGGTAATAGATGATGCCGAGTTGGCCCAGTCGCCGGCAGAGATCGACATCCTCGACGCCGAAGGGGAATTCCTCGTCAAACCCGCCGATCTTGTCGAAAGCGTCGCGGCGAACGATCAACGCGGCCGCGGCAAGCTGGCCGATCGGTCCGGGCGTTTGCGGATCGAATCCCTGATTTCGATAACGATCGTGGGCGGCGCTGAAGAGTCCGGTCCATTTGAGGAACTGGATCGAATGCAGCAGCGCCGGAATTGTCGGCAGATTGCGTCCCGATCGCTGGGGCCGGCCGTCTGCCCCGACAAGCTGCGGCCCGGCGGCGACGTAGTCCGGGTGGTCGTTCAACAGCCCCACCAGAGCCGCCAAGGCGCCGGGGCGCACGACGGTATCGTTATTGAGCAGAAGCAACAGCGGGGCTAGGGCAGTGCGGGCGGCCTGGTTATTGCCGCGGGCAAAACCCTGGTTGGTTTGATTCCGTATCAGCACGACATCAGGGAAATCGGCGGCAACCATGTCCGGCGATCCATCGGCCGAGGCATTGTCAACGACGATGGTTTGGACAATCAGCGGCCCGCGCGTCGATTCGATGCTCGCCAGCAACCCGCGCAGCATCTCCCTGCCGTTCCAATTGACGATCAGGACGGACAATTGCGGGCTGGGGACAGGCATAGGGCGGTGCATCGAATCCAAACCCGTTTCGACGGGCAAACGGCCATGCACCGACGCCCATTATGCACAGCCCCGGACTCCTTACCAAACGCGGGGTTGCAGGGGATAAGGGACGCCTGCCGCAAAGCGCGCGACGAGGCCGGTGCGACTATCGGCAGGAATTGCGCGTATGGTTGACAGAGAGTCGATAAGTCGGGTCGGATTTGGATTGTTCAGAAATCAGGCGACAATGGTACTCGGTTTGCCATCCGACGCCTGGTGAATTGGCAATCGCGGGCCAAGTGGCTTTGAGAAAAAGCGGTTAAATGTCGAAACCCGCGAAGATTGGCGATTGACAAGCGGTGGTCGGCGCGCGTAACTTAGCCACGAACATCGGCGATTATTCAGTAGGCAATGTGGCTCGGATGGTGCGGAAAATGCGCGATGCTTCGGCGGCCACGCGGATCGGTCGCCATCGTACAGAAAGAAAGTCAGGGCTATGCGCGTCTTCATGCTCGGGTGGGAATTCCCGCCGTTCATCAGCGGTGGATTGGGAACCGCCTGCTACGGCCTAACCAAGGCGATGAGCGGGATCGGCACGGACATCATGTTCGTGCTGCCCAGGCCCGTAGCCACGCCTTTTTCCACGCACGTCCGGCTTGTCAGTCCACGCGCGGGCTCGCCCCTGGCGGCGCCCAGCGCGGAGTTCCGGCTGGATGAGTTCGAGCGCGTCACATTCCGTACCGTCGATGCGCAATTGACCGATCCGTACCAGTCGCCCGCCCGGTCTGCGCCGATCTCGTCGTCCGCTTCGACCACTACTTCGACAACCACCACCGAAACGACCGCTGTCCCGGTGGCCGGCGCCGCTGGTCCGACCGGCAGGGCCGCTTCTCCCGGCGGTGGCGGCGGCGGCACAAATGCCGGTTCGCCCTACGGCGGCGACATGTTCTCCGAAATCCAGCGCTACGCCGCCCTGGCGGCCGAAATCGCGCGGGGCGAGACCTTCGACGTGGTTCACGCCCACGACTGGATGACATTCCCGGCCGGGCTGAGCGTGGCCGCCATCAAGGGCGTGCCGCTGGTGGTACACGTTCACTCGACGGAATTTGACCGCAGCGGCGTGCATATTGACCAGCGGATTTACGATGTCGAGCGTCGCGGCATGCACGGGGCCATCCGCATTATCGCGGTCAGCCACCTGACCAAGAACATCATCACGCACCACTACGGCATCGATCCTGGCAAGGTCGAGGTCGTCTATAACGCCATCGAGACCAGCACCAATCACTTTGACCCCGAGCAGTACCAGATTCACAAGGATGAGAAGATCGTCCTGTTCCTGGGCCGCATCACGATGCAGAAGGGGCCGGAGTATTTCCTGGCGGCGGCGAAGAAGGTTCTGGAGGTGATGGACAACGTGAAGTTCGTGATGGCCGGTTCGGGGGACATGATCCGCCGCACGATCGAGATGGCCGCGACGATGGGGATCGGGCACAAGGTTTTGTTCACCGGCTTCCTGCGCGGCCCGGACGTGGACAAGGTTTTCAAGATGGCCGATCTGTACGTGATGCCCAGCGTGAGCGAGCCGTTCGGCATCGCGCCGCTGGAAGCGATGAGCCACGACGTGCCGGTGATCATCTCCAAGCAATCCGGCGTCAGCGAAGTGCTGAGCCATGCCCTGAAGGTCGATTTCTGGGACATCAACGAGATGGCGAACAAGATAGTGGCGGTGCTGCGTCACCCACCGCTGGCCAGCACGCTGCGTCAGCACGGCGGTTTCGAGGTTCGCCGCCTGAGTTGGACGGACGCCGCCCGCGCGTGCGTCGGCGTGTATGAACAAGCCCGCGGGGCGATGTCGGGGCGATAATGCTGATCGGGTGCGGTATCCACAAGAGATTATGGACGACGGACCGGACCCTTTCTTTACTGTAATTGCCATCGGGGCGGCAGTTTGCTTCTGCCTGGGCGTGGTCTGGTTCGCACGATGGCTCAAGCACAAGCGCGAATTCCGATGCTCGAATTGCGACCACTTATTGCGCGGCGAAAAGCTCTATGTGGACCATGAAGGCCTCCGCCGCTGCCCCAAATGCGGGGAACCGGTCATCTGGGAAAACGGGCTGAAGCTGTATAAGAAATAAGGGCCGGCCACATCGCGACGGTCGTTCGGCCGTGCCCGCCTCGTGTTACCTTTGCGCTTGGCATTTGCGATGCATTTTACTGTATTCCCTGCCGGGAATATCCACGGCGGCTTGCCCGTTGGATTGTGTGGTGGTTTTGTCGACGGAGGTTCCATGCATCGACGAGTGGCCATGCTCGCACCCAGCCTGGTGTTCCTGCTGGCTTTGGCGGCCCTGCCATTGGCTACGTGGGCCGAGATCGCCCAATTGAAGCCGGCGCCGGAATTTCCCAAGGATCTGAAATGGGAAACCGCTGATAGCAAGCCGCTGACCATGGCCCAGCTCAAAGGCCAGGTGGTCATCGTGGATTTCTGGGACTACACCTGCATCAATTGCATTCGCACGTTTCCGCACCTCAAGCAGTGGTACGACCGCTATCACAGCGACGGCCTGGAGATCATCGGCGTGCATAAGGGCGAGTTCAAATTCGCCGCCGATGCGGACAATGTCGCCAAGGCGTATGAGCGGCTGAAGCTGCCGTATCCGAATATCGCGGATACCGACGACAAGGTGTGGGATTTGTATCAATGCCACGTCTGGCCGGATGAGTTTTTGATCGACCGCAACGGCATCGTCCGCGTAAACCATCAGGGCGAAGGGCCTTACGCGGAATTTGAGCGGGACATTCAGATTCTCCTCAAGCAGGGGCACGCCGAGTTGGATTTCTCGAAGATCAAGATCGACGCCGATCCGCCGCTGGGTCCGGATGCACGAACGATGAGCCTGGAAACGTACATCGGCACCGCCCGCGCCGATTGGGCCGGCGGCAAGATCGCCAATCCCGAAGGCCTCAAACCCGGCAAGACCGTCGATTACGCGGCGACGACCAAGCGCGTGCCGCATGGGTTTTTCGCTCAAGGTCCGTGGATCAACCAGCCGGATGATTTCGAATCCGCCGCCGCCAGCACCGACGCCAAGCCCGTGCGCCTCGGCATCGACTACATCGGCCGCGATGTGTACGGCGTGTTCGACCGTTCCAGCGAAAAACCGGCCGTCCTGTTCGTCACCCGCGACGACAAACCCATCCCGGCCGACCAGCGCGGCAAGGACATCCAGACCGACGACAAGGGCCGCACGTTCATCACCATTGACCAGCCGCGGATGTATTACATCATCACCAGGGAAGACGAGAAATCGCACGAACTGGTCTTCACGGCCGATTCCGCCGGGGCGCGCATCTGCTCATTTACTTTCGGCAACAAAGCCACGCAGGATTTCGATCGGCTGTAACGATCACTCGTCGATTCTTACTTCCCGACCCGCGGCGGCGCTGGCGTAGACTCCATCGAGCATCTTCTGCACCATCAGTCCATGTTCGGCCGGAGCTTCGGATTCGCGGCCGTCGCGGCAGACATCGACGAAGTGCCGCATCTTGTATTGGAAATGATCCCAATGGCCCAGAAAGGCCGGGGTTGCGTTCATCATGTAGCCGCCGTGATCCATGAAGATCTGCGACGTGTCCCAGACCGCTCCGCCCTTGGTTCCCATCACCTGGAATGACCAGATGTCCTTTTCGATGTGCGCCACGAAGCTGGCCTCGATAGTCATCATCGTACCCGTGTCGAATCGGATCATGCCCACGGCCAGGTCTTCGACGTTATACGTTTTGTGATCCCAACCCGGCCACTGGCTCTGCACGTGGCTGGGGTAATTGCCCAGGTACGTCCAGGTATTGCCGGTCGCGGTAATGGGGCGCGGGCTGCCGATGGCGTAGTGGGCCATCTCGATGACATGCACGCCGATGTCGATCATCGGCCCGCCGCCCTGCAGCTCTTTTCGGCCAAAGACGCCCCAATTGGGAATCCCGCGCCGTCGCAGCGCCTGACAGCGGACATAGAGGATTTTGCCGAAATCGCCGGATTGAATCTGATCGCGTATGAGTTTGGTCCGCGGCTCAAAGCGGTGTTGGAATCCAACGATGAGATGCTTGCCGGCCTTCTTCGATGCATCGAGCATGGCCTTGGCCTCGGTGGCGTTCATGGCCATCGGCTTTTCAACCATGACGTGATGTCCCGCGTGCAGCGCCGCGATGGCGGCCGGGGCGTGCAGGGCATTGGGTGTGCAGACATCGACGGCGTCGATCGCAAATTCTGTTGTCAGCAGATCGTTCCAATCGGAATAGACATTGGGGATGGCGTATGCGGTTCGGGCTTTTTCGAGGGCATCCCTGGAGACATCCGCCGCGGCGACGATTTTGACGCCGGGGATTTCACTGAGATATTTCATGTGCGTCAGGGCGATGGCGCCGCTGCCGATAAACGCGACCTTGAACGACTTGGGCGTGGACATGCTCAATCACTCCAAAGAGGGCTTTGAATCGACCATTGGCAAGGCATGGTAACGCCAAACGCGCACATCGCACGGAAGATGCGGCGACCTCAAGCGGGGAGCGTTATTTCGGCGATGCGACGAGCTTGAAGATCTGGCCGGTGTTGGGGTAGGTTTTTTCGTCGCGGTCGCGCATTTCCATGTGGCCGTAGTCGAGGATGTAGAGTGCGCCATCAGGACCGAACTTGGCGTCGATGGGACGTTCCAGGGCATTGGGGTTGTTGCCCTGCTGGCTGGCGGGGATGGACTTGGTATTGAAGACGAAATCGGTGGTGGCGTGTTTGTCGGGATCGATCAGGACGACCTTGCCGCCGATCCAGGCCGGTTCGAGCGGCCAGTTGCTGGTGGCGAAGGGGGCCTTGTTGCCCCAGAGTGCGACGACGGCGCTGCCGAGGAATTGCCGGAACGGGCCGGACGGCGGGATGAATTGGAGATGGGCGGCGCCTGAAAGCGGCGGGAACTGGCCCTTGAGCAACGTCTGCGGGTCGGGAGGTATCAGGCCGTTGGTTCCACTGGCGGCGTGGTTGATCAGGAACCCGACGTCGGGATAACTGCTGGGTTGAACGAGCGAGAGGGGCGGCTGGAAATGCTGGTCGCTGATAGGCCGTCCGTCACGGCCGTAATCGGGCCATCCGTACCAGGTGATCGTCTTGCCGCCGCTGGGGATGAGGCGATAGAGGACGTCGGGATCGTCCTTGATGGGTCGCACGCCGCGCAGTTCCATGCCGTTGTCGGTGAAATAGAGTGTCCCGAACTCGTCGAGGGCCAGGCCGCGCGGATTGTGCAGGCCCCAGGCTTCGATGCGCAGATCGCCGCCGGTCAGGGCGACGGAATAGATCGCCCCGGTGGGTTTGGTGCCCGGCGGGGATTCGATGCTGGTGCGGTTGCTGATGCTCCAGGGCTGAAAGGCGCCATTGACGACTTTTTCGCTGATTCCCAGCAGCGGGCTGGCCAGTGGATTGCGAACGTCCATCCGCATTCCGTTGAGCTTGAGAAAGACCGGCGCGACATCCGTAAATTCCGGATGCTTATGAACCCAGGTCCAGTTGTCGTCGCCAATGACCCCGCTGTTGGTCGCCGTGCCCAGGCCGAAGAAAAGGCGGTCGTTGGCATCGACGGCCATGTCGGTCACGCTGTAATCGCCCCTGGCGGGCAGACCGGAGACGATCGTGGTGTGCTTGCCGTTGTAATCGAACGAGGTGATGACGCCATCGTCGTCGGCATCGCGGTGGGAGATATAGACCCGCCCGTGGACGGCCAGGATTCCGCCGATCGGGCCATAGATGTGAAACCCGCCGCGGAGCCACGGCACGGGCGAGGCTGGGGGATAAATCTGGAATCGCGTGCCGCTGCCCAGGTGGATGCCGAAAATATCGGGTTCGCCGCCGTCGCCCTGATTGGCCACGATCAGTGAGCCTTCGGTATCAAAGCAGAAACAGGTGGGTGTGGTGAGATAGCGAATGTAAGGTCGAAGCTCAAAACCGGCCGGATATTCGATGATCGAGCGGTCGATCGTCGTCTGCTGAGTGGTGGGCAGGACGACCGGAGCGTACTGGCAGCCGCACAGGAGCCATGTCGCCACCACGACCGCGCACGCCGCGGACCGTCCGTAACTCGATACGCCAACCCAAACACACGCGGGTTCGCTCATGGTCAACTCCGTTGCCGTCACCATGAGCCTAGCGAATTACGGCCCCGCCGACAAGGAACATCGCGGAGGTCCGATAATACGCCCCGCGGCGCTCACAATTTGACGCCGGCCACCAAGTCCTTCACATGACTGACGCTGGTGTTGAACATGGCGCGCTCGGCCGGATCGAGTTCGACCTCGATCACTCGCTCAACGCCGCCGGTGCCCAGCACGCACGGAACCCCGACGAAATATCCCCCCACGCCGTATTCCTTATCGCAATACGCCGCGCACGGCAGAATCCGTTTCTTGTCGCGGATGATCGACTCGGCCATCTGCACAGTGGCGGCGGCGGGCGCGTAATAGGCGCTGCCCTTCTTGAGCAGGTTGACGATTTCCGCCCCGCCGTTGCGCGTGCGGGTAACGATTTGATCCAGCTTGTCCTTGGCGATGAGCTGCGTGACGGGGATTCCCCCGGCGAACGTGTAGCGAAGCAGCGGCACCATGTCGTCGCCGTGTCCGCCGAGCAACAGCGCCTGCACATCCTCGACGCTGCACCCGATCTGGGCCGCCAGGAAGGCGCGATAGCGGGCGGTATCCAGCACGCCGGCCTGCCCGATGATGCGCTGCGTCGGGAACCCGGTTACTTTCCACGCGACATAGACCATTGCGTCCAGTGGATTGCTCACGACGATCACCACCGCGCCGGGGCTGTGTTTGGCCACGTTCTCCGCGACCGTCTTTACGATCCCCGCGTTGGTCTTGATCAGATCGTCACGGCTCATCCCCGGCGTCCGCGGCAACCCGGCCGTGATGATGACCACATCGCTGTCGGCCGTCGCGTCGTAGGTGGTCGTGCCGATGATCTTGCTGTCGAAGCCTTCAACCGGCGAGGCCTGATACAGGTCCAGTGCCTTTCCCTGTGGCATGCCGTCAACCTGCGGGATATCGACCAGGACAATATCCCCCAGTTCTTTGGAGGCCGCCCAATGAGCCGCCGTCGCCCCGACGTTCCCCGATCCGATGATGCTGATTTTTGCCCGACGCATGATGGTTCCTTTCTGGTAGCCGTTCCGCCTCACGACGTTTGTTGGCGCAGTTTAGGGGCAAACCCGTGCCGGAAGCAAACTGCCGATGCTTTTCCGCCCGAGTTGATGGCGCATCCGTCACGAAAAACCGACGGTGAGAATCACGGCCGAGTGGCCGGCCGGGTTGTGCCTTCCGACACCGGCAATGAAAACTTTATGCCCTGATGCGAAAGGGCGGTGCGATATTGCGTGCCGAACTGTTGATCCCGCTTCTTGAGCTGATCCCAGTCGGGTGACAACAGGATCTTGTCTGCAAATCCGCGCATACCCTCAAAGGCCAGACCTAGCTTGGCCGCTGCTCCGCGGTTATCGCTGAGGAATGAGATCATGCCGGGAAGTGTCTGCTGGTCGAGATCGAGGAATGCGATATCGCGGCGCAGGGCATCCGGATCCGGAAATGCCACCGCCGCTGCGGGAATCTGACCGCCAATCCTGGCGTCCAGCCGCAGGATGAAATAGTCGTCTTTGAGATTCTGCGATGAGAATCGGAACCAGGTCTGATCGCGGGGAATCTCGATGGACTCGAGATTGTTGCCGGCGCGCGGAGCGGCCAGCAGCCGGTAGCTGTCGTGAGCCTCAATCTCGCGCAGGCTCTGTTGCGATGCATCGACGAATCGGTCGATGCGGAACGATGAGTTGATCGTTTTGGCATCTTCGCCAAAACCCAGGTTAAACTTAAAACGCATCGGTTGGTCTGCCTTTGGGTTCCAGTCTACTGTGACGCAGGCCTTACTGGTCGGCGCGCAGATGATGCGGGAATTGCTCAAGTCGTAAATGAGCGTCTGGTCACCGTCCGACAGATAAATCGGCGTGCTATCCGCCGGATCAAACAACGCGCAAATCCGCTTCTTCCCATCGGCGGCAAAATGAAACCCCAAACCTTGATCCGCCGATTCCCTGATGACCCCGTCTACGACAAACGCCGGCGAGTCCTTTGACCCCTCGATCAGGGCCGGAATACTCGGCAGCGTGGATGGCCCATCCGCCGCCGCAATGCCCGGGCGGATGCAGCAGAGCAAAAGAGCCGACAAGCCAACGATCGTGCGCATTCGAACCGCCCCCTTGGCGCTTTCCAATTCAATAATGCTGATCTTCGCCCGTTGCATGGTTTTCCCTTTCTCTGTTTGTGCCCGCACGGATTATCGCCGGAACGGGCGGCCATGCAAACAGACGGGTGTTGGCCTTGCACTTGCTCTCGCGCGTATTCACTTGCTTCAGGGATACAAGCTGGCGACTCGCGATCGAATGGCCGGAAGCGATTCGGCAATTCGGATATGCCGCGCGACGATGAGGACAATTCCCCAGTAAGCCAGTGCAACGGCTGGCAACCAATAGGTGAAATCGAATTCCGCCTGCTGGAGAATCAATATATACATGCCAAGCCAGACGCAGGTGATCGCAAGCCAAAACCATAGACTTGGAGATTGCCGGTTGCGGCACTGGCGCCATATTTCCTTGCGCCGGGATTTTGGCAGCCTGGCCAATTCGGGCACGGATCCGCACGACAAGTAGATTGGTATCCGCCGCTCGTCGGGAAACTTCGACGGAACCGTCCCGCATTCCGGGCAGCGATCCGGCGTGGCGCGCAGGTCATACCCGCACTTGCGGCAGTGCCCCGGCTCCCGGCGAAATCTCCGCTGGATCAAATCGAAAAGGAGGCGACGGCGCGCAATGACGAACCGCTGCACCGGCAGAACCGCGCACACCGTCGCGACGAACCAAAGCGGAATGCCGTACTTGTCGTTGTGATACCAGCGGCCGGGGCTAATCGAAGTTTGGCGATGATCCGCCCAGAACCCAAGCTGTTCAAAGAAGGTGTCCGAAGGGAATGGGAGGCCGAATTGCGATTGGAGGCGCCCCGATCCCAAATTCGCGTATTCCCAATGCCCCGTGCCGAGCGGATCAAAGTGTATCCCGCGGGGCGCCCAATATCTTCTATAGGCTTCGAAATCAGAATCGTTCGCAACCGCCTCGCGCTCAAACCAAACCTCTCCCTGCGTGGAATGGAACCAGCTCCGGTATTGAATCCACATCGTCGGCAACGACCCCGCGACATTAACAAGGTACTCGCATTGATCGTGAACAAATTCGCTCCGCACCCACAATGCCGTCGTGGCCGCAAACAGCAGCAGCGACAACCAGGCGAGTGCGGAGAGAATATGGTGGCACAGGCGTTTAATCATGTGATGATGCAGCGGGTTTCAGCATCGCCTTCGCGAAAGTGCAACGGCGAAGGGTGACCTACGCATGCCCATTATCGTCTCCGATGGTCCGGGATCGCCCAAACGCCTCAACCCTTGCAGAGACTATCCCCAACTCGTTCCAGCGCCGCCTCAAATTCAACAACCAGGTTCTTCTTCTCGTAGGCAAAGACCTCAAGGTACTCGATCGCGCGCGTGCAACCCACGTAGAAATTAGCCCGGCCAGTGACATCCGTTTTGAACTCATTGGCAGATGCGAGCAAAACGCAATACGCGTCGTATCCTTTGGCCGACGCGACAGTGGAGACCGTCAGCCGACCCTTCTGGCCGAGGGGCTGATCCTTCTGTTTTTCGTCGATCGCCAGATGTACGGCTTCTATCGTCGGGATGTTCGCAGCGGCGATCACTTCGGCCAACTGCGTGACGCGCTGGCGAGAAAACGTGAGCACCTGGATATCTTCCGGCCGAACCTCCTGCTCGCCCGTCAGCCATCGGAGCCGCGCCACAATAAGTTGGTTCTCCTGGTCAACGTCCGTCGCAAGAGCGAGCCTGGGTTTCGCCCCGGTGCGCGGCGTAAACTCGATCCGCCAGAAACCGCCGTCGTTCCGGATCAGCCCCTTCTGCTCGAGCGAGGCGATGTCGGCAAAACGCTTGGTGGGGACGTCTCCGGAACCTCCGGCACACGTTCCGTACAGCACATTGAAGGCCGTTTCCACTATGGGTTGCGTGTTGCGAAAGCATTGCGTCATCACGACGGATCGCCCGCCCAGCACGTTCAATCCGAGCGATTGCCAATTGGGCCGGCTGCGGCCATAGAGATTTTGAGCATCGTCGTAGAAGACGTAGAGATTCGGCTCAGCCCCGTCTTTAACACGGCACAACTCCTTGAGCAGACGAAACTCCTCTTCGAAGAAATCCTGTCCCTCGTCCACATAGATCGCGTCGTAGGCGAGGGATTGCAGCCGCTGGGGGCTTCGCCGTCGGAAATCGTCCAACTGGTCCAAGCACTGGATGGCACGCACAATATCCCGTGGATTCTGCACGTTCTGAGATCGCCACACGCCAGCCTGTGCCAGCTTGTATGTCAATTGGTTGATCGTCAGCACGTCGACCATTTTCGCCGGCACCGGCCGGCCGTTGCGCTGCTCGAATGCAATATTGATCTTCTTCCGGATAAACGGCGCCAGCGTGCGATTGAAACAGACCGCCAGTATGCGCGGCTGGGCCGGCCGATCGCCGAACAGCCCGTCGCCAGCGTCGGCCAATCTTCGCTCCAGGTGCCGCGCGAGGTTGTTGGCCAGAACGATGGTTTTTCCGCTGCCGGCCACCCCGCGAATCTGGCGTGGGCCGCCGTCCCAATTCGCCGCCGACAGTCGCTGTTGATCGTCGGACAGTTGCTTATATGCCTCCGCCGCCTGGTCGAATTGCCGGCCGAGCGTGCCGTCGCGAGTCGGGCGAGCTTCCCGCTGGTGCGGGGTGCAATACAACACCGACGTATCGCCGAAGGCGTGCCAGACATATTTCAGTTGATCCAGCGGGCAGACGCGGATCGGACCTAGAGATGCTGCCCGATCCGATGCGCCCAGAATACGCGCCAAGTCCGCCGATTCCATCGCGTCGGCAAACAGATATTCCGGCGGTCGAAATGCTCCGTCCCCGAATCGTCCAATCCATGACTGGCGACGAAGAAATGGGAAAACCACCCAATATTTGAATGGCAGCGCCACATCGCTTCCGAACGCGCGGCTTGTTGCATCGCGGATGGCGAACATGGCATTGCGCACCTGTTCGATCGGGTTGGCCCTGGCAATTCGATTGGCGTAGCGCACGTGCAGTGTGCCGCCGGCCTCAATCCGCTCAATTTGTTCCAGTGTAATCCCCTTGACCTCGATCACGTGAACACCGATCTCCGGATCGATCAGCACAAGATCGGGCGGGTGCAGCGTATTGCGAGCGAGACTCGGCTCACAAAGCAACGCCGATTCGCTGTTATTGAACGCCTGAATCAATCGCCCCAGCACCAGCCGATGGCCGTTGTAACGCACGGAATCGGGGCCGTTCACCTGACATCGAGCGCCCGCCACAATTCTGTCTAACTCGGCCTTGGTCATTCCGTCTCATCCGCGTCTTCAAACAGCGGGCCAGTATACGGCTTCGCGTCCTTTACGTCTGACGCGGCTGGCCGTTGCGGCGCCGGTGTTGCCGCAACAAGAGCCGCCGCAGCCATCGCCAATTCGTCGCAACGCTCGTTTTCCGGGTGGCCTGAGTGTCCGCGTATCCACCTGGCTGTCAGTTGATGCGGCTGACGAACCTCGTCCAGCCGAATCCACAGATCGCGGTTCTTGAGAACCTTCGTTGTCTTGGCGCTGCGCTTCCATCCAAAGAGTTTCCATATCGTCATCCCATAGGTGACGGCATTGACCACATACTCGCTGTCGCTAAACAACTCAACCTGGCACGGCTGCTTGAGCGCCTCCAGGCCGCGAATTACCGCGGTGATTTCCATTCGGTTGTTGGTGGACGCGTGTTCGCCGCCGCTGCCCTCCTTCGAGCGGCCACTGGCAGGATGCTTGAGGATGAATGCCCAGCCACCGGGGCCCGGATTGCCGATGCATGCCCCGTCGGTGTACAGCTTCACTGAACGATTCGTAGGCCCGCTTGGTCCCATCTCTTCTCGGTGGCCTCTGTGGCTAGCCGCTGCCTTGAATATCGGCACCTTACGCCGCCGGATTCGCCCCGTCCCCCGCCACCGCCGCCGGTTCCGGGTCCAGAAACAACTCCTCCGTGTCGGTCGAATAGCCGAACAACTCCGCATGCCGGCCCCAGCCGACGATGAAAGTGAACATCTTCTCCGGCTCCTCGGCCGTCAGGCGGATACACATCTCCTCCATCACCAGGTCTTTGCTCACGCGCCCGTTGCGCGATTCCTTCAATAACTGCATGATGAACTTGAACGTGTTCAGGCCCAGCAGTTGCTCGCGGAGGATGTTCTTGCGGCCGATCGTGTCGGCTTCGAGGAATTGGCGGCCCAAAGGCGTGAGGATCACCGTGTTCTTCGGATTGTCCAGGAAGCCCAGCATCTCGCCGGCCTTGATGACGGTCAGCGTGTGGCCAAAATCGTAATCCGTCATCTGGTCGAGCTTGAACACATCCATCTGCCCGCCGCGTTCGCCGAGGATATCAATAACGCCCATGATGTGGCTGATGATGACCGGCGGGATCGGTTCCAGCCGCGGCCCGAACTCGCTGCCGGCCGGAATGGCCGGCTCATCGGGTGGGCGCGACTCGGTGATGATGTCGTGGATGCGCTGCACCATCTTCAGGAATTGCGGCGATTGATATTCGCGCGGATGTGCCACCTCGTTCTGGATGATCTGCCGGATGTGCCCCGGCTTGGCGCCCATGACGACGATGCGATCGGCCAGAAACACCGCCTCCTCGATCACGTGCGTGATGATCAGCACACCCTTGAGCGAAAATGGCAGTTTTCCGCCGCCGGACCACAGCCGATACACTTCGCTGCGCAGGTTCTCGGCCGTGAAGACATCCAGAGCACTGAACGGCTCGTCCATGCAGAGCAATTCCGGCCCGCGCGCCAGGGCCCTGGCGATGCCGACGCGCTGCTTCATCCCGCCGGAAAGCTCCTTGGGATACGCCTGCTCGAATCCTTCGAGCCCAACGATGTCAATACACTGCCGCACGCGCATGGCCCCCTGCGCCGGGCTCATATCCAGGCCGTTGAGGGCCACGCGGATATTTTCCTGCACCGTCAGCCACGGGAACAGCGCGAAGTTCTGAAACACCAGCGCCACGCGCGGATTGATGCCGTCCAGCGGCCTGCCGTGCGCCAATACCTGCCCTTCGTTGGGGTGCAGCAACCCGATCAGCACGCGCAGGAGCGTGCTCTTGCCGCAACCGCTGGGTCCGAGCAAGGCCAGCACCTCGCCCGACCGCACCGCCAGCGAGATGTCCTTCAGTACCAGCAGATTCGTCGAATCGGTTTGAAACGAAACGCTGACGTCCTTCACCTCGGCAATGATCGAGCCGTTGTCGGTCGTGCTGGCAATGGGTGCGGTTGCCGCTGTTGTCATGCGATATCTCCGTTGCGGTGCCTGCGTCGCCGGCCATTGTGCCGGAGCAAAGCGCGATTGGGAAGACAAACCCGGCGTGGCTACGAAATCCTACTCATGCCCGCACCGCTCACTTGGCAAACGCCCCGATCGGCAACCGCGCCAGTTCCAGCATGCGCCGCACGCGATGAGCCCAGGTATGCTCGGCCACCACACGCTGCCGCGCCGCATCGGACATCTCGCGCCGCGCCTTTTCATCGCCAATGAGCCGCCGGATCGTCTGGCGCAACTGGGCCGGAGTGTCGAACAATTCCATCTCCACGCCGGGGACGAACGACTTCTCCAATCCCTGGCACCGGTTGTGAACCATCGCCGCCCCGCACGCGGCCAGCTCGAATGTCTTGGCCGTCAAGCCTTCCTCATCCCACCCACTGACGATATCCAGCACAACCTTCCCGCGCGCCACCGCCGCCGGAATCGCCGGGAAATCGACCCAGCCGCCTGTCCGTTCGCGATCACCCGGCTCGCCGACCCGGTCCCATTTCCCGCCGAAGAGTCCCACGCGGAAATACCGGCTCAGCCACGCCAGATAGAAATGCCGCTGCCAATTGCGAAACGCATACAAGATCGACATCGCCTTGAAATACACCGGATACATTGCCGCCAGCCACCAGCTTACGGCCGGGAATTCATCGGCCAGCTTCTGGAAATACCGGAACGACGCCACCGACGAATCGTCTAATTTCATCGCCACCATCTTCGCCGACCACGCGGCCAATTCCGCTCGCATGTTCGCCGGCGCTTCCTTCTCCCACAGCGACGCCAATTCACTTTCCACCTGTTTGGCTACGGCACGGTCGATCGCCGCCGGATCGGGGTCATCCTGAGCGACGAACTCCTCCAGCCACGCCGGCAGCCGCTCGACATCGCCCCCATACACCGCAACCAGGTCAAAATCCGCGGCCGGTGCATTCGCCGCCGGCCGCAGCACATCCGTATCCGCCCCGCACGGCAGCTCATAACAATTCGGCCACCCCAACACCCGCGCGATCTCGTCGGCGTGTGCCTGGCTCTTGAGAAAATGGCTCTGATTGCCCGATCGCAAAACCGCCTGCGTCGCCGGCGCCAGCGCCGCCTTCTCGCTCACCCACTGCGGATGATCCGCCCACAGAAAGCACTGCGCCACGCCGCGCACTTCAAAGAAATTCCGATACGCCCCCGGCCAGGCCCGATCCACCGGAAATTCCGCCGCCGCGTTTAGCGCGTAATTCAGCACCAGCCCGATCTTCCGCTGCACGATGAGCCGGTTCAGTTCATCGATCGTCCCGCCCGGCGATTTCGCCAGAGCCGCCCGAATGGCGTCGATCTCGATAAACACATGCCGCAGCCCCAGCTTATCCGCCCCGGCGCCGAGCCCCGCCAGCCAATGCCGGCTCATCCGCCCCCCATTGGCGATCGTCATCATCGTCCGCCCCGGCTCGATCGCCCGATACGGCACGCCGGCCATCGACTTGTCGCCCTGCTCATTCATCAGCGTCCGATTCTAACCGCGAGCGTCGAAAGTCCCGCGCCCGCCCCCTTTGGCCAGCCAAAAGGTCTACCGCGTCTGGTCCATGCCCTGGAGTCCAACCTCTGCGAGCCTGGCGCCTTTGCGTGAAGCAGATTCAATGATCCGGATCGTTGCGCCAGTCGCTGAAACGCCGGCCGCGGGGGCGGCGTTGAAATCGGCCGGGGCGGAAGATGTCCAGCAGGCGAGGGTTTTTCACGAAGAGAAATCCCATGACGGCGCCGCCGAGGTGGGCGGCCTCGCCGCCGGCGTTGTTGCCGGAGAAGATCACCGCGTACGCGGCGATGCCCAGCATGATCCAGGCCAGGGTGCGCAGGCGCATGGGGATGGGCGGGATAATCAGCATGAACGTAACGTCGGGGGCGATCATCGCCGCTATCACCAGCACGCCGAAGATTCCGGCACTGGCGCCGACCAGTTGCGTTTGCGCCCCGACGTCGCCGAACACGCCGGCCGCCCACAAGAGCATATACGCCACCGTGCCGGCCACGCCGCAGGTGAGGTACATGCCCAGGAACTTTCCGGCCCCGTACATCGGCTCAACGATCCGGCCGAAGAAATAGAGGCTCAGCATATTCCAGAAAAGATGCGGCAGGCCGGCGTGCAGAAACTGGAAGGTGACGAACCGCCAGACCTGGCCTTGCAGGATGGCAGTCGTGAAGGAAAAGTATCCCCACTGCGTCAGCAGGCCAATTTGATCGTTATATCCCCGCCCATGCCGGCCGCCGTCGGCCATGCCGGCCAGGATGTGGTCCAGGAAAAAGACGGCGACGTTGATGATGATGAGCCAGGTGGTGACGGACAAGGCCCGGGCGGCGGCGAATCCGCCCCGCGATGGCTGGCTTCGGTAATAGTCCCGGTCGTAAATGCCCATTGTCGGACCCGCGTGTTCACCGCAATGCGGAATTGACAAGGTGACATGGTGACCAGGTGACAAGGTGAAGAAGTAATGTGGCGTTGTCAGCTTTCTTTGTCACCTTGTCACCGTGTCACCAAGTCACCCTGTCATCCGCACCCGCATCACAACCTCGGCGCCACATCCCCATACCCCGGCGGGCGGGGTTTGCGGCCGACCTGCGTGCTGAAACTCTTTATGTACGATATCCACATCATCGACAACCCAAAGCTGTAGGCGCCCTGAATGACCAAGTCCATATAGTGCTGCGTCGGCGGGATGTGATAGCGTTCGACATTCACACCCTGGTATGTCATCGCCTTTACCGCCTCGCCCTTGGCCTGGGGAGAGACCTTGACCTCAATGCGGCGATAAAGCCCGATCTCGTTGCCGGCGGCATCGACGGTGCGGCCGATCTTCTGGTCCAGAACCTTCAGGTCGTTTTCGGTCAGGTCGAACAGGACGCCGGCGACGTATTTACCTGGGTCATAGACGATGTCGGCGATTCCGCCGCCCCAGTATTCGCTGAAGATGGGGAAGCAGAGCCGATAATTGGGCAGCGTTCCCGGCCGGCCCGGCTTCATGACCGGCGGCCGGAACCCATAGTGGCGGCACCACTCGGCCACGGCGCGCGAGTTCAGATTCGACCCATACGCAAAATACCACATGCCGCACGATCCTTCTCCGATGCCGCATTGTGACGGAAAAACGGCCCGGATGCCACCCGCCGGGCCGCAGCGCCCGATTTCCCATCCGACTACGCCAAAGTGTCGCGGCCGGGGTGGCGGAAAAAGGCTTTGTCGCGTTGGCCATGTAATTCCCAACCGCCGGCCGGCGTCCATACAATATCTAACGGATCGGGCTTTAGAGTGTCTGATTCGACGGATGAGAAGATCAAGGAGTGTGGTTATGAAACGGTTGATTACAGCGGCGGTGGCCCTGCTTGTTCTGGCCCCCCTGGCCCCCACAGTGGCTCAGGCTGGTATTCATGGTGGCGTAGTGATTGGCGGTGGGTTCGGAGATCGCGGATTTGTCGGCGGTGGGTTCCGCGAGGGATTCCGCGGCGACCGGATCGGCTTTGGCATCGGCATCGGATTCCCGATTTACGCGCCGGACTATTGCGGCCCGACCGTCGTGTACGAGCCGGCCCCGCAGTACATCTACACGCAGCCGGCACCGCCGGTGGTGTACTACACGCAGCCCGCTCCGGCGGTTGTTTATATGCAGCCGGCGCCCCCGGCCGTGCAGACGCAGCCTCAGGCCGTTCCGGCCCCGGCGCCGATCGTAGTGCAGCCGGGCGCGCCGACGACGTATTACTATTACGCGCCGACTCCGCAGACGAACTATTACTACTCCCACTGATCTGGCCAAGAGGACGGGTAACGGCGAAATTGAAATTCGACTTCAACCGGCATGACGAACATGCCGGTTTTTTTGTCGGCCGCTTTACCGAGCCCGACGAGAGACTAGACATTCGACCGGCGGGCTCTCTGCACTACGGCCATGAAGACGATTGCTGTGGGCAAGATCAAACGAAGCCCTCCCGTCGCCAAGCGCAGCCGTATTGGCAGCACATCCGCGCACCTCATTGGAGCGCTGCGAGGCAAGATTCGCGTGACCGGCGACATTACGTCCGCTGGCCGAAAGTGGCATGCTCAATCTTGATATGTGATCCCCGGCTCACACAGTCTCATTCCATCGGCAAATAAGCGTTATTGCCGACCCACAGTGCCAGCGGTTATATTAGTGACATGAAAGCAGCGGTATCCATCCCTGATCGTATTTTCAAGGAAGCCGAGAGGTTTGCCCGCTCGCAGGGGCGCAGCCGCAGCGAGTTGTACAGCGACGCCCTGCGACAATACCTCCTGCGGCATTCGCCGGACTCCATCACCAAAGCGATGAACAAGGTGTGCGCTGCGGGCGAGCATCAGGAGACTGATTTTGTCCGGGCCGCCGCGCGCCGGGCGCTGCGGCGGGAAACATGGTAGAACTGTTTCAAGGCGATGTGGTGGTGGGCTGATTTGGATGAACCGGCTGGGTCGGGCGCCGGGTTTCGTCGGCCGGTCGTCGTTATTCAAGGCGACGCCCTCAATCGCAGCCGAATTGCAACAGTCATCTGCGTACCTCTCACCAGCAACCTGAGATGGGCGGACGCACCTGGGAATGTATCGATTTCCGCAAGAATCAGCGGGCTGTCCAAGGACTCGGTCGCCAACGTCTCTCAGGTCGTCGCGCTGGATCGTGGGTTCCTGACGGAAAAAGTGGGGCGGTTGCCGGCGCGAACCGTGCAGATAATCCTCACCGGCCTCGACATCGTTCTGGGAAGGTGAGCGGGCAGTTCTCTGATCTTCAGAATCGCGGGAATGTAGTTGACCGCGAGGTGGTCCGGTGACCGCACGCGAGGCAACTCGCCTTCCAAAAACGTCACTTCACCGCCGTCAGCGATGCTCGCTTCTGGGCGATCTGTTTGAGCAGCGCCTTGTGCGGATCGGCGAACTTGGCGGCGCCTTCGCTCATCAGTGTGTCTTCCAGTTTCTGCTGATCGACCTTCTGCGCGATCTCATCGAGCACGGCGGCCGGAGGCATCATGTCGACCTGCCGCGTGTAGGTCTTGTTCAGTTTCTCGACGGCGTCGTTCGTGGCCGGGGGATTGGTCTGGATATCGCTTCCGGCCAGGGCGGCGACGTATTTATCAGCCGGGTCGCTGGGTTTCTTGGTGCCGGTGCTGGCGAAGATGATTTCCTGTTGCAGCGGGAGTTTCTTGTCCGCCCAGAAGCTGCGGTTCAGTTGCCACAGACGCTTGGCGTTGACGATCCCGACCAGCCCCTGTGCCGCGGGGCTGAGCTGCGGAACGTGCTTCTCGGTGTACACATCGACGCGCGAGACGAAGATGCTGTAGACGCTCTTGAACCCGGTCAGGCCGTTCTTGCGGCGCTGCGCGCCGCGCCATACCGCATCGCGGGCCAGTTTGTATTGCCGTTCGGTGAAGATAAGCGTGATATTGAGCGTGATTCCGCTGGCCGCAAGTTCCTCCAGCGCGCCCAGCCCGCCTTCGGTGGCGGGGACTTTGATCATGCGGTTCTGTTGTCCGGCCGCCCATTTGCGACCCAGCTCGATGTACTTACTGGACCGCTGCGGCACCGGCGGCGCAAGCTGCAAATCCTCCAGCAGCGGGTCCAGTTCAAAGCTCACGTAGCCGTCGTTTCCCCCGGCCTGCTGCCACACCGGCAGAAACACCGCCTGGGCCGACTTGACCAGGTAATCGGTCAATTCCCACGCGATGGCGTCGTCGGCCAGACCGCGAGCGATGAGCGTAGTGATCAGGTCGTCGCAACGGCCGGTCTTGATGATGTCCGAGACGATGATCGGATTGCTCGTTGCCCCCGTGGCGCCCAGAGCGCGATTCTTTTTCACCAGTTCCGGCTCGATGGAATCCAACCACAATTTCGTTCCCGTGGCCAACAAAGATCGCAGCGACATTGGCTCTCCTTCAGGTCTTGCATCGTGAAATTCAACTGATTCCGATTGTAGTGATGGCGGCGACAGGGGCAACGGGGAAACTGCGGCTTACTGCCCGATCGATGTCGCCTCGCCGTGGATCATCCGGCCGATCGCGCCGATGGGTGTGTACTGATCGTATCCGCTGCGCGGCATTGGATCGGTCGCCCCGATGAGCGAGACGATGACGCTGAAACCGAGCAAGATGCCCAAGCCGATCCACACGCCCCGCCGATGCCGGCGGCGAAACCACGCGCCGATCCAGAACAACAGCATCGGCATCATCGCGATCCAGGTCTGATTGGCGAACATCGCGCCCGGGCCGGC
>Ga0181520_10003787_pt1 | contig 26140 bp, 21 predicted proteins | sample PEATcosm2014_Bin_29_FD_132451 | JGI IMG/M metagenome (GOLD analysis project Ga0181520, IMG submission 132451) | Peatland microbial communities from MTU Mesocosm Facility, Houghton, MI, USA - PEATcosm2014_Bin02_30_metaG | ecosystem: Environmental > Terrestrial > Soil > Wetlands > Peat | place...
GCATCGGCCAGGCGGACGAATTCAATCCCGACATCCTGCTCGATCCTAAACTGTCGCTGCTCATCGGCTACCTCGGACATAATGCATTGCTCTTCAAATGCCCCAGTGATATGCGGCAGGGGCTGTATCAAGGCGCCAACCCGTCGCTCATCGGCCAGATTGTTCCCGCCGCGCGCACGTTTTCGATGAGCCAGGCCGTCGGCACCATTGACCCCGGCTTCGACTCCACCGAATTCACGGGCGCCGCCTACGTTCACAGCGGCGTGCCGAACCTTTCGGTCAACGGCCCGTGGCTGAACGGACTGCGGACCCATCACCGCGACTCGCCCTACCGCACGTTCGGCAAAATGTCCGATGCCGGCCCGCCCTCGCCGTCCGATCTCTGGGTGCTCGTGGATGAAAACGCCCAGGGGTTGAACGACGCCGCCTTCGCCTTCAGCATGGCGATACCGGGCTGGCTCGATTACCCCGGTTCCTATCACAATGGCGCCTGCGGCTTCGCGTTCGCCGACGGCCACTCGGAGACGCACATGTGGCTCGACGGCGGCACCAAAATCTTCGGCGATGACAGCAAGGGCAGCGGCAATTCCACCCCGCCCGGCTGGCGCGACTGGTCATGGATGGCCGCACATACCTCCGCCCTGTTCAACTGATGCGGACAATTTCGCGGGCAGCGGGATTGATCCCCAACCTCGTTTTCCGCCTGCTCAACGGGAAAAAAACTTCGCCGGGAACCGCCCCGCTATTCCGAATAGTTAGAGCATTCCTACAAAAGATGTAGCGGGTTTTTTCAAAAAACTCGTTTGTGTTCCGGCTTTTTCTTTCGCAAAACGCTACATGATTCTTGGAAATGCTCTAAGGAATGTTCTCAAGGAAACGCCGTTCCTCGAACCCTTTAAACTGGATGCAGGTGGGTTTCATGTTTCTGGAGGAGAAGTTTTCGGGATTATGTCTTTGACAAACTTTGCTGGTGGCAGGGACTTTGCTGGTGGTGGGGACGCCGCGCTGCGGCGTCCCCGTCCGGCAGGACGGAACGAACGTGGTAAATCGGACCTTTCTCCGTCGCCTGACACCGCGCTCGGCGACGAGGACAGCGCAGCGCGCTGTCCCTACCTTGATTAGTTTGTGAAGTGCATGATCCCGGAAGTTTTTTGCGGCGGATTTCATATGTTGGTGGTCAAACAAATGGGTTGCGCTAAGCCGCGAGTCTAACACGTTGGTCCTGTTTGAAAATCACATCTTTGTGTGATTGGCTGGCAGCGATGTAACCAGTCCGTTTTGACGATCAAAAAGGCGTCTTCCAAATTTTGTGCCGCTGACTCGCAAACGCCCGCCACAAGCCATATGCGACGCACGGCTGGCATTGCGGATGCCTTTGAACCCGAATCCCGAAGTTGAACAGGCAAAGACCTTGGGTCTGAAGCAGACGGATGAAATTCGGAATGGGTTGAAATTTAAGGCTTCAGAAAATCCTCCACCGTGGCGCGCAATTTTTTCAAGTCCGGCAGGTTGATATACATCATGTGGCCGGCGTCGAACTCGGCGTAGGTGATGTTCGTCCGGTAGGCCGGGTCGAGCGGCATGTGGTCGAGCGCGTAATGCACCGTGTCAATCGGGCAGACCAGATCGCAGCGCCCGCCGAGCACGAGCACGCGCATGTAGGGGTTTTGGTTCATCATCCCGGCCAGCCGGTCGCCCGCGCTGGCGTAGGTGTTGCGCGAGCCGTAGTTCCACGGCTGCACCCCGGCAAGCAGTTCGTAGGGCAGATCGTCCTCGAACTTCAATTCGCCGCGCACATAGGAATTCATCGCGGCGGAAAACGGCCCCAGCACCGCCGCGTCCGACGGATCAAAATCCGGATTCGGCGACGCGGGATCGTCGTCGCGCCCGGTGATGCGCGCGTCGTAGGCGCCCAGAATCAGGCCCTCGTCGTGCAGCAACTGCCTGCGGAACACGCCCTCGTCAACCCGCAGATGGTTGTCCTTGATGACCGCCGGTTTCAAACCGGTGAGCCGGGCGAGTTCTGCGATGATTTTTTCCCGCTCATCGGCGGAGAGCGAATCGCCCCGTTGCAGCGCGGCGGCGTATTCGCCCCTGGCAAATTCCCGCGCCTCGGCCAGCGCCTTCGGCAGGTCCGTCTGCAAATCCGGCGGCAGTTTTTTGTGGAATTGCGCCGCCGCCGTGTAGGCCGGCAGATACAGCGGATACGGCACGTCATTGCCCGGATTGTCGTAAATGGTCGCGAAGTCCAGGACGCCGGAAACGAGAATCAGCCCGTTCAAATACATGCCGTAGCGCGAACTCAAATGCTCCGCCATCCCCGCCGCGCGGAAAACGCCGTAGCTTTCGCCGCAAAGATATTTCGGCGAGAGCCAGCGGTCGTGCCGCGTCGTCCAGAGCCGGATGAATTCGCCCACGGAATCGAGATCGGCGGAGTTGCCGAAAAAGTCGTCGGCCTTTTCATCCTTCGCCGGGCGGCTGAACCCGGTCGCCACCGGGTCAATGAACACCAGGTCACTCCCGTCCAGGATGGAATACTGGTTGTCCGCCAGTCCGAACGGCGGCGGCGGCAGCGTGCCGTCGTCATTCATCTTCACGCGGCGCGGCCCGAACGCGCCAAGGTGCAACCACACGGACGACGAACCGGGCCCGCCGTTGAAGCAAAACGTGACCGGACGCCGTTCCATTTCCGATTTCCGATTTCCGGTTTCCGATTTTTCAACGCGCGTGTAGGCCACGTAAAAGACCGACGCCCGCACCGAACCGGTGGGCGCGAGTATCGGCAACATGCCCGTCTCGGCCACGTAGGTGACGGTGGTGCCGCCGCCTGGCAGGGCGCCGGCGATGGTGATGGTGTTGGTGGTGAAGACCGGCTTGTGCGTGGCGTCGGGGATGACGGCGGCCTCGTTTTTCCCGGCGTCCGGCGCGTTGGTCTTGCCCGCCGTCGCCTCGCTTTGGCGCGGCGCGTCGGCGGCGGCAAGGCGGATGGCGAATGCGAGCGTCAAAAGAGAGCAGATTTTTTTCATGGCCATTTATTGTTTTTGCGCCGGAAAGAATGCGCTTTCAGCCCATCGGACGCAAGCCATGTGTCGAATCGTTGTTTTACAAGGAAGTGTCCAAATTGATGATTGTAGGGCACGACGTAAGGAGTGCTGGCCAAACGACTCGTTACCTCGTCTCCTACAAATTCCCAAACCCGGTCAAACTGAATGAAACTGAATCCGACCCAATCCAGCCGGTTTTTCAAAGGGCCATGTGCCGCGCGAGTGCCGGCTCTGTGTCGGTTTTGTGAATTCTGTGAATTTGTGAACAACTTTTCTGAAAGATTCTTGCAAGCGTCGCAATTTAATGCGAGAAAAGCATTTGTCAGCGGGACTGGCAAATCGGAATTATGAAACAGACGACCGGCTCCACTTGGGAATTCGGCGGGTGTGTCAGAACAGGCGGGATGTATCATCCGCTGCCGTGGGACCTTGTTTCAAGCGCGCCACAGTTTCAGAACGGTTTCACGCTCGTCAAATTTCCCGCCGTCACCGCCATTCAAAGTTAAAAAAACCAAAAACCACCCATGAAAAACAAAATTGCAAAAATATTATTCGCCATTTCGGTTATCGCCGCCCCGCTGGCGGCTCGCGCAGACCTTTTATTTTCAGACGGCTTGAATTATCCCAACGGACTGATTGAGACCGATGGGCTGTGGTATTGTTATTCTCCGGCTTCGCCGGACCAGGACGCGCTGGTGAACAACGACCTGTTGATTTTGAATTCGGCCAATCACGACGCCGTGGCCGCCCCGACCAACGGGATCGTCAACTCCGGGGCTCCCGACGTGGTGTATGCAAGTTTTACCATCAACGTCAGCCAGTTGCCGAGCGTCAACGGCGGTTTTTTCTGTGATTTCATGGACCCCACCAACAACACCGTCGCCCATGTTTTCATTGACACCAAGAACACGGTCGTTCCGGGAACGTATCGGCTTGGAATTGGCAATTTTGCCTCATCCATCACCGCAGCCGGCGTCACCAATTTCCCAATGGATTTGGCGACGGATATCACCTATCAGGTTGTGTTTAGCTGGGACGAGGTCAACGGTTACGGCGCGACGCTTTGGGTGAACCCCTCTTTGGCAACCGATCAATACGTTTATGGCACCGATGTGACTAATAATCAACCATTCGGTTTATACCTTCAAACCATGCCCGTCTCAACCATCGGTTTCAGCCAATACGGAGGCGTGCAGGCAATCGGCAACGTGATGATTGGCAACCAGTTCGGTGATGTCATGACGAATGTCGCCCAACTGCCGGTCATCGGCGTCCAACCGCTGGGCGCGACCAATTATGCCGGCAACAATCTGACCCTTTACACAGCGGCTTCGGGCATGGATGTGACCTATCAATGGCTTGCCAACAACGTGCCGTTGTCGGATAACGGGACGACGATTGTCGGTTCGGGAGCCAACATCCTCAATTTGACAAACTTGCAGGCCTCGGCAAATTACAGCGTGGTGGCCACCGATGCCGCGGGCAGTGTCACCAGCGCCGTGGCGGTGGTTTCGATTAACATCAACCCCACTCCGCCGTTCTTCACCGTGCAGCCGCAAAGTCAGACCAATTCGCTTCTCTCTTCGGTAACCTTGACGGCGGCGGCCAATGGCACCGGCCCGATGACTTACCAATGGTATTTTGAACCGGCGGGCACCAGCAGCGGTTTCACCGCCTTGTCGGGCGCCACCAGCCCAACCTTGACCTTCACCGCCGGTTACGGCAACTCCGGTTCTTATTACGTCACCGCCACGGGTGGCGCCGGCAGCTTCAACAGCGCAACCGCCAATGTGCTGGTCATTCCGCCGCCGCTGGTCACCATTGGCTATATGCACCAGTTCATAACCAACCTTAACTCCAATGTCGCCATTAATAACAACCAGATATTTAATGTTGAGGGCGTGGTGACAAGCATTGGCCAGATTGAATCAGCATCCAGTTCTGAATTCTTTATTCAAGATGGAACGGGGGGTTGCCTGGTGTATGCGGGCGGATATAACGTCACCAACACGCCTCCGGTTGGCGCGCTGGTGAATGTCATCAGCCCGGCGGAGTCCTATTACGGGGAGTTGGAGATGGATCCGACGACAACCGCCGCCACCAACAAGGTTCAGATTTTAAGCACCAACAACCCGTTGCCGGCCCCGATACCGCTGAACATTGCGGCGGCGTATTCCCAGAACGAATCAACACAGGGCACTTATGGGTGTTCCAACCAATGTTCCCTGGTCACCCTGACCAATGTCTATCTTTATTCCTCAAAGACGGGCGCGGCGGTCAGCGGCAATTTCCCGACCAACAAATACATAGGACTGTATGCCTTTCAACAGCCCTATTCGGCCGGCGCGCCGTATGTGGAAGTTTATGTTTATACCTATACCAACGCCGTGAACCAGTTGAACACGAATTACTGGGGCAAGCCGATCCCCAGTTTTTGCTATGAAATAACCGCCGCTTTGGGGGTATACAACCCAACCACGGCAGAGCCTTATCCGTCGCGCTATGCGGATTTTGTCACCACCAAGCCGGCATCCTTTTCCACAAGCATGAAAATGACCAACGGTGTTCCGACACTCACATGGCCGGCGGTGATTGGCCAGACCTACAGCGTTTACACCGCTACCAGTGTGGTTGGGCCGTGGACGCCGCAGGCATTCGGGTTGGGCTATTATCCGAGTGTCGGCGCTTATGCGGACACCAATGCGGCATCGCCGAAGTTCTACCAAGTCAGCACGCCTTAAATGACAATGGCGAATTTGATCTGTAATAAGAACAATGAGCAAAGCGTGAGTGCATCCCGCCGCAAGGCGGGTGCATTCACGCTCATTGAACTGCTGGTGGTCATTGCCATCATTGCCATTCTGGCCGCCCTGCTGCTGCCGGCCCTGGCCGCGGCCAAGGAGAGGGCCAAGCGGGCGGGTTGCCTTTCCAACTTAAGGCAGTGGGGCCTCGCCATACAGACATATTCCCCGGATAATAATGATGGCATGCCGCGGGATGGAATGGGGCAAAATGGTGATTATGCGCCGGGCAATGTTTACAACGGCGTCCAAACAGGAGACCCCACTGACCTTAATGGTTGGTTCAATCTGCTGCCGCAGTTGGAGGCGGATCACACCCTGCTGACTTATTACAACAACCTGCAAACTGCGCGGGGCACGAGCGCTTCCAAGGCGGCCAGTTACATGCCTTTCCCCGGCGCTCTGGGTCCCATCTGGGAATGTCCTTCGGCCAGCATGACTCTGACCACGGTGGCCAATATTTTGGCGGGCAATGGCGTGGATGGATTTTTCAGCTACGACATGAACATTGACTTGAAGAGGTCTTCCGATGGCACATCTGCCGTGCCTTACCCCACCATGCCCAAGATGACTGCTTTCTTACAACCAACGGTAACAGTGTTCATGTTTGATTGTGTTTTTGATCCGGTTACCGAGATTGTCAATGGCTCGCCACAATATAATTCCGTCAATCCGGCCAACCGCCAGAACAGCTTCGCCTCGCGTCATACCAGTGGCGGCAATATCAATTTTCTTGACGGCCATGTCGCCTATTTCAAAACCGCCTATATTCAAAATAATGGTAATCCTTCCAGCGGGGGCGAAGGAGAGCCCTTGCTGCCGGATGTGATTTGGGACTGGCCGTATCGTTCGCAATAGCCGCAGTCGCGCCGGCTTTTCAGGCGTTCAGTCTGCGGACCTCAACCAATGTGATCGGGCCTTGCATCACCCAGGCCCGGCGCAACCAGCCCTTGCACCAACTTGATTGGCGCCAATGCCGCCGGTTTCTTCCGGCTTGCGCATCAAGCAATGATTCAAGTTTGAGTCACGAGGGCGGCCGGCAATGGCCGCCCTTTTTGTTGCATCCGTTCCTTTGCGAATTCCATGGCGTTTTCAATCAACATTGGCACAAACGCCAATTCGGTAGGGCTGACCTGCCGGTCAGCCAAATGGCGTCCGCTGCGCCACCCGACCATGCCAATGCATCAATGTTGTTTTGATTTGCCGTATTTCTTCTTCTGGACGAGGTGGAAATGGGCTGACATTTTGCCCGCATATGAATTCCGAACCAGCCGGCGTCAAACCAGCGGTGCATGCTTCGCGCCGGGGCTGCCTCGGAATTTTCCAGCCCGCGCCGCCTGCGCCGGTCATGCTCACCGACCCGGCGGAAATCGCGGCGAAATGCCGCCGGTGGCAGACGCGCGTTCTGATTCTTTCGCTTTTTGGCTACGCCCTGTTTTATTTCGTGCGGAAAAATCTCGGCGTCGCGATGCCGTTCATGAGCCAGAACCTCGGCATCACCAAGGAAAACCTCGGCCTGTTTCTGACGCTGCACGGCGTGATCTACGGCGTGTCCAAATTCGCGAATGGTTTTCTCGCCGACCGCGCGAACGCCTGCGTCTTCATGTCCACCGCGCTGCTGGCCTCGGCGCTGCTCAACGTCTGGTTTGGCTTGAGTTCGTCCGTCGTGGCGTTCGGCCTCGTCTGGATGCTGAACGGCTGGTTTCAGGGCATGGGCTTTCCGCCGTGCGCGCGGCTGATGGCCAACTGGTTTCCGCCCAGGCAGTTCGCGACCAGGTTCTCCATCTGGAACATGTCCCACAACGTCGGCAGCATCGGGGTCGTTCTCCTGTGCGGGTTTTTGGTCAGCGGAATTTTTTTCGCGGCCAACTGGCGGCTGTGCTTTCTCGTGCCGGCGGCCATCGCGATTTTTGCCGCCGTTTTGATCTGGTTCATGATGCCCGACACGCCGCCCTCGGTCGGGTTGCCGGAATTCGAGGGCACGCATGTTGACCTGCCGGAAAAAAATTCGCTCGAGGATTTCAAGGCCTTTGTGTTCCGGCAGGTTTTTTGCAACAAATACATCTGGCTGCTCGCAACGGCGAATTTCTTCGTCTATACGATTCGCTACGCCGTGTTCGACTGGGGCCCGACCATGCTGCTGGAAGCCAGGCATGTCCAGATTTTCAAAGCCACGTGGATGATCGCCGGATTCGAGGCATTCGGTGCAATCGGCGCGCTGCTTGGCGGCTGGATCACCGACCGTTTTCTGGGCGGTCGCGCCGCGCGCGCCTGTGTGGTTTACATGGCGCTTGCCGGCGTTTCCGTTTTGCTTCTCTGGAAAATTCAGACGCAATCCGCATGGCTCACCACCGGCCTGCTGTGCGCCACGGGCTTTTTTGTCTATGGCCCGCAATGCCTGCTGGCCATCGCCTGTGTTAACCTTGCCACCAAGCGCGCCGCCGCCACTGCCGTCGGCCTGACCAGTATTTTCGGCTACGCCAGCACCGTGCTTTCGGGCTGGGGCCTGGGATATGTCGTCCAGCATTACGGCTGGAACGCGGGCTTTGCCGGACTGGTTGGCTGCGCCGCGATTGGAACGCTTCTGTTCATCGCCGCCTGGCCGGCCGGGGCGCACGGCTACAAACAATGAGTTATGCCGCGCCGCGGACACCGCCGGTGATTTCCACGACGCGCTCCAATTTTAATTGAGTGAAAACAGACATTCGGTTATCTCAATACTGCCACTACGCGCAAATGAAAGAAACCCCGGACAACGAATCGCCGAAAAATTTCTGGCGGGACACGGCGGCTTGGCGGGCGGTGGTTTGAAGCCGCGAATTAAATGGACTCTTTGGGCATTTTGACGGGCGGCGTGGTGATGATGCTTGCCGTGATTGCCACGGCGGCGGGAATTGCCCGTTACAGCAAATTTTACCGGCGTGAGTTGGCGGTGTCCGGAAAACGCGAATTTGCCTTGGACGGTTTGCGTGGCATGGCGGCGCTGATGGTGGCGACGCATCACGCGGCCCTTTCCCGCTCATGGCTCATTACCGGCAGATGGGGCGAAGCCCAATCGCCGGTATTGCAGTTGTTCGCGCCGGTTGGAGTGATCATCTTTTTCATGCTCACGGGTTATCTTTTTTGGGGCAAAGCCCGCGCCATGAACGGAAAAATGAACGCTTGGAAACTTTGGCGGGGAAGATTGTATCGCATCGCCCCATTATACCTGTTTAGCCTCCTGATCGTGCTGCTCGTGGCGGCAATCCAGACCGGCGGCCACTGGCTGTCGCTGGAGAATTGGAAACCGTTGCTCCGCTTGCTCGCGCTGGGAGCCTTGAGCTGGCACAACATCGGGCAGGTCAATCTCGGCGAATTTAACGCCGGTGTGGTTTGGACTCTCTGGTATGAATGGGGTTTTTACCTGATCCTGCCGTTCATTGCCTGGCTCGCGCCGGGGCGGAGAATTTTTGGAGTTGCCATGATGGTTTATGTCCTGACTTTGATCTGTCTCTGGTTCAATCTCAATTTGCAACCGGGTCTGTTTTTTATTTTGGGCATGCTGTGTCCGGTGTTGCTGGAAGATCAATGGCTGCGCTCCCAATTGGCCCGCCCGATCGCTGCCGTGCTGGCGGTTTTTGCGACATTATCGCTCTGTTTGTTGACTCACGGTTATTTGTTCACGAAAGTGCCTTCCGTCTCCCTGGCTGGGGCGTTGTTCCCTCTATTTTTTGTGGCGGCATCAGGCAACAGTTTCTTCGGCTTCCTGACCCATCCGGCGATTCGTTGTCTCGGCGCCATGAGCTTCAGTTTATATTTGCTTCACGGCATCATTTTTCGGCTCGTGTTTCGCATGTTGAAAACGGCCGGGTTGACGGATTTGCCGCAACTGGATTGCTGGCTCATCATCATCGTCACCGCGATGGCCACAACCTTGTTATGCGCGGCCGCTTATCGTTGGATTGAATTCCCGTTTTTATCCATCAGCCACAAAAAGTCGGCGTAGCTTTGCGCCTTGCCCTCGCCTGCGGCTGTCCTGTTTCAGCGATTCCCGGCGGGCGGATTGTTCCCGCCGCTGTTGCACCGCACGAAATTGTTTGAGCAAACCCCGGCAATTTGCTATCTGTAAGCTGAAATTAAGCACGCATGAACGGAGATCAAACCAAACCAGCGCCGCCGGATTGGCGGGCAGACACGATTGAATGCTGGCATCGCCTGCCGAACAAGGCATTTTTCTTCGCGCTGCTGGCGGCTTGGGCGTTGCTGTTTCAGTTTTGGGGAAACGCCATCCTGGGCTACGCCCACACGCCATCCCTGTTCTTGTGGATGATGAACCAGTATGACAATCACTACGCCGACGACGCCCACGGCAACTTCATCCCGTTTCTGGTCATCGGGCTTTTTTGGTGGAAACGGCGGGAACTGCTGGCACAGCCGCTGAAACTCTGGTGGCCGGGCCTGCTGATTTTGCTGGCGGCGCTGATGCTGCACGTCGCGAGTTACGCAATGCAACAACCCTATCTTTCCATCGCCGCGATGTTCGCCGGCATTTATGGTTTGATGGGGCTGGCGTGGGGGCCGGCCTGGCTGCGAAATTGCCTGTTCCCTTTTTTTCTGTTCATTTTTTCCGTTCCCTTGGGACAGCGCGCCGAGATCATCACGTTCCCGCTCCGGCAACTGGTTTCGTGGCTTTCGGAAAAAGTGGCGCACCTTTTGGGAATTGACGTGATCCGGGTGGGAACGCAACTGTTCGATCCCTCCGGCAGCTACGGATTTGACGTTGAAGCGCCGTGCAGCGGCATGCGCAGTCTCATCGCCATATTTCTGCTCGCCACAATTTACGGATTTTTTGTTTTTCGTTCGCCGTGGAAACGGCTCTTCCTCATGGCGCTCGCGCTGCCATTCGCCGTGCTGGGCAACCTCGCGCGGATGCTGTTGATCATTATCGCGGCGGAACTCGGAGGGCAATCGTGGGGCAATTACGTCCACGAAGGCGGCCCGCTGGGAATCATCAGCCTCGTTCCCTATCTGCCGGCGATGGCCGGCTTGTTGCTGGCGGGACGCTGGCTGGAAAACCGGGAGTTGAAAAAGTCGCGCCCATGAAAAATCAAAAATGGCTGTTGCTGCCGGTGGCGCTCGCGTTGATGGCGGGGACCGCCGGCGCGCTGGCGCGGCTGAAGTCGTTCCAGAAGATCGGCCAGCCCGGCATCAAGGCCGCGCCGATTCCGGGCGGCCTGAAGATGAAACTGGATTTGCCGGAGCGGGTTTTGGATTGCACTTCGACGAACGTGCCGGAGTCGGAGCTGGTTTTGGGTTATCTGCCGCCGGACACGAGCTATGCGGAGCGACACTACATGGGTCCAGACGGTTTTGACATGGCTGGCACGGTCATCCTGATGGGCGCGGATCGGACGAGCATTCACAAGCCGGATTACTGTCTGCCGGGACAGGGCTGGAGCATCCGCTCGAAAAAAATCGCGAACCTGGCGATTGCCGGAACAATGCCCTACGAACTGCCGGTGTCGGAATGGGTCGTGTCCAATTCCTTTCAAACTCCCGGCGGCGGGAAGGAAATGGTGAGCGGTGTCTACGTCTTCTGGTTCGTGGCGGACGGCGAGGAGACGCCAAACCATAATCAGTTCATGCGCTGGCTGGCGCTGGATTTGCTGCGCAAGGCGGTCTGGCAGCGATGGGCCTACGTCTCGTATTTTTCCGTGTGCGAGCCGGGTCAGGAGGACGCGACGTTTGCGCGCATGGGAAAAGTCATTGCGGCATCCGTGCCGGAGTTTCAACCGCCGCCTGCCCGACATTGAACGGCCGGAAATTTTAAGTTCGCGCGCGGCTTTTTGATGTTGTAAAATGCCCGTCTTGAAAAACCATGTTGCGGCGTGATCGTCAGATTCGGACCCAAATCCACCAGTTGGCGGATGCCTGCCTGGCGGCGTTGGGTTTTTGGATGGCTTATCTGGTGCGCGCCAACGTGGACATCACGGTTTGGCTGAAACTCGAGCCGATTTCGCCCGAAGCCTTCAACAACATCAACACCATCCTGCTTGCGTTTGCGTTGATTCCCATCACGCCCCTGATCCTTGAATCGCAGGGCTTTTACAACCGCCCGATATTGGGCCCGCGCGGCGCCGTCTTGTGGCCGCTCCTCAAGGGCTGCGCGCTCACGACCATCGCCCTGGTGTTGGTGGTATTCGCCCTGCGCCTCAACATGCCGCGCTGGATTCCAGTCTGGTTCGGTGGCATCACTTTCACCCTGATTTATTGCAAGGAGGAAGTGCTGAGGCTGGCGTTCAAAAGCGGATTCGCGCAGGGCCAATACAAACGCCGCTTTATCCTCGTCGGCACGGAAACCGAAACCGCCCGCATGAGCCGGGAACTCGGGGAGCGAAAAGACGAAACCGTCGCCATTGTCGCCCGGTTCAATCTGGCCAACCCAATCTCGCAACTCGTCCAGATGCTCCACGACTACGCTATTTACGGCGTGATTTTGAGCGCCAAGCGCACCTATTTCGAGCAGGTTGAGAATGTCATCAAGGCCTGCGAACTCGAAGGTGTCGAGGTCTGGCTCATCGCCGACGTCTTTACCACGCAGATCGCGCGCACGAGTTTCGACGAATTGATCGGGCACCCGCTGCTGATTTTCCGCACCACCCCCGAAGCCTCTTGGACGGGGCTGGTCAAGCAAATCATGGATTTCTTCGGCTCGATGTTCCTGTTGCTGCTCTTGATTATGATCCCGGTGATTCCTTTGATCGCGGTGGCGATCAAATTGACCTCGCCCGGGCCGGTCTTTTTCCGGCAGCAACGATCGGGGCTGAACGGCGCGCCCTTCATGCTCTACAAATTCCGCACGATGGTCACCAACGCCGAGCAGTTAAAACACGAACTGGAGTCCATGAACGAAATGAGCGGCCCGGTCTTCAAGGTCACCAAGGACCCGCGCATCACGCCGCTCGGAAAATTTTTGCGCCGCTACAGCCTCGACGAATTGCCCCAGCTTTTCAATGTCCTGCGCAACGAAATGAGCCTGGTCGGTCCGCGCCCGCTGCCGGTGGATGAAGTCCGGCGCTTCAACGACCTGGCCCACCGCCGCCGCCTGAGTGTGAAGCCCGGCATCACCTGCCTCTGGCAGATTCAGGGACGCAACCAGATTTCCGATTTTCAGGACTGGGTGCGGCTGGATCTCGAATACATTGACAACTGGTCGCTCTGGCTGGACATCAAAATCCTGTTGCGGACCATCCCCGCCGTTTTCACCGCCACCGGCGCGAAATAGCCTCGTTGAAGCGTTAAAGAGTTGAAGCATCTATGCGGTTTTTCTATGCTTCAATACTTTAACGCTTTAACCTATTAACGTGTTGAGACACTCAATGAAAAAAACACAACCAACGTCGGTCGTCACCGGCGCCGCCGGCTTTCTCGGCTCGCACCTGGCCGACCTGCTGCTGGCTCGCGGCCACCGGGTCATCGGCATTGACAATTTCATCACCGGCGCCGTGGACAACATTTCGCATCTCGGCGGCAACCCAAACTTCAAATTCATTCTACAGGACGTGACGGAGTTTCTGTTCATCAACGAGCCGGTGAATTTCGTCTGGCATTTCGCCTCACCCGCCAGCCCGTTTGACTATTTGAATTTTCCGATTCAAACGCTCAAGGTCGGCTCGCTCGGCACTCACAAGGCGCTCGGCCTCGCCAAGGAGAAGAAAGCGCGCTTCCTCATCGCCTCGACCTCGGAAATTTACGGCGACCCGCTTGTTCATCCGCAGACCGAGGAATACTGGGGCAACGTCAACACCATCGGCCCGCGCGGCTGCTACGACGAGGCGAAGCGTTTTGCCGAGGCGATGACGATGGCCTATCATCGAGAACACAAAGTCGAAACGCGCATTGTCCGCATCTTCAACACTTATGGCCCGCGCATGAGATTGAACGATGGCCGCGTCGTGCCGGCGTTCATCAGTCAGGCGCTCAAAAACAAACCCGTGACCGTTTTTGGAAAAGGCAACCAAACACGCAGCTTTTGCTATGTCTCGGATTTGATTGAAGGCATTTATCGTCTGATGATGAGCGGTTACAATTTGCCGGTGAACATCGGCAACCCGGCGGAACTGACGATGCTCCAATTCGCCGGGGAAATCATCCGCGCGACCAAATCAAAAAGCAAAATTGTTTTCAAACCGCTGCCACAGGACGACCCGAAACAGCGCAAGCCCGACATCACCAAGGCGAAGAAGCTGCTGAAATGGGAACCCAAAGTGAAGCTTGCCGAGGGCCTGACGGACACGATTGCGTATTTTCGGACGAAAGTTTAACGTGGCAGCCGACGTGAGTTGGCTCTAACTTCGACCGCCGGAAAAAATGAGCGGATTCACGTCCGCTGCTACAAACAAATGAATGGTTTTCCGCGCCCGACAATTTGAATTTTGTTTCCCGCGCCCGGCGCTCGTCATGGGTGTCGTCAACGTCACGCCCGATTCCTTTTCCGACGGTGGAAAATTTTTCAGCCCGGCAAAGGCCGTCGCGCACGCGCTGGATCTCGTTGCGCAAGGCGCGGAGATACTGGACATCGGCGGCGAATCCACGCGCCCTGGCGCGGAGCCGGTGAGCGAAGCCGAGGAATTGCGCCGCGTGATTCCGATCATCGAAAAACTCGCAAAGATTCTAAACAAAACCGGTAGGGACGCGCTGCCGCGCGTTCGGGCTGACCGGCAGGCCGGTCCTGCCATATCTGTTTTAATCTCGATTGACACGATGAAACCCGCCGTCGCCCGCGCCGCGCTCGATGCCGGCGTGAGCATCGTCAATGACGTGGCGGCCAACTCTCGCAGCCGCGCTTGTGAAAGCGCGGATGAAATGTGGAAGGTTGTCGCGGAATTTCGGGCCGGCTATGTTTGCATGCACGCGCAAGGCCAGCCGCGGACGATGCAGAAAAATCCAGCTTACGAGAATGTCGTCCGCGAAGTCGGCGAATTTTTCCACGAACGGCTGAAAAAATTGAACGCTTGCGGCATTTCATCCGATCAGGTCGTGTTCGACCCCGGCATCGGTTTCGGCAAGACGCTGGAGCACAATTTGCAGTTGCTTGCGAACCTGCGGCGTTTTACAAAGTTGAAGCGTCCGTTGCTGCTGGGTGTTTCGCGCAAATCATTCATCGGAAAATTGCTCGGCGCAGCCCTGAATGAACGCTTGCCAGCCTCGCTCGCGTGCGCGACTCTGGCCGTCGCCGACGGCGTGCAAATCATCCGCGCGCACGACGTGGCGGAAACGGTCCAAGCCGTGCGGCTGGCGGAAGCCTTGCTGGCCCGGAAGAAAAACTGATGCCCGACCAGATTCACATCCAGGATTTGTGGCGGCCCGCGCTGGAAATTTTAATCCTCGCGGTGCTGATTTATTTCGTTTTCAAGTTCGTGCGCGGTACGCGCGGCTGGCCGGTGGTCATCGGTTTCGTCGTCGTTCTGCTGGCTCTGGCGTTGGTGACGACGCTGCTGAAATTGCAGGTGTTGCGCTGGCTGCTCGGCACGTTCTCGGCGTTTTTTGCCGTGGCGGTCTTGATCATTTTCCAGCCGGAACTGCGCCGGATGCTGGCCGAGCTGGGCAATCTGCCGCTGTTTGCCACCGCGAGCGAGCAGCGCGAAAGCATCGAAGTCATCATCCAGACCGTCGAACGGCTCGCCGACGTGAAGATCGGCGCGCTCATCGCCGTCGAGCAATCCATTCAATTGCAGGAGGCCGTCGAGTCGAGCTTGCCGGTGGATTGCGACGCCACGCCGGAGATGCTTGAAACGATTTTCTTCCCGAACAACGCGATTCACGATGGCGGCGTCATCATCAAGGGCGACCGCATCGCCTACGCCGCGTGCATTTTTCCGCTCACGCAGCGGCAGGATTTGAACAAGTCGCTCGGCACACGCCACCGCGCGGCCATCGGCTTGAGCGAGGAGACCGACGCCGTCATCGTCGTCGTGTCCGAGGAGACGGGCATGATTTCACACGCCTACAAGGGCCAGTTGGTGCGCGGCGTGACGCTGGAGGAACTGCGCTCGTTCCTGACCTCCGTGCTGTTGCAACCGGCGAAATCGCACAGCGTCGTCAAATGGCTTCGCGCGCAGTTCAGCGAACCTCGCAACTCCGGTCCGGCGGTCATCACGAAAAATGAACAGCGCCCGGCGTCGAAACCAACCGGCAAATAATTCTCCAAACCCATGCGCGACTGGTTCACAAAAGATTTGGGCTGGAAACTGTTCTCAATCTTTCTGGCGCTGGCCATCTGGCTGACCGTCCACAAGATTCTGGATGAATCGGCGCCGCAGCCCGTCTTCGTGCCGCCCCCGCCGCCCAACCCGGTCGCGGCGACGTTCACCAACCTGCCGGTGCTCATCGTTTCAGCCGCCGCCGATGTGAGGGAATTTAACGTCAAGCCGAACGCGGTCACCGTCACCGTCAGCGGCCAGCCCGAAATCATGGCGGCACTGCGGGCGGGCCAGATTCACGCGCTCGTGGATTTGACCGACATCGAGGCCGCGCGCGACCTGCACCGGCCCGTGGACATCTCGACGCCCACCGGCGTGACCCTTGTGAGCGTGGAACCGGCGGAAGTGAACGTGGTCATCCCGGCGCAACGCAAAAAATAATGAGCAAACCCCAAAAAATATTCGGCACGGACGGCGTTCGCGGCACGGCGAACATTGAGCCGGTCACGGCTGAAACCGCCTTGAAGCTTGGCCGCGCCGCCGCGCACGTTTTCAAAAATCTCGAAACACATGCGCGCGGGCGGGGCAAACACAAGATCGTTCTCGGCAAGGATACGCGGCTCTCCGGCTACATGCTTGAAAACGCCGTCAGCTCCGGCATTCTTTCGATGGGCGTGGACGTGCTGTTCATCGGGCCGCTGCCGACGCCCGGCGTCGCCTACGTCACGCGCAGCTTGCGCGCCGACGCCGGCATTGTCATCACCGCCTCGCACAATCCTTACGCCGACAACGGCATCAAATTTTTCCGCGCCGACGGCTACAAGCTCGACGACAGGATCGAGGCGGGAATTGAAGGATTGGTTTTCAGCGGCGAAATCGAAAACATCCGGCCAACCGCCGGTGAAATCGGCAAGGCCGTCCGCATTGACGATGCGCTGGGCCGCTACATCGAATTTGCCAAGACAAGTTTCCCGAAAAATCTGACGCTCGAAGGTCTGCGCGTCGTTGTGGACTGCGCGCACGGCGCGGCCTACAAATCCACGCCCTGCGTCCTGCGCGAACTCGGCGCGGACGTGATTGTTTTTGGAAATCAACCCGACGGAAAAAACATCAACGAAAACTGCGGTTCGATGTTCCCGGAAAATCTCTGCCGCAAAGTCGTCGAGCACAGGGCGCACATCGGCATCGCGCATGACGGCGACGCCGACCGCGTGCTGCTTTGCGACGAAAAGGGCAATTTGATTGACGGCGACGACATCATGGCCATTGCCGCGCTCGACATGCTCGCGCAAAAAACTTTGGTCGAAAAAACTTTGGTCGCAACCGTGATGAGCAATGCCGGTTTGGAAGCGGCAATCAAATCCGCCGGCGGAAAAATCATCCGCACCGCCGTCGGCGACAAAAACGTGATTGATGAAATGCTGAAGCACGACTTCAATTTTGGCGGTGAGCAGAGCGGCCATTTGATTTTCCGGGATTTCGGCACGACGGGCGACGGCCTGGTCGCCGCGCTCCAGATTTTGCGGATCATGAAGGCGAAGGAGCAGCCGCTTTCAAAGCTCGCGAAATGCTGGACGCGCTTCCCGCAACTCGTGACCAACGTGAAGGTGCGCGAGAAAAAGCCGTTCGAACAACTGGACGGGCTGACGAGGCTTGTGACGGAGGCGGAGAAGGAATTGAAATCCGCCGGCGGGCGCGTGCTGCTGCGCTATTCCGGCACGGAGCCGAAGGCGCGATTGCTCCTCGAGGGCCGCGACGCGAAGGTTTTGGAAAAATGGTCGCAAAAAATCTGCGGCGCGATTCAGAAACAGATTGGCGCGTGATTTCCGGCACCGTAGGCGCGGCATATTTGTAGAATTGAAATTGAAATAAACCAAGCCCCGTAGGAGCGAAATTGTTGGCAAGAATATGCCGCTCCTACAGAGCTTGAGACATTTTTGGTTTGGGTGCTACAATGATTTCGCGCCTACGGCGCTGGAAATTTGTTTCAAGGCAATCAACGAAAGTTTTTCAAATCTTGCGCCGGAGTTTTGGCATAAGATAGGCCGAATAATTTGCCGTAGGCCATTTTGACATCTATCCACCAACTGCCTTTATAGTTAAGAGAGTGGGTGTTCGGCCAATCGGAAATCCCAATGGAACATTTCGGATCTTCGCCAACCCGGCCAATGGTGTATGTGCCGCCTTGTGGACATTTTGGAAGATTCCCGTTTGAATCAAGTTTGATGTAAGGCTTGATGTCGTTTTCGGTGCAAACATCACCATTTGTTTTTCCATTTTCCAAAGCCCATTCATTTTTTGCCGCATCAATCTGACGAAGATTATTGATGCATCCGACCGGGCCCCTTCCCAGATAAGCAGCCACAAAACCTGGGATAACAAAAGCCAAGACAAATCCAACAAAAAGGCAAATAGTCAGACCAATTAGAACTCTGGCTTTCCCTGGCAGTGGCAAACTTTGCTTAGAAATTAGCAACCAACCAGAACGAGCTAATCCTATGGCCATCGCTGTAAAAATTGAAGCAAAGCAACAATTCCGCAATGTCGTCTCGGTTCCTAAACTTGAAAATCCCAACAATGCCAGACCGCCAGTCAAAAGTGCTGCAATAAAACAACCAAATCCGACGATTATTTTGAGAGTTCGCATATAATCATTATCAACACCGCCCGGCCAATTCCGTTGCACAATTTACCTTCTCCGTCCGGGCGCGAAATGGTAGCCGCCGCGAATGCGCGCGCCGCGGGCCTTGCCGGGAAAACCCTTCGGCTGGCCGGGTTTTCCCTCCTCGAAGAGCATGGTGTATTTGTAGTCGAAATTCTCCAGCTTCACGCGCGGGATTTTCTGGCTGATGAAGCGTTCGATGGCGAAGACGTGGCTGGAATCCTCGGCGGTCATGATGGTAAAGGCATCGCCGCTGTGTTCCGCGCGGCCGGTGCGGCCGATGCGGTGGATGTAATCCTCCGGATGCTGCGGCACGTCGTAGTTGATGACGTGGCTCACCTCCGCGATGTCGAGTCCGCGCGCCGCGATGTCCGTGGCGACGAGCGCTTCAAATCGTCCGTCGCGGAAACCGCGCAGGGCCTGTTCGCGTTCGCGCTGGGTGCGGTTGGAATGAAGCACCGCCACAGCGTGATTGGCGCGCTTGAGCAGGCCGGCGATGCGGTCCGCGCCGTGCTTCGTCCGGCAGAAGATGAGCACCGAGTTGTAATTCACACGCTCAAGCAACTGGAGCAGCAGGTCGGATTTCTGCGAATCGGCAACGGGATAGATGACGTGCTTCACCGTTTCGGCGGGCGTCCGGCGCACACCAATTTGAATCGTTTCCGGATTTTTCATCGCCCATTGGATGAGCGTTTCGATTTGCGGTGGAATGGTCGCGGAAAAAAGCGCGGTGTGGCGCTGGCGCGGGCAGCGGTCGAGAATGCGGCGCACGTCGGGCAGAAATCCCATGTCGAGCATCCGGTCGGCCTCGTCAAGCACGAGGAACTGAACCTTGTCCAGCCGCAGCGTGCCGCGTTCGAGATGGTCGAGCAAACGTCCGGGCGTGGCGACGACGATGTCGGTGCCGGCGCGCAGTTCGTCGTTTTGACGGCCATAGCCAACGCCGCCAAAAACGACGGTGGTTTTCAAATTGGTGAAGCGCGCGTAATCGTGAATGGCGGTTTCCACCTGCGCGGCGAGTTCGCGCGTGGGTTCGAGGATGAGCGCGCGCGGGCCGGGCGCGTGCTGGTTGAGCTTCGAAAGGATGGGCAGGGCGAACGCGGCGGTCTTGCCGGTGCCGGTTTGCGCGCTGCCGATGACGTCGCGTCCGGCGAGCACGAGCGGGATGGCGCGAAGCTGGATGGGCGTCGGCTCGACGTAGCCCATCGCCTTGACGCCATCCACAATTGTCGGAGAGAGACCTAATTTGCTAAAAGCCATGTATCAATTTAGCAGGGCGGCGGATTAAAGGAAGCAAGGAATTTGGCAGCGGCCCGGTTTGAAATTTAGCTGGCATTTGCCAGGACGCCCGGGCAGCGAATTCGACAAAATACAACGCCCGCTATAAAATCTCATCGTGACGAACCTCCAAGTCAACGGCATGACCTGCCAGAATTGCGCGCGGCATGTGACCGACGCCATTCAAAGCGTGTCCGGTGTTGACAGCGCAACGGTGACGCTTGCGAACGGACGCGCCACGGTGCGTTGGGTGTCGGACGCATCGCAAAATATTCCCGCGGTCATCCATGCTGTCGCCGCCGCGGGTTACGAAGCCAGGCTTGTCGAAGCCGCCGCGCACGGTCGCGGCGAACAACTCCAGCCCCGTTGGCAATGGAATTTGATCCTCGGCGTCGCCGCCACCGCTGGGCTGATGATCGGCGAATGGGGGTTCAATCTTGCCGACAAGCCATGGTTTCAATCGCTTTCGTTTGCGCTGGCGGGCGTCGTGCAAATTTTCTGCGGCGCGCAATTTTATCGCGGTGCTTGGCGGCAGTTGAAGGTTGGCAGTTCGAACATGGATACGCTCGTCGCGCTCGGCTCCACGACGGCATTCGGTTACAGCGTGTGGGCACTGCTTGCGGGCGGCGGCGGACATCTTTATTTCATCGAAGCCGCCGCCGTCATTTCGCTCATCAGCGCCGGCCACTGGCTCGAAGCGCGCGTGAGCAAACAGGCGGGCGGCGCGTTGAAATCGCTGCTCAACCTTGCGCCGCAAACGGCGCGTCGGGTTGAATATGATTTTGGACTGCAGGGGCAAGCGAAGCGCTACCCCGCTTTTCAAGTGCCACCAAAGTTTTCAACAACCCCAAAAGCGCCGTTGTCGCTGCGTTCTGCCGGCGCAGTCCAAATTGAAACCGAAGTTCCGATTTCAGCCCTAAAAATCGGCGACCGAATCGCTCTCAAGCCCGGCGACCGCGTGCCGGTGGACGGCGTCGTGACCGAAGGCGATTCCGCCGTGGACGAGGCCATGCTCACCGGCGAATCCATTCCCGCCGACAAAAAATCCGGCGACGAACTTTTTGCCGGAACGGTGAATTTGAATGGACGGCTCGTCATGCGCGTCACAGCCACCGGCGAAAGCACCGCGCTCGCGCATATCATCGCCGCCGTGCAACGCGCCCAAACCAGCCGGGCGGACATCCAGCGCCTCGGCGACCGTGTGAGCAGCGTGTTTGTTCCAGTCGTTGTTGTTGTTGCGATTCTCTCCGGATTGTGGTGGGGATTTTCGCCGGAAGCGGCCCAAAATGTTCACGATCGGCTAACGCAATTCTTCTGGCACACCCACGCGGCGGCCGGCGCGGCGGCGGGATTCATCATCACTGCGTCGGTTTTGATTATCGCATGTCCGTGCGCGATGGGTTTGGCGACGCCGGCAGCCATTATGGCCAGCGCCAACGCTGCTGCCCGCCGGGGAATTTTGATCCGCGACGGCGTGGCCTTGGAAAAAGCGGGGAAAATCACTGCGATTATCTTCGACAAGACCGGCACATTAACCGTTGGCAAACCGGAAGTGGCGGCGGGAAAAGAATTCAGAATTCAGAATCCAGAATTCAGAATTTTGGCGGCGGCGTTGGCTCGTTCGTCCGCACATCCCATCAGCCAGGCAATCGCAAAAATATCAGCAGGAGAAACACAAATCACCGATTGGAAGGAAATCCGCGGCGCAGGTGTTGAGGCGCGAATTGCAAATTCTGAATTTCAAATTTCAAATTCAGGAGTTGCGCGCCTCGGCTCGCCCCGCTGGCTCAAGGACTCCGGCGTGGAATTGTCAACCGGCGAAAATTTCATTGCCGAGTGGTCGCATCAAGGTGCGACAATTGTCGGGCTGGCATCCGGTAAAAATTTGCTAGGACTCTTTGCCGTGCGCGATGCAGTAAAAGCAAACGCGGCGAAAGTGGTTGAACAACTCCGGGCGCAGGAGTTGAAGGTTTTTCTCATGACCGGCGACAACTCTTTGACCGCGATGAGCATCGCCAAACAAGTTGACATCAAAGCGGAAAATGTTTTTGCCGAAGTGCGGCCGGAGCAGAAGGCGGAGTTCGTGAAAAAGCTTCAGGCGTCAGGCGAGCGCGTGGCATTCGTGGGCGACGGCATTAACGACGCGCCGGCGCTCACGCAGGCCGACCTCGGCATTGCCGTGAGTCGCGCAAGCGACGTGGCGCGCGAGGCGGCGGACATCATTTTGCTGAAATCGGAAATCGGGGCGGTGCCGGAGGCACTCGGCCTGGCGCGGGCGACGCTGCGGACGATCCGACAAAATCTATTCTGGGCGTTTTTTTACAACGCGCTGGGCGTGCCGCTGGCTGCGACGGGATTCATCAGCCCGATGTTCTGCGCGGCGGCGATGGGCGCGTCAGATTTGATTGTGATCGGCAATGCGCTGCGGCTGTTGCGGTGGCGTCAGACATGACGGCTTGTGAATTTGGAAGGAAAAATTCCACCCATTGATGCAGGCCCCAATCGTTGCGATATGTTCCTCCTTGAAAATCCCCGGCTCGTAATCGCTCAACAAAGACAATTGCTGCCATTATCCAATCAACTCGCCAACTTTGGATTTGATGTCTGCACCGCGCACCAATGATTCCCCGACCAAAATTGCGTTTGCGCCACACTTTTTCAATCGTTCAACATCCGCGCGCGTGTGTATGCCGCTTTCGGCGACGAGCAAAGCAGGATATGCGTCTCGCCTGTCCAGCGCAGGGGTGGCGTCCATGCTGCTTTTTAAGCGCGCTGCCAGCCGTTCCATCGTCGCAAGGTCAACCTTAAAAGTTTTCAAATCACGATTGTTCACGCCGATGAGCGCGGGGGAAATCTTCAATGCGCGGGCCAATTCCGCTTCGTCATGGACTTCAACCAGAACGGCCAGGCCGGCTTGCGTTGCGAGTGAATGAAACTTCGCAAGCTGCCCGTCGGTCAAAATGGCGACGATGAGCAGGATGGCGTCAGCGCCCCATTCAACGGCTTCGAGAATCTGCCGCTCATCAATGATGAAATCCTTGCGCAGCAACGGCAATTTCACTTCGGCGCGGATCTGGCGGAGATAATCCAGTGAGCCTTGGAAAAACTTTTCGTCGGTAAGAACGGAAAGACAGCTTGCTCCTGCCGCTTCGTATTCCTTTGCGATGCGGACCGGGTTAAAATCCCTGCAAATCAGACCGGCGGACGGCGACGCCTTTTTGACCTCGGCAATCAAGGCGATGTCACCGCGCCATGGATTCTTGAGCGCGGCAAGAAAATCACGCCGCTCGCCATATTCCAGCAACGCATCACGCAAATCGCCAGCGGTGATGAGTCGCACGGGCAGTTGCGCAACCTCAATTTTCTTCTGCTCAACAATTTCTTCGAGAATGTTCTGGCTTTTCACAAATACAATTTTCTTCATTGCATTTCTTCCGATGGATGCCGTTCCCCACGCGAACACCCAGCCAAACAACAAAAATGGAAGCGCAGCTTGTCCATCAGGCATGGCATTGACCAAATCAGAGTCTACACCATAACCACCTCTGAAAATCAAAGGTAGTATCGCAAGCATTATCATTAACCCAGCCAGCACAAACCATCCAACCAAAATTGACCAAAGATATCTGATTCCAGCACGTCCCATGCGAAACGGAATCCACAGGGCAAAGACAAACAGCCCAAGCTCGGCAAATTCAAGCATGGCAATTTTCCAGTTCATGCCGGACTTAATCGCCGCAAAAATTCACGAAAAGCCCAAAAGAAAATTTTTGTACTTTCTGCATTTTATTGCGGCTATTCTTCATCATCTTTGACACCCTGCATCCGTTTGGTCGGGCAGCCGGCGCGAAGCCAACCGTTCACGAACGCATCCAAATCGCCGTCCATCACCGCCTGCACGTTGCTCGTTTCCACGCCGGTGCGCAAATCCTTCACCATGCGATACGGCTGGAAAACGTAGCTGCGAATCTGGTTGCCCCACGAGATGCTGCCTTTCTCGCCGTAAAACCGCTCCATCTCGGCCTTCGCCGCGTCCTGCCGCTGCGCGTAAATCCGCGACAGCAGCAGCCGCATTGCCGTGGCCCGGTTTTGGTGCTGTGACCGCTGCGTTTGCGACGCGACCACCAGGCCGGTCGGAATGTGCGTGATGCGCACGGCGGTTTCGACCTTGTTCACATTCTGGCCGCCTTTGCCGCCGGAACGGAACGTGTCCACCTCAAATTCATTCGGTGGGATGACGATTTCTTCATCATTTTCTTCAAGTTCCGCAATCACGTCCACGCTGGCAAAACTCGTGTGGCGGCGCTTGTTCGAGTCGAAAGGAGAGATGCGCACAAGCCGATGGACGCCGCGTTCAGCCTTGGTGAAGCCGTAGGCATTTTCGCCCTGAAGCAGCATCGTGACGCTCTTGAGGCCGGCGGTTTCGCCGGGCAGCGCGTCGGTGATCTCAACCTCCCAGCCGCGCGACTCGGCCCATCGCTGATACATGCGCGAAAGCATCTCCGCCCAATCCTGCGCCTCGGTGCCGCCCGCGCCGGCGTTGATGCTCAAGATGCAATTCTTCCGGTCGTGCGGGCCGCTCAGGAAAACTTTCAATTCGAGCGAATCGAGTTCCTTGAAAAAACGGGCAAGGTCGCGGGTGAGTTCCTGTTCAATCTGCGGCTGCGCTTCCGGCGGCTCGGCCTCTCCGAGTTCGAGCATCACGCGGAAATCGTCGAGCTGCTTGTCGGCCTTGGCAAGAGGCTCGATTTTGGCGCGAAGCGAACTGGCTTCTTCCATGAAGCCCTGCGCTCTTTCGCGGTTGTTCCAGAAATTGTCCGCGCTCATCAGCGCGTTGATTTCGGCGAGCCGTTTTTGCAATGCGGCCACGTCAAAGAAACCTCCGCAGGTGCGAAAGTTTGTCCGAGGCCGTGGCAATTTCCGTTTTGACCGTGTCAAACATGGCGGCGGAGAATACCGGAGCCGGAAGCCGGAAGCCAGAAGGGAAAATTGTGACACGAATTACATCAATTCCCACGAATTGAGAATTGGTAGGGCGGTGCTGCTGCACCGCCGATTGAGGCTGCGCGGCAGCGCAGCCCTACCGTAGATTACGGAATCGCGAGGCGGTTGGTGGCGAGGCCGGTCTCGATCAATTTTTGAACAAGTTGTTTGTCGTCTGTTTGCCAAGCTGAACCATCGGTGAGAACGATATTGCCGACGTATTTATGACGCGCAGCGGTCCAAGAAATTGGAGCATTTGTCGAAAGTTCCAGCAGATCGGATTTTACTGGAACGCCGCCGATGGCAAAATTGTCATCGCCGGAGAGAAATGTTGGCGGATGATCTTGGTCGGCATTCAAGCCAACGAAATAACTGATTTTCCCGACAAGGTCAGTCGAGAAATTAGTTGCTGCGACTTTGTCTATGTCCGCGGGACAAATTAGAAGTCTTGGCGTGCATAATTCATTGGACATTACAAAAAAGTTAAGCCAGCCATTTCTTCCGTTTGCCAATTCCATTGTGCCGCCGCCGTTGGTGTCAGTGATTGAAACCTGCATCGGAAATTTGTCATTGTGATCGCCAGCCCAAACGCGGAATGAAAGGCCAATTTGTTTCAGATTGTCGATGCAACTGACTGGCATTCGCCCATTGCGAATTGTAAGAAGCGTGGGAAAAAATACTGCCGCAAGAACGGCCAATACCACAACGACTACCAACACTTCCGTGAGCGTCATCGCTCGGTTTCTTCGATTTGAACCACGCGCTTTCACGGCAGCGCGAGCCGGTTGGTGGCAGTGCCGGTTTGCACAAGCATTTGGCGCAAGAAAGAAGAACCTGTTGTCTGCACAGAACCGTCGGCGAGACCAATAGTGCCCTGGTTCACGTGGCGCTCGGCCGTCCAACTGACGGGGGCATTTGTCGCCAGCAACAACAGGCCGGATTTGACCGGAGCATCATCAATGGCGAAATTGTCATCACCGGAGAGGAGCATGGCGGGCCGGTCATCGCCGGCGTCCACGCCCACAAAGTAGCTGACCTTGCTGTTGTCAAACCCGGCTGTAAAACTGTCCGCGGCGAACCGGCCGGTGTCCGCCGGACAAATCAAAATTTTCGGCGTGGACCCCAGTTCGTTCGACATCACCTGAAAAACAGGATAAACGATTCCTTTTTCCGCCGATTCCTTGGCTCCGC
>Ga0181520_10003788_pt1 | contig 26124 bp, 21 predicted proteins | sample PEATcosm2014_Bin_29_FD_132451 | JGI IMG/M metagenome (GOLD analysis project Ga0181520, IMG submission 132451) | Peatland microbial communities from MTU Mesocosm Facility, Houghton, MI, USA - PEATcosm2014_Bin02_30_metaG | ecosystem: Environmental > Terrestrial > Soil > Wetlands > Peat | place...
GACAGTGCAAGACAGGTCATCCGCTTGATCAATCGCCTGGACAAACTCGGCTTCAGCGTTCAAATCGCGCCCAAAGCTGCATAATCCTCGGTTTGTTTCTTATTAGGGCACGACTTCAGTCGTTCCGCAAGACGCTGATAATAAAGGATGGGCTTTAGCCCTTGGGGGCATTGGGATTTGTTCATTGGGGGCTTGTTCAGGGTTCCTTTAGAGGCATCGTCCCTCGAAATGCAAGTCGATCCTGGTCAACGTGTCCGCATCCTTGGCCTTCCATGGTACGCCCTGAGGGGCCGGTGTGAAGTGGAAAGCGAGATACTCGTTCTTCTGGCTGCAGACCCAATCAGGCCTTCCTTTTCCAATGAGGAACAGGTCGGATTCCGCGGAGCGCTGCTGAAAGGCGAGGCTCCTCGTCCGAAGATACTCCTCGACTCCCTTCCGGGTCGCGCCCGGTTTGAGGTCGGTGGAGTAGGAGCGAAGCGTCGTTTGATAGGTCTTTTCCTGCCCTTTTCGGATGTGCCAGTCCCATAAGACGTCCACAGCAAAGCCAGCGACCAGGGCACAAAGCACAGCAAGTGAAAGCGTGCGCCCACGCCTTTTCATCGTGGATTCCTCCCATATTTGATGCGTTGAAGTTAGTTATGGAACTATTAAGCCGAGCAGAGGGTTCACCACCTGAACTGCGCCGTAGTGTTGGCCCACTGCCAGGTCTTCGGAGTAGAGGATCGAGGCGCCGGCATACTCGGCGGCTTGCAGGATGAGGGCGTCCCAGAACGAGACCTTGTACCGGACTTCAATATCAAGCGCCTTGAGGACCGAGTCCGGAGTGTTGGTGACCATCTCCCAGGTCGAATATTCGCGGATCAGCCGGCGGACTTCGTCCATTGGCATTGGATTGGCTGCCTTGCGGCGGAGATTGATGCAAAGTTCTTGCAGGACTTGTGTGCTGAGAACGCCCTTGCCCGATTCCCAAAGCTGCTCAAGGAGCGCACTGGCCCGCATGCGCTTGATTCCTGTGGAACGGTCGTGCGCGTAGACAAGAATGTTGGTATCGACGAAGCACTTATCGCTCATGGAGTTCGTCTCGTGAGCCAGGGGGCGTCCAGTTCAGATCGAAGCCTGTCCTCAGACGCTTAAGGGCGCTGCGCCTCGCCTCATCGTATCCCTTGCGCTCGCGAACTGCCTGCTCCAACCGAGAGGCGAGCATGGCGCTGATCGAGGAGCCTTCCTCTGCGGCGAGAATGCGGGCTTCGCGCAGCAGGCCGGAGTCGATCTTCAAGGTAATGTTGGTTTTCATGGCTGCACCTGTTTCCGTGCAGCACAAGTTTACGTGCTAATTGCCGGAAAGGCAATGAAGAAAAAAGAGACCACTTTGGAACGGCTCGAAGGAGTTTTCAATTCTATGGTTCTGAAAGACGAGAACTGGAGCACCTTGCATCAGGGCGGTTGGGGTTGTTGCTTTCCCACCCTCTCCGGATGAAGCCTCGGAAAGGATGGGGCACGGTGTCTTTTTGGGCGGGTGGACAGTCGACGGATCGCTTCTGTGCTCTCCCAGGTCTCAGATTCGAGACCTGGGCACCCGGAATTCGTGGCAGATCAGGGCTTCGGCCTAGCTGGCGCGGGACCGGTGGATTCGCGGACCACCAGCTCAGGGGCCATGACGATCTCGGTGGGATATTCCCTTTCCTTGTTGGCGATGCGTTCCAGCAGCACCTGGGCGCCGCGCTTGCCCATCTCCAGGAGCGGCTGGCGGACCGTGGTCAGCGAGGGCGTGGAGTAGGCCGCGGACTGGATGTCGTCGAAGCCGACAACGGAGACGTCACCGGGGACGGCGAGTCCGGCATCCTTGAGGGCGCGGATGGCGCCGATGGCGGCGATATCGTTGAAGCAGAAGATGGCGGTGAAGTCGCGCGACTTTTCAAGCAGTGCCTGCATCGGCTTGAAACCGATCTCCGGGGCCATGGGATGATATCCGGTCTTCATCGACCATCCGGCGGAGTCGATGCGGATCACCAGGTTCGAGTCGAGCTTGAGCCCGATCTCCCGGGCGACTTGCTGGATGGCTTCCCAGCGATACTCTGAGTCGGGGATGGCGCGCGGACCGCGCATGAAGGCGATGCGGCGGTGGCCGAGCTGATAGAGATGGCTCAGAGCCTGTTCCACGGCGCGATGGTGGTCGAGGACAATATTGGTGACGTTCTCAGCCTTGCTGTGCGCGGAGATGGCGACCACTGGAACCGGCACTGCGATGTGGTCCGCAGGAGTATTGAGCAGCAAGAACCCATCCACGGCGCGCTCGACCAACATGCGGGGATACTTCTCGATCATCTCGCGCTTCCAGTCGTGGCAGGCTGTAAAATAGAAGTAGTGGGCGCCGGTCAGTTCCTCGACCACACCGCTCATCACGCGGGTAAAGTAGCCTTCGCTGAGGTCTGGAGCCAGCACGCCAACGCTCATCGAGCGGCTCTGGCGCAGGGACCGGGCGAAGTAATTGGGCCGGTAGTCGAGGCGCTCTGCTGCCTCCATGACGCGGTTGCGAGTCTCCTGGGGAATGGATCTTGCCGAAGGGGAGTTGTTCAGGACCAGCGAAACGGTGGTCTGCGAAAGTTCCAGGTGCTCAGCGAGCATTCTGAGGTTGACGTGTCCTGGCGGCGTAGATAGCTTTCCCTTTGCCATGTTGGTGTTTTAACACGTTTCTCTTGGTGTGGGAAACAGCGTTTCTCCTGTAATATATCGATTTTCCATAAATCGTCGCGAAAAAGACATCGATTACGTTGATTCTGCTCCATAAGGCCGGAGTTTCCGCCGGTTGGTGCGGGCGGCGGGAGCGGATGCTGGCCCCGATCATGGCTGGTTGAAGGTGACGGTTTTCCCTCCTCGCGAAAAAAATAGGTCACAAGGAGGGGCATGTGCGATTGCCTCATTACTTCATCGGGATATCAATTTGGTTGCGGCCGGGGTGGAGAGGCCAGCTTCGGCCATCGAACTGGAAGGTACCTGCGACAGCGTTGGGTAGGGAAATATCGGCGTGAAAGGCGGAGCCTCCCTTGATTTGCGGGTTCCCATTCCAACCGGAGTAGTGGTATTCGACCTTGATTTCTCCCCGCGGATGAGGATAGGTCGCCGTGATCGAAGGCAATGCACCCGGATGCGGGGCGATGCGGACCGTGGCGAATCCAGGGCTGGCCGGTTCTATGCCGGCTACCAAGGTAAGCAGGTCGTAGATGGGGTGCGCCGACCAGGCGTGGGAGTCGGAACGGGTATTGCCGGGAACTTCAGGCCAGGTGCTGAAGTGAAGCGGGAGAAGCTTGCGCCAGGGATCGAGCGACTTGAGGTATTCGTCGGCCAAACCGGCATGGTCCAGGGCGCGCGCAAGGTAGAAGCGGAAGTAGTAGGAGGCGCTGAGGATGCCGTCGGGTGTGGTTCCGGGCTCGATGGCTAGAGTCCGGCGGAGGACATCCTGCTCCTGGTCTTTGGGGACGACGCCGTAGAGAACGGCCAGAATGTTTGCCTGCTGGCTGAAGGCCTTCTGGTCCGGTGTGTCGGCGATCAGGCCGCGGGCGGGGGACCAGCACTGCCGGGCGAGCTCTTCGCGGAGGCTCTGGGCCCGGTCGCGGTCGCGGCGTCCCAGGATCGGGTCGCCCACCGCGTTTTCGAGGTCCGCGGCGTCGTCGAGCGCGCCAAGATAGTGGAGCGAGGTGACGCAGGAGACTCCGCGCGCGTCGTAAGTGGGAATCTCCTGCTTCTCCCCGACCCAGTCGACGAAGCTCCACCAGGGGGTCTTGTGGAGCAGGCCCTTGGGCTCGCGGTACTGGGAGTACCAGTCAAGAATGGAGCGGACACCCTGCAGCTTCGCATACACAAAGCTGTCTGGGTCGGGGCGAAAGAGCCAGTAGTCGTGGAGCATTCCAATGTAGAGGAGCGAAAAGGTAGGAATGGTCTGCGGCAGGGAACTTGGATAGCGGCTGCGGGTAATACCGTCGGGCATGCGGGACTGGTCGAAGGCCTCGATGGCCTGGCGAGCGAGACGGTCGTCACCGGTTACGGCGTAAGAGATGAGCGCTTGCACTCGCGTATCGCCGATGTACTGAAGCTGCTCGTAATAGGGAGCGTCCATGTAGGTCTCATGGGCGTTGACGCGTGCGGTTCGCCAACTGATCTCCCAAATCTTGTCGAGTTCCGGGTCGCCGGAGCGAAAAGTGGCGCGCTCCGCAAAGGGGTAAGCCGTGAAGTTGGCGGTGAGAGATTCCAGGGTCAGCGGTTCGGCAGCAGTTTGAATGTCGAGATCGAGGTAGCGCCAGGTACGCCACCAAAGCGGCTCGAACGTGCGGTGTGCTCCGCCGTCGGGGAGGAAGGTATCGGTGATGCCGATGGCCTGGCGGCTTCCGACCTCATCCCGGTCGCCCTTGTGCATCTCCTTGTCGTAGAGGGCCTCGGCGTAGGTGAGGGTGATCTTCGCGCCCTTGCCGCCGGAAACTGTGAGTTGTGGATAGGCGGTGGTGAGGGTTTTGCGGTCGAGTATGAGGTGAATGTGACGATTGGGAACAACTTCAACCGCTTGATTGGGGAAGGAATCGTAGTCCGATTTGCCGCTTTGGACCGTGACGAAGGCGCTCTCCTCTCCCATCAGGATCGAAGTGGGATGAGACGCGGGGAAGTCGGTGCGGACCACTTTCCCGGCCCCGGTGGGCGCGAACTCCATGGGCGGCAGAGTGTCTGGCACCAGGCCCCAGGGATTATCGCCCGTGGTGTCGGCCGAGTGGGCCTTGTTGACGGTATCGTAGATGCTTTCGCGGATGGGCGAGGCGGCAGCGACCCACTTCGGGTTGTTGGCGGCCGGGTCATTCCAACGCCAGTCGTAGAGCGCCCCATCGATCTCTTCGCCGGTGCCGGAGGCCATGTACTCCCAGAAGCCGTTGACAACGCGCGGCATGGGGCGTTGGCCTGGTTCAATTTCCACCTCCCAGCCGGCAGGCGTGCTGATTCCGGCATCTCCGGTAGCTTCACTTTCGAGCAGAAAGGCGGTGCGGTCGGTCATTTGCGCAATGGGCGCGTAGACTCCGAAGTTCCACACGGTTGCCGTGATGAGGTTCTGGCCAGGCTTGAGCAGCGGTGCCAGGTCGAAGCGTTCATAGCGCCAGTGAGTCAGATCGCCACGGGCCGGGCCGTCGCCGGCGCGATGACCGTTGACGTAGAGAATGAAGCGATTATCGGCGCTGACGCGGACCTGATAGCTGGCAGGGACGGCGGTCAACGGCAGGGTGCGGCGGAAGTGAAGAACAACCGGTTCGCGCAGAGGGGCAGTGGGATGCGTGATCCAGGAGGCCTGCCAGTCGTGGTGGGGCGGATCGGGCTGGGCGGAGATTTGGGCTTGAGCGGCCAAGGCAGAGATCAGAAGAGCCAAAAAGGGCAAAGTTGGGCGCATGGGGTCGGCCTCGCGGTTACCGGTTTTCAAGCTTAACAGGGTATTTCCCGATTGTATGCGCTTGATTTCGCAGCCCTGTAACCTGTTATTCACAATGGCAGGTTAGGCTAAGTACGGTGATAGACCAAGTGCCTGAGATTCGCATTTCCCAAGCTCAATTCCAACCGGATGCGGGTCCACCTGAAGGACCGCCTCCGGTAGGGGCAGCGGTGTCGCAAGATTCGGAGATTCGCAAGTATTTGCTTTCCCGCGGCAACTCGGCGATTGCGGATCGCGGATTCCACTGGTTGATGGTGCTCTGCGCACTCACCATCTTCGGGATCGTAGTTCTGATTGCAACCGAGCTGGTGGTCCGTTCCAAGCTTGCCTGGGGCAAGTTTGGCTTCGATTTTTTCTTCAAGGCCTTTATTGATCCCGACACCAAATTGCCCATGTATTGGGATCCGGTCAACGGCCATTTCAGCGCGCTCCCATTTTTATATGGAACGCTGGTTTCGTCGTTTCTTGCCTTGTTGCTGGCGGTTCCGCTGGCCATTGGCGTGGCAGTCTTTCTGACCGAGATGTGCCCGCGGGCGCTGCGCGGACCGTTGGCGTTCATTACCGAGTTGCTGGCCGCTATTCCCAGCGTGATCTACGGGTTGTGGGCGGTGTTTGTGCTGGTGCCGCTGCTGCGCGTGCATGTGAATCCGTGGCTTTCAAAGCTATTGGGCTGGACGGGCTTTTTCGGCGACGACAACCCGACGGGACTTGGTTTTGTTGCCGCGGGTGTGATTCTGGCCATCATGATTCTGCCCATCATTTCCTCGCTTACCCGGGAAGTCATGACGGCAGTGCCGCACTCACAGCGCGAGGCTGTACTGGCGCTCGGCGCCACCCGTTGGGAGATGATCCGCATGGGCGTGCTGCGTAATGCGCGCATCGGCATTGTGGGCGCAATCATTCTCGGATTGGGGCGCGCGCTAGGCGAGACCATGGCGGTGACCATGGTGATCGGCAACAGCCCTGAGATCCATCGTTCGCTGCTGGAAAATGGCAGTTCGATGGCTTCGGTGATCGCCAATGAATTCGCAGAGGCTTCCGGGGACTTGCACCTGAGCGCTCTGATGGAACTGGGACTGGCGCTATTTATCGTAACCATCATCGTGAACGCGTTTGCCCGCCTGCTAGTCTGGGCGGTTACGCGCGGCGCGCCGTCGTCGACGCATTGAAGTGGAGCCTTCAGCCTCTAGCTTTGGCTCTTAGCTAAAAGCGAAAGACCAAGAGCGAGAAGCTGAGCAGCGAGCTGTGTGGGAGAACAAAGGGTGAGGGACGAGTACAAGCTGAAAGCACGGATTCGGACGCTGAGCGATGGCGCGGCGACCGGACTGGCGATTCTATCGACGGTGCTGGTGGTTGCGCCGCTGGTGGCGATCTTCATCTACCTCGTCTACAAGGGCGCCAGTTCGCTGAACCTGGCTTTCTTTCTTGAAGTTCCCAAACCGGTGGGTGAGACGGGCGGGGGCATGGCCAACGCGATTGTCGGATCTGCGATCCTGCTGGCCGTCGGCAGTCTGATCGGAGTTCCGGTGGGCATCAGCGGCGGCATCTTTCTGGCCGAGTTCGGCCGGGGAACGAAGCTGGCCAACGCGGTGCGATTTACGGCAGATGTTCTCAACGGCGTTCCATCCATCGTGATGGGCATTGCTGTGTATTCGCTGGTGGTGGTGCCGCAAGGGCATTTTTCAGCCTTCTCGGGCGGTGTAGCGCTGGGCATCATGATGATTCCGACAGTCTGCCGGACGACGGAAGAGATGCTGCTGATGGTGCCGAATGCGGTACGCGAGGCGGCCCTGGCGCTGGGCGTGCCTAACTGGCGTTCGGTGTTGGCAATTACCGTGAAGACGGCATCGCCGGGCATCATCACCGGGTGCATGCTGGCCTTTGCACGCGTGGCCGGTGAGACGGCTCCGCTGATCTTTACTGCGTTTGGCAACGTGGGCAGAAACGTTCGGCTGGATGAGCCGATTGCCGCTCTGCCCATGCAGATTTGGGTCTATGCCATGTCTCCCTACGACGACTGGCACCGGCTGGCGTGGGCGGGGTCGCTGGTGTTGATTGTGCTGATTGTGCTGGCCGTGTCGCTGGTGCGCTATGTGACCAGCCGCGGCGTATTGAAAGGGGCTAGCTAAGTGGGCGTCGGCATCGAAGTAAGCAACCTGAATGCGTGGTACGGGACCAACCACACGCTGCAGGACATCAATCTGAATATCCCGGCCAACCATGCCACGGCGCTGATCGGCCCGTCGGGCTGCGGCAAGAGCACCTTCGTGCGCTGTTTGAACCGCATGCACGAAACGAACCCCATCGCGCGGGTAACGGGCACTGTGCGTATAGGCGATTTGGATATTTACAAGGACATCAAGCCGGTAGCGATCCGGCGGCGCGTGGGCATGGTCTTTCAGCGGCCCAATCCCTTTCCCACCATGTCGATTTACGACAACGTGGCTGCGGGGCTGAAACTGAATGGCTACAGCAACCGCCATGCCCTGGACGAGATTGTGGAGCGGTCGTTGAAGAATTCGGCTCTGTGGGACGAGGTCAAGGACGATCTGAAGAAGAAGTCGGGAGCGAGCCTGTCGGGCGGGCAGCAGCAGCGCTTGTGCATTGCGCGGGCGCTCGCCGTGGACCCCGAGGTGCTGCTGATGGACGAGCCGGCCTCGGCTTTGGACCCAGTTTCAACTTCGAAGATCGAGGACCTTATCTTTCAGTTGAAATCGCAGTACACTATTGTGATTGTCACCCACAACATGCAGCAGGCAGCCCGCGTGGCGGAAAAGACCGGCTTCTTCTTGAACGGGCGGATGGTGGAGTTCGATTCCACGCACAAGATCTTTACCAATCCCAGCGACAAACGGACTGAGGATTACATTACGGGCAGGTTCGGATGACGCGCATACGCTTTCAGCAAAGCCTTGAAGACTTGAAGGAACAATTGCTGGTGATGGCTGGGCTGGCAGAGCAGGCTATCCAGCGCGCGATCGAGGCGTATCGCGTGCGCGACCTGTCGATCTGCGATCTGGTCACCCGCAGCGAAACGGCGATCAACCGGCTTGAGCGCGATATCGACCAGGCCGCGCTCGACCTGCTGGCAATGGAACAGCCCATGGCCGGCGACCTGCGCTTCATCCTGAGCGTGATCAAGATCAACGCCGATCTGGAGCGGGTGGGCGACTCAGCCAAGGCGATCAGCGACCGTGTGCGGAACATGGAGCAGATGGCAGCCGCCGATCTGCCTGTCGACATTCCCAAGATGGCCGCGCTCTCGGCGGAAATGGTGCGGAAGTGCCTGCAATCGTTTATCGAGGCGAATGCCGAGATGGCCCGCTCGGTGCTGGCCATGGACGACGCCGTGGACGCGATGAACAAAGCCGCCTACAAGGCGCTGACCAAGGTGATGGAAGAGCAGAGCCACCTGGCTCCGCAGGCCCTGAATGCGCTGATGATCAGCCGTGCGCTGGAGCGCGTAGCCGACCACGCCACCAACATTGCCGAAGACGTGATCTTCTGGGTGCAGGGCGCCGATGTGCGCCACCACAAAAGCGTCACCGGCGGGCGGGATCCGAACGCGCTGGCAGAGAAGAGTTCCAGCTGAGGCTGCCAATCCGACAGTACGAAAACTGAGTGCCCCTGTTCAAGACAGCGGGCACTCGGTTTTTATGCCTCCCACCAATCAAATAACAACATGCGCGGATAGTAGAGGCCGGCGTGGATTGGTGCATCTGCGCCGTGTAGTTTGCGCAGGAGGTCGGCGTAGGCTTCCAATTGGGGAGCGAAGACCGGGCGCAGCTTGGCTAACTCAGCAGCCGGGTCGAGGTTCGGGTCATCGGCATGGGCGGTCTTGTAGTCGACAACCCACCAGCATTTTTCCCCGTCAGACAATGGCATGTTCCCGGCGCGGAAGACGCGGTCTACCCTCACCGTGCGCAAGCGACCCCGGACGACTCCTGTCCAACTCACTTCGCTGTCGGCATTGGCGTGGGGCGAGAGAATCCATTTTCCGATGGGGTCATTGGCGGCATTCAGAGCCTGTTCAAGGGCTTGAGAGGCAATTTGAGCTGATTGCGCCGGGTCTATGCCCACGGCACGAATTTGGGCGACGATGCGGGGCTGCAACCGGGAGAGCTCCTCACGAACAGATTGCCAATCGTGAGGATTGCGCAAGCGGGAGAGTTGTTCGAGGAACGAATGGACCGCAGCGCCCAGGGCGCGGGAGAGCGCGCCGCCTTCGTGGCGGTCGTAGAACCTGCTTTCCCAGGTCTCGGAAGCGAGATTCCTCGACAAGCTCAGGACAGGCTCTGGGGCACCCGGGGACCTAAGAGACTGGGTTTCCACGAAAGGCAAATGCAGGTCCATCGCCTCCGCTGCGCTTGGCTCAGGATGACAGCTTTGACTTAATGCAAGCGGGCCAGGCCCAGCCAATAGCGGGGAGTTGCGATTGCTTTGTGCGGTGTGGTAATTGGAAGGCAGACGGCGCAGGAGGGTAGGCTTGGCCGGAGCGGGCATCGCCAGCACGTTGCTTTGGACAGAGGCGGCGATGGAGTCGAGGACTTGCTCTTGGCCGGCGTCGGATGTCTTCCACTCTTCGAAGCAGGCCCTGACCTCTTCTTCAAGTGCTGGCCAGGCTGTCGCAAGCAGGCTGTTCGAGGGGGTGGGGAGGCTCAGAGAACCATCCGCCTCGGTCTTGTAGCCCGGGCGGGCGAAGAAGTGCAGTTCTTCCCGGGCGCGGGTGGCGGCCACATAAAGTATGCGGCGCATCTCCTGCGATTCCCGCTCGCGATAGATACGATCTACCCATTGCTTCGTCGTTCCTCGCTCGTCGCCCTTGCGCTGCAACGGAGCGATTAGAAATTCGGTGCTCTCGCCGGAATCGTCGAAGCGCGGCAGGCCGCGTTCCAGCCAGGAGAGCATCTTGCGGCTGCCTGCGCTGCCGGCGGCTTGCAAGTCGGGCACGATGACCACCTCGAATTCCAATCCCTTCGATTTGTGGATGGTCATCAACTGCACGCCGACATTGCTATCTGCCTCAGGGTCGGGTTCCGCGGTGAGTTTGTCGAGAGCCGCATTGAGCGCCGGACCGAGCAAGTCCTGCTCTCCGCCGGGAAGGCGGTCAAGGCAGCTCCACAGCAGGTCCAGATTGGCGCGCGCGGTGCGATCCACGCAGTCCGCGCCGCCGAGGGCGAGCCAGACCTGTTCAAGCCAGCTTCCCAGGGAGGCGGTGGGCTGAGCGGCGCGCAGTGCGGGAACTGAGTCAAGCGCCTCAAGAACGCGTCGCGATGCGTGGCGGCCCTCTTCGCTGAGCAATGAAAGGCGTTCGGCGAGCAACTCCGGGACGGCGCGGGCGAGCAGAACTGGATCGTCATCGCTGGTGAGGACGTGGAGGTCCTGGAGCGATAGTCCGCTCCATGGCGCGCGCAAAACCCCGAGCCAGGCAACACGGTCCATGGGGTTGAGCAGGGCGCGGGCCAGGGCGAGGGCGTCAAGCACTTCAGGGCGGGCGGCGAGTTTTTCGAGATCGATGGCGCGGAAGGGTATCTCTGCGTCGTGCAGGGCCTGAGCGATGGGCGCCAGAGCCGTGCGAGCCCGGCCCAAAACGGCGATGCGATACTTTTCGCCGCGCGCGCGGGCCTGCTGCATGCGGTGCAGGTGGCTGCGGATCAGGGCGACGATTTCATTCGCCTGTGCGGTGCGGGCCAGCCCTCTTTCCAGAGCGGTTTCGGCGCTGGCAGCTTTGCCCCGTGCGGGTTGCGGCACGAACTTGAGGTGCAACTTGAAGGTTGAGACGCCTCGGGAGTTGTCATCGCGCTGGGGCTCGGCGGCGGAAAACGGAATGCCACTCCCATCGCTCGTGGCAAAGACCTGGTCGAAGATCTCGTTGATCCGGGTGACAAGCGGCGGCTCGGTGCGGAAGTTCGCCTTGAGGGGAACAAAGTCGTACAGCAGTGGCTCGTCGTTAGGGGTTTCCAGACCCAGGTCCCTGACGCGATCAAACAGTTCGGGATCGGCATCGCGAAAGAAGTAGATGGACTGCATCGGGTCGCCGACGAGGAAACAGGTGCGGCCCAACCGCTCGGGCCAGGCGGCGATAAGGCGCTTGAGCATCTCATGCTGGCGGCGGCTGGTGTCCTGGAATTCATCGACTAGTAAATGCCGAATGCGATCCGAGACGGCCATGGCAGCGTCGGTGGGCAGGTCATCGGGGCCTTTGAGGACGCCTTGGGCGATTTGCGCCACTTCAATAAAGTCCACCTTGCCGGCCTCGGCAAAGACCACCCGAAGTTCGGCCGACGCGCGCCGCAGAAGGGTAAAACAGGCGCGGACGATTTGCCAGTCGTCCTCGGTATAGCGGGCCGGGGGCAAATTGGCGGTGTTGGCGAGTTGGAACTCCAAGCCGGAGATCGACCTCAGAGTATCGATCAGGCTGAGGAGTCTGGCCTTCTCCGGCTTGCGATCGGCTGGAAAGCCAAGCCGCTTGTCCACCGATTTGCGGAAGGCGCCACCGCCGGTGAGCAGTAAAGCGGCCACGCCGAGCCACGCTGTGCGGGCTTCTTCGAGTGCTGCGCTGGATTGGAATGGGCCGCAAGGGAATTCTGCCAGTTCGGCAAGTTCCCTATGGAGCTGACCACCGGTCTGGGTGCAGGCAAAGCGGGCCAATGCCAGCAATTCGCCGATTGCCTGTGGAACCTGGATGAACTGATGCTCCAGCCCGATAAGGGCGTCACCAACAGCGTTGCCGAAGGGCTTTTCCAGGCGGTCTCGCAGAGCATCGAGGTCAAGTGCGCGGTCAAGAACAAAGCCGTGCATCCAGCGGTCACGCTGTGAGAGCATTTCGACCAGTAGCTCTTCCATCTCTTGCCATCCATTGTCGCGCCAAAGAAGCAAGTCTTCGATGGCTTGGCTCAGGGCTGGATCGTCCTTACCGATTCTCTCGAGAGTGTGCCTGGCCGCGCGGCGGTACAGTTCCGAAGGCAATTCGGCAATGTCCAGACCGCCGCCAAGACCCGAGAGCAGCGGTTGCTGGAGAGCAAGGTCGCGGCAAAAAGAGTCGATGGTGGAGATGCTGAGCTGAGAGGGTAGATCGAGGAGATTCCAGCCGAGAGCCTGGGAACGATCCAATGCACGGCGCGCCAGGGTGGCCATGGAAAAGGGATCGTCTGCGTCTCGCTCGGCGCATGTCGCGGCCGCTTCCAACTCGGCGAGAATACGGTGGCGCATCTCGGCGGCCGCGGCGTTGGTGAAGGTAATGGCCAAGACCTGGCCCGGCTCCTCGACCTCGGCGAGCAGGCGGAGGAAGCGGCGAGTGAGCAAGTCCGTCTTGCCGGAGCCAGCCGGTGCTTGAACAAGAACGGAACGGCCGGGATCGAGAGCGCGACGCCGCTCAGCTCGATCGGGCGGCGCGGAGTTGAGCTGGCTACTCATCGAGGGCCTCCTGGCTGTCGGTTTCGCCCTCGGTCTCAAGCCGAGCGTGGTTCTCCTGGATTCGGCAAAGTGCTTGCAGATCGCAGCGCTCGCAGGTCCTTGGGGATTCGCGAGGGTCGACTTCGGCAGTGCCCGAGACGAAGGCTTTGGCTAGCCCCTCGATGCAATCCTTCCAATCGAGAAGCTGCTCGGCCGAGAGCGGGTTCTTGACCAACGCGCTGTTGGGTGACAGGCCTTCGAGCAGCGTCGTTTTGGCATCGCCGACCAGGCCGGTAAAGGCGTGATTGCCGGCACGAATCTTGGCCAATACCAAGCCGCCAAGTTCCCCTTTTGCGCGATCAAGTGCGAATCCGGCATAGAGCGGGAGTTGCACATCGTCGGGGCGGGGTAGCTCCCACGATTTTGGGGAAGCATCGCCGGTCTTGTAGTCGATGACCAGCAGTGTGCCGTCATTGAGAAGATCGATGCGATCCAGACGCAGCTTGAGGGTGAGCCCGGCAATGGTCACGGCGCTATCGACCTCGACGCCGGCGACGGTGAAGGGCCAGCGTGTGGCCTCATACTCCAGCCACTCCGTAACCAGTCGAATAAGACGAAGCTCCTCCAGTTCCAGATAGCGGCGTGGCAAGCGATTGCGCAGCGCGCTCGGTATCTGCTCCATCAGGGCGCGGCGGACATGCTGTGCAACGAATGAAGTTTGTGCTTCCAACGCATGGAGCAATTCGGCGTGGGTACGGATTCCGTTCGGCGGTCCGGCCCAGATGGAATGAAGAACGGCATGCAGTAGTTGACCGCGCTGCGATGCGGTGAGCCCAGCCTGGGCCGGCTGCCAGCCGTGCGCCGCCAGCCGAGCCGTGGCAAAGGCCTTGAAGGGGCATTGCGACTGGGAGGTGAGCACACTGGAGCCTCCCAGGGCTTCTCCTGATGGAAAGGCAATGCGGCTGAAGTCTTCGAACGGGACGGTGAGCAGGTCGGGGGCGTCAGGGACGTTCAACTCCGCAGGCAAGGGTTGGGGATCTCCGGCGAACTGCGCAACCAGCCGCGACGGGCGTGCATCGGTGGTTTCGGTTTGGTGGGCGAAGCTGAATCGGACGTCGGTGGCTGAGGCACGCAGGCGAGCTGTCATTGCACGAGCCAGCTCCCAGTCGAGTTGCGGGGTGGCATGTGGCATTCCGGCTTCCCGTTGTACCTCGAGCGGGAGTAACGGATGCGTGGCGCCGCTGGGGGGCCATGCATCCTCGCTTGCGCCCAGGAACCAGATCGCGTCGGCGGTGAGGCCCGCGGACTCGGCCGGGCCAGCGATTTGAATGGGGGAGTCATGGGATTCGGGTGCGAAGAGGGTCTCTTCCAAGGTGCGGCGCAAAACGGCAAGGAACTCCTGCCAGGGAATGCGGCGGCCATCGTAGCCCAGGGATGCCGCGGATTCGACTGCCAATTGCCAGCGACTCGCAGCCTGGAATTCAACGCTCGATAACGGGCGGAAGCCGGGCCAGCCCGCGGCTTCGATAAGTTGTGGAACCAATCCGGCCCAGTCGAGCGGCGATTGTGGACGATGGGCAACGGCATCGAGGCGGCTTTGAGCGCGGGTGATGCGTTCGCTCCATGTTGCAGGCAGGGAATTTGAGGAAGAGCTCTGGGCTAGAAGGCCGGCTAGCGTCCAGTGGGTTTGTTGCCGGCCGCGCCGGCGCAGTGTGCGCATATATGCTTGCAGGGCTAGCGATTCGGGGATGCTGCAGGCAGCTTGGCCGGTGGAGAGGAGCCAGTCGATCTCCTGCTCCTGAAGCGGCCCGGTGAGCCAGCGAAGAAGAAGAAATGCGCCCCGCGCCAAAGCCACTTGCCCGAGAGGGATTCCCAGAGAGAATTCGAAAGGCAGGGGTGCGCCGGACCTGGGTTGTCCAGACTCAATCTGCTTGAGAAAGGCGCGTTCGATCTCGCCGCGCCGGGAGGTTGCATCCTGGGTGACAACCAACAAGCGAACATTGGGGTTGGAGTTGAGCTGGCGGTTGCACCAACGAGCGCAGGCGGTCAGCTCCGTCTGCGTGTCAGGGGAAGCAAAGAAGCTGATTCGCGTGGCCGGTTCACCGCAAGGAGCTTCGCGCCATGGACCCCAGGCGTCAAAGACGCTGCGCTGAATTGGCAAGAGGCGATCGAATCCAGCAAGAAGGAGGGGAGGACGCCTGCCTTGGTCTACGGCGAGCAGTGAAATCAAATCGAGCGGGAGGCGGTTGGGACTCAGGAGGCTGCTCGCGTGGCACAGCCCGTCGAATGCTGTGAGCCAGGCGCTGAAAGCTGCCGAATCCTGCTGCCAAGCGCCGCGTGTCCTCTCCCGCAGGTAGTTGGGGGCAAAAGAGCAAAGCAGAGTATGCGCTTCCATGGCCAGGGCAGCGAGGCGGTGGCGAGGACCTTCCAGGACGGTGGCCAGGTGAGGGCTTTCCGCGGCGATTGCGGCCCAAAGCGCCTGCTCCTGGGTGGGGTGCAGCAGCAAGCTGCTATTGGGCGAGCGCTCTTCCCAGGCGCTGCGAACAAAGGTTCTCCAGTCCTGAATGTTGGGAGTCGGCCAGGCGGATTGGCCCTCGGACCGCCGGGAACGATGATAAGCGGATGCCAAGGCACGGGCGGCGCGGTCGCTCGCGGTGACCACAAGGCCGCCCTCGCGTAGCCATTTATCAATTTCAATCTCTGGAGCTTGCCCCATTTCTGGGTTATACGCTGCAGGGTTGCGCAGGTGTGTCTGAAGATCGAAAGATCGGTGGAAATCTGGGCTGCGGTTCGATTATCGGCATGCGCTTGCCACTCCGGAAAGGAGAAAGGCGCAACCGGGTTGATCCTTCGACGCCGGGCTGCTGTGGGTTGTGGGAAGGCGGATTTGAGGCAATGTCTAAATGTAATGGCAAATAAATTGTATGGTTATAGCAAATACATTGACAAATGTATGGCAAAGCCTGTAAACGGTTAGGAGAACGAGCAACTCATTCCGAAAGAACCGAAGATGAAAAATCAAGTCCAACTTATTGCCTACATCGACCGCCTCGCCGGCGGCGGAATCCGCGAACTTGAGGCGCTGCTGAAGGGGCCACTGGCAAACACCTTTGGCGGAGCGCATCTGCTGCCATTTTTCACTCCCATCGACGGGTCGGATGCGGGCTTCGATCCGATTGATCACACAATGGTAGATCCGCGGCTTGGCGACTGGGAGGACTTGCGCGCTCTTGGCTCGACGGTCGAGCTGATGGCGGATTTGATTGTGAATCATGTTTCCATCGAATCGCCCCAGTTTGAGGATTTCTCTCGTCGTGGCGCCGAATCTCCTTATGCGGGAATGTTTCTTACCTACGACAGAGTTTTCCCGGACGGTGCGACGGAGGCGGATCTGCTGCGCATTTACCGGCCTCGCCCAGGTCTGCCGTTTGCCTACACGACCTTGGCGACCGGGGAGAAGCGGCTGCTTTGGACGACATTTACACCGCAACAGCTCGACATCGACGTCACGCACGAGCAGGGCAAGGCGTACCTGGAAGCGATTTTGGAGCGCTTTCATGCGGCTGGCATCCGGGCCATCCGGCTGGACGCGGTTGGCTATGCGATCAAGAAGCCGGGCAGCAGTTGCTTCATGATTCCTGAGACCTTTGCGTTCATCGCGGAGTTGACGGCGCAAGCGCGGGCGCTGGGCATCGAGGTTCTGGTCGAGGTGCACAGCTACTACAAGAAGCAGGTGGAGATTGCGCGGCAAGTGGATTGGGTGTACGACTTTGCGCTGCCGCCGCTGATTCTGCATGCGCTCTACAAGGCCAACGCCACGCCGCTGGTGGAGTGGCTGGCGGTGCGTCCGCGAAATTCGATCACCGTGCTGGATACGCACGACGGCATCGGTGTGATCGATGTGGGCGCGGATGGGGCAGGGAATCCTGGGCTGCTGGAGCCCGAGTCGATCAACGACCTAGTGGAAACGATCCACAAGCGCAGCAGAGGAGAAAGCCGCCAGGCGACGGGCGCGGCGGCGAACAATCTGGATCTCTATCAAGTGAACTGCACCTACTATGACGCCCTGGGGCAGAACGATACCGATTACCTGATTGCGCGGGCGATTCAGTTCTTTGTTCCGGGCACTCCGCAAGTGTATTACACCGGCCTGCTGGCGGGGACCAACGACATGGGCCTGTTGGCGAGCAGCGGGGTAGGACGGGACATCAACCGCCATTACTTCACGCCTGCTGAGGTAAAGTTCGCGCTGGAAAAGCCGGTCGTTCGCAAGCTGTTGGAGATCGTGCGGCTGCGCAACAGCCACTTTGCCTTTGGCGGAGAGGCGCTGGTGGAGCCGGCCGCCGCAAATGAGCTGAAGATCAGCTGGAAGCTGGGCGAAGCATGGGTGCGGCTGGATGTGGATTTGTCCAAGCCGTGCGCGTCGATTGAGTATTCCGCCGAGGAGCCGGGCCGCATTGGCGAGATTCGTATCGGGTAAGGACAGCAACAACCGATGCCCAGTCGCTGAACGTATCGAACTCACATGAATGCTTAAATGCCCGTCCTTCGACAGCGTAGGGCTTAGAGAAACAAGGCCAAGTTCGCTCAGGATGACCATCTGTTCTGAGCGAATTTTCGAGAGGCCTACCCGCAAGGAGATTGAGTGATGACCGCAACAGCGCCGGCAGCGAACCATGTTCTGATCAAGTCGCTTACCTACACGATGTTCATGATGTTCGCCATGACCACCGACTCGGTGGGTGTCATTATTCCCGAGGTCATTCGCACCTTTCACTTGAGCATGACTGAGGGAGGTGCGTTCCACTATGCCAACATGTCGGCCATCGCGGTGGCGGCCATCAGCCTGGGATTTCTGGCTGACAAGCTGGGCCGCAAGATGACGATCATCCTGGGGCTGGTCCTGTTTGCGCTCAACTCCTATCTCTTCGCGGTCGCCAACTCCTATGCGCTGTTTGTGCTGCTGCTGATTGTTTCGGGAGCGTCGATCGGCATCTTCAAGACTGGCGCGTTGGCTCTGATTGGCGATATTTCCAGCTCGACGCAGGAACATACGTCCACTATGAATACCGTGGAGGGATTCTTCGGCGTGGGAGCGATCATCGGACCGGCGATTGTGGCGCGCCTGCTGCTGGACGGCGTGAGTTGGAAGTGGCTCTACGTGATTGCCGGGACCATCTGCGTGGTACTGATTTTGATCGCTTCGCTGGTGCGCTATCCGCAGACCATGAAGGAGTCGCCCGAACCCATCGATCTGAAGCGGACCATGCATATGCTGAAGAGCCCGTACGCACTGGGCTTTTCGCTGGCCTGTTTTCTCTATGTCGCAGTGGAGTGCGCGATCTATGTGTGGCTGCCGACGTATTTGAAGGACAACAAGCCTTCGTCGGCGTTCATGGCGGCCTACGTGATTTCGATCTTCTTCATTCTGCGCGCAGGCGGGCGTTTCCTCGGCGCCTGGGTGACGGCGCACTGGAACTGGACGACCGTTCTGGTAGTCTTCAGCGGCGCGATTTTGGCCTGTTTCCTGGGGTCGATGCTCTTCGGGACCAATGCCACGGTCTACCTGCTGTCGCTGTCGGGATTGTTCATGTCGGTAATTTATCCAACACTGAATTCAAAGGGCATCAGTTGCTTCCCCAAGTCGGAACATGGTGCGGTGGCGGGCGTGATTCTGTTCTTTACCTGTGCGGGCGCGGCAATGGGACCGCTGGCCATGGGCGCAGTGAGCGATCTCTTCGGCGGCCTCAAGGCAGGATTTGTACTGGCGACGATCTGGGCCGCGCTGCTCTTTCTGGGGCTCCTCTACAACTGGATTGCGAATCCGACCCGCGAGGTGCTGCTGCGGTCGGACGAGAACGAGTACGGGGTGCTGGAGGCCGGGAGATCAGAAGGGTAGCCGCCTGGAATGCGGTCTGTTCCTTTGAAGGCTTACCCTGATTCCGACTTTGGCAATCGGGCCATTGACCAGACGCTTCGCACAGGTCCTCCGGAAGCGGCGCGTTTGCTAGTTTTTCAATACTACTTTCTCCTTGACATGGACGACGACATGCCCTATAAAGGTGCGGACATCACAAACACCCTAATCGCATGACTTCCCGGAATCGCAGAGAGCTAATCTCTGTGTCAGAGAGATATCTGCGCTTTTGCATCGAGCGGGCCCCTAGCAGGGAGGTTCACGCAGAATGAGAAAGCACCCATGCGAAGCTTACAGTTGGACTTATCGAAGTACGATTCGGATAAGATAGAGAATCGTTATCTCGAACGCTATGATCCCATTCTCGAGCCATTTCTGGGAAGACAAATAGCCCTCCTGGAACTCGGAATCGCGAAAGGCGGGTCGCTCATGCTGTGGAACGACTATTTTCCACTGGCTACTATTGTCGGTGTCGATACCGAGCTTCCTAAAGGTTTTCACCCTCCTCCGCGCGTGCACATATTTGAAGGCAGCCAAACCGACACCGAATTTATAACATCCGTCGCAAATGACACTGCTCCTGACGGGTTTGACATTATCATAGACGACGCGTCACACATAGGCGAGTTTACCAAGGTATCTTTTTGGCATCTATTTGATAATCACCTTAAACCTGGCGGCCTCTATGCCATTGAAGATTGGGGAACTGGGTATTGGGATGACTGGCCTGATGGAAAGAGTATGGACCTTGACGAATCTCAGCGGAAACCTCCGACACGGAGCCTACTTTGGTTAAAGTGGCTATGGTGGCTGAAATGGGTACGGTGGCTACGTTGGCTGAATATAGCGACATTGCCACCGAAGCCGTCTTGGCCGTGCCATAGTTATGGGATGGTGGGATTCGTCAAGCAGTTGGTAGATGAGCAGGGGGCATCTGACGTAACAAGAAAGAACTTGGGGAGCGAACCAAAAAGAGAATCGAGATTTGAAACTGTGACTATCTGTCCCTCCATTGTTTTCATAAGGAAGAGGGCGTAATCGAGTTCGAGAACGGCAGTTCGCAGAGTGACTGGAGAGTGTGGCATGCAATTGCTGCGCAGACCCGGCGCGTTGGTCGAGTGCAGCTCCGCCCGCTGCTATGAAAGGGGCGGAATCCGGCGCCGCACCTTGCGCGGACAGGAGAAGATTCTGAACCGTCTGCTGGTCCATGTCGGGGCTTCCGAAGATCAGTCTCTTACTACGCAAGACGTTGAGTGCGAGGTCGCCGCGAGAGCTGAGAAAGCGCGCGGCATGGCTCTTTTTGAGCCTCCTCAAGTGGCCCACATGCCCCTATTGACCGAATGGCGCAGTAAGACCCCGTCCCGCACCGGCTCTTGCCCTTCCGGCAACGATCGCTTCAACAAGCCGCAGGATCTTCTTAACGGGCATTCGCCCGCTCTTACCACGGGCTGTTAGGGCGCGCTGGTTGTACACTGGGCGAGTGATGCGCAGACTGCTTGTTTCCTCATTGCTCGCCGTTCTTGTGCTGGCCGGATGCCACTCCGGCCAGAAGGCTCCAACGCAACCCTCCCCCAGCCAGAACGTCAAGGTGTACAAGGTACGCGGCAAGGTGGTCTCAACCAATGCCGCCAAGGGCGAGGTACTGCTCGACCATGAGGCCATTTCTGGCTTCATGGAGGCCATGACGATGCCCTACAAGCTGAAGGACGCGAGCATTCTGGGCGAACTTCATCCTGGCGACGTAATCACCGCCGACGTCCTAGTTTCGCAGGATGCGGACGCGGAGATTCTGCTGGATCACATTGTGATCGTCGCGCAGAGCAAGCCGGATTACAAGCCTGCCGTCTCCTACCATGTGCCCGCGGCAGGCGACGCGGTTCCGGACTTCAAGCTGCGCAACCAGGATGGGCGCTCGATCCATCTGGGGCAGTTTCAGGGCAAGGCGCTGTTGGTCACATTCATTTACACGCGCTGCCCATCGCCCGATTTCTGCCCACGCGTGACGCGCAACTTTGCCGCTGTGGACAAGAACCTTGCGGCGGATCCCGCGCTCAATGCGAAGACCCATCTATTGTGCGTGAGCTTCGATCCGGAACACGACACACCGGAGCGGCTCAGGGCTTACGGAGCTACCTACATGGGCAGCGATGCGAAGAGTGCTTTTGCCCATTGGGACTTTGCCGTGCCAGAGAGACCCGTACTCCTGGAGATGGCGAAGTTCTTCGACCTGGGGATGACGACCGGCGCGGACACCATGATTACCCACACGCTCTCGACCACACTGATCGGCCCTGACGGGAAAGTAGTGCGCTTCTATCCCGGCAACGAGTGGACGGCGGAGCAACTGACCGCCGATGTGCGCCAGCGGATGAGGAGCTAACCGCAAGCCCGGCATTTGAATCGGCGGAGCGCCACGGCACATCCATTCAGTAGACTCGAATTCGAATTTTTCCCTTGAGGTTGTGCACGATGGCGAAAGTAACCCTGTATTTTGCGCTGCTCCTGGTCTTTCTTGGCGTGGCCGGTTACCTGGGCACGGGCAGTTTGCATCCGACCGCGCTGATTCCCATGTGGATTGGGCTCGCGCTGGGCGTCTTCGGCTTTCTAGCGATCAGTCCGAACGAAGGCCGGCGCAAGCTGTTCATGCACATCAATGTCACCATCGGGCTGCTGGGATTCCTGGGTGGCGCCATCGAAGCGGTGCGCGGCTCAGTTCATGCCGCGTCGCGAGGGTTGGCGATCGACCCCATCGCCCTGGCCTCGAAGGTAACGCTCTCCGGGCTGATGCTCATTTATGTGATTCTTTGCGTGCGCTCGTTTATCGCGGCGCGGCGCTCGGGGAAGGTTTAGCACATGGGAACGATGCGTGGCGGAGGAATGGGAATGGGTACGCGGGCTGAACGGCCGGGCCACGGCGGGGGCGCGCGTGCGGCCCAGGCAGACCTGCCCAAGCGCAAGCCCAGCCTGAAGAGGCTGTGGCCGCAGATCAAGGCGCTGGTTGCCCCGCGCATGGGCCTGCTGTTGGCCGGGATGGGCCTGATGGCCATCAACCGAGTGGCTGGGCTGGTGCTGCCGTATACCAGCAAATCGCTGCTCGATACTGTGCTTTCGCCCGTGCATCCGCATCCCGAGCTGCTGCCAAAGATCATTGCGCTGGTTTTTTCGGCCATGATTGTGCAAGCCGTGACCTCGTTCTCGCTGACGCAATTGCTCTCGAAAGCAGGGCAGCGGCTGATTGCCGAGATGCGCCGCCAGGTGCAGCGGCATGTGGGACTGCTCTCGGTTTCCTACTACGACGAGAACCGCACCGGCACCCTGGTAGCGCGCATCATGAGCGATGTGGAGGGCGTGCGCAATCTGGTTGGCACGGGCCTGGTTGAGTTTGTTGGCGGCCTGCTGACGGCGGTGCTCGCGTTTCTCTATTTGCTCAATCGCAGCGTGACGGTTACGATGACCGTCTTTGCGGTGATGGGCGCATTCGTCTTCATTCTGCAATACGGATTCAAGGTGATACGCCCGATCTTCCGCGAGCGCTCCAAGATCAATGCGGAGGTCACGGGGCGGCTGACCGAGTCGTTGGGCGGAGTGCGCGTCATCAAGGGCTATCACGCCGAGGAGCGCGAAGCAAAGGTCTTCTCGGCGGGCGTGGATCGACTACTGGCCAACGTGATGAAGTCGCTGACCATGACCAGCGTACTTGGCTCGGCCTCGACGACGGTGCTGGGACTGGTCTCCGCGCTGGTGATGTGGCTGGGCGGGCATAGCGTATTGAATGGCAGTTGGACGGTCGGCGACTATTTCAGCTACAACATGTTTCTCGCCTTCATGATTGCTCCGGTCTTCCAGATCGTGAACATTGGAACGCAACTGACTGAGGCGTTTGCCGGCTTGGACCGCACTGGCGAGATCATGGCGGAGCTTGAGGAGAATCAGTCACTGGGACGCACGGTAAAGATTCCGCCGATTCAAGGCACGGTGCGCTTCGAGGACGTGGAGTTTGCGTATACCCCCGAGAAACAGGTGCTGCACGGCGTCAGCTTTGTGGCTGAGCCAGGCACCGTGACAGCCTTGGTCGGTTCGTCGGGATCGGGGAAATCCACCATCATCAGCCTGCTGTGCGCCTTCCATACGCCGTCAAGCGGCCGAGTGGCGGTGGACGATGTGGACCTGGCGCATGTGGATCTGAACACTTTCCGCTCCCAGCTGGGCGTGGTGTTGCAGGACTCGTTTCTATTTGACGGCACCATCCGCGAGAACATTCTCTTTTCACGCCCCGACGCTACCGAGGAGCAGTTTCTCTTTGCCTGCCGTACGGCGCGTGTGGATGAGTTTGCCGAGCGGTTTCCAGACGCATACGACACCATCGTGGGCGAGCGCGGCGTGAAGCTTTCGGGAGGGCAGCGGCAACGGTTGTCAATTGCTCGCGCGCTGCTGGCCGAGCCACGGATTTTGATTCTCGACGAGGCTACCAGTTCGCTGGATTCGGAATCGGAAGCCATGATTCAGGCTGGATTGAATCAGTTGATGCAAGGGCGAACCACGTTTGTCATCGCGCATCGGCTTTCGACAATTCGCCGCGCCGACCAGATTCTTGTGGTGGAAGAGGGCCGCATCGTGGAGCGAGGCAACCACGCGCAACTGTTCGCGCTGGGCGGACGCTACTACGACCTCTATACACGGCAACACGGACTGGAGGCGAATCTGTTTCTTGCGCCGGGCGAAGGAGATGTGGTGGAGGCCTAAGAATTTGGCGGAGCGTTTTCGGTCAATAGAGCCGGAAGTTCACTTCCACCTCGATGCGCACCGGGACTGGCGCGCCGTCCTTTACGGCTGGCTCAAAATGGTACTGTGCCACCGCTTTTACGGCTTGTCCGTCCAATCCGAATCCAGCGGGTTTGCGGACGCAGATGTTCTGTGGGTTGCCCTGCGCGTCCACGATCAGTGTGATCAGGCTGATCGCTTCAAACTGCTTCCGATGCTGCTTCTTCGCTAACCTGCGTGCTTCGTCTGTGAACGTTGCATTCACCATGCGGGTCGGCTTGGGAGGCTTGACGGCTCCAGCGGTCTTGAAACCGTCCTCGGCCGGAGAGGATTGCCCGGTTTCAGCAGGGCATGCCAGAGGGCGATCCTTTTCCGACAATTCGGATGCGGTGTCTTGAAGAACCGGGGCACTGTTCGTCTGGTTTTGGGCAGGTTGGGCCGGTGCCACTGGATTCAGCGCGCAAACACACAGCACTATCAGCGCCAGAATCCATCGTACGAGCGGCATTGCGTCCTCCAATCTGGCTGGGAGCGGATTCAAGATCCTCCCCCATTGTGCGTGGAAACGCGTCCTCAGTCAAAGCCAAGCAGCGTCTCATACAAAGAAAACGCGTACCAGAACTTGACATGGCGTCTCATCCACGGCAAACTAATATTGATATTCCGTGAAACGGGGGACCGCAGTGCGAGACACCGCTCCGCAAGGAACCTACAAAGTTCAGGCCCTGGATAGGGCATTTGCCGTTCTCGATCTGCTCGGAGAGAGCGAAACTCCGATGGGATTGGCGCAGGTCGCCTCATCCCTGCAGCTACACAAAAGCACCGCGCACCGTTTTCTGATGGTGCTGGAGCGGCACCGCATGGTGGAACGCACCGGTAGCGGCAAGTTTCGCCTGGGGCTGCGCCTGTTTGACTTCGGCAATCGCGCGATTGAGCAGTACGATTTGCGCGATCGTGCGCAGCCGCATCTGCGCAGGCTGGTGGCCGAGACCGAGGAGACTGCCCATCTGTGCATCTTGGAGCAGACGCGCGTCATTTATATCGACAAGATTGAACCGGCGCGATCTGTGCGCATGATTACTCGCATTGGGTCGAGCAACCCGGTTCATTGCACATCGGTGGGCAAAGCGATCCTGGCGTTTCTTCCGGAAGACCGCATAGCGGATATCTTGCGGCGCACTCGTTTCGAGCGCCTCACGCATCGAACCATTGCCACGCCCGAGGCTCTTCGCGTAGAGATCGAAAAAACCCGGCGCCGCGGTTACGCCGTGGATGACGAAGAGTTGGAAGAGGGGCTGCGCTGTATTGCGGTTCCGGTGCTGGATGCGCAGCGCCTGCCGGTGGCTGCGGTTAGTGTCTCCGGACCTTCGTTCCGGGTGACGGCGCAGAAGTTGCCGGCGATTGCGAACCAGCTACTGCAGTGCGTGCGTGGCATCTCGGTGGATATGGGGTTCGTTTCCTCCGGGCGCGGCAGCCGGGCGACCTGGTCGGCCTAGGCGGATAGAGCGGCGAGAACGGTCGACGCAAGGCCCGAAGCGAAACTCGCGAGCGGCAGCGAGATGGGGGAAAGAACTTTGAAGGCGGAGCACACAAACCCTCCACCTTTCTGATACACTCAATCATGTTGCAAGCGCGAGATGGCTTCGACTGGGTACGGGAAGCGAAGCGCTACGAGTTGTAATTCCGATGAATCCAAGTGGGCCCAGCAGGGCGATTTTGATTCTTGGGTAATGCTAGACTTGTAAAAGCAATCATGAGGGGACGTAGCTCAGTTGGTTAGAGCGCTGCCCTGTCACGGCAGAGGTCGCGGGTTCGAGCCCCGTCGTCCCCGCCATTCATTCCAAATGGTCTACGGGATGAATAGGCAAATGGTGACAGATCTTCACAAGTTCAAAAAGGTGCATCCCCTCATGGCGATGCACCTTTTTTTCGTGTAAGCCAGGGTGATTCAATAGCGCGATCGGTTCACACCGCCCAGCGGCCGACTACTCAAATCGCATCCTGCTCATGCAGGAAGCTGAACAGAACAACATCCTCGGCAAACAAATGACCAGTTCTAGGCCGAATCTATTTATGAAGCAGCCTCTAGTCATTCCGCCCCACCGAGGACGCACACCGTCTTGATCGCTTCCAGTGCGATGTCTGGAGGCTGCCGAAAGGAACAGTACGATAGTTCGGATGCCGAACTCGGCAGTCTGCGCCATTGATGCTATCAAAGAGTCAAAGTGGCCCAGTTCCGTATGACGGGTCGACGTTCTGTCTTGTTGCAGGCTTGCGCGACTTATTGAATGCTAGGGAACACCTGATCAAGTGCCCGATCTCCGAATCACGTTACTCCATGGGCTAAAGCCCGCCTCTATTATGTGCCACCAGCGCGGCGAAATCGAGAACCGGATCAAGGAGCTACATGCGCTGGAGATCGACCGCACCAGTTGCAGCCGTTTCTGGGCCAATCAGTTCCGCGTGTTGCTGACTGCCGCTGCCTATGTGCTGATGCAGGAGTTGCGCTTGCAAGCCGCGTTGACCGACTGCGCCCGCGCGCAGGTATGGACGCTTCGAGAGCGGTTCTTGAAACTGGGTGCGCGGGTGA
>Ga0181520_10003791_pt1 | contig 26119 bp, 40 predicted proteins | sample PEATcosm2014_Bin_29_FD_132451 | JGI IMG/M metagenome (GOLD analysis project Ga0181520, IMG submission 132451) | Peatland microbial communities from MTU Mesocosm Facility, Houghton, MI, USA - PEATcosm2014_Bin02_30_metaG | ecosystem: Environmental > Terrestrial > Soil > Wetlands > Peat | place...
AGTTCGCCGTCCCCGGGAAGGGACGAGCGGGTGATCTCGACCACGATGTCTCTTGTCAGGCAGTCAGCGGCAACCAATTCGGCCCCCTGGCGGTGCATGGCCGCCAGGCAGGTCTTGCCCGCGTCGTCGATAAAGGTCACCCCCGTAAGGTCAACGCGAAGGATTGGTTTGCGCTGACGGGCAAGCGTGCGCTGCCAACACTCCTCTAGCTCCGACACCCACGGCCCTGCCAACCTCCCTTCGAGTTGAAACGTGAGGGCCTGCTGAGTGTCGTGGACCGTAATTCGTAGCATCGCTTATCCCTTTCATTGTACCGGGCACCGTCAAATTTGAATTGAAATTTGACGCTGCCCCGTGAGGTGACGGATCACCCATGCCCTGCCAGTAGTTCCTTCCGACAAGCCGTACTGAACTCCTTAAGTGCGTCGATGTCATGGAGGTCGTGGCCCTCGGCGGCTACGCGGATCTGGTCTGTCGTTAGATTGGGCCGCCCATACAGTCCAATGATTCGACGGCAACAAGCTTCACCCTGGTGCACAACCTCTTCCCCAGACATGAGTCGAATGCAACTCAGAATCCCGTACAGGGCCACGATCTGATCCGGCCGTTCCAGGGAATGGGCCAGTGCATCGACGGTCAGGCGCGATGCCTCGGTGATGAACTCTTTGTACAAAGACTCGCGCTCGCGCAACTTCCATTCCGCATGGGCGCGAATTGTCTGTGTGCGGTGCGTGATCCAAGTCGTGGCAATGGAAGCAGCGGCTCCCACCAAGGAACCCAGTGCCGCAGCCATTGCAGTAATTACTGTTGAACTCATCGTTCACTTGCTCCTGCCCTCGTGACCTCCCTGCGTTTGTTGCAAGCCGGACTGCGGCCAGGAACAGGTAACGCAGTTGGCAGAAAGCATCATGGTCAGTAGTCTCGAAGCTTCTTGCAAGGCAGGTGCAAATCGCGTGCCACTCTCACTGCCTCTTGATTCCATGAGAGGAAGATACGACTTTTCCGATGCCCTGACGGCGGGATGACGCTTCTGCCGACAACACGGCATTTCGAACAACTGTCTTTTTGATCGGCTTGTCGATCATTGTGAGAGGCCCGATCCGCTGGCTGCACGAGTGGAAGCTCGACAGTGACGCACGTCCCTTTACGGGGTTTACTGTCGACGGTCGCGGTGCCTCCGAGCAACTTGACCTGGCGGCGATCTCTACAGCCGTCCGTTCTCGCGGTACCACCACACGGTCTGATCAATCCGGTCGCGCAAAGATGCACTGACTGTGAATCCAAGATCATGGACGGCCGTTTCCGCCGAACAGGTCCAGGAGCCTGCTCCGGCTTCACGCGTCTTGTCGATGTTGAAATACCACGGCTGGCCACCGAGGCCGGAAACGAAGGTCGCAATGGCCGCAATGGTCCAGCGAATCACGGGGCCCGCATGAAGAACCCGTGTCCGGCGGCGTCCCAAGGCATCGCCGATCATGCGACCCCACTCGGCAAACGTTACGTTCCGCTCGCAGGCGGCGAAATAGCAGCCTTCGCCCGGCGTCGATGACAGTTGTGACAATCCCGGCAACCGCTTACCACGCTTTGCCGCCAGAAACAAAAGACGAACTAGGTCGTCGGCGTGGATCAACGAGAGCCAGTGCTCCCGCCTGGTGGGCGCGACGTGGATGCCCCACCGGGCGATTAGGCGATAGAGTTCGCACGTGGCGGGGTCTCCCTCGCCGAATACCACAGGCGGCCGGACGATGGTCGTGGGTACGCGATCGGCAAACGTCCTGGCGACGTTCTCCCCGGCCAGCTTGCTCCGCCTATAGTGCGAGACGGGGCTGGGCGGGTCGCCTTCCCGCCGCGGCCGTCCCGGAGAGGAGGGCCCCGCCGCCGCAAGCGAGGACACGACGATCAGAACGGGCGGTGTGCTTCGAGCCGCACATACCTCGGCAATATTCTGAGTGCCTTGCTCGTTGATTTCGTAGAAGCGGCCAGCCTCAATCGCTTTCACGCAGCCAGCCAGGTGAAAGACTACGTCCTGGCCCCGGATGGCGGCCGTGAGCGAATCCCGGTTCGTCACGTCGCCGTGGACCCGGCGCGCACTTGGCCCATTCAGCCGCTTCATCGCTGAGGTCGCCCGCACCAAACAGGTGACGTCGTAACCTTGCGACACAGCCGCCTGCGCCAGATGAGTGCCGATGAATCCGGTGGCACCTGAGATCAGCACTTTTGTCATAGCCTCACCATATTGATCTTTATCACGGCCGTTGGGATGTTCTTTGGAGTCGTATCCTGGCCCCATCCGGAGGTGCCGCATGATCGGGTTGGTTCTCCGAGGCCGCAGGCATCTTCCAGCCGATCTCGGAGATAGCCGGAGCAACCGCCGTCGGAAGCCACGACGATTTGTTCGATCAGGCTCAGTGCCATGCCGAAGTGATGGGCCAGCGCCGCAAGATCCAACGATTTGCCGTCCGCGGCTTCATGGCAGCAATCGGCTAGGAACTCCAGCGGCGAACGGAACGAAGGCTCTGCGGTACCGATTGCGAAGGTAGCTTGGCCAATGACAAAGGCGACTCTGCGGCGTTGCCGCTCCTCTTCGCACATCGCCAAGAATTGATCGAGCGTCATCATGGGCTCTTCTGAAAGGGCAACGAGGGCAGAAGATCGCACCTCGGCTGCGTGTTCTTATCGGCCCGTTACTTCCAGTTTGCCTTCGACGAAACGGCACATGTCGGCCACGGTGAGCACATTGCCGAAGTCCTGTACGACCGGGTTGTCGGCGAACTTGTCGAGGTTGGCAAACGGCATCCGGTTGCGCAGCTCTGCCAGCCCAAGCTCCGTGACCCGTCCGTCCTGAACATATGTGGCATCGGTCAAAATGTCCTCGGGGAACAGCTCGCCGCGGGGAATCTTGATGTTGAAGGCCTTCTCGAGCCGGAACACGATGTCCAAGAAATCGATCGACTCGGCGCCCAGATCGCCCACGAGCGTGGCGTCTGGCTTGATGTCATCTTCATCCACGCCTAAGGCGTCGGCCAGGCAAAGTGCGACTTTCTCAAACACCGGGTTCTTTGTTGCAGGCATGCTTTGATATTCCTCAAGTAATTGGGCGAAACACTATACTGTCATTGATTTGACACCCGCTGTTCTTGAGGGCCGTTACCCGGCGGCTACTAGGCTCTCGGCCACTGAACGTCGACCCGATTGTCGATGTTCCCGACATTAGGGACCAACTTCACGGCTTCCTGCAAGAGTTGTTTCAGGTAGTAGGTGGGGACACGTCCTGTAACCACAACAGAGTCCCCGTTCGACTCGATCTGGATTACGTGAGTTCGGCCGCGAAAGTGCGGGTGTCTATCTAACCGCTCTCGGATTGACGACACAACGGAATTGGCGTGCGAGCCCATGCTGCCTTACCTCCCTCGTGCTCTTGGCCCCATGAAGAAATGCATCCAGGACAGTCGAGATCCTGGAACTAAAGTCATCGCAGCCCTCTGCAAACAGCCTGCCTGCGATCATGCCAACCGCTGCCGCGCGCCAGCTAGCCTGCGTCCAAACATGGGGCTAGCAGTTCATTCCCCCGCAGCAGCGGAATCTCGACGACGACGCATGTCCCGTTGCCAGTCTGGGTATCAATATCTACGGTCCCGCCCAACCACTGTGCTGACTGATGAACTTTCTTCAGTCCCCATCCGTTTTGAGCAACCGCCATGGAATCGAAACCGACACCCCAATCCTGAACTTGTATATAGATATGTGTATCGTCCTGCGCGACTCCCACCAAGATACGCCTGCTCTTGCTGTGGCGACAGGCGTTCAACACCAATTCACGCACGATGCACAGCACCGGGATTTGCAGCGCCGGCCGAAGCTCACCGTCAGCCAGATCATGGTAAAGCTCGATCTCGGGGCCATCGGACCACTGGCTATTGGCAATCAAACGATTTATCGCAACTACGAGGCTCTGCACAACTGGTTTACACATTAGGTATCTATTCACAGTTCCTCCTCTGGGCTGTTTCGTACTGCACAGCCAGAAAGCATCCCACTCTTCTGGCTGTGCAGCACTTCTTCGCCCTCCTTTCTTTCCTTTTCGAGAAATCGCTCGACTCCCATAGCTTCACGGCGGTCGACAAAACCGGCGAAGGAGCTAGCAGCGCCTTCGCCTGCCCCTTCGCCTGTCACCTTCGGAAAAGCGGTTGGGCGCTGCGTATATGCGGTTCACGTCGATGGCCTTCCAGAACACCTCCGCATCATGGCTGTCAAAGTCCAGTTCGCCATTGGCCAGCCAACCCCGTACGGCTGCTCGTGCCGCTGTGCGGCCAGCCGGGGTATTGGGGTAAACAAGCACAAAGTGGTCGTCGTTCTTTGCAAGTGCGAGACTCGGTCGATCGTAAGTGAAACCGGTCATCATGGCGGTATCTCCGCTCATAAGAGCACCTTCTCTGGCTAATGCCAGCTTGGAACACTGATCATCGCGGTCGCCTCGCCTTAACCACCGGTCGCGCAGCACTGGCGGCATGGGGATAGTTGCCACCGGCAAGCGGCGAGAGTTCTCCCCGTCGGACAAGAACGTCGTCTGGAGCGTGGATTCCCAATCGGACTCGTCCCTTCTGGATTCCCAGCACGGTGATCTCGACGTCGGCTCCGATTTGAATTGCCGAATCTCGACGGCGCGAAAGCACTAACATATCAGTCCTCCTTGCAACTTCTTGTCGTCCTGCACGATCTGCACGCTGCGGGTGCCACGAGCAATATCTGTTCCAATTCATTTTGCGGCGGGAAAAGGCGATAAACCGCGGAATCCGGCCTGCGACGGCATGTCCGGCACAAGACTTCGCTATCATACTGACAGACGGCCGTCGTTTTGATAGACTGAAGAGCTATCACTCTTCTCCGCCCACTTCCAGAACGACGACCTCTTCCAGACCCGCCGTTTTGGGAAGTTCAGCACTCTTCGAGTGCAGCAGATGGCCAAGCTGTATGTCGAGCGGGCCGGCGTGAGTCTCTAGCCGACCGAGAAATGGTTCCCTTTCTCGGACTGCCGCGACCACCCCATCGGGGCATTCCTGCTGATCTGGCCAAAGGGGTGATTTCCCAACACGTCTCACCCATCCATACGTTGAACTAAACGCTTCGCGTGGGAAAGACACACGCGTGTCAAACGGCGGCTCTCTTGTCGCGCGGATTGCCTACCAGGTCCGCACATGTCAGTCGCGTCGGTCATTTCCGTTCCCTCCGGCTGGAATTGTGAGCCATAGTTTCTGTGACCCGACAACTGCTACATCGCCAGCCTTTTCTGCACCATCAGCGACCATGAATCGGCCATTTCTGCACATCCGGCCCTTTTCTCAATCATTCGTAACTGCCTACCCCAAAGGCACTTCCATACAATTCCCATAGCGTGCAGTTGCGTTTTGTTCAACGCACGTTTATCGGATGTGCCGCTGAAACCGTTTGCGCGGATCCTACGTCATGCGCGCGGCACATCGGATAAACTACTCTGCATTTGTTGGGACTGAAGACAGTTGAACGGCGTTCGTCTCGGTGTAGTTACCATGAATGCACTTCCTTGCGCCGTAATGACTTACGATTACGCGGCCGGCTGAGATCAGTCAACGTACCCCCCGGAATAACATATCCTGCCACCAAGACCGCCAAAACCCCTTTTTCTCGATTCGACCAGAAAATCTCGTTAGAACCTAGAAAAATTGACCGCTTGGTCTTTTGCAGAGACCGTATGGTCTGTATACTTGTGGTCGAGGTTAAGAGAGATTTTCGGAGGAGTTTGACATGCCGAGACTGAGTAAGACCCGCAAGGCACTGCTAACGACGATGATGCGGGAGAGCATTTTCGAGGCGGCCACGTCGGTGCTCTGCGAACACGGCGTGCAGGGGACCACCATGAACCGTGTTGCAGAGGCCGCGAACCTGACTAAGAGCAATCTCTACAACTACTTCCAAGACAAGAAGGAGCTACTGGAATTCTTCAACACTCGACTGGTGGAACCATGCCTCCATGCAACCGAGGAGATCGTTCAATCCGACTTGCTAGCGCCTCAGAAGCTCGAAAAGATTCTTCGCACCGTCTGGGACTATTGCGTCAAGCATAAGGGCCTGATTCGCCTATTGAGAGGGACAGATCAAGATAGCGAGATACGACGAAACACTCGCCCTCGCGTGTTGAAGATGCTTACAGCGGTTTTCGAGCGGGGCATACAAGAGGGTTCATTCCATCCGCACAATCCGGCACACATGGGGCGAATGTTGAGCGGGAGTCTGTCGGAGTTGGTCGAGCTGCAGGCGGAGGGTGCTTCGAGCGCGGAAACCAATGACTATGTTGAAGCGCTGGTCAACGCCGTCGTCAATGGCATCGTTATCCGTGTGAAGAGACTCCCCGAAGCCGGCACAACCAGCCCAAGTGCATCGACTTCAGAACCATCATAGGGAGGATGCGCCATGTTGGTCCTTTCGCGTAAAGTTGGTGAAGAGATCGTTATCGGAAGAAAGGTGATTGTCCGCGTTGCGCGAGTGTTCCGCAACCGGGTTTCCCTGACCATTAAGGCACCAACGAGTGTTTGTGTTGACCGCGGGGAAATTCGGCTGGCCAAGAATCGAGAGCATCGCATAGTGAATTCTTGCGGATCAGTGCAGATGCAAGCGGGGTCGGGGGAGACGAGGCAAAGTTAATGCGATCGTAACGTGCGGGATCATGGAGGGTTCGTTGGTCCTTTTGTCAGGAGGGCAATCCCGGTGATGGATCGGATTTCAGACGTGAGGGAGCCGGAGGGAAACTATGTTGAACGCCACAATTTTCATCGCATTTGTCAGCAAGCAGGACGGCCGGCGCAGCCAAACGCGACTAGCATCGTGGCTGCTATTGACCGCCTAATCACCGACAGTCGAGCAGGGGGTGGTCCCGAAATCGAGTTCTACGACGACCTTCCCATTGAGGAACTCCCATCGGAGTTGCAGATGGTGATGTTTCTGATCGTCAAGGAGTTACTGGCAAACGCCTGCCGTCACAGCGAGAGCAATAATGTGCTGGTTGGGCTTGGACAAGACGACGGTCGCGTCTGCATCCAAGTCCAAGATTGGGGCGTTGGCTTTGATCCCGAGATGGTTCAACTGTACAGGCATGGCTTGAAGGTGGTTCAGCAATTCGTTCAGTGGCGAGGTGGGACGATGAGTATTGATAGTCGGTCCGGAGGCGGCACCTGCGTCGCCATCGAGATTCCGCTGTCGCTAGGCAACGGCCCGCGTGACCCGAACTGCGAACGTGGCTAATAATGATGAAGGAGTTGCGAGAGTTGGTGAAAAGGTGGTAGGACGAATCGAACCGACATCTTATCAGATTGGCAGGAGCGGCCATGTTGGAACGGTTGATGCGAAGCATCGAGCACGAGCAAGCAGAGCAGCAGGAATGGATTTCTCAGGAAATCCATGACGGCGCATGTCAATACGCTTTTGCAGCCCAAATGGCGTTCCACACGTTCCGACGCGAACAAGCAGGCGCATTTTCGGGCGATTGGAGCGGATTCGACATGGCAGTGGGGTTTCTCAACCACGCCAGCGAAGAATTGCGCAGACTAGTTCGGGGCCTTCGTCCCATCCAACTTGCAGCGGGCGATTTGCCGAAGGCGATTGACTATTTGGTTAAGGAAATCCGAGGGGCAGGTGGTCCCGACATTGAGGTGTGCTGCGACATCCAGCCGGACGAGATCCCCCAACACTTGGAACTGGCTACGTTCCGCATTGTGCAGGAGTCGCTTGCCAACGCCTGTCGCCACAGCAAGAGCAAAGGCGTGTTGGTGGGCTTAAACCAAGATGATGAATCGCTTTGCATTCAAGTTCAAGACTGGGGTGTCGGGTTTAATCCCAACAATACACCGAATGGACATTACGGGCTGGAGGGAATTCGTCGGCGTGTCAAGCTGCTGCATGGCATCGTCACGATCCATAGCGATCCTGGTGAGGGGACGTTGATTACTGTCGAGCTTCCGCTAAAGGAATAAGCAATGACCAATACGGTGCAAGTGCGAGAGATCGCCACGAAGACGAAGACAAACGGCGACGGACATAACATGGATTTGCATGACGAGCCTGTGGTGCAGCGGCCGAAACCGGAGAAGATGGAGGAGCATAGCCCCACCCCGGCTGAGCCCGTTTCGCCGCCCAAGCCCGGTCGGCGTCCCTGGGTTTGGGCCTTGACGGGCGCAGCGGCTGTTGCGGCGACGGCAGCCGGCATCGGCTATTACATCCATTGTCTCTCGTTTGAGAGCACCGACGACGCCTTCATCGAGGGCCATGTTGTCCCAGTGAGTTCGCGCGTGCCGAGGCATGTAGCGAAGGTTTGTATCGAGGACAACCAACTGGTTCAAAAAGGCGACTTGCTAGTCGAGTTAGACTCCGCCGACTTCCAAACTCGACTGGCAGGCGCTGTGGCCGTGGAAATCGACGGTCAAGTAGTTGGCGCAACGTTTGGCTTGCCGGACTACAATCCTCGCATCCGCAAAATCAATGGCCGGCTATTCCCCTTTGGCTTCATTCATTTGCTTCGGAACAAACGGGCGATCAAGAGGATTCGTGTAATCTCAACAAACGTGCTTCCCGCATATCAGTTGCATGGGCTGGGCTTGGTGCTGTTGGATGGTTTGGTCCCCAAGGCTCTTGAATGGGGAATTGAAGAGGCGGAGTTCTCGTGGGTTCTCGAATCCAATGCGTTTTCTCGTGGCGCATTGAAAAAGGGTGGTGCGAAGATCACAAAAACATATCGACTTTACGACCTGGATGAATCACGTGGCGAGGGGAGCGTCCTGCAAACAACACTATAATCGCTCATAGGTCGCACAAGGAGGGTGATCGAATGATGGTGAAGGATGCAACAAGTCATGCCGTTCTTGAACGTGAGGAACATGAGATCTATTGTGTTCGCGGAAATGCCGGTCTTGCGTTCGCTGGCAAGCTGTCTCGAACGATTGAAGTTCGCCAAGGCGATCAGGCTGAACGCAACAACAATGTTATTCTGTCAATTCGAGATCGGCTAGAAGAGCACCCGCATTTTCGCGGTCGAGCCTCGCAACTCCAGATCGAAGTCATCGGCGATGCGGTCGTCCTGTCAGGACGCCTGCCGACCTATTACCTGAAACAACTCCTGCAGGAAGCGGTCAAGAAGATTCCAGATGTCATACGCATCGACAACCGTGTGGAAGTGGCTTCCCATTAGCCTCGTGGCAAACCAGTCGCTGCATCACAATCCCGGAAACGAATCGAGCGCCTAACGCGGCTCCGAACACGGGATTTATTGAAAGGCCATCGACAGAGTGGAGTGAGATCATGCCGAGTGTCTCTTCCTGGTTGTGGCTGCTGACCCCTGCATCGCAGTACGATTTTCGCCGAAACGAGAGTGCTGGCACACGATACCCCCCGCGCTGTTTCAAGGAGGTTTCACGATGAGCGATGAACGGAGCGAGGCCCGTACGCGGGCAAACCGGGAGGTTATCCTGACCCGCGCGATTGAAGCATTCGCGGAGGATGGTTTTCAGGACGCGGATGTTCAGATGATTGCGGAAAAAGCTGGCGTCGGCTACGGCACCGTCTACCGCTATTTCCGCACTAAGGAAAAGTTATTCTGGTCTGCAACGTATGTGGTACTGGAGCGGCTAGGTGCCCACGTGCGCGAATCAATCAGCCAGTGTCGCGGGGCCATCGAAGCCCTGCGAGCCGCCGGTCTCGCCTACGTCGGTTTCTTCGAGGCGAACCCGGAGTGTTTGGCCGTCTTCGTCGAAAGCCATGCCGAGTTTCACGGGCATATACCGCCGTTGCATCGAGACTTCCATGAGAAGATAGTGCAGTCGTTCGTCGAGACACTTGAACGAGGCATCGCGGAGGGAGATATACGTCCACTTGACGCAAGGAGCATCGTGATCTCGCTGGGTTGCGTACTCTACGGTGTTGTCATGTTCGGCTGTTATGTGGAAGACCAATACACGATCTCCGAGTTGGCAAAGCAGGCCCTGGACATCTTCCTTGGAGGCATCGAGCCGTCACCGGATAAGATCATAATCACCTTGGGCGACGGCAACTCGACCAATACTCGTAGCGGCACCACAGCATCGGCGAATGACCCGCAATTCCAGCGACTGCCGCCGGTGGGTGCTTCCGAGAAATGAGGCAGAAGGGAAATGACCAGCATAATATCCCTGCTATGATTTCGGTACGTGGTTCGTGATTCAGGGGGAACGCCAATACTTAAGGCCCGTCAGACTGACCGTTCAAATGTTCCGACGACTGGCGTGTATGGCGCGAAATGCCGAGCGGCCGCAGGCTGCAAGTTGCCGAGGGAGACCGGAAGCTCGGCGACCACGCATGTTCCGCTGCCGACCTGGCTATCAATCTCTACGGTTCCGCCCAACCACTGTACCAACTCGCGAACTCCCTTCAGGCCTCGCCGGTTCGGAGAAACCGCCGTGGAGTTGAAACCGATACCCCAATCCTGGACCTGAATGTAGATATGCGTATCGTCTTGCCCGAGTCCCACCAGGATTCGCCTGCTCTTGCTGTGGCGACAGGCGTTCAGCAACAACTCCTGCACAATACACAGCACGGGCGCCCGCAACGCCGGCGGAAGTTCACGGCCAGCCAGGTCGTCGCAAAGCTCGATCTCGGGACCACCAGCTCTCCGGGCGTCGGCAATCAAGCGATTGACCGCGACTCTGAGGCCATGTGCGACTGGCTGACGCATTGCGCATCCACCCATTACTATCCCTCCCGTCATACCCCGATCTTTGTATCGCAGATCAGTTTCCCGAGGGTCATGGCCTTCACCTGCCCCATCCCATGCCTCGCTTGGAACAGCGCCCGAATCTTGCGTGGAAGCAACTGGCGCCGATGGCCTGCCAGAGCATCGCCGCATCATTGCGATCAAACGCGAGTTCACAATCTATCAGCCAGTTCCGTACGGCTCGTCTTGCCGCCATGCGACCGGCCGGGGTGTTGGGGTAAACAAGCACAAAGTGATCATCGTTCTTCGCAAGTTCGAGGATCCGTCGATTACAAGTGAAACTCGTGGTCATGGCAGCATCTCCACTCTTAAGGGCACGTTCCCTGGGCAGCGCCGGCGCGGAACGCTGATTATCGCGGTCGTGTGGCCGTCATCGGCCGTAGAGCAGCGGTGGGGACATGAGGATAGCTTACACCGGGCAGTGGCAAAAGCTCTCCCCGCAAGACATGAACTTCGTCTGGAGCGTAGATTCCCAATTTGACTCGCCCTTTGTGGATGTCCAGCACGGTAATCTTGACGTCGGCTCCGATCTGGATCGTCGAGTCCCGACGACGCGAAAGCACCAACATATCAGTCATCCTTGTCCCTTCTTGTCTTCCTGTAAGAGTCTGGACTTTCCTTGCCCAACACCAGTATAACTGGTAAGACTCCTCAAGAGTTTTCGTTCAGTTTGAAAGCTTCTTCTTTCCTTTCGCAGTGGCATCTCCACTCTCAAGTCCACTCTGGTCCCACCGTCACCGTTCGTTTGGACCACTTGGTTGGCTGTCGATGCAACCTACCGACCAATCACGAAGGGGGGAACAGCAATGCCCAGCCAAGATCAGATTCGAAATCAGATCACCAAGCAGATCATCGAGGCGTTGGAAACGGGCGGTTTGCCGCCGTGGCGTCAGCCCTGGATCGGGATGAAGAACACGGGGAGACCGGCCAACGTCGTCAGCAGCAAGCCCTACCGTAGCATCAATCCCCTCTTGTTGTCCCTTCATCAGCACCGGCACGGTTTTCGGTCTCGGTGGTACGGCACCTTCAATCAGTGGCGGGACATGGGCGGAAGGATCATGCGGCGCCCCAATGATGTGCCGCCTGGTGAATGGGGCTGCGGGATCATCTACTACTGCCCAATCACCAAGACCGTGACGGACCCGATCACCGGCGAGGAGAGCGAGGAGAAGTATCCGCTCCTCAAGACTTATTCCGTGTTCTCGGTTGACCAGGTGGAGGGCGATCACCTGGACCATCTTCGTGCAAAAGACGACGGCCCGGTGAACACCGACTTCGTTGACTTCGAGCCAGCGGAAGTGGCGATCAAGGCGACCGAAGCCGACATTCGCTACACCGGGGACCGGGCCTTCTATCACCGTGGCGGCGACTTCATCCAAGTGCCGCCGAAAGGGAAGTTCCCGAAAGAGTCCGAGTTCTATGCCGTTTGCCTCCACGAACTGGCCCATTGGAGTGAAAAGCGAACCGACTGGACCGGTGATTATCCCGAGGGCGAACTGAGGGCCGAGATTGCAGCGGCCTACATGTTGGCCGAGTTGGGTGTGCCGCAATCCTCTGATATGAGCAATCATCAGGCTTACGTGAAGAATTGGCTGCAAGCCCTGCGGAATGACAACCGTTTCATCTTCAGGGCCAGCACGGCGGCGAACAAGGCGGCTGACTTCATCCTCTCGTTCTCCCGACAACCTGAACCCGAAGAAGTGCCGGTCTGAGGTTGGTGGCCGGGTGACAGCACGGGGCGGTGGCCTTAACAGTCATCGTCCCGTGCCTTTTCGGACTGCCTCTCTGACCGACAACCAACCATGGAGAACACGATCATGGCAACAGCGACTATCGGTGAACTGGACCTGGAATCAGCGGCAAGAGAGGCAGCGGGGAACTGGCAGGACTTCACCTGTTTTGCATGGTTCCGAGAAAAGGACATCGAGTCGCCCGATGATTGGGCCATCATCTACACCCATCATCGGGATTCGGGTCTGTTGGACCAGAGCAACGCAGATGCCATCGCGGAGGCGATGCAACCGTTCAGCAACGGCGACGATCCCGATGTATTGTTCGAGTCCCATCACCACTGGGCGGTCGGCCATATCGATGGGTTCTCCATCCGTGTCTATCGGGACGGTCAGATCACCGATGCCTTTCGGACCTATCATGAATTGTCGTGCCGACTGGCCGATTATCCCATCCTGGATGAGCAAGACTACTCGGACCGTGAATACGCAGCGACCCTGGAAAACATCACCGATGCCGCTTGGCGGGTAGGGCGGGATTACGATCTGCCCGATGGGTGGGAATCGGAAGTCTATTCCTGGCTCTCGGACCACGAGCAAGGGGAGATTGAGAATACGGACGACCAGGGCGGCTACCCGTCCGAAGCTGCGCTTCGGCGGGCGGTTGACGGTCTCGGTTATGGGCGGTTCGAAGAGGAATAGCGGACCATCGTAGCGAACACAACCTGCGTCAGGAAGATGAAGGAAGGCGGACCCAAAGGGGAAAAGTTATGTGCGACGATATGCCTGACTTCGAGGACTTCGACGACGAAGCCGATGACGATGACGACGATTTCCCGGACTTCGACGACGATTGGGACCGAGACAGTAGTGGACCAACGGAAACAATCATGGACAAGCACGAAGCCGCAGAAATCAACGATGTTGCCCCAAGTTCACTCTCGCACCTGATCGGGCAGCGAGGCGTGATCGACCAGGTCAGGGTCGCGCTTGATGCCGCACAGATGGATGGCAAGAAGTTCGACCACGCCTTGCTGGTCGGCCCGCCAGGCATGGGCAAGAGTGCCTTGGCTGCCGTCATCGCCCAGGAGATGGCTACGGATTTCCACGAGGTCTTGGGGCAAAGCATCAAGAACGCGGCGGACCTAAACACCCTCTTGTTGAGCGCGAAAAACAAGGATGTTGTCCACATTGACGAGTGCCACGAACTCAGCAAAGAATACCAAACGGCTCTCTACCTTGCCGTTGATAAGCGGAAGCTGATCATCCAAAACGGCAAGACGCCGATGACTTTGCCGCTGGCCGACTTCACCTTGCTGCTCAGCACGACCGACGAGTATGGCCTGCTCCAACCTTGTCGGGACCGCATGAAGCTTTTGCTTCGGTTTGACTTCTATTCGGAACCTGAACTCGTCGAGGTGCTACGACACCGCAGCAAGGCGTTGCGATGGAGCGTCGATGAGGTAGTCTTCACCGAAATTCCGAAACGAGCCAAAGGAACTCCCCGCCTTGCACTGAGGCTTCTCCAATCCGCTCGCCGTTGTGCGAGGGCCGAGGGCGAGACCACCATCACCCTCGATCATTTTCATCGGGCTTGTGGCTTGGAGCGAATCGATAATCTTGGGTTGGGGCCGACCGAGACGAAGTACCTCCAAATCCTGACCAACGGTGCGACCAGATTGAATGTCCTGGCCAGTATGTTGGGCTTGCCGAGCCGCACGGTGAGCGAGGTCACCGAGCCGTTCCTGGTAAGGGCCGGACTGATTATCAAGGACGACCAAGGCAGGCGGCAACTGACACAGTTTGGTTTTGACCACTGCGGCCAGAACGCCAGACCCGATTAGCGAGAATCGGCCGATGAGGGATCGTTTCGGAAAAAACTTCATGTCGCGGGTCCCGTCTCATCCAAAGGGCCTCTGCGGACCATCTTCCGTCCTCATCCGGTGCAGAAATAGCCCACTTTCCGTCCTGCTTTGGCTCTTTTTGCGTGCTGAAACCATCCTGAAATAGTCCTTGGACCATCCAAGAAGAGTCCGGTGTCCGTCTTACTTTGGCGAGAATCGGCCGATGAGGGATCGTTTCGGGAAAAACTTCATCTGACGGGTCCGCCCCGCACACGAGACCTCCCAAACAGAAGCGGGAGTCCAATAGTGGACCAACTTCTGTCCCAATTCGGTGCAGAAACAGCTCACTTTCCGTCCTGCTTTGGCCCTCTTTGCGTGCTGAAACAGTCCTGAAATAGTCCTGGGACCAGCCAAGAAGAGTCCAGTTTCCGTCCTTCTATGGTTCTCTTTGCGTTCACAAATAGTCCAGAAACAGTCCTATGACCATCCAAGAAAAGGCCCGAAAGGCAGTTGTTTCCGTCGTGGCGATGGCCGACATGTTGGGGCTGTCGAAGTCTCGGTTCTACGCCCTGATTCAGTCCGGAATCTTTCCACAACCCGTCCGACACGCGTCCTGCAAGCGTCCTGTTTTCGACGCAGATTTGCAGCAAAAGTGTCTGGAAATTCGGCAGACCGGCATCGGCCACAATAGGGAGCCGGTGCTGTTCAACCGAAAGCGCCGAAAACCAACCCAACCCAAGCCGCGCCGGGATCACCATCCGATCAGCGAAGAACAAGCGGAACTGGTCGAAGCCTTGAAGTCGCTTGGTCTGACCGCGACTGCCGAGGAAGTCCAAGCAACCGTGGGAGAGTTGTTCCCCAGTGGTTGCAGTGGGATTGACAAAGGCGAAGTGGTACGGCGGGTGTTCCTCCAACTCCGGGGACGGAAGTAAATGTCGTCGGACCCAATTTCGCAAAAGGGTCAGTTCACGAAACTCAACGGGCATCTTTGCCATAAGGAACATACGAAAATGACCGAAAACCAGCCCAGTTGCGTATCACAAAACGGAAAAGCGAAGTCCCAGATTGTCGCCGAGATCGCCAAAATCGTCCGCAAGCATGGCCTGGACTATGACGCCTGGCGGTATATCGCCAAGCGGGTGCGGCAGGTCTGCGAACTTCGGCCAGCGAAGAAGGGAAGGAAGCTCCCTCGCATCCTCACGGCCGATGATTTCCGTCGTTTCTACGCGGTGGTGGACCGAGCCGACAATGTGCAACACTCCCTCCTGTTGCGGCTCATCTTCTTCACGGCGATGCGGGTTTCGGAATTGTGCCGTATCGAGGTCGCCGATGTGGACCTGGAGAACTGCAAGATTTTCGTCAACCAGGGTAAGGGCAGTAAGGATCGCTATGTGTTGTTTGGCAAGGGCTTCGCCACGGCCCTTCGGACCCACATTGCCACTCATCCAAGCAACCGTTGGCTGTTCCAGACCCGTTGCAACACGAAGTACTCCACTCGGCGAATCGAACAGATCGTCAAAAAATATGCCGAGCGGGCGGGCGTGAAGGCCACCCCACATCTGTTCCGTCATCAAGCAATCACCTGGCTCACTCGACATAGCGGCTTGGCCGATGCTGAATTGCAGTTGATCACCGGCCATGCTCGTCGGGAGACTTTGGCCGTCTATCAGCATGTGGCCTTGGATGGAGAATTGGAGGACAAGTATCAGGAAGCGATGAAGAAGGTGGACTTGTGATGGACCGCACCGTCCTCTTGTTCTAAACACAATTTCAAGACGGGAGGACAACCATGTCCACGAGAGCCATTGCCAATGGTGTCAACGAAGCCGAACAAAAAGCGGCGAGGGATGCCAACGAGGTTCAAGATGGGGTGAACATCATCGCCATTGTGGGTGCTTTTCATCGGCATCTCCTTGCCATGCGGGATAGCGGCATCTGCGGCGACAATCTCAACAATCATCCCGTTCCAATCGCGTTCGTCAGCAAGCTTAACGCTCTTTGCCGCCTCACCGAGGCGCGTGAAATAGCGGCGTTGATTGCCATTGACCGCGTTGAGAACGGGGAGAGTGTTGAGTACGAAGTAATCCCGCTGTAGATGCGGACCTCCTTGTTGAGCGAGGCAATCCAACACTCAGTTCAAGGAGAAAAAAAATGGCGTCCACCCGCAGCATTCGCCAGGGGCAGATCGAGATTGGCATCATCGAACATGAGGGCCACGAATATGCCGCCCTTGGGGCAACCGTCGTTCGGCGGGACATCACGGGATACGTCAAGGTCAAGCGGGGACACTTCTGGCTCACAACCTGGGCGGGTGGGACCATGCTCGACTGTCGTTCCGAGGTCATCGAGAGGTTTTGGCACGGCGGCCTCGCCCTCATGTTCAGGTTGCCTCGTGGTCGGTACATCGTTGGCTACGCCTTGGGCGATGATGGCATGTTGTTCCGTGGGGAACTCATCGACCATTGCGATGAAGACGAGGCCCGCCACCACTGCACGATGGTCGCCAACAATTGGGCGGAAGTGGACCAGATGGACGAAGAGACTGAACTCGCTGAGGTCTGACCGAACGGACCAGCGTCCTCGGGTGTTCGACTTTAGCACCCGACGCCCGAGGATATTCATGAGCCAAGAACTTGCCACGAGGGTCACTCATTGGCTTCTGAGCAGGAAATGGGTTAAGACTGCAAGACCAGTTACCGTCCAGATTGGTCGTCGCTTCTATCCGGCAGCACGATACTCGCAGGTTCATAAGGGCGTTCTTCAAGAGAGGCTCTACATCGTCGGCGAAATGCCACCATTACAAAACCGACTACGTGGCGTTTGTTATCGGACCGACCATTCTGACGATGGCTGGCACCTCTTGGCTTGGTGTCGGCTGAAGTGTCGTTGTGTTGAGCTGCAAGAAGTCTCACCCTTCGGCACACATTTTATTCTTGTCTTCTGGTCGGCGTTGGAGAATTGGGCTGGCGAACAGAGTGAAGGCCGACCTTACCACCGTATCCCAATGACGATTACCGAACTGGGGCCGCCCCTTTCCAATATCAAGGAGCCAACCGAGGAGAAACAGGATGAGCCAGACTGATGTGGTAGTTTTTCGGCGATGGCGAGACACGGGCGGCGTGATCGCATTGTTCCCCGAGCTTCCTTCGGACCTGAATGGAGACTGTTGCGATGCCTATGAACACGTTGGTCAGCATGGTGGTGCCGACTACCACGGCGTGATTCAGCAAACGACACCGTGTTCGCTAGACGACGCTACGGCACTGGCCCAGGAGCTACGGACCATCGGCTACAAACTACGACCGATCAAGCGGGTCGGTCGAGTGCATCACGAGGCGCGCCGACAACTTGCGGCGGACCTCCGCAGCACGATGTAAACCAACCATGCGGAGCAAAGATCATGACCGTAACCACGACACCCAAGTTCGACTGTGGAGTTCTATTGGCCACGCCGGGAGCAACGGCAGCCTTCGAGAGAAACGGACAGAGGCCCTTCGAGTTCGTGCGAAGGCACATCAGTGGCGATTGGGGCGAAGAGCTGTGCCAGGAGGACCGCCTGTTGAATGACCAGAGCCTGATCGACGGCTCCCGTCTCCTCTCGGCCTACAAGCTTAAGGATGGGACCAAGATCTGGCTGATAACGGAAGCTGTTGGTGAGAACAGTCGGCGTGAGAGCAGCACGTTCCTGCTCCCGGAGGAGTACTGATAGGACCGCCGAAACCATCAGCCGAAAGGAACTGCACGATGCAAGACTCATCCATCGACGAAGTCCAGACACTTTATCGGAACTTCTACGAGTGCAGCGAGTGCGGAACAAAGTGGACCGACGAATGGGACTGCATGTGCAACGACCGCTGCCCGAAGTGCTGTTCCGAAATCGAGCCGTACGACTCGATTGAAATCGGACCACCTCCAACCTGCTGAAAGGAAGAAACCATGTGCGACGAAACCGAAACCATCCGCCGTCAGATGGTCGCCACCATCAACGCCGATCCAGGCAGCCGACCGGACCTGGAATCAAAGCATGGCAAGGTCTGGGACACGAGCCAATTGCAAGACGACTTCCAAGTCCTCGGCTTCGCTGCCCCCTTCGTGATCGTGCGTCGGCGATCGGATGGAGTGCGGGGCAGTCTCATGTTTCAGAACAGCCCACGGTTCTACTATTCGTTTCAGCCCGAGTAGGAGAGATGGGAAGGGGCTGGTCAGACGAATGCGCAAGATCAAGTGCACAGAGCGGCCCGCTTCGGTTCCAAAGAGTTCAAGAAGAAAGGAACGTTGGACGGGGGAACTAGAAGCTGGTCACGATGGCAGCCGAGTTGCCATAGCATTCACCCGACTGCCAGAACGGCAGCCGGCCGAACCGCGGGTGTCAATATTTTGCGACCCAGACGCCCCTTCCTTCCTATCTTCAATCAAATTCAGGGTTTTCCTAAAATGGCATAGGATTTCCTTCTTCGGCCTTCATCTCTGCAAGGCCGCCATCCGTCAGTCAGAGACTCGGGGAGAAAACACAATATCTAGTATGTTGTTATTTGTATGACAACGAGATATAGTACGTCTGTACTATGGCTGATCGACTTCAACTCTATGACGTATTCGGATCGCTCGTCCCCGGCGTGCTTGTTTTCGGGGCCGTGCTCCTCGCTTTTCCGTCCGTGTGGTGGGCAATCCAGATTCCGAAATTCCCGGACGCATTCGCTGTCGTTGCGCTCACCGTGGCGGCGCTTTTTTCGGGGCATATCGTCCAAGCGGTTGCGAGCTTAGCGGAGTCTTTCTTCTACTGGACATGGGGCGGCCGACCTTCTGACCGCGCCTTCACCGTCGGCCTCGGCAATCGCTAACCATTAAGGAACAGCGTTATGACAAAGAAATCCACCACCGCCCGTGACATTCTATGGCCCAGCGACGAGAACATCCTCGTTCGAGCGGCGTTCCTCTACGTGGGCCAGGGCGCCAGTACGGTCCTGCTTGTCGCCAATGGCAAGACACACGATGTCTGGGTCGTCGACATCAACCTCGACCGTAAGAATGGCGGAATCGACGTTCCTCGGATGATTGCCGATCTGGTCGAGAAGCCACACATCCGCGCATTCGTAAACACCCATCCTCACGATGACCATCTCAACGGCGTCACGGAACTCTCCGATCTGGTCACGATTGACGAGATCCTGCACTCCGGGCACGTCCCTAGCAAGAAGCACGGCTCCCGGTATCCTGAGCTCAAGGAGGTCATTAAGAAAGTCAAAGACAAGGGCGGCAAAGAAACCCTCCTCGAAGGCAGCAATTCCGCCGTCACAATCGGTGATGCACGCTACCATGTCCTCGCCCCCGCGGAGTATGTGACGGACGACGTCAATGAGGATGATGCGGAAGCACGTCGTGCTCGTATCCACGAGCAGTGCGGGGTCATCAAGTTCGGCAAGGGCAGCGAGTGGATCATCATCACGGGCGACGCCGATCGCGCGGCCTTCCAGAAACACATTCTCTTCGAGGACTACCACAAGAAACACTTGCCAGCGTTCGCCCTCGCTGCCGCTCACCACGGTTCGCGGTCCTTCTTCAAAGACAAGGAGGAGGACGATCCGTACCTCGACGGATTGGAAGCGATCGATCCCGAATGTGTGTTCGTCTCTGCCCCAACGCAGGAAGAGAGTCAGCACGACCATCCGCATGACGACGCGATGGAACTCTACGAGAACCATGTCAGTGAAGGCAACGTCCACCATATGGGCGAAGAACGTCTCTCGTTCATCGTGGATATCTATCGAGACGGTGGACATAGTGACGTTTCCGACGACGGCGGAAAGCTTGCCGAGGATTATGGCTTGGAAGACGACGAGGACAAGAACACGGCCGAGGCCGCTAAAGCTGCTGGTCCATTTGTGCGGCCAAAATCCTCGACCGGTGACCTTACGCCTCGCAAGTACGGATAGATGGCCACTGCCTCACTCATTCCGGCGACAATCCGTGCAGCCTACGAGGCCCTGAAAGCGGCAAACATCTGCACAGTTACGAGGGCACTCGAATCCGGTGAGGCATCTTGCACGTTCCAGTTGGCGTTTAACATCGCCGATCCTAACACCGAGAATCTGCCTGGGACAATCGAGCTTCGCGTTGTCATTCCGCACGCGTTTCCGTTTGACACGATCACTTTCTTCCCAGTCGGCGATGAGTTGCAAGGATTCCCACATCAGGAGACTGAGAGCGGGAAGCTCTGCCTCCCCTCTGACACCAAGGCGCCCTTCGACTCCTCACGGCTGGTGCAGTTGGTCCAATGGGCTCACGAGTGGGTACAAGATGCTGCCAACGGCACTCTCTTGAAGCCGGGTGAGCCATATGAGCTGCCGGATTTCAGGCTCGAAAAAGGAAACCCCTATAACAATCTCCCCCCGGTGCCGTTCGCGGAATCAGGAACCACGTTTCCAACGTGGGAGCCCCGGATAGGCCAGAGCGGCACCGTACAATTTGCAAAATGCAAGGACGCCGGTGCTATCCTGGCCCTGAAGTTCTCGGCAGATGACGGAACGATGCTCTCGACGCCGACATTCACACCAGAACTCACAAGCAAGGTTCATACGTTCCTCGGCTCTTGGATCCTGCTGCCACGCATTACGGTGGTTCGACACAGGCCCCCGAAGAGCTACGAGGAGTTGTTCCGTCTCTGTGGATCGTTGGGAGTCAAGATTGTGCGCCCGCTGCGGAGGGCGTGGGCGATCGGCAATCGTAACGAGCATTTCGGATTGCTGCTGATCGGCTTTCCGATTCCTCGTGTGGTGGGCGGGCCATTTTCCGAGGTCCATTGGCAGCCCATCGCCTTCCCGACTCAGGAGAAGTTGAAGCGGTCATTCCATCGCAAAGGAAAGGCTGACGAAGGGCGACTCTGGAACGAAGAAACAGCCGGGGGGTGCTTCAAGCCGAGCAAACCCATTCTGTGGGCAAAGTCCACCAACGTTGACCATTCCCGACAATATGCGAGAGGCGAGATTCCTGCGCCAGCAAAGGACCTGGCGATCGCGATTGTCGGTTGTGGAGCGCTGGGGTCGTTCATTGCCGAAGCTCTCGCGCGGTCCGGAGTTCGTCGCCTCTTACTCATAGATAGAGATATCGTCGAGTATGGCAATCTGGCTCGCCATTCTCTCGATGGGCGTCATGTTGGCGACACGAAAGCGACTGCTCTTGCGCATCGCCTGGCCTCTGCCAACCCCCTCACGCGAATCACGGGACACCCGGGAAAAGTTCCACCCTCGGATCGTCCCACCGATGATACGCGGCGCGCTCTGGAACAGGCCGACGTTCTCATAGACTGCTCAACCGACCACGGTGCTTTTCTTTGGCTCAGCCGTTTCGCCCGTTCTTCTCATAAACGTCTGGCGTCCCTTTTTATCGACGCCCATGCGACACTCCTCACACTCGCGCTCTCGGGTCGGCACACTTCCTGCAATAGGGCGTTTGAACGCCTCAAATCTGCAATTGCCGAGGGGAGGACCCCGGTCTCTGCACAAGAATACTTTGGCGAGCCTCCCGAAGGTGAGATCGTCATTCTGGGCGCGGGTTGTTGGCACCCCACCTTTCCGGCCTTCAATCGTCATATTTGGCAGGTCGGCTGCTCGGCCGTGGATTTGTTATTATCTTGGTTGCAACGTCCCTACCGGTGCGATGGCTGCGGCATTCTCGTGCGTCGGTTAGAGACAGAGAAAGGCCCGGCCATAGACATCCTGTGGAATGAGCCGTATCGATGAACCACTTTCCTCCCCTCAAATGGCGATCCGATTGCAGGTGTTACCAAGTGCGCATAACCAAGGGCGCATTCCGTTCCATGGTGAAGCTTGCTATTCAACATATTCCCAACGAAATCGGCACATCGCTGGTTGGTTCCTATTCTGATGACGGACATCGCGCTGTCATCCATGGGATAGCTCCTCTCTCTCCCGATTCTTCTGGCTCCCCAACGTCATTTATTCGCGGAATCCTAGGTCTGCGTGACTTCTTTGATAGGCTGCTGGCCCGCTTCCGCCGTAAACGCCACTACGTCGGTGAATGGCATAGTCACCCAAACGGCCCTCCGGCAGCCAGTCCCAAAGATGATCGCGATCAGAAAGCTATTGCTCACGACGAGAAGACGGACTGTTTCGAGTGCATCCTCGTGATCGTTGGTGATGACTTGTCTGCGAGCCCATCGTTGGGCGTGTACATCTACTCACGAACCAGAGGAAAGATTCCCCTGAATTCCATGTGACTATGCCGGCGTTTCCGCAGCCCCCGCCGGCGATCTCGGATTCCCGTAGCGGGAGAGCTGTTATCGTATGGATAACTTGACCAAAAGCCGGAAAAAGGACGGTTATTGACAGGAGATGCCAGCCGAGTCACGTCATTGCGGCTGCGCGGCTTGAGAGTGTCGGCCGCCACCAGGGCATTTCGGAGTAGCTTCATCAAGAATTTAGAAGTCCTTACGGGGGGGCGATTTACTTCCTCGCAGGGGCAAGGTAGAACCGCATCCGTGTCGTTTGACGTGGTCCCTCGGCGTGCGCCAGGCGTTGAACGGCTAGACCTCGTGGACCAAAGTCTGTCAAGTCCCTGACGCTTCTCGCGAATCGTCCAAGAACAAGGTTGCTGCATTGAACGGAGATTCTATGAGGGAGCCAATATCGCCGTCAGAACCAACAGCCGGTCAGCAGAATGATCCTGCTCCTGTTCTTTGCATGTCGGGTGGCGGGTTCCGGGCGACGCTCTTTCATCTCGGCGTTGTCCGCCGTCTAAATGAGCTTGGCGTTCTGCGTCGCCTGGCGGCTATCACGAGTGTGTCGGGCGGCAGCATTCTCAACGGGGTTCTTGCGACCCGCTGGTCCAGTCTGGAATGCGGCGCGGATGGCATGTATTCAGGATTCGACGAGCACGTTGCACAACCGGTGCGCGACTTTTGCAGCCAAGACCTGCGTACCCGCCTTCTGCTCGGCACGAGACTGGATTGGGCGAATTGGCCGAGACTTTTCAGGGACTTCTTTGCGGTGCCAGCGGACTTCTTGGCCAAGGCGTACATGCCGCTTTTTTGCAATCAGTCCCTTGTCGATGTACCCGCGCCCGCTCTTCACGTTCCCCGTTTCGTTTTCTGCGCCACGAATACGCGGACGGGAGCGTGCTGGCACTTCCATGCCGGACCCGCGGGCCGCATGGGCGATTTTTACACCGGCTATTCCAGTACCGAACCGATCACAGTCGCCAAGGCTGTCGCAGCGTCGTCCGCATTTCCTCCTGGATTTGCGGCATTGCAGCTTCTCTGTGAGACAGACCGGGAATGGTCGCGGCTGGACCCGTGGGGTGAGATTCGTCCAGAATCGACAAAGCGACCGCCGCCGACCGCTTCCGAAAGACGCCACATCGTCCTGACCGACGGAGGCGTGTATGACAACCTGGGCGTAGAGCCCGTCTGGAACCGCTTTACCAGCCTGCTCGTCTCCGATGCGGGCATGCCGTTCGATCCAAAGGGGACATGTTATCAGTATCTTATCGCTCGCCTAAGCCGCGCCTTCGACATCAGTGCGAACCAAGTCGGAGCAGTGCGGAAACGGTGGTTGGTTGAGCGGCTAGGGCATGACCACCGTGGCGCAATGTGGGCGATTGACACCCTCGTCGAGGAGTTCCCAGGTGGTGGCCACCAATGCTATTCCCCGCGCGTCCGTCATTTCTTCCCAAGGATCCGTACTGATCTCAATTCCTTCACGATTGGCGAAATGGCATGCCTGGAGAATCACGGCTATGCGATGGCCGATGCCGCCATCCGGTCGCGCGCGCCCTGGGCGAGTACCGGTGATTGCCCGTTCCAGTGGCCAAATCCTGAATGGGCCGGGGACGCGGCAGCAGAATGCGCCCTCAAGGACAGCAGCAGTCGGCGGCTCCTTTACGACACATGGCGTTATTGCGCACACAGATGAAAAGCCACCTCTTTCGTCTCACCTGCTGGTAAGGAGGTAGCTCATGGGCTACTTGAACATTGGCGACATCATTGACGCCTACCGCCAGATCCTTGACATTGTGCCTTCCATTGTGGAAGGTGCACGCCCGTCGGACGTCATTGCTGAGATGATTCGCCGTGGTGAGTATGTTGGGATACCGGGGCCGCCGTTCTATTGCAAATCCACGGCTCTGAACGAACACCTATCCGTGCTCCGCCACATTATCGAACAAGCATTTTCCTCGCCCCCTGAGAAGCAGAAGGCGAAAGAAGCAATCCTTGGGCTGCTGATTTCCACGCTCCGGTCGTGGGACTTGGCGGAGGAAAGGCACAAACAGGCTATTAGGGAGACCGTGCTAGAAGATGAGTTGAAGCGAATTCAAGATGTGCTAGAACAGCTCCTAGAACGGCTTCCGCAACACAGTATTGATACAGGAGTAGTTTCTCCTTCCACCACAATCCCGTTGCTCGCAGACGGGCTTCCCACAGACGGACTCGGTTCCCTTGCACGGTTTGTATACTTTACCATTGTTACAGACGATCCTTCGCCGGGGTGGTTCCTGACGTTGATGGATCGTTCGGTGCCGTTCGTGCTTTTCGGCATGGCGGGGCTTGTCATCCAACCGTCACCGACCGAAATTGAGTTTACTTCGCCTCAACAAATTCAGGCGTTGATAGATGTTATTGAAGGGATTGGAGAAGGGGGGCTGTCGGTGGAAAGTGGTATCATCTGGCTCCCCCTCGGCACGGTCCAGCGAGCGTTTACACACGATGCCGAGTTCGTAGAATGGTCACTGGTCAGACCCAATCGTGGTGATGTTTTTCGTGTCTCGCTTCGGATATTTCGCGAAGCCTGGCGCATGTATGATGGGTCCATCGACGCCAACGAGATGTCATTGAGATGTGAAGAAATCGAGCGTACAAGTACGGTTCCACCAGCAGCACAGCCACCTAGCCTGATCGCTGGCCGCTGGCCGCCCGTGGTTCCGTCGACGTCACTATACCGCACGTCGCAATCGCACGTCGGAACCGGATGAGGTTCAGTGCTACTTCGAGTACTTCCGCTTCCAAAGATCCGCATAGCTGATCAAGTGGATGCCGTGCATGCGGACGATGTCTTTCACCTCCTTCGAGCAGAGCAGCGCGACCGACTCGGCCTGCCGCTGTGAGTAGAGCCCGGGATGGCAGACGGTGTACCAAGTGCCGGGCTTGAGTTCTTCGAGCGCCCGCAAGAACGTCGTACGGACCTCCGGTGGCATTCCAGGTACAGCCCACGTTACAAGCGTGCCATCGGGCAGCCGTTCCTGTTTCCAGCTTTCCAACCACGCCGGCACAAACTTCGCCCCACTATACTTGCCGGTGTAATCCTGCGTGTAGAGCAAATGGTATTCGTCGGCGAGCCGTGGATACAAGGCGGCGACGTCGGGTCGGTCCTTGCCACCGCCGGAGGCCATGTGCCAGTCGATATACCAGAACCGCAAGCCCGTGGCCAGGCACTTGCGGATCTGGGCCCGCAGTTCTTTCTCGACCTCGTCGATCTTTGGCCGCGCCTTGAAACAATCCTCGGCACCGCGGTAGAAGAAGCCGTCGGGGGCTACCAGGCTGGGAACCTGCTCGACCGGCAACACGGGCCGCATGGGTATCACCGCCATCAGCGTAAGATGGATTCCCGGGGCCAGCTTGGGATGAGCGCGGCAACGGGCTACGGCATCGTCGAAATAGGCCGTCGGCGGCATGAGGCTGGCCGACGTGACAATCCCGTCCGTGTGGGCCTTGATGATCCCCAGATTTACATCCAGGCTGTGGCCCATGTCGTCGCCCCGCA
>Ga0181520_10003793_pt1 | contig 26117 bp, 15 predicted proteins | sample PEATcosm2014_Bin_29_FD_132451 | JGI IMG/M metagenome (GOLD analysis project Ga0181520, IMG submission 132451) | Peatland microbial communities from MTU Mesocosm Facility, Houghton, MI, USA - PEATcosm2014_Bin02_30_metaG | ecosystem: Environmental > Terrestrial > Soil > Wetlands > Peat | place...
GCAAAGGAGGGGGCGAAAACGCCAGGGGGCGTTGAAATCGAGTACAAGCCGAAATCGCGGAACAACCCTAGAAATCACGATAGTTTCAACCACCTAATCATCGCTCAACCGGACAGTAGTGATCTCGGATCCCAAATCGAATGGGGATGAGTCCTTCGGATCGCCAGCGAGAACTGGAACCAGCGGCGTCGTGGCGGAGCAATGACCGGATCAGGTTCGTTCTTGCCGGCTTCCCGATCACTGGTCATACTGGAAATCACGTTCAGAATCCCTTAACAGAGGAATTTCGGACAGAAAAATGCCCGTGAGTACACGGGGACAAGAAATAGGAAACGAAGAACTGAGGAGGTGATGATGAGTTCATTTTCCTTTCCCCCATTTTCCTTTCTCCCCTCTTCCATTTTTCTGTCATTCATTTTTCTGTAAAGGGTCTTTATCGTTACTTAGCTCACAGTCCACTCCGTCCCGCCCGGCCGGTCTTCCAAAACGATACCGATTTCGGTAAGCCGCTTGCGAATCTGGTCGGCGGTGGCAAAGTCCTTCTTCTTGCGGGCTTCGGCCCGCAGCTCGATCAAGAGGCCCATCAGTTTGCCGACCAGTTCGTTACCGCCGCCGGTTTGCTTCTCCGCAGGCGGTTGGCGGAACAGGCCCATCACGCCGCCTAGCTCGCGGAAGACGGTCACGCCGCGGCGGAGCGATGCGAGTTTGGCCGGCGTTTGCGCGTCCTTCTTTTCCAGTTTCTCGTCGTCGATGTATTTGTTCAAGCGGCGCAGCAATTCGAACACGTCGCCCATCGCCCCGCCGGTGTTGAAGTCGTCGTCCATGGCGTCGAGGAAGCGGTTGCGATGATGGACCACGTCCTTGAGCAAGGGATCGTCGCCCGGCTCGAAATCGCCTTGTCCCCGGCGCAGGGGCGGGACAATCGCATAAAAACTCTCGCCCGTTACGCGCTCGTAACGTTTGAAGAAGCGGTAGAAGTTCTCCAGCGCGGCTTCGGTCTCGCGCAGGCGGGCTTCGCTGTATTCGACCGGCCGGCGGTAGTGCGTGGCCAGGAGGAAGAAGCGGATCGTCTCGGCGGAGAATTGCTGCAGCAAATCGCGGAACGGCAACGAACCCTTGGATTTGCTGACCTTATTGGCAATCTGCGCGTCGATATCCACGGCCGCCGCGCGGGTCGCCCGGCCGCCCACCTTGCCGACTTCATCGGCGGCTTGCAAAAGGCCGTTGTGCAGCCAGTACTTGGCCATGGGCTTGCCGTGGGCGCACTCGCTTTGGGCCACTTCGTTCTCGTGGTGGGGGAAAATAAGGTCCAGCCCCCCGCCGTGGATGTCGAAGGTCTTGCCCAACAAGCGGCGACTCATGGCCGAACACTCGATGTGCCAACCCGGCCGGCCCGCTCCCCAGGGGCTGGGCCACGAAGGCTCGCCCGGCTTGGCCGTCTTCCATAAGGCAAAATCGGCGGCGTTGTGTTTTCGCTCGGCCATGCTGCCGCCTTCGCCCTGCATTTCTTCCGTGCTGCGGTTGCTCAGCTTGCCGTAATCGTGGTCCTGGGTCACGTCGAAGTAGACGTCGCCTTCCGACTCGTAGGCGAAACCTTTGGCGATCAGCGTCTTGGCAAGATCGATGATCTCGTCGATGTTCTCGGTGCAGCGGGGGAAATGGTCGATCGTGTCGACGCCCAGGGCCTCGATGTTTCGCATGTAATCGGCGGTCATCTCTTCGGCCAACGCGGCCATCGAGATCCCCCGCTGGTTCGACTCGTTGATGAGCTTGTCGTCCACGTCGGTGATATTCACCACGAACGTGACGTCGTAGCCCGAGTAGGTCAGGTAGCGCTTGATGGCGTCGAAAATCACCGGGCCGACCATGTGCCCGATGTGGCTGGGTTTATAGACGGTCGGACCGCACAGGTACATTCCAACCTTGCCGGGCTGGACCGTTTCAAGGGGTTCTTTCGATCGCGATAGCGTGCTATAGAGGCGAATCATGGGCAAAACAAGAGTACAAAAGGGTTCTGGACAATAGTACTTAGTACTCAGTACTAAGTTCAAACACTGACAACTATCTCTTCTCCAACAGGGCTACACACTCAGCCGAGATGGCTTCTTCCAGCCCGATAGGCCCCAGGCCTTCGCCGGTCTTGCCCTTGAGCCCGATCCGCTCGGGTTCGATCTGCAAGATATCGGCGATCCGCTCGCGAACCGTCTGGCGATAGGGGAGGAGCTTGGGCCGCTGGGCAAAAACGATGCAATCGATGTTGATGATCCGAAACCCGATTGCCGCGATCGCGTCCCGAGCGGCGACGAGCATTTCGGCAGAGTCGCGACCGCGGTTGATTGGATCGGTATCGGGAAACATCTGGCCAATGTCGCCCAGCGCGGCCGCCCCCAACAAGGCATCCGTCAGGGCGTGCAGCAACACATCGGCATCGCTATGGCCCACCAGTTGCCGGTCGTGAGGAATATCGACCCCCCCTAATCGAACGGGCCCGCCAAGGCATAGGCGGTGGGTGTCGTGGCCAATTCCAATCCGTAGTCCGTCCGTAGCTTTCCTCCTATCCATCGTCGGGCTACAGGAACTGGGAGAGGCAAAAGATTGATTATAACAACCTCCTACACGGCCCAGATTCTTCGGCAGCCGTTAGATGGCGCGAATTATAGGCGAAAACCGCGAAGGGGGGAAGTTCAGTGCAAAGCGGCTTCTCTGAACGCCGCCCCCCATTCGCATGGATTTTCTGGCGATTGAACCGCGCCACGAATAACGCTATAATAATATCTTGCCATTGGGGAGGGCGATCGGCTTGGGCACGGAAGTCTCGCGTTGGCTTCTTTGAATCTTTTCCCAGAACGGTGAGATTGGTCCCCGGGTAATCGGGGCAAACCGGAAAGGGCGGGTTCGTAGAAATTATTTCAATAACGTGTTGGGCGTGCTGGTTCTGGGACGTTCTCGGGGTTATTGAAATAAGTTCTGAGTCGATTAGGTGATTTCTGTGACACGTTCTTCCGATCCTGGTTATCGCATTCTGGCGGCTCGAAGCCTGCGGAAACAGATCAAGCAACTTACCGAGCACTTGGGTGGCATCCGCTTGGGCCAAGACATCGAGGCGATTCACCACGCCCGCGTTGCCTCGCGGCGGCTGTGTGCTGCCTTGGACATGTTTGACGTTTGCTGGAAGCGGAAGCAGGTCAAGGAGTGGAAGAAGCAGATTCGCCAATTGGCCCGAAGTCTGGGGGAAGCCCGGGACCACGACGTGCTGATCGAATTCCTCGTCTCGAGTCTGGCCACGGTTGCCGATCGTATCCTCGTGCCGGGGATCGCTTGTCTGTTGAATCACGTCGAGCGCCAGCGACTCTGGCTTCAGCCGCGGGTGCTCAAGGCCATCGATCAATTCGAGGTCCACGGTACGATGAAGGCGATGCAGGATGCCTGCCGTTCGTTCTTGGAAGACGCGGGAGATAAGCCGCTGACTGCGGGCAAACATGCCCACAATCAAGCGGGAAAGAGCGTTCGCAAGGGGTTCAAGCAGTTGGTTGAGGAAGCGGCGGGGCTTGCCGACCCGGAGAAGTACGAGCGGCATCACGCCATGCGCATAGCCGCCAAGCGACTGCGTTACACGCTGGAGCTTGCCCGGCCGGTTTATGCCAGCAATTTGGTCGAGATCGGCGATACGGTCAAGAAGCTGCAGACGCTTCTGGGCGAAATCCACGATTGCGACGTGTGGATCGAGAATTTCGCGGAGTTCGCGCAAAAGGAATCGTGCGAGATCCAACTCTATTTCGGCAGCCCGCAGCGGTTCGAGCGTTTGCGGCCGGGACTGGACTACCTGCGGCAGGAACGACAAGACCGGCGGGGCCGGGCTTTCCACGAGTTGGTGACCTACTGGCAGGAACTGGAAGATCGAGGGACGTGGGACAACTTGGCGACGATCTTGGAATGGAACCGCGCCGGGGTGAAATCCGGGGATTCCAGTCCGGCGGAAGTTGCCACGCAGATGTGAGCTCCGTAGTGTGGACTTCAGTCCGCCTGCACTGGGGCGGACTGAAGTCCACCCGACGAATTGCCCCCGCCCCTTTTCCCCGCTTGCGCTGTCCTATACACTTGAACGCATGGCGACCGATACCAGCGTTTTTGATAGTAGCGACAGCGTTCGCTCGGCTGTTCCGCTGAAATATGCCCAATATGTCACCTTCCAGGAACCCCTCGCCCTGGAAGAGGGGGGGGGGCTGCCCATCGTGCGGGTGGCCTACGAGACCTACGGCACCCTGAATCCAGCCGGTGACAACGCCGTCTTGATTTGTCACGCCCTGTCGGGCGATTCGCATGTCGCCCGGCATAATGCCGATGATACGCCCGGCTGGTGGGATCTCGTCGTCGGCTCGGGCAAATCGATCGATACCGACCGCTATTTTGTCATCTGCCCCAACCTCTTGGGTGGATGTCGTGGCACAACGGGGCCCAACTGCGTCAATCCGGAAACCGGAAGGCCCTACGGGGCCGATTTCCCCAGGATCACCGTCTATGACATGGTCAAGGTCCAGAAATTGCTGGTCGAGCATCTGGGCGTCCGCCGCCTGCGGGCCGTGGTAGGCGGCTCGCTGGGCGGGCAACTGGCCCTGACCTGGGCCACGCAATTGCCGGCGATGGTGGCTGGCACGATGGCCTTGGCCACTGCGCCGCGATTGACCAGCCAGGCCATGGCCTTCGACATCGTCGGACGCAACGCTATTCTCCGCGATCCGGCCTACCAAGACGGCCAGTACTACGGCAACGGGCCGGGGCCGACGGTCGGATTGTCGATCGCCCGCATGCTGGGCCACATTACGTATCTTTCGCGAGAGGCGATGATCGAGAAGTTCGACGCTCATCGCTTGCAGCCCCGGCAGGTGCAGACGCAGTTCGAGACCCGCTTCTCCGTCGGTTCGTACCTGGCCTACCAGGGCGACAAGTTCGTGGAGCGGTTCGATGCCAACAGCTTTTTGGCGCTGACCACGGCCATCGACCTGTTCGACCTGGGCGATTCGCGCGAGGAACTTCGCCGGGCCTTCTCCAGCGCGCAGTGTCGATGGCTGCTGATGGGCTTTTCCACCGACTGGTTGTTCCCGCCGTTCCAGTCGGAGAAGATGGTTGACGCCCTGATCGCTGAAGGCAAGCCGGTGAGTTATTGCAACGTGAAGAGCAACTGCGGTCACGACGCCTTCCTGCTGGCCGACGAATTGCCGATCTATGGCGAGGCCATGCGGGCCTTTTTAGCCAATCTCGACTGCAGCGCGCCGGCCGACGATACGCTGACGGACGTGGCCCTGGACGAGTTGCGTTGCCAGGATCCGACGAGCATCTTCCACAGCCGCCGCTTGGATTATGACTCGATCGTTGAGCTGATCCCGCCCGGCGCCAGCGTGTTGGACCTCGGTTGCGGCAACGGCGGGTTGCTGGCCCGGCTGCGCCGCCATGGCTGCCGGAACATCATGGGCATCGAGTTGGACGAGAAGGCGATCCTGGCTTGCGTCCGCCGGGGGCTGGACGTCGTGCAGGCCGACTTGGACCACGGGTTATCGGCCTATGCCGACGGGCAGTTCGACTTCGTTGTGCTCTCGCAGACGTTGCAGGCGGTGCGGGACGTGCAGGGCGTGCTCAAGGAGATCCTCCGCGTTGGCCGGCAGGGAATCATCAGTTTTCCCAACTTCGGCTATTGGAAGCTGCGCAAGCATCTTCACGAAGAGGGCCGTGCCCCCCGGGCGGGCGCGTTGCTGGGCTACTCCTGGTACGACTCGCCCAACGTCCGCTTCCTCTCCATCGCCGACTTCGACGATTTCTGCCGCGACAACCAGATCAAGATCCACCAGCGGATTGCGCTGGATACGGAGGCCGGTTGCAAGGTCTACGACGATCCGAATTTGAATGCCGACATGGCGATCGTGGTGATTAGCAGGTGAGAGAAACTTGACAAGCTTGAGCAATCCGTATTCCGTGGAGTCTACTTCGACCGCAAAGGTAATTCGCTAAGCGTCTGGTTCGACGATCCCGAGAGAGAGCACGTCTGCAACGTAGCTGGCCGATTTTGGCTGATTTCAGACCCAAAAAACTGCACCCAAACCATGTACAAATCCGTCCTCTTGCCGTAGAATAGTCTAGCATCGCAGTATTCCGATCTTAGTGCCGGAGGACATAGGTAATATGATTCTCGCCTTGTTTCTCCAGTCGCCCTTTCGATTTGTGGGGATGCTGCTTGGGTTGGTGAAAGACGACGACGTAGTTTCGGCGGATACGTCGGACAACTCCATTCGCCATGGAGAAGCGAGTCCGGAACCGGGATGGCATTTCTACGCGACGGACGAGGGGCCGTTGCTGCTTTCCGGGGTGGCGGGGGCACTGGTCAAGATTGGGCCGGCCGCGGTCCCCGAGTTGATCGAAGTCCTCCGTAAAGACCCGAATCCGGAGGTCCGCTGGGGGGCGGCTTGGGCGTTGGGTGAGATTGGGCCGGCGGCCGCGGATGCCGTGTCCGATCTGTGCAACGCCTTGGGCGACATACATCCATATGTAGCTCAGGTCGCTAGTGAAGCGATGACCAAAATAGGTGGAATGGCCATCCCCCAGTTGCGCAGGGCGCTAACCGATGAACGTCCGTTCGTTTCCTGGCTCGCGGGGGAATCGCTGACCAGGCTCGGTACCGAGGCGATTCCGGTACTTGTGGAGGCATTAGGCGACGAACGCCCCGATGTTTGCTGGGCCGCTGGTGAAACGCTGGCGAAGATCGGCATACCGGCCATTCCGGCGTTGAGAAAATCTCTGGGCGACGAGCGTCCTTATGTCTGCTGGGTGGCCGTTCAGCAGTTGTCGCGAATCGGAACCGCTGCGATTCCTGAGCTCCGGATCGCCTTGGGCGACCTCCGTAAGGAAGTCCGTTGGGGAGCAGTGGAGGCCCTTGCCGGCATGGGCGCGGTGGCCGTGCCGGAGTTGCGTGTCATCTTGCGAGATGTCGATCCGAATGTTCGCTGGAGCGCGGCAGCGGCCTTGGGGAAGGTTGGCCCGCTGGCTCGAGAGGCGATCCCCGAGTTGCGGAAAATGCTGGAAGATGAAAACGCTCGGGTTTGCTGGATTGCCGCCGAGGCGCTGGCGAGGATCGGCGCTGAAGCGATTCCCGAATTACGGAAGGCGTTGGGGGGGATTGCTCCTGTGGCGAGACAGGCAATGCCCGAGGTACGTAAGGCCCTCGACGATCAGAATCCTTGCGTATCTTGGCTGGCCGCAGAGGCCTTGGCCAAGATTGGCGCCGAAGCCATACCCGAACTGAAGAAAGCCTTGGCTAGCAAGGACAAGAACTCACGTCTGCAAGCTGCGGCGGCGCTGGGCAAGATCGGCCCCGCGGCAGGATTGGCCGCAGCCGAACTGCGGCAGGCGCTCGGCGATTCCGACATGTTCTTGCGATGGGCGGCAGCCACCGTACTGGGAAAGATTGGCCCTGCGGCGCGAGAGGCGATTGCCGAATTGAACAAGGCTGCGAAGGATCCTTGTGTCCCCGTCCGCGCCGCAGCCCTTAATGCGCTTCGTGTCATGGAAGGGTCTGATCCCAAGCACGAGAGATCCCAGACCGCCCCGAGACATGATTGACCGAACTGCTAGGGCCGCAACGCCACCTATGACGGTCTGTCGTGAAGCAAGAGGGATAATTAGGGAGATTGGCCTGATGCGCCGCCCAGGTAATGTGCGCAAAATAATCCGTTCTTTCTGATTTTTCCAATTCTGCACGTAATACCGTCCGATTGCATATTCAGAGGGGGAAGTATGCAGAACAGGTGCCTTACAATCCTGGTCGCCTGGGCGGTTTGGTTCGGCTTCACGCAGGCGTTGGCTACGGCCCAGACCTCCCCGCTGCCGCAATCATGGTGGGGATTCGCGTCGGCTAAGCCTGCGCCTGCCCCGTCGCAACAGGTCGTTCAGGCCTCCTGCAACTCCATTTCACGCCAACCGCAACTCCTCCCTGCGATGCCGGTTGCTGCGGGGCTAGGGGTAGAAGATCGTGGCTTTCGGGTCGCATTGAATCGCGTGGGCAGCGCCCTCGTACTCGCCCAGCGAGGAGCCTATTTCGCGGCGCGTACGGAACTCAAAACGGCGTTGTATGAATGGGCCGAAGCGCGGGACATCCGCGAACAATCGAGTCGGCACACCCGCGCGCTGAACGAGGGGCTCACTGCACTGGACGAACTCGACGATTTGGCGCAGCGGACAACCGGACCGGTCGAAGTGGATTACGCCACGATCATTGCCCATCACCGCACGCCGGTCTTGAAGGGCGAGACCAGCCAAAGTGTCCATGGCAAGCGCGAAATTTATCAGGCCTATTGCGGCTATGCCGAAAAGCAACTCGGCATGGTGTTTTCCGGCCAATCCGCAATTGCGGGAGGACTGCGTGCCTTGGCCAAGATCTACGAGATCGTGGAGAAAGAGCTGCCCGGTTTGATCCCGCTGGCCGACCTGAAGGCCATGGCTTTCTACGCTACGGCCTTGTCGGCCGATCCGGGCAATTCCCAGATCGCCAACGATTTCGGCGTGTTTATGGCTCAATCCGGCGAGTTGCAGCAAGCGCGATCAATCCTCGAGTACGGCCTTGCCAACCGGCGGCACCCGAATAACCTGCACAACCTGGCCGTGGTCTACCAGCAGCTAGGCTATGTCGAACAGGCAGCCCTGGTGCAGCAGGAAGCGAACAAGTCGCAACCGCCGGCCGGCTCGGAACCCGCCCGCGAGCTGATCAAGTGGGTTGATCCGTTGACGATGGCGAAAATGGCCGACGAGCAGCGTCTGGCAGCCGAAAACGTCTGGTCGCCTTATGCGCAGGGGGACTACGTGGGTCAGGCCCGCCTCGCCCACGTACCCAATTATCGCCTGCGCGTCGACGACCAGTTGGAATTTGTCTTCCGGCAGGTCCGCACCGTCACGCCCAAGCCATACCGTCTCACCGTGGGCGACGAGGTCCGCGTGCAGTCGCTGAGCAAGCCGGCCGAGTTGACCAACGATCGCCTTGTCATTCAGCCCGACGGTACGGTCTCGTTGGGCCTGCTGGGACAGGTGGCCGCCGCCGGCAGCACCGTGGATGAGCTCCGCCAACGCCTGGACGAGGCGTACAAAAAGTACTTCGAATCGCCCATGATCATCGTCACCCCCGTGAAGGTCAACACGCGCGTGCAGGATTTCCTCGACTCGGTGCAGCGTTGGGGAACGGGGGGCGGCCAGGTGCGGGCGGCCACGGTCATGCCGGACGGGGGAATCGCCCTGCCGGAAATCGGCGTCGTTCACGTACAGGGCCTGACCGTCGCACAACTCGACTTGGAACTGAACGAGCGTTACCGCATGGTCCTGGAGGGCATAGGCGTCACGCCAACACTCATGCAGCGCGCGGCGTTGTACGTGTACGTGTTGGGCGAGGTCCACCAGGCCGGCAGGTTCCCGCTCGTGGCGCCGACCACGGTGAGCCAGGCGATCACGCTGGCGGGCAGTTGGAACAACGGCGCCAACCTGCGGAACATCATCGTGCTGCGGCGCGGCGAAGGCTGGCAACTTATGGGATGCAAGATCAGCGTCAACGACATCCTCTACGGGCGCACGGTGTGTCCGCGCTGCGACATCTGGCTCGCCGATTCCGACGTGGTCATCGTGCCCAAGAGCGATCTGCTCAGGACTGACGATTTCATCAACCTCTTGTTCACGCGCGGCATCTACAGCGTGCTCCCTGCGACCTTCACTTTCTATTGACCATTGTCGGGCCGCAGCGTTTGACCATTTTCGCGGGGATTGACTTGCCCGGTCGCGCAACTATAATTCAGCCACGCTCGTGCGTAGTGGGTATGCATTTCTTGGGGAGCCGCCTCCATGGCAACATCCGCGTCTCAGGCCGCGCCACCTGGTGTGGGGTATGCATTACTTCGTCACAAGGGTAAGGCCGTCGCGGTCTTCTTGCTCTTGATGGTCGCTGCGGCGATAGTTGCCGCCGTGCTTCCCAAAAAATACAGGTCTCAGGCACTTCTCTTGGTGCATTTGGGCCGGCAGAATGCCACGCTGGATGCCGTGGGAGCCTTGGGCGAGACGGCCGCCGCCGCCAATCCTGCCGATAACCGCGAGTTCCAGATCAATTCCATCGCGGTGATCCTCGCCAGCCAGGCGATGGTTGCTAAAGTTGTCGATACGCTCGGGCCCGATGTTCTGTTTGGCGCGGCCCCCAACCAAGAGACTGAGGGCCGTGCCGCCTTGCCCGACGTCCTCAGAGCCGCGATCGGCGTCGAGTCCGCGCTTACTGCTTCCCGCGCCGGGATCATTCACAAGGTCATGAAGCGGTTCAGCGTCGAGGCCCTGCCCAAGTCGGACGTGATCCAGATCTCCTTCGATGCCACCTCGCCGGAGGCCGCGCAACGAGCCGTCGCCGCCTTGATCGAGGCCTACCTGGAACAGCATGTTCGGCTGAATCAGATACCGGGGGCCCACGAGTTTCTCACCCGGCAGACCGGCGACAACTTTGCCCGGCTGACGCAGGCGGAAAAGGCCCTCCTCGAACTGAAGAACGAAACCGGACTGACGTCGATAGAAGCGCAGCAGCAGGCCTTGACCCGGCGGCTTGCCGGCCTGGAAAACGATTTGCTCGCCGCCAGTGCGGAGGTCGCGGCGGCAGATACGCAAGTCCTAGCCCTTCGCGGCCGGCTGGCCACGTTGTCCGAGACGCAGGTGCTCGCCGAGACCACCGGGGGCGAGGACAAGACGGCCGCGGGCATGCGCGAGCAAGTGTTTGCCCTGGAGATGAAGGTGCAACACCTGCTGGCGACGACGAAGAAAGATTATTTCGAAATACCGCAGGTCGCCCAGGAGCTTGAAAAGACGAGATCCATCCTGCAAGCGCAACCGCCTCAGCACCCGCAGGTCACCCGCGGCCCCAACCGCTGTTACGAGGATCTGCAGCTCACGCTGCAGAAGCAAGAACCGCTGCTGGCCTCGTTGCGCGCGAAGGCCGACATCCTGCGGCGGCAGATTGCCGAGACGCGGGCGCAGTTGCGCGAATTCAACGAGCGGAGCATGAAGATTGCCCGCTTGCAGCGCGGCGTGGAGATCGAGGATGCAATTTACCGCAAGTACATGGCGCTGGCCGAACAGGACCGCATCGACCAGGCCCTGGAGACGGCGCGGATTACGAGCGTGACGGTCGCCGAGCCGGCCACGTACGATTCGGAGCCGGTCCAACCGCGGCCGATCTTCGTGCTGGGCATCGGTTTTTGCCTGGCGCTCTTCGGCGGCGTCACCGTGCCGCTGCTGGCGGAATACCGGGACCGCTCGCTGCGGTCGCGCGAAGAGATCGAAGAGACGCTGCGGGCGCCGGTCCTGGCCGTGATCCCGCGGCTGCGGCAGAGGGATTTGAACATGGCATGAACGGTTTCGCACGAAGCCGCGCCCGGCGCGCCGCCGGAGCGGTTTTGGAGGGTCTGCGATGGCTGCACAATCCGACAATTTGCAGGACGGCAACGGCACGGGCGCGGCCCCCGTCGTTTGGCCGCCCAAGGTCGACGTCTTCGGAATCGGCGTGACCCCCACGCACTACGGCGAGGCGGCGGGCGTCATCCTGGAGGCCGCGCGGCAAGGCCAATCGGCCGTCGTCTCCTGCCACTCGGTGCATGCCCTGATCACCAGCAGCCGCGATGCCGGCATGGCGGCGCGCGTCAACACCTTCGAGATGATCACGCCCGACGGCCAGCCCGTTCGCTGGGCCTTGAACCTCCTGCACCACGCCAAGCTGCGGAAGCGGGTGTACGGGCCGGAACTCATGTTGCGCGTCTGCCGCGGGGCAGCTGCGGCCGGCATCCCCATCTACCTATACGGCGGGCGGCCGGGCGTCACCGAGATGCTCGTGTCGCGGTTGTGCGCGATGTTTCCCGGCTTGAAGATCGCCGGCGCGGAGACTCCCCCTTTCACGGCCCTTACGCGGGAAGAAGACGAAGCGGTCATCGAGCGCATCAACTCCAGTGGCGCCCGAGTGGTGTTCATAGGCCTCGGTACCCCCAAGCAGGATGTTTTCGCCCATGAGCATCGCGAGCGGATCCGCGCCGTGCAGATGTGCGTGGGGGCCGCCTTCGATTTCCATGCCGGCGTGAAACGCATGGCGCCGCCTTGGATGCAGCGCTGCGGGCTGGAGTGGCTTTACCGCCTGCTCAGCGAGCCGAGACGGCTGGCGGGGCGGTACTTGACCACCAACACGCTTTTCCTCTGCTCGCTGCTGTGCGCAATGTTGGGGTTCCGCAAAGTCCACGGGGCGGCGCCCGCCGGGACTGGGAAAACCGGCAACGGCGCGCGACTCGGCGCCCACTCCAAGATCAAGCTGCCCTTGGAGACCGAGGAGGCGTTGCGCGTCGTCGTCCATCACCTCACGCAAATTCGTGGCCAGTCGCCGCATCCCCCGCGGGCCGTCGGGCTGACCAGTTGCTCCCGTGGCGAAGGGGTCAGCACGGTGCTGGCGCACTTGGCCGTGGCGGCTGCCGCTTGCCCGACGCGGCGAGTACTGCTGGTCGAGGCCAATTTTGCCGACCCTTCCGTGCATCGCCTCTTCGGACTGCCGGTGGCCCCGGGATGGCGGGAGGTTCTGCGCGGAGATTGCCCGCATTCGGCTGCGATTCGCCGCCTGGGGCCGGGATTGCCTGCCGTTCTAACGGTCGGTGGCGGACCGGCAAATCCGAGCGAGTTCTACGCGTCGCCGAAGCTTGACGAGGCGATGCGGGACTTGCAAGGCGAGTTCGACCTGATCTTGGTGGACATGCCCGACGCCGGCCAGCCCAGCCGGCTGCTGCGGGCGGCGGGTCTTGTGGAGGGGGTTCTCTTGCTTGTAGCGTCGGAGTGCGTGCAGGCCGCGCAAGCCCGGGGCCTCCGCTCTCTGCTGACCCACAGCGGTACAGAACTGCTGGGAGTGCTGGTGAATAAGCAACGAAACTATGTGCCGCATTGGTTGCGGCCGCAGGGATGAAAGCAAGTTTTGGGAGGAACATTTATGCCTGGCTGGGGCTTTTTTCACCGCAGGCATTCCGAGAGCGCTGACGCCGCATTGGCCGCGTGGCACCCGCCCCAGCGCTTTCGTCATGTCTTGCTGCGCGAGCGATTCCTGGTCGACCGCTTTGGAGGCGAGTTCTCGCTGTTAGCCTTCGCGTCCCAGAAGGCCGAAGACCGGGCCGCCGTGTTTGCGCACCTGGCACTGTGTTTCAAAAAGCGGCTTCGCTTCAGCGACGAGATCGGCTGGATGGACGAGGCCTGCACACAGGTGGGCGTGGCGATGCACCGGACCCCCGCAGCCGAGGCCTGCATGTTGGCCGACGAGGTCTGCCGGGCCTTCTGCGACGCAATCCCCACTCCTCGCTGCGAGGTCTACTGCTATCCTACCGATCCGCAGGCAAAGGCCGAGGGCGGCGACGCGGCCCAGGCGAGCGGCGAGGGCCGCCGCAGCGTGTCGGGCATGGAACGCCTGTTTGCTCAGTCCCTCCCCGCCTGGAAGCGCGGCATCGATATCATCGGGGCCCTCCTGGGATTGACCCTTCTGGCCCCGCTGATGCTGATAACCCTGGCGGCGGTCAAGCTCACTTCGCGCGGGCCGGTGTTCTATCACCAGAAGCGCACCGGGCTGGCCGGCCGGCCCTTCTACGTGCACAAGTTCCGCTCCATGACCGTCGACGCCGACGAGAACAAACGCTTCCTAATGGCGTTCAACGAACAGGATGGGCCGGCCTTCAAGATCGCCAACGATCCCCGTGTGACCTTCGTGGGGCGATTCATTCGCGCCACCAACATCGACGAGCTGCCGCAGTTGTACAACGTTTTGCGCGGAGAGATGTCGCTGGTGGGACCGCGGCCGCTGCCCTGCAACGAAGCCGCCGCCTGCAGCCAATGGCAACGTCAGCGGCAGGACGTCACGCCCGGCTTGACATGCACCTGGCAGATCCTGGGGTTCCGCGATTCGTTCGACGATTGGATGCGGCTGGACATTCGCTACGTCTACGCTCGATCGTTGTTCCACGACCTTGCCTTGATCTTCAAGACCGTCCCCGTCGCCGTGATGGGCCGCCGGAAGGGGTGAAGGCCGTCATGGAGCAGCGGAACGTAAGCAGCACGGGTCGGCCGAAGGTCTTACAAATGTCGGCATGCTGCAGTCCGACGCAAGGCTCCGAGCCGGGGGTCGGCTGGCACCGGGCCTTGGAGTCTGCCAGGTACTTCGACACATGGGTGATCACCCGCGACGATCGACACGCCGAGGAGACCCGCCAGTTCCTCGCCGCGCGGGGAGAAGTCCCGGGGCTGCAGTTTGTTTTTGTTCCCGAGGGACCGCTGATTCGGTTGCTGATGCGCGTTCGCGGGCCGTCCTACTGGGCTTACAGGCTGTGGCTCCGCCGTGCGCTTGGTGTTGCCCGGGAACTCCACGCGCGGATCCACTTCGATTTGGCCCACCAGGTGAATTTCTGTACCTTTCGCGAGCCAGGTTACTTGTGGAAGCTCGACGTGCCGCTGGTCTGGGGGCCGGTGGGCGGCACGCAGAACTACCCATGGCTCTTCTTGGGCGAGGCGGGCCCGCTGGAGGCCGTCTCGGAAACTGTCCGCAACGTCTTGAATCGCCTCCAACTCCATTGGAGTTGGCAGGTTCACCGCGCCGCCCGCCGCGCCAAGGTTTTCCTGGCGGCCACTTCCACCAATCAGCACGACCTTGCCCGGGCTCTCGGCGTTACCCCGCGGTTGCTGCTGGAAACTGGCATCGACAGCGTTGCCGAGACTCCGCGGCGCCGCGACAGCGGCGAGCGGCCGTTCAGGATCCTGTGGGTTGGATACCTCATTGCGCGGAAGGCTTTGTCCTTGCTGCTGCGGGCTTTGGCCAGGTTGCCGCGCGAGGGCTATGATGTCCGCGTTGTCGGCCGCGGGCCGCGGCGGCACGCTTGGCAACGCCTAGCCAGACAACTGGGGGTTGCGCAACGCATCGAGTGGATCGAGGCGGTCCCGCACGGCCAAATGCATGAGCAATACGCCTGGGCGGACACCCTGGTCTTCAGTAGCCTGCGGGACACGACGGGCAATGTCAACCTGGAGGCATTGAGCGCCGGGCTTCCCGTAATTTGCCTGGACCATCAAGGGGTCCATGACATCGTTAACGACGAATGCGGCATCCCCGTCCCGGTGACCAGCCCCGGCGAGGTGTTCGAGAAGCTGGCCGCGGCGATCGCACGGCTCGCCCAGGACGCGGACCTGTGGGAGCGGCTGAGCGCCGGGGCCTTGCGGCGCGCCAAGTGCTTTCTCTGGAGCCGGCAGGGTGAGGCCATGGCCGAGTTCTACCGCAGCGCGATGGACGATCGCGGCGGGAGCCGGGGATGAATCGTTTTCACTTGGATTTGGCATCGCCATGAGCAGTATCCCCACACCCATCCCGGAGATCCGGAGCGACGATGGCCGCTCGCCGCCGGGGCCGGCGCCGCAGGAGGACTCGCCGGTGCAGGGTCGGCGCCTGTTCTTCCGCCGCATGGTCGGGAGGACGGCCCGCTCGACGGGGCTTTCGCTCCTCGACCAGACGGTGGTCAGCGGCGCGAGTTTCGCCGCCACGATCCTTATCGGCAGGTTCTGCGGCCAGAAGGAACTGGGCCTGTATTCCCTGGGATTCTCGCTCTTGCTGATTGTCCTGGCGGCGTTGCAGACGCTGGTCATGACCGCCTACACGATCCACAGTCCGAGCGTGGAGGGCCGCGCCCGCACTAAACTTGCCGGGGCGGCCTTGGCGCAGGGCCTGATCTTGTCCGCCGTGGTGGCCGCGGCCATGACCCTGGCGGCGGGCGCGGCCGGCTGCGCGGGCAACTGGGACGACTACGGCGTCCTGTTGGTCGCGCTGGCGGTGGTTGCACCGTTGTTCCTGCTGCGCGAATTCTGCCGTCGCTTCGCCTTCGCGCACATGCAGATGGGCATCGCCCTGGGACTCGACACGGTTGTGGCGGTGCTGCAGGTGGGCGGCTTGGCGGCCCTGATCGCCTGCCGATGTTTGTCGGCCATGTCGGCGTACCTGGTCTTCGGGGCCGCGTGCTGCGCGGGCGGCGTGGCCTGCCTGGCGGCGACTCAGCCGAGGCCGCTGTTCTGTTGGGGACAGGTGGCGCCCGTCTGGCGCCGCAACGCGGCCCTGGGCGGATGGTTCTTCATGGACCAGCTCTTTGCCGTGGGCAACAGTTACTTCAGCCACTGGCTCCTGGCGGGCATGCTGGGCGTGGCGACCACCGGCGCGTATGCCGCTTGCATCAGCCTGGTCTTGTTCAGCAATCCGTTCCTGCTGGGGTTGGGCAACGTACTCATGCCGCGCACTGCCCGGGCCAGGGCCGACGGCGGCATTGCGGAGGTCCGCCGCGTGGTCCGCTGGGCGACGGCGGCGATCGTTCCCATCATGGGCGTCTTCTGCGGCATTCTCACGCTCTACGGCAGCCAGTTGCTGCGTCTCCTGTACGGCGCGAAGTACGACGGCTACGGGCAGATCGTGGCCGTGCTGGCTTGGTCCGGCTTCATCAGCAGCCTGGGCATTCCGCTCTCCTACAGTTGCCTGGCCGCCGAGCGGTCCGACGTGCCGCTGGTGACGAAACTAGTCCGTTTCGCCGTGGGAATCGCGGCCAGCGTGTTCCTTATCCGCGTCTACCGGGACAACGCCGTGATGGGCGCCGCGCTGGGGCTCCTCGTGGGCGAAACCGTGGGGCTGTTCAGCATCTTCTTTTATACCCGCCGAGTACTGGCGGCTGTCGAGCGCGGCCGCCAGCCGGATACTCCCGCCGAGCCGAGACCATGAAAGCACCGTCGTACCACGATGATCGCCGGCAGCCCGGCGACGAGGACCGTTCCTTGGCCGGCGAGGCGGCCCTGCCCGCGGCGCGCGGTTCCGAGCTGCGGCGGCTGGCCTGGCATGACTGGCTAGTGATGGTTTTGGTGATGGGCTACACGTCGATGAGCCGCTCGTTTGCCCACTTTGGCGTCAAGCCGTTCTATATCGGCGAAACGGCATTCCTCCTGCTGGTGCTCCGCCATGGGCGGGCCATCTTCGCCCCGTGGTTCCAAGCCCTAGTCCGGCCGCAGCCGTTGAGCAGTTTCAGTTGGTGGCTCTACCTCTCGCTGGTATTCGGGATCCTGGAGGGCCTGCATGGGGTGACCGCCGCGCCGCTGCCGATGTTGATCGCCCAAAATGTCGCCTTCCACGTGTACCCGCTGTTCTTCTTCGTCGCGCTGTGGATCGGCCGGCGGCACCCCGCCTTCCTGGCGACGACCGTCCGCGCCGCGGCATGGTGGCAGGCCTTGTATGGCATGGCTTACATGCTCTTCTTCTACAAGTTCGCAACCGTGGACCCCGTGACCGGGATCGGCACATCGCATTTCGGGCAACCCTACGGACCGGCGCCGCTGATCCTTTGCCTGCTCTCCCTGGAATTGAACCGCGGATGGGGCGCGGTGCCGTTGTTGGTCAATGGTCTTCTCCTCCTCGGCTTGCAGGTCCGCGCCGCTTGGTTCAGCTTCATGGTCAGCCTGCCTATGTGGGGCGTGCTCTCCGGCCGCCTGCGGCAGTTGATGGTGACAGTTGGCGTGCTGGCGGGCGTGCTGCTGCTGGCCTTCGCCATCGACTTGCGCCTGCCTTCTCCGGGCCGCGGCGGCGAGCTTTCCGCGCGGAGTATTGTCGCCCGGGCCGTCGCCGCCGCCGACCCGGCCCTGGCCGCCAGGATCGCTCCCGACTATGCGGGAACCTTCGCCGGCACCATCTCCTGGCGGCAGGACTGGTGGCGGGCCCTATGGAAACTCGTCCACAACAGTTCTTGGAGCACGGCGTTTGGAATGGGCTACGGTTATCCCATCTGGAAATACAATCCCTACCTCTCACCGCTCGAACTGATTCACACGCCCCACAATGTTTTCATGTACGCTCTTTCCTACACCGGCTGGAGTGGCGTAGTCGTTTTCTACTCGATGCAGGCCGCGCTGGGCCTGCTCTTGTGGAGGACCTACCGCCTGACGCGGCAGCCACTGGGCGTCTGTTACTGGTTGATGATTATTATTTGGGCCCATTTCGACAATTACCTGGAATCGCCCTTCGGCAGCATTCCCTTCTACCTTGTATTGGGACTGTGCGTCGCGCAGGCTTTTCCGCAAACACCAGCGAGGCCGGGGGCCGGGGAAGGCCGCGCGGCCTTGGTGAGCGACACCCGCGACACAACCTCCGGGGGGAGTGAAGACTATGAAAATCCTGTTGTGCCATAACTTCTACCAGCAACCCGGCGGCGAAGACCTGGTCTTCAACGAAGAAGCCCATTTGCTCGAATCGCACGGCCAGACCGTGCTCCGCTTCACGCTGCACAACAATTCGATTGCGAACATGGGTCGGCTCGGATTGGCGCGGCGGACTATGTGGAACGGTTCGGCCTACGCCGAATTGCGGCGGCTGATCCGCGAGCAACGCCCCGACGTGATGCACTGCACGAACACATTTCCCCTCATCTCGCCAGCGGCCTACTACGCAGCCCGCCGTGAGGGGGTCGCCGTCGTGCAGGCGATTCACAACTACCGACTGCTATGCCCGGGGGCCTACTTCCTCCGCAACCATCGCGTCTGCGAGGACTGCCTGGGAAAGCTCGTACCCTGGCCGGCCGTCATGCACGCGTGTTATCGCAACAGCCGGGCCGCGAGTTTCGTCGTAGGAGCCATGGTGAGCGGTCATCGCCTTTTGGGCACGTGGCGGCGGGCCGTGACCTTGTACTACACCCCCAGCGAATTCACCCGGCAGAAGTGCATCGAAGGCGGTCTACCCGCCAACCGGATCGCCGTGAAAGCGAATTTCGTGAGTGTCGATCCGGGGATGGGCAGCGGCGCGGGCGGGTACTGCGTATTTGTTGGGCGGCTCTCGCCGGAGAAGGGAATCGACTTGGTCTTGAAGGCCTGGCCCCACCTGGGCGGACGACTGCCCTTGAAGATCATCGGTGACGGCCCCGTCCGTGACCTGGTCGTAACCACTGCCGCCGAGCATCCCGAGATCCAGTGGCTCGGTCATCGCCCCGTCCGCGAAGTCCTGGAAATCGTGGGCGAAGCAGCTTGTCTCGTCATCCCCTCGATCTGGTACGAGGGCTTCCCACGGACCATCGTCGAGGCCTTTGCCAAGGGTACCCCGGTCATTGGCTCAAGGATGGGCGCCATGGCCGAGGCGATAACGGATGGCCAAACCGGCCTGCTTTTCCACCCTGGCGATGCCGACGATCTGGAAGCTAAAGTGCGGCAGTTCCTGGCCGATCCGCAGGCCGCCGCCAGGATGCGACAGGCTGCGCGACGCGAGTTCGAGGTTAAGTACACGGCCGAGCGAAACTACATTAGTCTCATGGCGGTCTACGACCGCGCGTTGCAGATGCATGCCGAAGAGGCGAGGTCATGGTAACTCTTTAGCGTTATGGCGCCGTGCCGTAGGTTGACATCTGATCGCGAACGGGAATAATAATTAGGTTTGGGTGAGAGTCAAACAGTGGCAGCCTAAGCAAGGCGGTTCCCATGGCTAATTACGAACAACTGATGGTCGATGAATCGGACTATGAGAGCGTGGTCCGCTTTCGGCAACCGTGGATCAGCGGTCTCCTGGTGATCGAGAAGCTGGGCGAGGAATTGTACGCTCTGGTCGAAAAGGAGGACCGCAAGAACCTGATGCTCGACTTTGCGACCGTCGAGTACCTTTCCAGCGCAGCCTTGGGCAAGCTGATCAAGCTGAATGCTAAGGTCCAAAGCCGGGGGGGAACGATGAAGCTTCGCAATCTACAGCCGCAGATCCTGGAGGTCTTTCTGGTCTGCAAGCTGGAATGCCTGTTTCAGATCCAGCGGGGCATGGCGGAGCCTTCGCCGCTTTGCGATTCTCTCAGCGAGTAGAGGGATCGATGGAAACGCCCCAGGAAGCAGCGGTTGCCGCAATCCGCGCCCGGAGCGGCCACGTGGAATGCGACGAGCAGTCACCTGGCAAGCCGGTCATCTTCGTCGACTTGAGTGACTTGGCCGAGGACGGCGACGTGTGCCTGGATCTGGTGCGCGATTTGAACCGCCTGCGCTGGTTGAGCGTGGCGGGTTCCAAGGTCTCCGACGTCCAGGTGGCTCATCTCCAGGGGTTGACTCAACTTCGCCACCTGGACCTTACCGGGGCCACGATCGCAAACGAGTCCCTGGCGCGGCTCCGCGGACTCACCCTCCTGCAACACTTGGGCCTGGCCTTCACCAAGATCACGGACGAAGGACTCGAACATCTTCGCCCCCTGACCGAAATTCGCGAACTGGTGCTGGAGGGCACGGCGCTCACCGGTCCCGGGCTCAGCCGTCTCAAACCCTTGAACAACCTCATCGTGCTGAACCTGGCGAACACCCCGATCACGGACGCGGGGTTTCAGAGTATTGTTGCTTTGTCGCGACTCTGGACGCTGGACCTCTCCGGCACGGGGGTCGGCGATGCCGGCCTCGCCTGCCTGAAGCAACTCCGCAAGCTCCTGGGCTTGTCGTTGGCGCAAACGTCTGTTACGGATACCGGCCTGAGACATCTCACGAAGCTGCAGAACCTGCATCACTTGAATCTCGGGCGTACCCGCGTCGGCGACGCCGGCCTGGCGGACCTTGCCCGCCTCGATCGACTCCAGTACCTCGACCTTGGCCAAACGGCGGTCACCGACGCCGGACTGGGCCGCCTGGAATGTCTCACGCAGTTGCAACGGCTGAACCTTCGCGGCACGAAAGTGACCGATGCCGGTATGGTGCATCTCCTGCCGCTGCGGCGCCTCAAGGAGTTGGACGTCGCCGGCACTGCGGTTGGCGACGCCGGCCTCCGCAGCCTACAGGCGACTCTGCCGAGACTACGAGTCGCGCGCTGAACCTCTTCGGCAAGGCCGCGGCGCCGTTGTGAACCCCGGCCCCAGCGAGACCTTCCTCACGTAAACGCCCTGCTTTGCCGGGCAGGCCAAACCCACGCCCTGCGGGCGTGGTCGATTAGTGACCGGCCCAAATGCAGCGGGAAAGGGCCGATATCTTTCCCAGTTGGCGGGCCACTAGGCGAGCTTGCATGAGTAGACAGGTTCTGCCGCGGGGAAGTGCGAGCAGAAATAATAATAGCGAAACGAAAAGCTGGGCTGTGGAAAGCACGGAAAATCGAATCACTTGGAGTGGATGTTTCCCCCGGGTTTTCGTGAATCCAAAACCCATCCCTAAACCAAAACTATGACGGATTATGTAAAACACATTGGTTCGTGAGCTAGGAAGGCATGGGATGGATCGCTGGCGGTTGCATGCGATGGAGACCCAAAAAGCCAGCAGAAAAGGCGCACACCCCCCGTTAGCACTATTGTGTTTGCCATTAAGGCAATTAGTATGGGGGCCATGGCGGCCTGCGCGAAGGGAATACCCGGCGATACTCGGAAGAAAATTTGTCAGATTTTGCCGGGACCTCCGTGTGTGAGATTAGAGAAGGCGCCCGCGCGTGTGGATGCAAAAAAAGCATTGGTTCGTTCTTTTCTTTGAAGCCCGCGGATTCGCCCGGTCGGGCCAGACCTTTCGAGGAATTGAAAATGCGTAAGAAGACGAGCCGTGTGGGCCGAACGAACCTCTGGGGAAGAAGGCCCCTTTTGGTTCTACTATGCATGGCAGGCACGGCCTGTCCGGCAGTTGCGCAGACCTATTATGTCGGCATCGGTGGCAGCAACAGCAACCCGGGCACCCTGGCCCAGCCGTTCGCTACGATTCAGCAGGCCCTGAACGTGGTTCCCTCCGGCGGCACGGTCGATGTGCTTTCCGGCGTCTACCGCAACCAGTTCAACACGGTGTTCACCAACAACAATGTGACGCTGCAAGCGGCGCCCGGGGCCTCCGTGACGATTTCCGGCGCCGATCTTGTCAGCGGATGGACGCAAATCGGTTCTAGCGGAGTCTACGAAAGCACGGGCTGGTCCAACTATTTCGGCCCAGGCTACGGCTCCGGCACCGCCCCTAACCTCCCCCGCGATCAGCTTTTCGTGAATGGGGCCTATTTGCAGGAAGTCACCAGCCAGGCGGCGGTCACGCCGGGGACCTTCTATATCAACCCGACCAGCCAGACGATCTATCTGCAATTAGGCGGCAACGCGAATCCCAACGCCGGGACCGTGCAGTGTACGGCCACGTCGAGTCCGCTGCTGAGCACCAACGGCTACAGTAATGAGGTGATCCAGGGGCTGAATTTCGCCGCTTGTGCCAATAACCCCCAGATGGCCAACGCGGCTGTGCAGGTCAGCGGCGGCAGCAACAACGTCGTCAACAATGTCAGCGTGCAGTACGCAGCCGGCGCCGGCCTGGGCGTCAGCGGGACCAACAACCAGGTCCTCAACAGCACCTTCAATTACAACGGCGAGGAGGGCATCGCCGCATCGGGCGCGACCAATCTGCTGGTGCAGAACAGCACGACTTCCTACAACAATACCCTGCCGGGCAAGCAGTTTGCCACGGGCTGGGAGGCCGGCGGCATCAAGGCGGGCGGCATGACCAACACCGTAATCAACGGCCTGACCTCCGTCGGCAACATCGGCGCCGGCATCTGGTTCGACATGGCCGGCCAGAACACCACCATTACGAATTGTCTCGTAAACGGCAATGGCGACGGCATCAATTACGAGATCTCGTACGGCGCACAGATTCACAATAACGTGGTCTCCAACAGCAAATTCAGCCGCGACCAAATCGGTTTCAATCCGACGACGCTCAACGCCTACTCGCCCAGCAGCCAGGGAATCTATCTCGACAGTTCCGCCTATTGCAACGTCTACAACAACACCGTCGTGAGTAACGACAACGTGGGGATCGTTTCGAACGGGCCGGTTCGTGGGAACGAAAGCGCAAACAATTACAATGTTTTCAGCTACGGCAACAATCTCGTCAATAATATCGGCAGCAAGAACTCGGCCTACCAGGATCCGGCCAGCGGCGCGGGGAACTTCTTTGAATATAACGTGGGTGACGTCAATGCCGCCACCATGACTACGTCCAGTACGGGAAGTACCTCCACGACGGGGAATCTATCTCCCGCCGCGCCTTATAAGTTTAGCACCTCGAATTACAATCTCTTTCAACTCAACGACCTTTTCGATAGCTGGACCTACACGACTTCCTCGAGTTGGCAGTCGGGAACCTCCCAAGACCTGAACTCCCTTTGGACCGACCCGAAGTTCACGAACCCGGCAGCCGGCAACTACACGCTCCAGCCCGGCAGTCCCGCGATCGGCGCCGGCACGACCGGCCCTGGCTGGCCCGGAATGAGCTCGACGATGGGGGCCAATATCGCCACAGTGGCCAGCTTGCCCGCGATGACGGCCACGACCTATAACGTGAGCAGCGGGTCGACGTCGTCGCTGGCCACGGCCCTTAGCGGCACCGGCGGGCTGACCCTGACCGGCAGCGGACTGCTGGTCGTCAGCGGCGTGAACACGTATCAAGGGCCGACCACGATCAGCGGCGGCACGCTGCAAATTGCCGGCGGCTTCGACCGCCTGCCGACCATCTCGGCCGTGGTGATGGCCCCGACGGGGGTACTCGACCTCAACGGCAACCCGCAGACGATCGGCTCGCTTTCCGGCAGCGGCATGGTGCTCAATTCGGCCGCGCTGACAGTCGGAACGGACTCCACCGACACGACTTTTTCCGGTGCCATCACCGGCAGCGGTGACTTGCTGAAAACGGGGGTCGGCACACTCGTCCTGGCCGGCTCGAGCACCTATAACGGCACGACCTATATCAACGCGGGCATCCTGCAGGTAGGCAACTTCGGCACGAGCGGATCGCTGGGGCCTGGCCCGGTGCTCGACAACGCCTCGCTTATCTTCAGTCTCAGCGGGGCCGCCACGGTGGCCAATAATATCAGCGGCAACGGCAGCCTGACCCAGGCCGGGCTTGGCACGCTGATCGTCACGGGAACGAACTCCTACACCGGCGGCACCTATATCGACGGTGGCACGTTGCAATTGGCCGGCGGCCCGAATCGCCTGCCCGCCGGCACCGAAGTCACGATCCGCACAGGCGCGCTGGACCTCAACGGCAACAACCAGTGGATCGGCTCGCTGAACAACGTGAGCACCAGTAGCGGCGGCGGCTCGAGCACCGTCACGCTGGGCGGCGGCACGCTCAGCATCGGCGACGGCACGAACAGCAGCTATCCGTACACGATCAGCGGCGCCGGCTCGCTGGTCCTGGTCGGATCGGGCACGGTCTCGCTCAGCGGCACCAACACGTACACGGGCGGCACGGTCGTCAATGCCGGCAATCTCGCGCTGGGTTCCGCGGCAAGCATCCCCGCCACCGGCAAGATCCTGGTCCAAAGCGGCGGCGCCCTGAATGTCGGGGGCGCTTATTCGACGGTTACAGCTTGGCTCAACAGCGGCGCCATCGATCCCTTCTCGGCGGGCGCGCTGGCCCTGACCTCCAGCAGCAACGAGAACATCAACCTGGCCACAGCGGGCGGGGGCGCCTACGCACAGATCAGCCTGGGGTCGAACGGCGTCAACACCTACAGCGGTACGCTCACGCCCGCGGGCAACACGTACTACCTTGGTGGCGGAGGCGGCACGCTGGTGTTGGCCAACAAGGGGGCGCTGGTCGATTCCACGTCCGCCGCTCGGGGCCTGGTGGTCAACGGCAACGTCACGCTGGCCGGCAGCAACAGTTACAGCGGCGGCACGACGCTCGATGCCGGGACGCTCAATATCGCCGGCGACGCCTCGTTGGGGGCCGTACCGGGCAATCCCGTTACGAACGTGACCTTTGCTGGCAACGCGAGCCTGCAGGCCGGCGCGTCCAGCGTCACCGTTGCCGCCACACGAAATCTGGTCATCAACCCCAGTGTCACGGCCACCCTGGACACCAACGGCGGCAGCATGACCATTGCCGGCGCTGTGGGCGGCAGCGGCGGCCTGGCGATCGTCGGCGGCGGGCTGCTGACCCTCTCCAACTCCAGCACCTTTTCCGGCAGTACGACGATCAGCAGCGGCACCCTGGACCTGGCGAATCTCCTGGCGGTGCAGAACAGCACGGTCAGCGTCAGTCCCAGCGGCGGGCTGAGCTTCGCCGCGGGCTACACCAGCCCGACCCTGGGCGGTCTGGCGGGCGCCGGCAACGTCGTGCTGGCCACCACCGCCGCGCAGTCTGTCACGCTGAATGTGGGCAACAACGGCCAGAACACGACCTACGGCGGCAGCCTGAGCGGTGCGGGCGGCCTGACCAAGCAGGGCAGCGGCACGCTCACGTTCACCGCCCCCAGCACCTACAACGGTCCTACGACAATCGCCGGCGGCGTGCTGCAACTGCAATCTGCTGCCACCGGCGCGCCGCAATCCGCCGGCGCCGGCGCTATCGGCATCCATTTCATCGGGAACGTCCAGGATGGCGGCAGCGCGTTCACCGGTACGGGAGGCGTGGTGCCGATGAGCAACTGGAACAACGAGTCGGGTACCACTTTCAGCGGAGGCACGCTTGCAGCCAACACCGGCGCCAACAGTGGCGCGACGTTCTCCGTCGTCGGAGCCAACAATACTTGGGCGACTGGAAGTGCCAACCAATTGCTCAACGGTTACATCTCTGTCTCAAACTACAACCCCATTACTTTGACTGTCAGCAACATTCCTTACGCCAGGTATAGCGTCTACGTCTACGTCGGCGACTCCAGCGTCGGGGATCAAGAGAAAACAACGATCAACGGCGTCACCTACTACTACGCGACGCTCGGCGCGTCCAGCACCTACACGCCGATCACCAGCACCAGCCCGGCGAATTACCAGCCGGGCAATTACGTCGAAGTCGACGGGCTGACGGGCGGCAGCCAGACGCTAACCGTCGCCGGCGGCGGCCAGCAAATTGGAGGGCTTTGCAGCGCGGAGATCGTCAACACGACCCCGGGCTTCAACCTCTTGCCTCCGGCGACCGCGCTGAGCATCGCGGCCGGCGCGGCGTTCGACCTCGGCGGCGGAAGCCAGCAGGTCGCTTCGCTCTCGGACAAGACGCCCGGCAGTGGCGGCAGCGTCATCAACAGCGGTACGGCCGCGTCGGTCTTGACGATCAGCCCCAGCGGCGGTTCGACGACC
>Ga0181520_10003794_pt1 | contig 26115 bp, 22 predicted proteins | sample PEATcosm2014_Bin_29_FD_132451 | JGI IMG/M metagenome (GOLD analysis project Ga0181520, IMG submission 132451) | Peatland microbial communities from MTU Mesocosm Facility, Houghton, MI, USA - PEATcosm2014_Bin02_30_metaG | ecosystem: Environmental > Terrestrial > Soil > Wetlands > Peat | place...
ACAAAGCACTATCGCATATACCGGAGATTTCCGTTTCCATGGGAAAGATGGTGACAAGACCCGGAAGTTTGTGTCGGCTGCTAAAGATGCTCGTGTTCTCATCTGTGAAGGCACACGACTGTCGCGGAAGGATTCCTGCGAAGCAACCGTGCCAGTATCCGAGGAATCGGTAAAAGAGACCTGCCGTGCAGCGGTGGAATCAGCGAAGGGTTTGGTGATCGCGGACTTCTCACCTCGCAACTTCGAACGGCTCGAATCGTTCCTTGCCATCGCGAAAAAGACCGGCCGGGAACTCGTCGTGACCGCCAAAGACATGTACCTGTTCCTTGCGCTCAGCTGCACAGATACTACCTGCCCCGTCGATCATATGAAGATTTATTATGAACTCAAAGATCGGCGGAATGCCAAGTGGGAGACTGAAGTGGTGATGAAGCAGCGGTTGGACCAGTATATCGATAGTACGGCAATTGCAAGCGACCCGGACCGTTATATCCTGTGCTTCTCGTTCCTTGACATGAAGAATCTCCTCGATATAAAACCGGACGGTGGGACATATATTTACTCATCATGCGAGGCGTTTTCTGAAGAAATGGAATTTGATTTCAAACGGTTAGGCGAGTGGCTGAAATTCTTCAACTTCGCTGTAAAAGGTTTCAGCCTGTGTGAAAAGGGCGATACTACTACTCCCGTGTTTGATGCTGCTTTCCACGCTTCCGGACATGCATCCCCGGAGGATATTGCATGGGCTGTTGACAGGATTGACCCGGATATCATTATCCCGGTTCACACGGAAAACCCGCAATGGTTTGCTGAAAGATGGGAGAATACGCGGATTGTTCATGATGGTGAGGGCGTTGAGTTCTGATTCAATCTACATCACCATGACGGGGCGGTCAGTCTGGGCACTTTTGAATGCCTACTATGCTGTACTCCGGGAAACCTCATTTCGCCCCACGCAGATTCTCATTATTACTGAAACCGAACATGCGGGGCAAATACCGGTGGTTAAGACCGGGCTTAACCTACTTTCCGATGGATACGAAATTGCCCCCTCTATTGAATTGGAGCAGGTCCAGACCGGGGATTTCGTTGAAGCAGGCAGAAAGATCTCCGCTCGCATCAAAACCGGAAAAGAAAAGGGAAGCAAAGTCGCCATCGATATCACCCCAGGACGGAAACCCTTAGTGGCTGGAGCGCTCATTCCGCTCGCCAGTCTTGCCGTGGATCATGTATTCTACCTCCAGATCACCAACACAAACGATGCCGCCAAACCCTATATGATGATCCCGCTCGCATCCCAGCAGCTCAGGGATTTCTCTGCTGTAACACCGAAGGTGAAAGTATGATGAAAGAGGAGAAAATCGCTATCCACGAATTACCTCTGCTGCTTAATTATTTCGGATCTTCCCTTGCAGTCTCCTATCCTCTCTTTGAATTTGATCTTTTTACTACGAGAACTGATAGCGATGGGTGCAACTTGAGTAGTTTCGGGTCCCGGGAGATGTTTGAAGAAGAACTTGCCGAATGTGGCAATGCAGCACAGGAACTGCCATCCTTCAATGATCTCCTCTCCTGCATGATGAACAGCGGGGTTCTTCCCTTCGCGAATGGGAACGCTTTCAAAGATAAAATACACAACTTGTCAACCCTTAAAAAAGGTGTCTGGTACGGACTTGATACGAATGTTTTCTATCTTGGTGTGCCACTCAATGCCGGCATTGACCCCAAATCATTCTTAATAGTCGAAACGGTCCGGGCTGAGATTGAATCCTCCCTGAATTACAAGTACTCACCCCAACAAATCACCGATCTCAAACGAGCCGTGAGGTTCCAGAAACAGTTGCTCGATGAGCTGGTCAATGCCAGGATCAAGAAAGCCCGACTGGCAGCCCACCTAGCACTCCCCCCGTTCCGTGCCGTCCGGGATGTGGCGACGGTCGTTCCTGCTGTAGAACCATCGTCTCATGATAAAGAGGCAAATGATCTCATTATCGTCAAGTCGCTCAAAGCATTTGATAAAGAAAAGTTTGCTTTGCCGGTGATGCTGACTGCTGACCGGAACCTTGCCACGCTCTGCGATGTGCAGGGGGTGGAACATTTCTTGTTTGAGATGCCAGTTACTCTCGGAATAAAACATTGCACACCCCCAGCATTTACCAAACTGCTGGGAACGCTCGCAGGGGTCTTTGGCTTTATCCAGATTAATTCGGCCATCATCTACGGTGAATACCGGGGACAAGGAAGCAAGAGTGATGAACTCAAGGTGCTGTTCCTCAATGAAGAGCTCTACAAACCATTCAAAAAGGATCTTACGCTATGCCGGAAACTGCAGGACCTGAACATCGCCATTTAACCGCAGTCATCTTCGATATGGACAACACGTTGTTTGACTTTGTTGAGGCCAAATTAGTCGCGTGTGGCGCTGTCATTAGATATCTTGAGATCCCTGTCGATCCTATGGTGTTTTTACAATATTTTCTCCGGCCCATTTACGGTTTCGAGAGCCACGAGCATATCCGGGACTTTCTTCAGGATTATAGCCGTTATTCAGACGAGGTGTTTACCCGGTGTTGTGCCATCTATGATGATGAGAAGATAGCTGCTATTACACCATACCCGCATGTTGCGGAGACGCTCTCGGCTTTGCGAGGTCGTGGGCTCAAACTTGCGGTTGTTACCGATGCCCATAACGGCAATGCGATGAAGCGGTTGAAGAAAGCAGGATTGTTTGAGTTCTTTGATGCCGTGATTTCAGGGGATATGTCTGGAAAGAAAAAGCCATCACCCGAACCGTTCCTTCTCGGCATGGAGAAACTGGGAGTGACGGCCAGCGAGACGATGCTTATTGGGGACAGTATCCGCAGGGATATTATTCCGGCAAAGGCACTGGGGATGCTTGCGGTGCATGCAGTGTATGGGGATCGTAATTTTCATGAGGGAGAGATGGACGGGGCGGATTGTGTTATACATGGGATTCGGGAATTGTTGATGATGGTGAAAGGGGGAGGTTATATGAAAAGCTAAATTTGAAAAAAGTAAGAGTATTTTTATGAAAAGTCTATATTTTCATCCAATTATCAATAATTTGAAAGGAACGATAGGCGAATAAAACAATTCAAGAAACAAAACTGATATGGATTCAGACGAACAGTTAAAAGCAAAATTAAAAGAAATATGGGCCAATCTTCAAGACTGGGAGGAAAGCCCTACCAGTGAGGAAGGCATTTTTATCGTCAAATATCCCATATCTGGCATCAATCAGGCATATCTCGGAATAAAATTTAAAAAAACACAGAACACAAAAAAAGGGGTTTACATTAAATCCAGAAAAGAAATACCTGTTTTTCAGGATTTGTTTAATAACAAGGAAATCCCTGCTATTTTCGATCTGATGCTAACAGATAAAAATTTACAAAAAAGAATTGGCTTATTAAAAGATTGGGATCAGATTCCAACCGCAATTCCTGGTATATCATATACCAAAATGCCGGATGACAAAGATTCCTCAGGTATCGCAGCTCTTGCAATAAATCCTCTGAACGGTCTCGGGAAAAAAATAAAAAGGAAAGATCTCTATATGAGAAATCAGAAAGAATTTGAAAAATATCAACGATTGTTCAATAATGGAAAATTAGAACGGTTGTCTAGGATAATTGAAGAAGTAAATGATGAACTCTCGCTAGAATTGCGGATTGCATATACCAAAATCAGGGGAAAATATCAATGATCGGAAGAGCCTCTCATCAGATAAAACAGATTAACGATCTCGTAAAGGAATTGCAGGATATTAAGAATCCCGAACTTGATGAAAAAAAGGTCCGTCTTCACGCTGTGTCCAAGTCCATTGAGACACTCGCGCAAACCGGTGTTGCCATTCCGTCGGAACTAATAACACTTCAGAATCAAATCAGGTCAGAAATTAAGGAATTCGAAAATCCTGAGGAGATCCTACTATTCATGGCGGATGAATTATCCAAAACTATAGAAGAGATTCGCAGAAACATTTCCGGAAGAAATCCAACGAAATCGTATACCTATAAAGGGCGCATTGACCGAAACGTTCCAACAACAAAACGGCCTGAGCTGAAACGATTGTTACTTGAAGTCCTAACTGAAATGAATGGAAGAGGGTCGGTTTACGAGATTCTCAGAAGAATGGAAACACGGCTGAAGGGAAGGTTGACCCCTGCAGATCTAGAAACCCTAGAGGATGGAGAGCCCCGCTGGCAGAAAAACGTTCAGTGGTTGAGATTTCGAATGACGATGGATGGCGAAATGAAAAAAAATTCACCCCGGGGAATTTGGGAATTATCCAATCCCGGTGTGAGAAAGAATTAGGATTTTTCTTCCAGAATTTCCTTTAACTCTGTTTCAAGTACTTTCGGATAATTAATACCATATTTTTCTATATGCGAAATGAGGATGTTAAGTCCTTCGTGTGCATATTCCTCTGCGTTAGAATAGAGCGGAGCTTCATCTCTGAGACACAAGAGATTTTTGGATTCGGTAACGCCAATTGACAAGAGAGCCCATTTCTGTTTTTCTGTCATTGCATCGATACGAACATTATTTTGTTTTGGAGGTGTGAGTGGCGACTTTTCGTTTCGGTTCTTTCCGAGAGCCATTGCAAAAATGAAGAGATCCTTTTGAAATTTCCCGGCAAAAATTGATTTTGATTCCTTATTCAGCCAGCCACCTTTCTTATCGGTGTAAAATTCCAGATGCTCCTTAACGTAAGCTGCATCTCTGGGAATATTATTGTGATTTACGGTCATGGTACGCGTCCTATTGATGATTCGGTCTGATTCTTATTCTCAAAAATCTGGTAAAAATTTTCTTTCAGGAGATAATGATTCAGATTTGCTTTTACATTACTGTCATATTCTGTCGGTGTTACAAGAAGAATCAGTTGCTTCCCTTCAAGGAATTTGGGAAGCTCGGTTGTGATGTATTCCCGATGTTCATCATCGATTTTTCCGAGAGGGGTATCAATAATCACAGGCGCCTGGAATCCCGATATAGTCGTGAGTGCACTCATAAATGAGAGTCCTAGGATAAGATATTCACCAGCAGAGAGATCATTAATCACATTATAGCCATTAATATGATGGACTTTTACTTCATACATTTCGTCAATACTAATCGAACTGAATGCAGTCTTCTTCCGGATTAATGTTTTGAAATTTTCATTCAGGCTATTCTCAACTTGTTTACGGATTTTCGTTTTGATAATTTTCTCCGTATCAGCAAGGACTTTTAATGATGACTGAACGAGATTAAGTTGTTCTTTGAGAGTGTTATTCTTTTTATCCTTGGACAACTCGATCTCTTCTTCTTTTTTCAATTCCTTTAACTGATCTGCCAGGGCAGTAATTTCACCATAGTGTAAAATAAGTAACTGGTCGTTCTTCGCGATCAGCCGGCTCAATTCCTCTCTTCGGTCTTCCTGACGGTGAATATCTACAACATTATAATCCTTGATTTCGTCAGAAATTAATTCAAGTCTTCGCTCTTTTCTCTCCAGTTGTTCTTTAAAATCAGCAATGTCCTCATTGAGTGAATCTATCGTTGCCGGGAATTCCTTAATATCTGAGAAGATCTCTTCGATTGTGGTTTTTCCAACGATTGTAATTTCACTCAATTCAGAGAGTGTAATTTTATTGCCATATTCTTCTAGAGTTTTCCTTGCTTCCCCAATCAGCTCATTGCCACAAATACAATGGCCTTTTTCGAGAAGTTCACGGATGAATGTTTCTTTAATGCGTGCTGGTAATTCACCTTTTTCAACTTTTTCGTTAATTATATTAAAGGTCTGCTCGATTTCCTTTTTAAGATAAATAAACGGTGCAATCTCGACAAGATAAGAGTTTCTCTGGTTCTCTTTCTTTCGTAACTGTTCATTTATTTTTTTGTTATCCGTTTCAAGCGATTGTCGTTCCTTTTCAAGGGTGGCAATGACCGTGCTGCTATGGGTTTTAAGATATTCTTTTATTTGCGCAAATTCTTCATGATCTTTCTCTTTTTGTTTTTCGATGTTTCTGATCTTCTCTTTTATGGAGTCAGAACTTCTCTGCGCAAGCTCAATTTTTCTTTGGACACCTTGTAACTGCGGAGTGGTATTTTTCACATTCTTGCGTAAATGTCCTTCAAGTTTTGAGAGATGATCAGCTGCTTTATAGACGAGTTCAAGCTGGGAGACTATATCAATCGCTTCTGCAATTTTTTCAGGAGTACTGACTTTAAAGAATTCCCTCAGCTGTTCGCCATCAATAAAAAAGAAATTCTTCAATGCTTCCGGCAGGAGATTATTGATAAATATCTGCGTATCATCTCCGGTGTCTATCTTATCCTGTCCGTACACCGGATGGATGACGGTCAGTTTACTTGCTTCATCAAAATAGATATCTCCGAGACCACTTCTGCCACCATCAAGCGTTCTCTTGATTGTCCATGGACCGATATCCGTATCGAGATGAATTATTACTTCAGTAGTAACTTTTTCATTAATCTGGAGGTTTTTTAATGCAGAAGTATTGATAATCGGCATTCCTCCCGGATTGTAGGTGTCTTTACTTTTATGAATCTCGACCCCATAGAGACACCATGTTATTGAATTGAGCAAATTGGATTTTCCTGCACCGTTCTTACCGAGGATCAGGGAAACATTTTTTGTTTTATCTGATTTAAAATCAACAACGTGAGTTCCAAAGTATTGTCTATAATTCGAAATACTAATAGAAGAAATTGAAAATTTCATTGTTTTCTCCCCTTCAGTACAATATTTATCATCTGTTCGTACTGATCTTCAATTTCTGATAATCTGATATGCCGGTTCCAGATATCGAGCTCATATCGCAGAGATTTCTGGATAAGACTTTTTACATCAGGATTATCACAATGTTCGTCAATTGTTTCTAAAATTAGTTTATTGAACTCAGAACCATCTATCATAATTTACCTCATAAAACTCCATACTTTTTCTTTTCCTCGAAAATCTGTCGAAGTACCTCAGATTCATTCATGGAATCCTTTGCGAATTTAGCAAGTCGTTTCATCTGGGAATCAAAGATTTTTTGCTCAATTGCGGGATTAAGACGGGCATCTCTGACATTGGGAACAGCAGTGAAGTCATAGATAATTGCCTTATCTTTTCCGGGAAATCGCCGAAGAACACGACCCCGCCGCTGGATGTACTCTTTGGGATTTCCGGAACTACACATCAAGACAGCATTCCGTGTGGATGGTACATCCACCCCTTCATCAAGACATCTGATTGCTACAAGAACATCGTATTCCCCTTCTGCAAATTTTTCCAGAAGATACTCCCGTTCTGTTTTTCCTGAATATTTGACCTGAGGATGAGTAGCATCCTCTTCGCTTGTAAATTTATGCTGAATTATTTTCCTTGATTGACGAATAATATCCTGTACGGGTTCAATCTGCTGGGGAGAGCAGTAAACAAGAGTATGAGATTGATTTTCCTTTTTGTACAGTCGATTGATCAGCTCTGTAAATAGAGGGTATTTTTCACTTGCGTTTTTCAGGATATCCTGCCGATCACGTAATCGCTTTTCAAGTAATAGCTCTTCTTCTTTAGTTCTGTGCTTTTTCGAGTATAGAATCGCGATCTGAATGCTGAGGATTGCATATCTATCCATCTCCTCCTGATCGAGTTCAGCAAAGATTGGGTGATATTCATAAGGCACAAGGTAGGATTCGTTCGTAGTTGGATTGATTTCATTGATCGCCCGGTGAAGATTAAATTCATAGACCGTTTTATCAAAATACCTGAGCAATTTTTTGGTTCCAAGTTCGTCGAAATACCGGTTGGGAGTTGCACTTAATCCGATACGGAACTGATATTTCTCAATAAGCCCATTGAGATGTTCTACAGAGCCCATCCCATGTACTTCATCTGCAATCAGAAGAACAGGGGCTTTTACATCCTCTATAATTCCAATAAATTTTTCTGATGATAGCGTATCATGAGTTGTAAGTATAATGAATTGAGGGATATTTCCAAGACGGTTATCAAAGACCTTTTCAATGCACTTATCTTTCCATCTAGGATCTATGCTACTGGCATAGATGATTGGAATATCAACACCCATTTCACGGATATTCTGCTCCCATTGAGGGGTAAGGTGAAGAAATGGAGCACAGATAATGGTGATGAGTTTTTTTTCCTGTTTCAATAATTTTTGTAAAGCTCCGATAGCGGTAAACGTCTTCCCCGTACCTGTTGCCATTTCAAAAATTCCCTGGCAATTATTAGCGAACCAGGCATCTATAGCCTCATTCTGGTATTGACGTAATGCAATCACCCGCGTTTTATCTGAACCATAATTCTTCATTGCATTTAATTCACTTATACTATCAATACGTTCGAGAAGATCTTCAAGGGGATAAAAATCCTTATTGTAAATGTTGATAAGATTTTCCTTTACAGCGTCCGGAAATGGAATTACCCGTGTTTTGGTCGCACGATTATTCCAGAGGTCATCAAATTCTGCAATATCCTCCTTAATGGAATCCTGATAATATCGTTCCCAACTGAAAAAAACCTTGAATTTTTCTGAGTTATGTAACCAACCGGATTTACTTTCATTATTCGATCCGACAAACGTGATAATGTTCTTTTCTGAATCATCAAGAATACCCAGTTTTTGATGAAGGATTTCTCGACCAGTAACTCTTTTTTCGATGAATCCTACTTTGATTTCCATCTGATTGTTAGAAATAAGCCAACCGATCACTTTTGCATGATTTTTTTTGCATTCATCTTCGAGATCCGATAAATCTAAAAGAAAACGACTCGCTATTATTTCTTCCGGAGATTTTATTCCTTTCTCTATCTGTTCATAATCTTCATCTGATAATTGGACATTGAGAATAAACTGAAAATGGCCACCTTTTTTAATAAATTCTGAAAAACCCCGAGCCGCAATAAAGAATGAGCTGGAAGAAAAATATCCTGTAACTCTCCGATATATATGTGCCTCTTTTAATACCAGTATGTAAAAATCTTCCACTAGGTTATCTTTTTCTGACGAATATGAATGTTTTAATCGGAGATTCTGAAAAGACATGTTGCCAACCTATTTTTCCAAAAGTGCATTCAGTCTCGCTTCTTTTAACCGAAGTTCAAGGAGATTTTCAAAATTATCTTCCTCTTCGGGTTTTGTTCCGATATCGTAGAGATGATTGATTTTCGCTAATTCTATCAATCTGTCGATCTCGTCGGATTCCCCACATTCCCGGATCATGTTTTTTATCTGCTCAACTGTAATGGGCTTCAATTTTATATCGTGTAGTTTATTGAGCAGAAAAACAACAATTCCGAGTAATTCGCGTTTTTCCGACGCAATTTTGGCGAGTTTTTGGGGATAACTTCCGGAATACTCTTCCAAGTCAAGTGACCGAAATTTATTCAATCCTACCTTACTCAGTACCTTATACCCAACATCACCCAGAATTTCAGAAGTCTGAATATAAGCATCGTCGATTATAGCAAAAATATCGTCTTCATAAAGCCAGTTTTCATCGATCAATTCTGGAGAATTATCTTTGATTTCCTTGAGAACAAAACTAACGATAAATAAATCATCGATATATCCATATTTTTTATAATTATCGGTATCATTCTGATTTAAAACGAGGTAAGTAATGGCTGAGCTGATTATCATTTTTGTATGCCAGTCTGTGAATTTGTCTTTGAGGATACTGCATAAAATTTTGAAAAAAATGGGGCATTTCAGCAGTAATTCTTTGTTAGGACCTTCGTAATTTTTTACATTTTGAATTAGAACATCATAATACTCCAAATTGTGTTTATTTTGGTATTGATTTATGAAGGACGTTTTTTCTTCGGCAAGTGGTGCCTCTTCGATAGTAATTATGCTATGATCTGCCAATTTACGCATTCGAATTTTTGGTGATTTTGAGCATTTTTGCTTTGCTTTTAATTTAAAGAAATGATCGTTGGCAATCAACAGGACATGGTTGTCAACAGTTTTGTGTGAAAAAGCTCCATCTTGGTGTAATTTTTTAATGGCTTCGAGTATTTTACTCTCATCTTTCTTTTCGAGCTGATCACTATGCCAATGCTGGTTGGTCCATTTCATAAGGGCCCTAGCGCCAGCCTCATCTCCTGTATTTTTCAGAAACGGATTGGAGAGTATTAAATCAATGAGATCCTCGAGTTCCGGGTTGAATTCAGACCGGTCTTTAACTTCTTCAGGTTTACTATTTTTTAATATCGTAATCTTTTATAGTAAAGGGTTTGAATAAAAACATATTGATTTGAAGATCAACAATTTCTCTAACCCTATATGGCTATTGATTTGAATTTATTTTTTAAAACTAAAAAAATAAATACGCACAGATACTTCCTATAAATGATAGATATGTCATATCCAGGTCCAAAAAAAATTGTCGAGATAATTACTGCTATTGAAAATAATGAACACCTTTTACCAGCAATTCAAAGGGAGTTTGTGTGGAAAAAAGAACAGATTTGTGATCTATTCGATTCTTTAATGAATGAATATCCTATAGGTTCTTTTCTTTTTTGGGAGGTAAAAGAAACCCAATACGATGATTTTGAATTTTATAAATTTATAAAAGATTATCACCAACGAGATTTACGACATAATGAAAAATCTGGTAGACCAAGGTTTGATAAAATTATTGGTGTATTAGATGGACAACAACGATTAAGTGCACTTTATATTGGACTCAAAGGGAGTTACACTGAGAAACGAAAAGGTTCTCGAAGAGGGGCTGATGCAATATTTGATACAAAATCACTATATTGTAATTTATTATCACAAGCTACTGAAGGGCAAAGTGAATATAAATTTGATTTTTTAACAGAAGCTAATGCTATGGAACAAAATGCCACGAATGAAAAATATTGGTTTAAAGTAAAAGATATCTTATATTTTAGAGAGGAAAGTGAAATAAACACGTTTTTAACTACAAATCTATTCAGAAGAGGTGAAGAAAAATTTAGCCTCGGAAGTAGACGCCTTTTTAAATTGTACAAAATTGTCAAAGATTCGCAAATCGTGAACTATTACCTTGAGACCTCAAATGACTTAGATAAAATTTTAAATATATTTGTAAGAGCAAACACAGGAGGGACGAAATTAAATTATTCGGATTTATTATTATCGATTGCGACGTCTCAATGGCAAGAACGAGATGCGAGAGAAGAGATTACTTCTTTTGTTGATGAAATTAATGAATTAGGATCTGGGTTTAATTTCACGAAAGATTTCGTTTTAAGAGCGGCATTAGTAATACAGGATGATTTTGAGTCCATCCAGTTTAAAGCTGACAATTTTAACAGACACAATATGATAATTATTGAGAAAAATTGGGACGAGATTTCTGGAGCAATAAAAGCATCAATATCTCTTGTTTCAAAATTTGGATATCAAGACAGATACCTCCCACAACATTTACCCATTATTCCAATTGCTCATTATTTGCGGAAAAAAACACCCGACTACAGGAGAAGATTAATTGAAAGATCACATAGTGCACCGTATCCCGAGGAGTACTTGAACATAAAAAATTATCTCACTGTGTCGATGTTGAAGCTTGTTTTTAGTAAACGACCAGAAGAGTCATTGATTAAAATGCGTGAAATTATTAAAGATGAGAATACTCTGTTCCCGATAAATTCAATAAAAGATGGATTCACGGGGATTTCAAATTCATTATACTTCAATGATGAGGATATCCAATTTTTATTAGAGTATGAATACAATGATAAACCGACATTTTCAGTATTAGCGGTTTTTTACCCTCATTATAATTTCTCAAATTATTTCCATATTGATCATATATACCCTGAGGCGTTATTCAAAAAGTCAAAACTACGACAACTCGGTATCACTGATGCAGCAACACAAAATCGTTATATCGAGTTCTACAATGCCATACCAAACTTGCAATTAATCGAAGGTCAACAAAATATTGAAAAATCTAAAAAATTACCCCAAGAATGGTTATTAAATGATTTTGCTAGTGAAGGAGAACGGACTGCATATAAGGAAAGACATTTAATCCCACAAAATATTGAACTAACGATGGAAAATTTTGAGACTTTCCTCTCTCAAAGAAATCAATTACTAAGCGATCGATTTAAAGCAATATTACCTGACTTTATTCGATAGTGATTTTAAATTATCACATTTTTATGATATGGTAAATCGCAGACTGGATTCTTTCAATGCTGTGGATAATTTTTTTCTCAGTGATGTTATGATCCAAACCAAACCTCACCGCTGAGTGCGACTCCTCTACGGTTCGCCCAATCGCCAACAACACATGCGATGGCTCAACGCTCGTTGTCGTACATGCAGACCCGGCCGAGACCGACAGGTCATCTCTCAAAAGATGAATCAGCGCCTTGCTCTCGATACCGGGGAAACAGACGTTCAGGTTGTGAGCGAGTCTTTTTGTCGGATGCCCGTTCAACATTACAGACGGATACGCCTCTTTGAATGAATCATACATCTGCGTTGTCCATTGCCGAAACCGTTTCTCTTCTTTCCCCATCTCTTTGTCAGCAACAGCTAACGCCTTTCCGAGACCTACGATTCCCGGCACATTTAGCGTACCTGATCGCACTCCCTTCTCTTGCCCACCACCAAAAATTATAGGCGCCAGTTTCACTCGGGGATTGCTGCGCCGGACATATAGTCCGCCAATTCCCTTCGGGCCGTAAATTTTGTGCCCGGAAAACGATAAGAGATCAATATTCATTTCTTTTACATCCATTGGAATATGCCCGACTGCCTGTGCCGCATCAGTGTGAAAGATCACGCCGTGATCGTATGCGATCTTTCCAATCTCTTTGATCGGAGCAATCGTACCGATCTCGTTATTCGCGGTCATGATCGAGATCAGAACCGTTTTGTCCGTGATGGCTTCTTCAACCTGCCCCGTATCGACAAGGCCGTATTTGTCAACCGGCAAGAACGTCACAGACTTGCCCGTTTTCTCAAGATGTTTGCAGGTATCGAGAACTGCCTTGTGCTCGGTAACGCAAGTGATGATGTGATCGCCCTTCGCGGCGTACTGCTCAGCGGCTCCAAGGATGGCGATATTGTCGGCTTCTGTCGCCCCGCTCGTGAAAATAATTTCCTCTGGATGTGCGTTCAGTGTATGTGCGCATTGGTCCCGGGCTTTCTTCACGGCTTCGGCTGCTACCGCCCCATACGCATGGTCAATGCTGCCGGCATTCCCAAAGATCTCGGAAAAATAGGGGAGCATCGCTTCGAGAACTCTAGGATCAACCGGTGTAGTAGCGTGAGAGTCCATGTATATCGGACGGTTATTTTCCATGCGAATGTCCCTCGGATAACATGCCAGATTTTATCCCTGCTGCTTGATGCGTAAGGAGAATATTAAAATCTCCGAGACTCTTGATTTGTGGGAAGATTCCGAATACACCCCGGTTCAGGTGTGCCCGGAGCTGATCGTACAGATCTTCTTCCGGATCCAGCTTATCATGGATACATCGTTCTTTTACGAGCGCAATAAAGAATTTGTCCCATTCACCTGTCAGTGTATACCGATTGAGTTCCTGACCTTTCTCGTCATATTCGGCAGGATTGGGAATCGAAGGATCATTGAGCGAATAACAGATCGCAATCCGACAGAGGATATTTGGTGTGAGGCCGGTTTTTCCCTTGAGCTGGTTCAACCGGAATGTTGCCTTCTCGCTGATGCGGAGACGGTAGAAATCGCTGCTCATGAAGCTACCTCCTGCCAGAAATATCCAGGTGAGATTGAGGTAATCCTGTCCTTCTTCGAATAATCCAGATGATAGGCACGGGCGATATGAGGCTGAAGGACCCGGAAGTATTCCTTGTCAATTTCTGTATCAGTGGAGAAGATGATCATCTGTTCTCCTGCATGTTGGAAGAAATCCATAACGAGATTGCCCCTATGTTCGCTGTCAAGTCGGCCAAGCGGTGTGTCAATAATGAACGGAAGTTGACGGCCTGAGGTAAGGGTAAGTCCCCAGAGGAGAGAAACCGCAAAGATCTCTTTCTCTCCCGCAGAGAGCAGATCCTTTGGTATCGCATGGCCGTCAGGTTCGAACAGCGTGACATTGTACTTTTCATCAATGAGTATGTTCCGGACATAATCGTCCTTCCGGATCAGACGGTTGAAACACGAGAGGATATTGTCACCCAACTGGGCAATTTTCTGCTGCTGGAGTTCTTTTGAGTACTCGGTTAAGATTGCAGTAACATCCCGGACGAGCTCCATCTTCCGCGATCCACCTTTTACTCCCTGAATCTCCTCTTCGATTTTTTCCCGCCGGCGTCCCAGATCGATAAGCCGGACCTCAAACTGACGTATCTGTTCGTTGAAAGATCGAATCTGTTCGGTAAACCTGCCGAGATCTTGGTTCAGTTCGTTCAGCTTCGTGATATAGGGGGCAATAACCTCGTCTGATGGAGCACGATTGATCTTTTCCTCGACTTTCAGACGCTGGACCGTTAATTTCTCCAGATTCTCGGAAAGTGTTTCCATCTTTTTTGGCACTGAGCCGGTGGTTTCATCAATCCATTTCAGAAGTTGGTGATACTCATGCTGGGAGAGATGATGTACGAGGGGTGTTTTCTTTACATCATTATCAGTTGCCAGCTGCTGATGCATGAGATTGACCAGTTTCTCCCGAACCTTTTCTTTCTGAACCAGGGGTATTGAAATCTCTGACCAGAATGCCGGGGACTGGATTATTTTATTCAGCTCACCGATATTTGCATGAATGATATCCTGAGATCTTATCCGGGCTTGAATGTCGTCTTCCTCAATGAGATGCTTTTTCAATAGAGCACAGTAATTAGGCGAGATCGAAAAAGGGAATAATCCGGCACAGAGATCGCGAATATCATTCTGATTTTTCAGAATATCATGATCCAGCCGAATCTTCTCTTTTTTTAAATCTTCCCGTTTCCGGGCAAAACTTCCACCCTCACTTGCAACGATCTGTTCCTGCCGTTCTATGTCTCCACGAATTTGATCGACACGGCTCTGAACCTGGGCACGCTCCTGCTCGACATGTTCTTTTTCCGCTTCGACCTTCAAAATCTCCGATTGAATCTCTTCCAATTTCCCGCCGATTTCAGTCAGTTCCGAACCCTTCAGGCTATGACTCAGGTAAATACCCAGATCCGCTTTGAGCCGGTCAACGAGATCGAGGCCCAGGAGTGATTTGAAGGAATCCCGAAGATAAACATTTTCGGCATTATCCTCGACAAGGTTCTGAATCTTCTCACCATCGAATAGGAAGAGCCGGGCAAACCGGGGAGGGATCAGCTCATTCAGAAGATCCTGCCATTGATCTATCTCAACATCTCTCAGGATTTCGCCATTACGTTTTACGGTCAATGTTTCTACTAACTTGGATGTAAAGAACCACTCCCGTCGGACTTGATAGGTCTGACGCACCCCGGCATGAGTGAAATCAAACTCTACTTCAATCGCCGGAAGTAATTCCGGGTCATTCTTTTTGCCCCGGGAAACCATCTGTTGGATGTATTGTTCGTATTTTGCATTGGAAATTCGGCTACCGGGAGCCTTTTGCCCATAGAGACAGAGAAGGATCGATTCAAAGAGTGTGGTTTTCCCGGCGCCATTTTTCCCACCAATAAGGATAATCGGTTTATGGGAATCTGATGCATGGATCGGTGTGAAATCGAGGACATTTTTTCCTTTGAAGATCCGTATGTTTTCCAGAGTCAGTGAATGAAGTAACATGCCCGAACCTCATAAATTTTTAAGTTTCCGGCGTTTTTCATCCACCGCATTCGGGGTCGCCATTCTTTTCTTTGCTTCCTCTTCGGTTATCCAATCTTCTGAAAGAACATCGCCAAGCTTATTGTAAACAGACGAGCGTTTCGTCATCCCCTGCATTTGCTGCTCAACATCCATGAGCTTTGTCACAAGGCGAAGGGGGATTTTTTTCTCATCGCAGATCTTCTGCAATAATTCCTGCTCTGCTTTTGAGAATGATCCAAGATCATCTTTTGTCCAGTCGAGTGTTTCCCCGGTCACTTCTTTGTAGATTTTGGCAACAGAATCATCCCAGTCACTTTTCTGGGTCATCCAGATACGACGGATCTCAAAGATCTCTTCAGGAAGGATTAGGGTAAAATTTTGATTAGGCCCATTTTTTCTAACCTTTTTCTGTGTTTCAAGCAGTTTCCTGAGCAATGTCTTCTGGTATTCGAAAGTATAGGGTCCCCGGATAATCTCCCAGCTCTCACCTTTCTTCATCCCTTTTATTTTTCCGTCCATCCTTCGGTAATCCCGGTAGAGATGTTTCTTTTCAGGTATCTGTGTTTCTGCAAGTTCATTACGGAAATCGAGCAGTGGCTCCATCCAGTCTTCACCATTCTCGATGAGTGCTTCCATGCTCCGATCTTTTTGAACAACGGTGCAGACCCAGCAGCCGAAACGACTGTTCCCGCAGGAAGCCGTCTGGGTATCCACTACTAGTGGGCATTCTCCATCTTGTGCATTCTTATAAAGTGCAAGGAGATCCCGATTGTTGTTTCCCCATGGCGAAGGCTTCTGCAAGAGGTAGGTCCAGACATCATCTACAGAAAAGTCCTGGATGGGAGTGTACACATATGACTGAGGAAACTTGGAGTGGTGGGACAATTTCGATCCTTCGATCTTGTAGAGATTCATGACTTGATCGCGGGTTGCACTTTCACCTTTCCGAACACCGAGTATCATCACAACTTCGCCATATTTTGTCACACTTTCCAGAATGAACTTGTCGGCGGTACGGATCTTCAGCCGTTCCGTACACCACCGGAACTGGGAGCTCGGTGCCGGATATCCTCTCCCAATAAGATTCACCCAGAATGAATCAATGATACGGGGAGTCAGTATGAATGCCTGGAATGGCATTTTCTTCTCAGCTGCGATCTTGTTGATTCGTTCATGTGTAGTTCTGATATAGTCAACAATCACAGGAGTTTCCACGAGAGTATCTGATGAAATAACAAAGACCGGCTTCGTTCGTTTTTCTTCCGGCAATTCTGCAAGTGCATGCCAGACTAATTGGAGGGCAGTGGTCGAATCTTTCCCTCCGCTGTACCCGATCACCCATGGCCTATTATCACTTAGGTAAACTTCCTGAATCTCGCGATGAAGATTGGTCAGACCTTTCTTATCAAAAACAGATGTGGTCTTGCCAGAATCCTGTTGGGCAGTCATTGTACCGATCCATGGAACTGTTTAAGGAATCGTTTCTCAATTTTTGTTTCTTCTGGAGAAAGGGGAAGTTTTATTTTTTGCTTCAGGTAATTAACGGTCAGTGCAAGATTCATTTGGTTTTTGGATATTCTTCCATTTGTCATTGCCCTGCCTTCCCAGATTTTCTCATTTGATCGTGCCCAATCGATTTCTGTGAGGATTATTAATTGTTCTTTCCAGGTATCCGGATATTCTTTTATAAGTGCATGACCGACTATTCCAAGAGCGTGAAGAGCGATTCCATGCGCATGAATAAAATCATTCCGAAGTGAACTGCTGGCGACGTCGCCCCGTATCAGAAGCTGCCAGTCAGGAATATTCTTTGCCACTTCATTCCAGTATTCGTGAGCCAGTTTTTCTTCATCATGAGTTATTTTTTTGACTTTGGTATTTTTCCCGAGCAAGGCCGCTGTTGCCTGATAAATTGTAGAAAGCGTAAACATCTTTCTCGATCGGTTTGAAATGGATGTTTTTTCAAAATCTGTGAGATCTTTGAAGATTGGAAGAGTGTTCGACATTTCAAGTACACGTTGTGCAAATGTCTCCCTAGAATCGTAAAGTATGCTTATGGATTTTGTCGGTCGTACAGCGTGGCGATTCAGATCGGAGAACATCTGCTGGCTGCGTTTTAACCCGGCATCAATATAAAAGACCACAGAAATAGTTTCATTGCCGAGCTCAGGTCTCTCTTTGAGTGCCGCTTCTATTGCTGCTCTGCGATGTTGGCCATCGTTGATGAGTACTCTTGCCTCCATTGGTATGACCAGTTTTCCGATTTTGCTCCCCGGATTTTTATCTGCAGGAATGAATTGAACAGGAGCTTCGCTTATCGATGCGGCGATTGATGAAAAGACGTAATCTCTGGGATTACAGATAATGTAATTCGCAATTTCAGGAATTCGCGCCTGATTCAATACTCTCTGGGATCTGACTTGCGCCGGCACTTCCGATTCATTAAATCGGAAAATCGCCGGAACAAGCTTGAGTTGAACCATTGCCGAATAATATTCTCTTCCCGCTTGAATACCGCGAATTGCAGGAAAAGAGTACACAGCAGTATTCAGATCATCGATCTCCTCTGACGCCGCAGATTTCATAGATTTTAGTTTGTGGAAGTCTTATTTATTCATTTGGAAGTTAATTCTTTGCGAGGTGGACGTTAAATTGAGGGGACTAACCAGTAATACCGTGGTTAAAGGATTATGGGGTCAATATTTGGGGCCGTCCCAATCATCGTTCCATTCACAATCATCGTCTAACCCGGGGTCACCATAAAAGAACATAAAAGGCTCAGCTCTCCGTTCCAGTTCTTCTTCCCACCAGTCATAATCGTATTCATAACTTCCGTAATCGTTCATGCCATCGTATTGGTTCCTTACACGGTACTCCTTAATCCGCTTAATAATTGTTTGCGAATGGGGTGTATTACGAAGTGAAACCCGATGCATCAACCAAAAAACAAATTTGTCAAAGGGGATCCGTGTTTCTTTGCAATATTTTTGAACATCAGCCCAAACCCGGCCTCTATCCTCACAATTCTTTTTAGAACCATCAACGGAAAAATACCCTAATTCTGCAATTAAATCATAAAGAGCATAATTATCCACAAAATAAGACACAAATTTAGAACTGTTCTCTATCAACCATAATGATATTTTTGTATCATCAGGCGCTTCTGTAGAATCTTTGAAAAAAGAATTTACCTCTTCCTTTTCATTTTTAGTGTTAATTCTCTCAATTATTTCTTTGGATTTTGGAGTGTTAAGATGCATTACTTGGTCCATCAAACCGACCGTAAAAATAGCAACCGGAATATTTCGTAGCTGGCAATACGTTCCTACCTCATCCTGTACGCGTACTACCTCCGCTATATCCTGTCTTTTTGAAATATCGGCGTTGAAATACCCTAATACGGCAACCAAATCGTACAAGTCAACGACATCTACATTATACGGCGGCATATCAGATAACTGAACTAACCTAAATAGTGAAGGAATTTTTAATATAATAAAGTTTGATTATTAAGTTTCTATTAACTTGGTAGGGGATTATCCAAATTCTCTCTTGAGAGAGTGTTCGATCACTCCAACAAGTTAACAGAACCATATCGTGCTTAACAAAAAATTAAAATGGGATTTCTCCTTCCTTCCATTCTCTATCGAAACTCGCGAAAACACAGCCATCCAGAACAACTGGCAGAATACTACATTTCAGAGATAATTCCTGTAGTTTGTCTAATATCGAATCATACCAAAAGGGAGTTGATAACCGGGTGTTAATCGTGTTCCTGTCAAGATCTTGAATATGAGTTCCATCGAAATATAAGGGAAATTCATTGGCTGTTATCCAGTTCAGGAATCTGCTGTCTATCGGGATTTCGTATCGTGTCAGACCCAGTAACTGAAGGTAGTTCCTGGATTGCTTTGGACCGATCCCTTTAAAATATTCATCAAATTTGTGAGCGACGTCCCGTTCGGCCCTCTGGTGAATTGGGTCAGGATTCATGCTCCGTTGTTCTTTCAAGGGTTTTACCCATTCATCGATCTTTTCCCAACCACCGTATTTTTCAAGCCAGGTCAGATTGAATGCTGCAAATTTTGCGATTTTGTTCCTGTACTGGATACTCGGGTTGGTATAGATCTGTGTCCGAATAAAATTCTCAACATCTTCTTGTTGAACGCACAACTCATACGCGAGAGGGTACGGATTCTGGTTCTGGAAAATTGCAATGGGGGATCCAGGCCCTGATTTTTGACGTGTCGACAAGAGGCAATCAAACATGCATTCCCAGATAATCCGACGATTAATCTCGGGTGCCGGAAGGCTTATATTGTCCTTGACACGTTTTCTTGCGTACACTTTCGATTCGTTTCGTTTGATGAATTCCTTAGTTTTCCTAACATCTCCCTGAGAAATTTCCCAATCGAGAGCCATATTAAACCACCTTAAATTATTATCTTATTGCCATTCAATGGTTATTATTTTTAATTCGAAGATTTTAGCGAATTTTGAGCTCTTCCTGATATCCCTCAGAAAAGTCGTCGATGCAGCTGCGTGAGATCTTTGGTTTTCCGTTGTATGTGAACTTTACCGAGTTTCCTGACTGTATGGCCTGCCTCAGCTCACTGTATAGCGGGTATTCGTTAATCCCGCTGATGCGGACGACTCCGCGAGCCCGTGTCATCGCAATAAAGAGCTGGTTTCTCAGGTTTACGTCGGATTCGTTCTGGGCGATTTTTTCCAAGTCGGTGACAAACACGACATCCGATTCGTTACCTTTCGCACGATGGACGGAGCTGACCGAAACGGCAAATTCTTCCCGGAATTTCTCCGGAATATTTTCTCTTGAAGTATAATCCATCTGGTTAATGGCCGGCGCTGTGACGTTGTAATAATTAATCGCTTTCTTTTTCAATTCCTCAGCAAGGACGCGGAGATTTTCCCGGGAATAGTTCAACGGGATTATGAGCAGTTGGCGCATAGGGTCTAGGAAATCCTCGTGGATCATTTTCTCGATGGACTGTGCAAGGAACACGTATTCTTCCCGCTTTGATGTGAACGACGCGTTAAATCCAACAAAGGGATATCCGGGATATGCCCGGGACAGGATATTCCGTGAATTCTTATCAGGCCGTGTTAGTACGATTTCCTGCCTAGGCTTGAACGCCCCGTCGACTTCATAACCGAGTGCTTCCCACTCTTCTTTCGTTGTCGGCCCAGCCAGCATACCGTCTTTGAAGAGGAGACCCATCCCCATAACGTGTGCAGCTACGAGAATATTGCTTGGCGTACGACAGCACTTCTTCATGATAATGCTTTTTTGCGCCCCGCTCCGGTCTTTACCTGAGAAGAACGATTGGAATGCGGGGTCGTTCCCGAAAAGTTCAAGGGAGGTGGGAATTTTCTGGGTTGATGTGCACTGGTACTCATCGTAAGCCCAGACAAGCCGCCGAAGTTCCGGCGATTCGGGATTAACGGGACGCAGTGCTTGGTATGCAAGCCAGAGAACGGGTTGTTTCTTCTCGTATAACAGCTGGGTTTTCTCGATGATCACATCCTGTCCTTCATCTATGAGGATGGCATCGAACATCGGGAAAATTGATGTTTCGGAAAGAAGATTCCGTGCAAGATACGCCAGCTTTTCTGGAGGAGGGCCGTAAGGAATCGTTTTAAAGTCTATCTTTTCCGCATGATGGAAATCCCGAATTACAGAAAATAACCCGTCCCGCTTGACTCCTCCCCAAGTGTGCAGTATCCTGAGCTTCCTCGGGTTCCACGTTCCCCCGAGCCTGCTAATACTCTCCCTGACTTTTTCCTCAATTTCATGATACAGCGACTGAGTGAAAAAGACAAGCGCAATGTCCCATTCGGGGTGGAGCATGTGCATATACGCCGCCCGCTGGCACAGCAGCATTGTCTTACCCGAACCGGCGACACCTCGTATCCTCTGGGGGCCTTCCGGGATTTGTTTTGCTTTTGCAAAGAGCTGGATATCCGATCTCGTCAACGAGCTTCCCAAGAGGGAGAACATGACTGCGAGAGGTTCTGGTTCTTCCTCGGATTCCGGCTCGGGGGCTATCTCAAGGTGCTCTGTTCCTTCTTTGAACCTGAGAACGTCACTTTCGAGCTCCATTAGGTTTAGATCGTCAATGAATTTTTCAATGATTTCGTTGGGGTAGTGAACCTGAGCGTTTGAGAATGTCATCTTTGAAAGGAGCGTATCGGGGGTTACAAAATCAAACCATGTGACATCATTTTTTGTTATGCTTCCCTTGTATTTACTCCCTTGTTTGAAGTATCCCCAAGCCTCAGTATTCTGGAGCTTGTATGGCGGTACTAATGGCATTAGTGGACTGACGGAATCAACCAATGATTGATTGAATTTGCTCCTCTCAATTTTCAACTGTTGGAGGAGGTTCTTGAACGCGAAATCTTCGCCATCTTTTTTGACGACCTTCCAATCATTATTCAGTTCTCCATAAATTTCTCCTCGCATGCTCTTGAGTTCGAGAATCACCGGACCTGACGATGTGAAAATTGCACAATCGATTTCCGTAACCTGCCGGACAAAAAAGTTGAGCAGAACGTAGATGTCCACAGGGAATTCCTGTGTTTTTAATACTTCGATGATTTCCTGTTGCTGAGCAACTTCATGGGAGTTTTCCGATTTGCTGCCGATGAAAATACGGAGGGCCATGGATTGTTATTCTCAAATGATCTACGGGGTTCGGGAATTTATACGTAATTATAATAGATTTAATTAAGTTCGATCCGAATGAAAATAGATAATTGAGTGATTTGAGAGAATCGATATCCAATATTAAAAACAGAACCGATGATACAGATTCGTGATGCTATGCAAAAAATGTCCTTTGAATAATCGAAATATTATCTAAGATAAGATCAAAACGTTCTCACGCCATGATCCCCTACATATCTCCGGGAAAAATGCCTAAACCAAACATCACGCAACTCGAACGCTATCAGGGATCACTCATAGGCCTCGCGGTTGGCGATGCGATGGGTGCACCCGTAGAATTCAAGAATCCAAGAGAATTCGCTCCTGTCACGGAAATGATTGGCGGGGGAATTTTTCATCTTATCCCAGGTGAATGGACTGACGATACCTCCCTAGCCCTATGTCTTGCAGAAAGCCTCATCCACTGCAAAGGATTCGATCTCAAGGATCAACTCACACGCTATTGCGACTGGTATCATAACGGGCACCTAAGCAGTAATGGTGAATGTTTTGACTGTGGGTGTACAACCCAATCCGCACTTCGTCATTTCGAACAAACCGGTGATCCCCTTTCCGGTCTTACCTATCCCTACTCGGCAGGAAACGGATCCCTGATGCGCCTTGCTCCAGTCCCGCTGGCATTTGCAGGGACACCTCAACGGGCAATTGAATATTCCGGGGAGAGTTCAAAATCTACGCATGCCCTAGATCTCTGTGTCGACGCGTGCCGGTATTACGGGGCCCTTATCACCGGGGCTGTCATGGGATATACAAAGGAACAGATCCTTGCACCGCACTTCTGTCCTGTAGACCACTACTGGGACCTCAAGCCACTAGCCGGCAGAATTTACGCGATCGCTGATGGTTCATTCCGGGAAAAAGAACCACCGGAAATCAAAGGATCAGGCTATATCGTTAACTCTCTCGAAGCGGCGCTATGGGCCTTTGCCCGGACGGATTCGTTCCATGATGGCTGTCTTGCAGCCGTGAACCTCGGTGACGATGCTGATACGACCGGGGCCATATACGGCCAGCTTGCCGGTGCCTATTACGGTATCAATGGGATCCCGGAGAATTGGAAAAACACGCTCGTAAAACGGGAATTGATCGAGAAATTCTCAAATGATTTGTACAGCCTTGCTGTGAATTTAGAAAACAGGTAACAATGGCAGGGTCTTTCATAGATAAAAATGGCAGGAAATGGTCCCCTGAAGAGCGAGCCGTTTCCTACGAAAAAACTCAGACTGCCATCAAGGAGGGGATTGTCAGACCTCCAGCGGAAATCGGATGCGAACGCTGTAAACAAAAGCAGGGCATCATTCACTATCATAATCACGATTACAGCGATCCCATCAGATTCCTTGAATCTCTCTGTTTTCGGTGTCACCAGGTATTACATGCAGAATGGCATTCGCCTCAAGAATGTCATGAGTATGAAGATGCTGTGAAAGCAGGAGCACAGTGGCCACCGATCTATAAACCGGATTTTTACATTTTGTGGCGTGATCACAGAATTGCGCACCCGATTTATGGAGCCGCGTTCCGCGCGGCAGGGCGTACCGAACCCCCCGCAACGCCAATCAACCGGTTCGAGATGCCAAGTTTCGTCTGGCCGGCAGATCAATAAGTGGCGGCATTATATCCAATCCGAATATAAATCAGAAGATGAAAGTGCTCACGTGGAACATAAACCACCGTGTTAAAGAAGATCCTCACCAGATGGCGAAAGGTCTCCTTTCGCTGGAACCGGATATTATTGTACTTACGGAATACAGGCCGGGAGTGTCCCATACATCGAGAGAATCTCGCAGATTTTTTATGGAAGATCTCAAATTAGTAGGTTTTTCGGACCCTACAATTTCCCAAGGTTCCAAAGATGAGAACCTGGTTTTCATTATCGCAAAAACTCATCTTATTGAAGGAGAGATCAAAGCACCCGTATTAACAGTCACAACCAGAATGGGTAAAACCCAGGAGACCACATCACTTCCATCGAATGTATTGCACGTTAAAGCACCGGAATGGGGTTTTGACATTCTCGGAATCCGGATCCCTGACTACGGCAAACAAGACCGGCTCCGCAGGGCCAGCTGGGATTGGCTTCTTGAAATATCTTCGAAAATCAAAAATGACCCGTTTGTAATTCTTGGTGATTTTAACGCCGACCGGGATCCATCAAAGTCTCCGGCATATTACGGTAATTGTATAGAAAAACTAGTCACAGACGGTTGGCAGCATGCACAACCAAAAACGGGTTCAAACTTTGTGACAATCAACGGGGGTTGGGAGAAGCAACTCGATCATATTTTCCTGAGCCGGCATTTTACCTATCACAGTGCCGAGTATATCTCAGAAAATGACGGTTATGTTTTCGCAGGGAAGCAGCCCGGAGCAATGTCTGATCATGCAGTTCTTGTTGTTGATGCAGACCTGGAAAAAAATGGAGTGTGATTATCATGAATGCTGGGGAAGAAAGCAACGGAATACCTACGTCAGAGACAAACAAAGAAAAAATCGCGATTTTAACAGATTTACTCAACCAGCTCATCAAGAATAAAGAATGGAAGAAATCGCTGGTTATCGGTGAATATCTAGCAACCTTGAATCCGGAAGACCCGTTTGCCTATAAAGCGATGGGATTTTCATCGCTTGAATTAAACGACCTCGACCGGGGTGAGGAATATATTCTGAAAGCCCTCGAATGCGGTGATGCCGATACTGCGACACTCCAGCTCATGGCCCGGATTTATTCCTGCCGGGGGGATCTCAACAGAGAGATCGAATGGCTCACCAAAGCTCTCGACCATGAACCTGACAATACAAGGGCTGCATTTTCCCTTGCACTAACCTACATGACTCTCGGCGAACATGAACGTGCAGAAGAGATCCTGAAAGGCATTATTGCATCTAACCCGGACAATATCCCCTCACGGCGTGCACTGACTGACATTTATCTGTCCGTCCAGGACTTGGATAAAGCAGAAGAGCAGATGCGTGAAGCGGTCCGGATCCAGGGTGACAATCCCCGGTTACTCCATGATCTGGGGTACATCCTCAAACGCAGGAAGAACTATGAAGAGGCACTTTCACTGTATTTCCAGGCGCTTGAGGTGAGCCCCCACAAGTTTGACCAGTATTCCGAGATTGGTGACACCTTAATGGCGCTGGGGTATCCAGAACATGCCCTAACGTATCTCAGGAAAGCGAACCAGATTGATCCCTTCAATTCGCTGGTCTGTTACAATCTTGGCCGGGCTTATCTGGACTTATGCAGGTATGAACAATCTGAAGTGGCGAGCAGGGCCGCTCTCCAGTATGATCCTGACATGGCCCATGGCAGGACAAATCTCGGCCTGAACGCCACCGTCATTCTTGGGTGGTCGTACCTGAACCGCGGGATGCTCACAGAAGCCGAACAGTGCTTCCGGAAAAACCTGCTGCTGTCCGCATCGACATACGAAAACCTCGGGCGGTCGCTTTTACGGCAGGGAAAGTTTGAGGAAGCCCTGCAGAATTTTCTCCGTGCCGTTGAACTGTACCCCGATGAGGCGATGTACCGGGATCTGGTAGGTAATGCC
>Ga0181520_10003795_pt1 | contig 26106 bp, 26 predicted proteins | sample PEATcosm2014_Bin_29_FD_132451 | JGI IMG/M metagenome (GOLD analysis project Ga0181520, IMG submission 132451) | Peatland microbial communities from MTU Mesocosm Facility, Houghton, MI, USA - PEATcosm2014_Bin02_30_metaG | ecosystem: Environmental > Terrestrial > Soil > Wetlands > Peat | place...
TCCAGCAGCGACGCCATCACCTGCTGCGCGACGTCGTAGGTCACGCCCGGATTGCTCTGGGCGTGCAGGGCGAGCATGGCCTTGACGGCGGCGAGCATTGCCGGCCGCCGCGCCGCCCGCAGTTGCAACAGCGCATCGATCGGCAGCAGCCGCGGCGCCAGTTTGGACAGGTCGTAATCGGCGGCGATTCGCGATTGCACGCCGATGACGTCCGTCAGCGGCTTGTCGAGGTTGGGGAAATCACGGCTGACGAAAATGGCGGTGGTCTGCGTGTCCGAGGCGGTGCCGTAATGCGTGGTGACGCGGACGGCGTACATGCCGGGCTCAAGGTAGACGTGCTCGATCGAGCTGTCGGTCCCGACCTGTCCATCGCCGAAACTCCAGTCGACCTTCGCCGCCCCCGGCGTGCCCGGCGACAGCGCGGCGACGAACCGGTAGTGATGAGTATAGTAATTGGCGAAGAAGCATTCACCCAGATATTCCAGGGCGAAATCGGCCGTCAGATTCTGGTGGAACTGTTCCAGCTTGCCGGGGATGCCGTGGGCCAGCACGCCAAAGCTGCTGCGATCGATCACGTCGACTTTCTGGACGGTGGGCGGTTTCCAGCCGATGGACAGCCGCGGCTCGGTGTTCAGGGCGGCCTCATAGACCGTGAAATCGTGCGGCCCGCGTTTGAGCGTCGTCGTCGCGTTGTAGCGCACATCGCCCGGCGCGCTCAGGATGTTCAGGAGAAGCTGCCCATCGATGTACAACGCCCCGCGCTGCGCCGCCGCGCCGGCGAACTCATAAGCGCCATCCACCGGGGCAAACAGCGAACCACGGTATTGAACGATCGTCTGGGTCTGCTCGCCGAACGGATTGACGCCGATGAACGGCTGGTCGATCATCGTCGCGCCGATCACCGTCTTGGCGGTCACAAAGTCATTGTCCAGCCGCGCCGGATTGGGCTGGGCGCCGGCGGGCATGGCGCGCATCTCCATGCGGATTCCGCAGTGCCAGGCAATCGGCGGCAGGGATGCCGGCGGCGGGGCCGGATCGGCATTGCCGAAATAAACATAAAAATTACGCGTCGACTTGGTCAGTGCGAAGACGAAGCGCACCTTGTCGCCCGGGCCGACCTGCAAAACGCTCGACGGCACCAGCGTGCCGTCGGCGGTGGTCACGCGAAGGTCGCTCCCGTCGCTGGCAAGATGCCCGGCCGTGAAAACTTCGGCCATCGCCAGGTTGTCGCCGCTGGGGTGAAGCGAATCCCAGTTGACATCCAACGCCCGGCGGTAAGTCCAATGGGTGTCGAACCACTCGGCGGCCCGGCAGCGGCACGGCCACAATAGAACCAGAGCGATCGCCATCGCAAGAAAGGGCAACACGCGTTTTCTCCCTCTCCCTGTACTCAGGGGGAGGGTGGGGTGGGGGTCAGCCGCGACTGCGTCCAGCGCTTGTCGTGTCATCCAGCGCCGCCAGCAAAGAACCCCCACCTCTGTCCTCCCCCAGAGTACGGCGAGAGGAAGAAAAGCCGCTTGCCCGAGAATTTGGGCACGCCCTGCGATGGATTCCTGTTCGACGGTGCGCGGCATATAGGGCCTTATCGGGTATTTTAGCCGCATTGGCCAGCGACGGGCGGACCAAGTGGCCGGTCGCGTAAGTTTTTTGTGATGTGGAAATCGGAACAGGTCATGAACGAATCGGAACAACTGATCCGGCCGCGGGCGCTGCTGTTCGACATGGACGGGACATTGACCCGCCCACTTCTCGATTTCGCCCGCATCCGCGCCGATATCGGCATCGCACCGGGCCGGCCGATTCTGGAATCAATCGCGGAGATGAACGAGCCTCGCCGCAGCCAGGCGACGGCGATTTTGGAGCAGCACGAAGAGACGGCCGCGCGGCAATCGACGCTCAACGACGGCGCCATCGAGATTCTCGACTGGGCGCGGGAGCAACATATCGGCACCGCCCTGATCACACGCAACAGCCGCCAGAGCGTCGCGACCGTCCTGACCCGGCACGGATTGCGGTTGGATTGCGTAATCGCTCGCGAGGACGGCCCGATCAAGCCCGATCCCCGGCCGCTGCTGACGGCGTGTGATCGGCTGGGAGTTGACCGGCAGGCCGCCTGGATGATCGGCGACGGCCTGCACGACATCGCGGCCGCCAATGCCGCCCAAATCCGATCGGTCTGGATCAGCCATCGAGCCGGGCGGTCGTTCGCGGCAGTACCCTGGAAAAGCACCAGCGATCTGATCGAGCTGATGGTCCTGCTCGATTCGACAGTTTCATCGCCGCCTCAGGGGTGATTGAACTTGTCGATTTCCGCCATGTATTGCCCGGCCGCATTGGCCTGCGGCGTGCCGGGTGCAAGCTGGATCACCTTCGCAAAATCAATGCGAGCCTCGGGCAGGTTGCCCATGCGGCGGTGGAGCATCCCCAAGTCGAACCATCCGCCGTCCCACTCGGGGTGCAGCACCAGTTGCTTCGTGTAATAGTCGATCGCGGCCTGCGGGGTGTCATGCATGGCGAGCAACATCCCCAGCCGCTGGACCGCCGCGAAATACTGACGGTCGAGATCGACGGCCACGCGCAACTGCTCGATCGCGCCGGCATAGTCTCCGGCATTTTCCATCGCCCGGGACAGATTGAAATGGGCTCGCGGGTTCTCCGGCCGCTTTTGGACCGTGTCCCGCCAGATCGACAGGCTGCTTCGGTAGTCGAGATTGCGATTGTCGGTCGCCTGTGCCAGCGCGGCCGCCACTATTGCCGTCGCCACCCAGCCGATGCGGAGAGATCGGGCCGCGCCCCAATCTTCGGGCATCCCCGCATTCCTGCTCTCCCTGTGCTCAGGGTGAGGGAGAAAGCGGCGAATCGCATCGCCCGCAAACGCCAAACCAACCACGACCGCGACAATGATCGCCGCGCTGGGCAGATACATCCGATGCTCGAACGCCGCATCCAGCAGCGGCACCACGCTCGATGTCGGGGCGAGAATTCCAAGGAACCACAAACCGAGCACGCTCCATCGCGGCCAGAGCCATACCCCCGCCAATGTCGCCGCCACCACGGCGCTGGTCACCATGGCCGGGCCGATGGGCACCACGCTCCACGATTGCGCCACCGGCCATTCATAATCCAGCACCAGCGGCCGGGGCCAGAACACCAGGCGGATGTAATGGGCGATCACCGCGAATTGCGTGCGGGCGTAATCGAGCCAATACACTTGAATTCCGAACCCGGCCGAATCCGATCGCGGGCCGCTGGACATCAGGGCGATCAGCACCATCCACGTGGCCGCCAGTCCCACGTAGAACGACCATCGTTCCCTGATGGTCTGGCGCCAGCCGCCGCTGACGAACGCCCGGTCGTACGCGAGAACCAGAACCGGCGTGGCGACGGCGATTTCCTTGCACGCCATTGCAGCCGCACACGCCGCCACCGCCGCGACATGCCACAACAACGGCCGCGTCGAGTCGATCGACCGGATGAACGCATAGAGCGTCAGCAGCATCATCAGGCTGGCCAGGCATTCGCCGCGCTGAACGATGTACGTCACCGCGGCGGTCTGGATCGGATGCACGATCCAGATGAGTGCCGCCGTCGCGGCCAGCGCGTCGGCGCGCGTCGCAAGTTTCGGTACGCGCTGCATCGTCCGCCGCAGTACGCCCCATAGCGCCAGTCCGCAGAGGATGTGAATCAGCAGGTTGGTCGCGTGATACACACCGACGTGATCCAGACCACCGATCGCGTAGTCGATGGCGATGGTCAACTGGACCAGCGGCCGGCCGCTGGTGGATCGATTCGGCGGGGCCTCCATCATGGCGGCCAGCGAATCCATATTGGACAGATTCTGATTCTCGACGATGGTGTTCAGATCGTCGAAAATGAACGGCCCGGCAAAACTGTGCCGATACGCCCAAATGCCGGCCGCCGCGAGCAAGATGAGGATCACCCACAGCCGTATGTTGCCCCGCCGGTCAGATGCCATGGCGGGGATTATAACCTTATTGCCGATTTCGACTCGCCCCCGGCCCAAGACTCGATAGAATAGTTTTCAGCGAGGGAGCCCGATATGTTGCTGCAAGATATAGAACTGGCCCGGCGCGGTGCGGCCGGAATTGAGATTCGCTTTGAGCCAATGCGTCTGCGATGGGAATGGGACGGCCTGTTTACCAGCGACGGGCATGCGGTGCGCCTGACCTTCGACGCCTCGGTACGGCCGCTGGATTCCCCCACCGAGCGGGCCATGCTGGAAGAATCGCTGCTTCGCGATCGGAGCACGGCGACATCGCGCGATGTGGTTGGCCTTTTCGCGCCGGCGCTTCGGTCCGCCGCCGCCAAGAGCATTGCGGAAATGAAGGCTGAAGTGGCGCTGGCGGACGCGACCCGGCCGGTGTTGCTCGATCGGCTCACGCAGGCCGCCCGCGCGGTGGCGTTTGGCGCAGGGCTGGAGATTCAGCCGCCGATTGCCCTGGAGATCGACAGCCCGACGCTTCGGCAGGAACAGGCCGCCGCTTTGGAGGCGCGGCGGGCGGATGAACGATCGGCCAGACAAATCGGCCAATTGCGCCGCTCGGCGGAGTTGTTCAAGGAATTCCAATCGCTGCGGCAATCATCATCGGGCCTCACGCCAGGCGAGATTCTGGCGCGGTTTTCCGAAACCGATCAATCGGACATGCTGGCCGCACTGCTGGCGGCCGAATCGGCCGCTCGGCCGTCATCGCTCTGGCTGGTCGCCGGGGCGGGTTTGTGGCATTTCATTGATGGAGCCACGCCGGCCAATCCGGCGATCAATCTTCCGGAAACCCTTGGCCCGCTGCGCAGCGTGACGCCCGCGATGATCGACGCGCGACACGTCCTTCTGGCCGGCGCCAGCCGCGGCGTCTGGATCATCGAACCCGGCACCGCCGCACCGCCCATCCCGTTCGACATGCCGGGATTGAATTCGCCCCTGGGATTCAACAGCGCCCAAATCGCCGCCGGGCGGCTTTGGGCCAGCCACTGGCAAGCCGGCCTGGTTGCGTGGGATTTGAATAAGCACCAATCGCCCGCCGCCGTCATGTCCGACATGACCGAATCGCAAGCCCCCCGCCGTCTGCACACCAGCGGCGACCGCATCATCTTCACGGCCGGCAGCCACGTGTGCAGCATCGACGCCAACGGCCAGATCAAAAAGACGACCCTCGATTCAGCAAGCAACTCATCGGCCTCGCCGATTCTGGGGCTGGTTCCCGCGGAGAATTGGCTGGCATTGGTCAGCTCCGACGGCCAGATTCGCCGGCTCGATCGTCAGACGCTCGCCCCGGCCGCCGCCATGCAGCATCGCTGCGGCGCCATCACCGCTGCCGCCAGATTGCCCTGGCTGGACTCTTCGCGCCTGCTCTTGGCCACGGAAGACGGCCCGGTCTTCTGCGTCGGGTTCGACGATTCGCTGGTGACGCAATACGTCAGCCCCTACCGCGGCCTGCGCGTTCTGGCCGCCGCCCCCGGCCGCATCGCCGCCGTCACCAGCGATCGCCAGCGCCTGATCCAATGGAACACCTGGGACGGCACGCACCTGGTCGCCGATATCCACGTCGGCTCTATCGCACATCACCGGATTGCGGACATTGCGTTCGTGCCTGTTGTCGCCGCGGCTCTGGATGCCCGACCGGTGCCGCAATGACCGCAAGTGCCGCCGCTGCTGCCGCCGCCCAGGTGCGAATGCTTCACGAAGAGGAGGAACACTTGACCCACTATTCCCCCGAAGAACTCGCCGCGGGCTGGGAGTTCAAGATTGTGCGCGCCAATACCAGGGCGTTTCGCGATCCCGCCACGATGAACCAGGTTTGCGCCGAAGAGGCCCAGAACGGCTGGACTCTCGTCGAGAAATTTGACGATTCCCGCCTCCGTTTCAAACGGCCGGCAAGCGCCAAGGCAACCGCGGCTCCAACGGGCATCGATCCCTACCGCACGACTGTCGGCATCTCATCGGGCGCACTCGCGGCGATCATTCTCCTTTGCGTATTCGGCGGCACGGGACTCCTGTTCCTGCTCGTGTATGCGATGGCTCATTAGGAATCGAGCCGAATAGACTATTTCGACGGCCCAGTCGCCGGCTGGCTGGCCGGGGGCGTGTCGTCGATATTGTACAGATCCTGATCGGCCGGCGCTGGTTTGCCGGGGTGGATGAGGTTTTCGCGATATTGCAGATAAGCGGTACGCGTGAAGACGTACGGATCGAGGGCCGCTTCGTTGCGGAAGCGCAACAGCACATCGCCGCGAGCTCGCGCATCGGCCGTTTCGGTCACGTCCAGGGGAATGGCCGCCGCCAGCGGCACGTTGACCCACGCCAGCGGGTAAGTGGCATAATCGACGGCCAGACCCGGCGCATCGCGCACCGTCGATGACCCGACGATCGGAAGCACCAGATAGTCGCCCTGCCCGACGCCCCACAGAGCCAGAGTCGTGCCGAAATCGTTGTCATGCGCCGGCAGGTGCATGGGGGTTGCCACGTCCAGCAGGCCGCCGATGCCGATGGTGCTGTTGGCGGCCATCCGTCCCAGATCGCCCAGCCCCTGCTGCATTTTGCCCTGCAAAAAATCGTTGGCGATGACGTTGCCATAGCGGAGGTTATTGAAGGCGTTGCCCAGCCCGTCGCGAATCGGCTTGGGAAAGATCGCGACATAGACCACCGACAGCGGCTTGAGCACCACGGCGTCAAACCCGTCGTTGACGTTGTACATGAACCGATTACTTTTCTCGAACGGGTCCACGTTATTGGAACTGGCGCAGCCGCCGGCCAAAGCGAGGGCGCACAGGGCAATAAGCCGGAGGCATCGCGGCGCGAGAGTTTGCATGAGAGATGCCTCGTTGGGCCGTCGGTTGCTCACTTGGCATCCGCCGCGTTCTTGTCTTTGAGCAGTTGGAGCAAATGGTCGAATCCGCCGTTGGAGATGATATCCTGGAACTGGGCGCGAAAGTTGGCCACCAGACTGACGCCCTCGATGGTGACGTCGATCACCTTCCACCGGTTGTCCGCCTTGCGGAGGCGGTAATCGACCTTGGTGACGTCCTGTTTGGGATCACCCGTCTTTTTGCCCACGATCGTCGTCATCACGGTCCAGTCGCCGTTTGACTCCTGGCGATCGCCCACGGCCAGCAAATCCTCGTTGTCGTAATCATCCGTGATGTGGGCGTAGGTCACGGCCAGGTGCGTCCTGAATTGCTCGACAAAATCAGATTGCTGCTGCGCAGTCAGGGTCCGCCAGTTCTGCGCCACGGTCAGTCGGGCCAGCGTCGGGAAATCAATGTTGCCGTAGGCGATCTCCCGCACTTTCTGGCTGCACTGGGCCTTGGTCAGCTTGGGATCGCGAAGAATCGTCGTGACCTGGCTCAGGAGCTTCTCGACCATCGAGCGGGCCGTCGCCGCCGACGCCGGATCGTCCGCCGCCGGCGATGTCGCCGGAGCTGTCGTCGGGGCCGTAGTCGGCGTCGCGCCCAAGGCGAAAACCAGCGACAGCACCAGCCCCAGGACTGCCATCCCACCGAATCGCTTGAACATGCTCATTTCGGGGTCACCTGCGGCTTGGGTTTGGTTTCCGTCGCCTCACCGTTGGTGATACCGTACACCAACTTGCCGATCAATCGTTCGAGAATCACGGCCGACTCCGTGAAAGCGATGCGATCGCCGGACTTGATTATCGTCTCATCGCCGCCGGGTTGCAATTCGATGTATCGATCGCCCAGCACACCGGCCGTGACGATGGAAGCCGACGTGTCGGTGGGCAGCTTGAGGGTTGGATCGAGGTCCATATCGACGCGGGCGCGGAAGTTGCTGTCCAGCGAAATGCCGGAGACCTCGCCGACCCGCACGCCGGAAATCACCACCGGCGCGTGCAGGGTCAGGCCGCCGGTTTCGTCGAATCCGGCCGACAGTTCCAGGCCGCCCCGGCCGTGCCAACTGAACCCGCCGATGCTGATGGACAGATAGGCCAATGCCGCCAAACCGGCCAGCACAAACAACCCGACGATGAAATCTCGCAGCGGTGAGCGATCCATAAAACCTACACTCCCCACAGGGCCGTGATGACGTAATCCAGAAGCAGCACGGAAACCGAGCCGATGACGACGGTGGAGGTGGTCGCCGCGCTGACGCCTTCGGAGGTCGGCGCGCTGGCGTAGCCGCGGTACGTGGCGACGACGCCGACCAGCGCCCCGAACGCCACCGACTTGATCAGGCTGCCAATCATGTCGCCGTGGAAATCGACATTGGCACGCAGGCTGGCCATGTAGCTGCCCGGATCACCGTGCATCAGGCCGACGCCCGAGATGTATCCGCCGGCCAGTCCGCAGATGATGAACAGTGCCGTCAGCAGCGGCATCGCGGTCAGCATCGCCGCGGCCCTGGGAGCGGCCACCAGGCCGACTGGATCGATCGACAGCATGCGCAGGCCGTCAAGCTGCTCGGTGGCGACCATCGAGCCGATCTCCGCCGCCACCGCCGAGCCGGCTCGACCGATCACCAGCAACGCCGCCAGCACCGGCCCCAGTTCGCGAATGAGCGACAATCCAACCACCGCGCCCAGCGAATGCTGGGCGCCGAATCGCACCAGGGTGTGATACCCCTGCAAGCCCAGCACCATGCCCACCGCCAGTCCGCTGACGCAAATAATAATGAGCGACAGAACGCCGATCTTGTACAGCTCGCGCACGAAGCTCGCGACGCGCAGCGGCGGCTTGACGGCCGCGGCCGCCATCGCGACCGCGAACACCGCCATCCGACCAAGTTGTTGGACAACTCGCAGCGACCAATGACCCAGCGACGACACCGGATTCGACATTCCCTATTCCTTTGCCATCCCTGGCGCCGTCCCCGGTTCTTCGTCCAGAAAATCGACGATATCCGCGTCGGCGCTGCTCCGCAGTTCGCCGGGCGATCCTTCCACGGTTCTGGTGCCCATCAAAAGCAGTATCCGCTGAGCCATGCGCATTGTCGATGGGATATGGTGCGAGACGACAATCATCGTCATGCCCCACTGGCGATTGATCCCCGTCAGAAGCGATTCGATTCGCTTGGTCGAGGCCGGGTCCAGACCGGAAAACGGCTCGTCGCACAGCAAAATGCCCGGCTTGCGCAGGATCGCTCGCGCCAGGGCCACCCGGCGCAGCATCCCCCCGGACAGTTGCCCCGGCAGCAGGCGATCGACGTCGGATACGCCGACGGCCGCCAGCGTCGCGTGAACTTCATCGGCGATCTGGCCGGCGGTCATGCGCGTCTGCTCGCGCAGGGGCAGGGCCAGATTGTCAAAGACCGTGGAGGAATCCAGCAGGGCGCCGCCTTGAAACAGCATGCCGAGCTTGCGCCGCAGCTGATAGAGGCGGCGCTCGGACAAATCGGTGATGTCCTGCCCATCGATCAGGACACGGCCGGCGGTCGGACGAATCAGACCCCCGATGAGCCGAAGGATGGTGCTCTTGCCCGAACCGCTGCCGCCCAAAATGACCGATATCCCGCCGCGAGGGAAACCAACGGACAGGTCGTCGATAACGCGCCGGCCGCCGAATTCCATCCGAACGTGATCCAAGACCACCGGCGGCGTATCGACGGCGCCGCTGCTTTCGGCCTTTGTCCCAGGTTCACCCATTGCAACGTTCGCCAAAACGCCTCCTGCAGCGCGGACGTTTCCAAACCAGCCCGATCCTATTCCGGCCGCCTGCCAGATGTTCCGGGCCGTCTGATCCTACCACAGCGCCTCGGCCAATGGGTAGGCTCCGGTTGCAAACCGAAATCCGGATATGGGTTCATTGGATTTCTGCAAGCCAAAACGTCACAATACGAATCACCGGACCGGCTCTTCAAGCCGGCCGCGTTGGGCCTTTCGCGTTGGAGGAAATCGATCATGCGACTTTATTCCACCACCTTTGCCATCGTTATGGCTCTGGCTTTCGCCGCCGCGCTTCCGGCCGCGGTCACGGACAGCGATTTTGGCAAGCTCGCCGACGGCAGCCCGGTGCGTCTGTATACGATCACCAACAAGGGCGGCTCGGCGGTGCAGATGATGACCTACGGCGGAACCGTTGTGTCGATCAAGATGCCGGACCGGGCGGGCCGGATCGCGGACGTCGCGCTGGGGTTTGACAATCTGGCCGGATATCTGGGCAATAATCCGCTCTTTGGCGCCCTGGTCGGACGATACGCCAATCGCATCAAGGGCGCGACGTTCACGCTCGACGGCGTTCAATACAAGCTCACTCCCAACGAACGCGGCAGCACCATGCACGGCGGCAAACGCGGATTCGACAAGGTGATGTGGACGGCCGCCAAAATCGACGACCAGACCGTCGAATTCACCTACCTCTCCAAGGATGGCGAGGAAGGATACCCCGGCAATCTCACCGTTCACACCCGCTATTCGCTGAGTGATGCCAACGAATTCAAGGTCGACTACTCGGCCAAGACGGATAAGAACACCGTCGTCAATCTGACCAACCACTCCTATTTTAATCTGGCCGGCGAGGGCAACGGCGACGTGCTCAATCAGGAACTGACCATCTACGCCGACCAGTACACGCCGGTCGATGCCCTCTCGATTCCCACCGGGAAGCTGGTCGATGTGGCCGGGACGCCCTTTGATTTCCGCACCCCGCACAAGATCGGCGAGCGTATCGCGGCCGACGATCAGCAGATTCGCTTCGGCAACGGCTACGATCACAATTTCGTGCTCAGCGGCAAGGATGGACTGCATCCCGCGGCGACGGTGTACGACCCGGGCAGCGGCCGGGTGATGGAAGTCTCGACCACCGAACCCGGCGTGCAGCTTTACACCGCCAATGGAATGGACGGATCGGTGGCCGGCAAGGGCGGAAAGAAATATCCCAAACACGGCGCGGTGTGCCTTGAGACCGAGCACTTCCCGAATTCGCCCAATCAGCCGGAATTCCCCAGCACGGAATTGAAGGTCGGGCAAACGTATCACAGCATGACCGTGTACAGATTCAGCACCCGCGCCGAGGCGGCGACAAAGCCGTGATGGCGCGATGATTGTATTTTGCGCGCCACGGCATGGCGGTAGGAGTTCGGTATGCCAAGGGCAATGATGCTGTCGGTGGCAATGGTGATGGTGGGGGTCTGTATTGGCGTGTTGCTGTTTGCACCCGGGCCATCGGCGGCGGCTGACGCAACCACCGCGCCAACAACCTCGCCGGGCATCGACCTGTCAACCGGCTGGACCCTGCTTCAGGAGGGCCAGGCGCAGGGCACCATCGAGCAGGATGCCAAACATCCGACCAATCCCAGCCCGCACCTGTTGCGCATCGAGGAGACCAGGGCGGCCGGTCCTGGCGAAGGCCGCGTCGGCGCGACCAGCGCCATCCATTTTGCCGTTGCGGACGGCCAATGGTGCGACGTGACGTTTTCGGCCGCGACCGCCGGGGCGTCCATCGGCCTGGTGTTTTCGCTGGAGAGTTCCGACGGAAAAGTCCTGGCGCGGACAACGCTGCCGGAGATCGGTGGCGCCAGAGCCGGCCGGGGTCGCGCTGGTGGTGGTCCGGCCGCGGCGCCGGCCGTGTGGCCAAAGTACCTCGTCAGCCTGCACGTTTGCGCATCTGATGCTGGCGCCCATGTGACCATAACTCCCATCGAACCGACCAATGTCTGGCTGGACGGGCTGACACTCACACTGCGCGCATCGGGTCATTGACCATTGGAATCACGGAGTCTGGCATGAAAACTCTCATTCGCAATCGCGCTGCCGCCGGTCTTTTGGGCGTGTGTCTCGCGGCCCTCATCGCATTGGGACAGGCACAGCCCGCTTCCGCTCCCGCCACCGCGCCCGCCAATCCGCAGGAGCTCTTGCGCCAACTCGGCCGCCGCAATATCGGCGTCCACGATCCGTCCGCCATCATCAAGTGCAAGGACCAATACTGGATCTTCTACACCGGCGGCGGATCGATTCATTCCAGCGACATGATCAACTGGGTCGCCGGACCCAGGACATTCGACACCGCGCCCCCCTGGGTGGCTCAGGCCGGCGGCCGCGGCACCGGCTTCTGGGCGCCGGACATCATCAGGATCGACAATCGCTACATGATCTTCCTGTCCACATCGAGCTTCGGCGTGAACACCTCGGGAATCGGCGTGGCCACCAATCCGACGCTCGACCCGGCCGACCCGGCCTATCACTGGGCCGACGGCGGACTGGTCGTCCAGTCGCGGCGGCAGGACGATTTTAACTGCATCGACCCCTGCGCGTTTCATGACACCGACGGCAAGCTCTGGCTTTCCTTCGGCAGCTTCTGGAGCGGCATCAAGCTCATCCAACTCGACCCCGCCACCGGCCGGCGCATCGCCCCGGATTCGCCCATGTACAACCTGGCCCACTTTGACTCCATCGAGGCGTCGTATCTCTATCGTCACGAGAATTACTATTACCTCTTTGCCAGTTTCGGCCTGTGCTGCCGCGGCGTGAACAGCACCTACAACACGCGCGTCGGCCGGAGCGAGAAAGTCACCGGCCCTTATCTCGACAAGAACGGCAAGGACATGCTTCGGGGCGGGGGAACGCTGGTCACCGGCACCGAAGGCCCGTTCATCGGCCCCGGCCAGGCCGGCATCTTCGAGGAAAATGGCAAGTCGTGGTTCACCTGCCATTTCTACGACGGCACCGCCAACGGCGCCAGCAAGCTCTCCATCCGCCCATTGACATGGAGCCAGGATGGCTGGCCGGTGATTGGGAAGCTCGACCCGAAATAGCAGTCGGTTCAGTGGTGCTGCCTGCGACTTGCCTCCTCGCACCGCTCGATCACGACGGTGCAGGCAAGGATGAGCACATCGTCCTGCCCATCGGCCACGTCCACGCCGTAGGTATCGGCGAGGGTGAACCAGCTCTCGGAGACCTGCGCCACCTCCTGCCCGCCGCGGGTGAAGGTGTACTGGTGGTTGGTGAAATTGCCCCGCGCCTCCAGATCATCCGGGCCGTGCTCGTCATCGACAGTGAACCGATGGCCCAGCAGCGTAAACAGCGACTCCTTGACCACCGCCTCCAGTTGGCCGCGGTGATAAATCTCGTACGTCGGGCCCCAGGCAAGGAGCTTTCGCTGCACCACGGCCAGCTCGTTGCCGCGCATGTCCTGAAAGACAAGCTGATCGCGCAGACTGAACACCTTGCCATCCACAAAGTACACGTCGTTCCCGCCGGCATCGCGAATGGTGAAATCAGCGCCGAGGGACAGGAGCTTTTTCTTCATGATGTAACGCATGAGATTGTCTCGTAATAAGACGGGAATGCCGTCAACACTGTCCCTGCCACGGCCGCATCATCGCGCCGCGGACGATCACGGTCAACCGTTAGACCATGCGCTCAGGCCATTGCAGGATCTTTGATGGTCAATATGCTTGCACAACCAAGCCGGAAATGTCCACGAAATGGCGCGGATTTCTGGTCAACACCAACTGCCCATGAGTCAGAGCAATAGAAGCAACCAAAGCGTCGCAATCGCCGACCGGCCGGCCGCGTTTCAACATCGCCGCTTTGATGACGGCATAGCGCAGCGCGGCGTCGGCGTTGAATTCCAGAATGACAAGCGATTCAAGAGTTCGCTCGACACGCTCCAATTCTCCCCGGCGATCGTTGGACAACTCGGGGCCAACCCGGAACTCCGCTTCGTTGATACGTGAGGTGAAGAGCGTTTCTCCATGCGCCAGCAGGCGCTGTACCGCCGCGCGGGCACGTAGGTGTTCCATCGCTTGCGGTCGTCGCCCCAAGTCGATCAGCACCGTCGTATCAAGCAGCGCCACGGGAACGTCTCCGATTCCGACCATCACGACGCGCCCGCACCACCGCTTCCACGGCCTCGACCGCCCGATCGCTCAGGGGATCCCGCTCAAGGGATGCCATCCATTTCTCGAAGTCGATCGGCGGGCGGACGATGCGCTTGATGGTCTGGCTGAACGATTCGCCGTTCTCCTTGACGCTCTTGAGCCGGCGATAGGCTTCGATGTCAATGCTGATTGTCTTCGTGGCCATGCATTCTCCGTGTATGTGTGTGTACACATAGTAGCGGCGCGGCCGCAAAATGCAACCTCGACGCAGGTACGCGAGTTCGGCGAACCCGGCCGAGCCCCGTCGGGCGGCTCGGCGATTCCAAACTCTTCGGTCAAGTGAGGACAATACGCCCATTCGACGCCCTGCCGATCCTCGCAACGGCCCCGGCCACGCCGATCGTGGCCTTGGCAAGGCGATCGTAGTCGAGCGTCTGGGGCGTATCGGTCGGCAGGTGATAATGCGGATTTCTCAGGAAGCTCGTGTCGGTGACCATCAGCGCCGCATAGCCCTGGTCCCAGAATGAACTGTTGTCCGAAAGCCTGATTTCGTTGATGCGCTCGGGAAGGGCGACGGAAAAGAAGCGCAGGGAACGATTTGCCCGCTTGAATCCCCGGCGAAAATCCCAAAGAAGCTTCAGCGATCGGAGATTCCCCACCGAGGCAAGGAAATCGCCGCGACGGGGAAACGCCAAGCGGAGCAGTCGCGGAATGGCATCGGGAACCCGCTGGCTGCCCGGCAAAGTCGAGTAGTATCCCACCATTTCCAGACACATCATGCCAACGATCGACTCGTTGCGGGCACGGCACGCACGGGCGTATTGCTCACTGCCCATAGAATCAGAATGAAAATGCGGCGGCTCTTCGCAGGCAAAGGCGACGAAACGAACGGTACGTTTTGTCCGCTGGGGCGCGAGCAGCCGGGCCACCTCGATGAGCATGGCCACGGCCGAAGCGTTGTCATCGGCTCCCGGCGTGGTTGGAACCGTGTCGTAGTGCGCGCCGACCACGACTATCTGATCGGCATAACTTGATCCCCGCCGTTCGACCACGATGTTGGACGCGTCAGCGTCGGCCACGCGGTAGGTCTGGCGCGCGACCGTGTCGCCGATCTCGATAAACTGCCGCTCGACGTACGCCGCGGCGGCTTCCATGGTTGTGGGCTTCCCCAAGTGGCGCGGGCCGATCAATCCCGCCAGCACGCCGACATGCGATCTGAGCCGCTCGGATAAGCGATGCTCCAGTTCGCCGGGCACATTCCCGACCCCGTTTGATTCCCTCTGCACGATTGCCCTTAAATGCAACTACGCCATATCGCTGCACTCGGACCGATCACGTTGATCGACTCGCCCGCATCAACACCAGCTTCATCGGATGAAGCTGACGGTGAAAAGGATCCAGAACCAGGCCAAGGCTTTCCAATGTTGTCGCGCCCAGAAGCGGCTGGTCGCCGTCCTGGCCAAAAATGACCGGGGCGGCCCCGCCGTCGCCGCGATATTCAAAATAGGCGTCGCCGACTTCCCGCGTGACGGTGGACCCGTCGGCCAGCGTGAAATGGAGCGTCTTGTACGGCCTGATTCCGATCGACCTGAGCCGTTCCCCGGCCACCAGACTGTAGACAGCGCCCGAATCAATCAGGAAATCCACCGCTATCGCTTTTCGCCCTTTTCGGGAAGACTTGACCGTCAGTCTTTGGTGCGTCAGGCCCATGTCCTGAGTATACGCGCCCCCCACCGGGGCAACAACGCGGCGGTGTATCCGATCTGTCGATCGCCGCTTTCGGCCAAATTGCAGCAAGTCATTCATCGTCCCGGCTGCGTTGTTGCTTGCGTCGTTGCTTCAAAGGTGAGGCGCGCACGCAGTTCGATGCCGTTTTCGTTATAGGCGCAGAAAAAAGTCTTGTTACCGACCGTGCGCAGGGCGATGTTGCCCGGACTGCATTCGACTTTGATCGGCTGGCCGGTGTATGGATTCTGGAGAAACTCGCCCCCGATGTCGCCGGCCTCAACCGCGGATTTCAAGGCGGCGATGACCTGCTGGGGTGTCATGTCCGGCCAGAGCAGCCCCTCCTTGGCAAGTACAAGCCCGACCTGGCCCATTTCTCGAAATTCTATTCGGGCACGGAAATCGCTGCCATGAACGGGAACCGTGGGAAGGAACAACCAGGTCGCCGCCACGGCAGCAGACACAACCATGAAACACGCGACGAGAATCCGGAACTGCCACGGCGTGGGCTTCCGACGGCCGCACAGGAACACAGCGATGAGAATCAGGAATATCGCCACGCCCGCAAAGAGCATGGTCCAACCGATCTGCCATCGCGACAGGCTGGTCCAGAGAGTCTGCTGCTGCGATTTGAGGGGTTGAAACTGAATCGTGATGTCCTGGTCCATCTTGGCCGGCGGCAAATCGGCGGCGAGTTTGGTGGCCGTGCAGTTGTCCCACAGCAGCGGGACGATATCAGGGTGGCCCAGGGCGGTATCCGTCTTGTCGGCGGAATAATGCTCGGCTTGATTGTTGTACCCGTCAGAGTCGGGTTCACCGGCCGTGCGGAGAAACTTGTCGGCGATGACGCACTGGAAGCCCGGTGCGACAGCCTGATCGGCGGCTATGACGCACAATTCGACGTGCGTCGTCGAATTGGCCAGGGCGGTCAATTTCATTGGAAATACGGGCACAGCGGCCGGAAACGTCGCCATTAGCGGCCGGGGTATGGAAAGTTCGGATGCGCTATTGTGCAGCACGCCGACGACAAAGCACCAACGGCGGGCGATGTAATCCGCCACAATCGGCTTGGCTGCGGCATCGAGCGGGCGCAGGTCCTGCTCCGTCAGCCATTGATCGAGCACATCGGGCGTGGCGGCATTGAGAACCGTAAAGTCGGCATCGCCCAAACGCTGGCTGGACAAGACCGAGAGGCCTGCAAGCTCGGCGCCCGAGCCTCCGGCACTGTTGAGGCTGGGGAGCAAAGCACTGAACAAGCAACTCAATAGAATCTCAATGAGCACAATCTCCGTAAACCTCGCCCGGCGCCTGGCACGATCACGAATGAAGATGGATGCAAGGCAAAACGGCAGGATCAGCAGGCAGATCACAACGGATTCGCCGATGATTCCGTGGAGATCATGAACGATTTTCGGCCGCAGCGAAAACGCCGTGGAACTGATCGCCCCGGCCTCGGTGAGTTGCAGGTTACTCGGCACGGCCGGCAGGGGCAGAATCCATGCGACATCCGGCGATTTGGTCTGGAACGCGGATTCGACGATGAGCGTCTCGACGCCGTTGCGATGGATGATGATCGCCCGCTGCACCGGGATCGTGGGCAGAACGGGATAGGCGCGCTGTGGGATGTAGACGCCATCGGCGCGACCGATCGAAGCGAGCGAGATCATGGCAACCAAACCGATGCCGACTATGTGAACAACACGATGAAAGTGCGGGCCCATGAGTACTCCCTTTCTCAAGAGATGGCATTTGCACCGGACCGCCGATGGCTACGATATCACGTATTGCAACGATCCGAAATAGTGGTGTTCAATCGGACTGGCAAGATCGTGCCTTCCACAGCGTCAGCCCGCGCCGGGTTCGTCCCCCAACCATCCGCGACGGCGGAATCAATGCACCAATATGCGCCGCTCAATCCCGTTTTCGTCGTAGATGCAGAAATAGGTCTTGTCGCCGACCGTGCGCATGGCGAAGTTGCCCGGACTGCATTCCACACGAATCGGTTGGCCGGTGAACGGATTGTTAAGGAGTTCGGGGCCGAAATTCTTTTTCTCATCGACCAGAAGTTGAGGGATGGCGAGGATCTGCTGGGGCGTCATGTCCCCGTAAAGCATAACCTTGTCGGCTGCGGATTGGGGCATGTCTTCAAGCTCGTATTGTGCGCCGCGGCTACCGACATAGACGGGAACCGTGGGAAGAGCCAGCCAGACCGCCGCCGTGATCACAAGCACGCTTGGCACAAATGCGGCGAGTGTCTTGAACTGCCAGGGGGCGGGCTTGCGGCGGCCGCGGAGGAAGACGGCGGCCAAGAAGAAGAATATCGTGGCGCCGATGTAGATCATGGCAATCGCGATCTGCCCCCGCGTCAGGCTGGAGTAGAGTGTTTGCCGCTGAGGCCGGAGGGATCGAAACTGGATCGTGATATCCTGGTCCATTCTGGCCGGCGGGAGATCGGCGATGAGTTTGGTGGCCGTGCAGTTGTCCCAGAGGAGCGGGACAATATCGGGGTGGCCCAGCGCTGTGCCCGTACGGGTGGCGGAGTAGTAAGCGCCCAGGGCGGGGAAGCTGTCCGAATCGGGCTGCGCAGGTTGGTTGCGGAACGTGTCGGCGATGACACATTGGAAGCCCGGCGCGACGGCCTGATCGGCGGCGATGACACACAGTTCGACGTGCGTCGTCGAATTGGCCAATGCGGTCAGTTTCATTGGAAACACGGGCGCAGCAGCGGGAAACGTCGCGATCAGCGGCCGGGGAACGGACAGTTCGGATGCGCTATTGTGCAGCACGCCAACGACAAAGCACCAACGGCGGGCGATGTAATCCGCCACAATGGGCTTGGCGGCGGTATCAAGCGGGCGCAGTCCCTGCCCGGTGAGCCAGGTATCGAGCACATCTGGCGAGGTGGCATTCAGGACGGTGCAGTCGGCATCTCCCAGGCGCTGGCTGGACAGGATCGAGAGACCGGGAAGAGCCGCGCTTGCGATATCGCTACCGGCTTTGCCGAGACTGCCGAGCAACATGCTACAGCTCACTGGCGCCAGCAGGCAAAGGAACGTCGTATAGCGAGCAATGCGGTTCCGGATGAGGATGAGCACAAGCGCCAGGGGCAAGGTCACCAGTGTGATCGCCTGAGTAAAGCTGACTTGATTGTACAGATCATGAACGATTTTCGGCCGCAGCGAATAGGCCGTGGAACTGATCGCCCCGGCCTCGGTGAGTTGCAGATTACCCGGCACGGCCGGCAGGGGCAGAATCCATGCGACATCCGGCGATTTGGACTGGAACGCGGACTCGACGATGAGCGTCTCGACGCCGTTGCGATGGATGATGATCGCCCGTTGCACGGGGATTGTCGGCAGAGTCGGATAGGCTCGCTGGGGGATGTAGACGCCATCGGCGACAGCGCTCGAAGCCAGCGCGAACATGGCGACCAGACCGATGCCGAGTATGTGAACGACGCGACGCAAGAGCGGGCCCATAGAGACTCCGTTTCTCAAGAGATGGCATTTGGACCGGACCGCCAGCGGCTACAATATCACGAATCGCAATGATCCAAAACCCTGCCAACCTGTTGCAACAGTCGCGCGGGCAGTTACCAGGCCGACCTCTGCGCCTTTGCGCCTCTGCGAGGGATATTCTTCCCTCCAACAGTTTCAAAAGCCGTGAACAGGTTAGAACCCTCGCCTCGGCTGGAATATACTCCGGCACCATGATGTCCCAGCGACTTGTCAGCGACCCGGCCCTGTTTCCCATCGCCGACAAAGTGGTGGCCGGTGAGTGGCTTGATGCGGCCGATGGCGAGGCGCTCTATGCCAGCCGGGATGTGCATGGGATCGGGCGTCTGGCCAACAGCGTGCGCGAGAAACTGCACGGGGATCGGGCCTACTACAATCGCAATCGACATATTAACTACACGAACGTTTGCGCCCTGTCGTGCAAGTTCTGCTCGTTCTATCGCAAGGCCGGCGAGGAGGGGGCGTACGAGATGCCGGTCGAGCAGGTGGTGGCGACGGCCGTCAAAGCCGCCGACGCCGGGGCCACCGAAATCCACATCGTCGGCGGGCTGCATCCGTGGCTGAAATTCGACTATTACCTCGAGATGCTCCGCGGCATCCGCGCGGCGGCGCCGAAGTTGCACATCAAGGCATTCACGGCCATCGAGATCATCCATTTTTCGCGCGTGGCCCGGCTGGATATCCGCCAGGTGCTCATCGAACTGCGTAACGCCGGCCTGGGCAGCCTGCCAGGCGGCGGAGCGGAGATCTTCGACGATCGCGTCCACGATGCGGTCTTCAAATCGAAGGTCCGCGCCGACCGCTGGTTTGAAGTCCATCGAATCGCCCACGAGCTGGGGATTTTTTCCAACGCCACCATGCTCTACGGCCACGTCGAATCAACACAGCAGCGCATCGGGCATTTCCTGCAACTTCGCCAGCACCAGGCCGATTCGCTGGCGAATCGGCCGGCCCATTTCAATTGCATCGTCCCGCTCAGTTTCATTCCCGACAACAGCGAACTGGGCGAGTTGCCCGGCCCGACGGGATTGACCGATCTGAAAACGCTGGCGATCGCCCGGCTGATGGTGCCGAACATCCCGCACATCAAGGCGTTCTGGATCATGCAGAGCGTGGCGCTCAGCCAGGTGGCGCTGGATTACGGCTGCGACGACCTCGACGGCACGGTGGTCTGGTACGACATCACCAAACGCCAAGGCGCCGGCGTGCATCAGGAACTGCATGTGGAGGACATCCACCGCCTGATCCGCGAAACCGGCCGGATTCCCGTCGAACGCGATACGCTTTATCGGCCGATCCGTGCCGACGAGCGCGCTGCTCCCGCTCCCGCGTGATATGTCTGTCAACAATTGAATAGAAGAATATCCCTCGCAGAGGCGCAGAGCCGCAGAGGAAAAAGATTTCAGATTTGAAAATTTGAAATCGCAGGATTTCTGGTTCCTATCTCTGCGCCTCTGCGCCTCTGCGAGGGATATCTTCCGCTTGCTCCCTTCTGCGCGGCGATTGCAGGCCCAGCGCGACCGACACGATCACCGGAAGGAACAAAAGCACGGCGATGGCGGCGATGCCGACGGAGGGGCTGGTGGGGGCCATGAGCTGGGCGAGCACGCCGGAGCCGGGGCCGAGGAACATGCCCAGGCCGATCAGGGCTTCGTGGTAGCCGCCGTGTTCGGTGCTGCCGGAGCTGAGGACCATACCGAAATAGAGGCTGGCGGCGTAGATAAGTCCAAGCGCCAGGCCCAGGACGATCTGGCAGGCGATCATGGGGGCCAGTGCGGGGATCAGGGTGATGCCGAGAAACGCCAGCGGGAGAACCAGCGCGGCGGCCAGAAGCGATCTCGGCCGGGTGTGCCACCAGACCGTCGCGCCCAGCAAGATGAACGTGAAGAATCTGGAGATCATCCAGACGCTGGCCAGAAGCGTGCCGAGTTTGCTGGGGCTGGCACGGATGACCGGCAGCGTGGGCATCAGGGCGCCGATGGAATAGATCACCGCCATCATGGCCGGCAGCGCCACGCGCGACAGCCGCATCGCCAGCGTGCGCACGGCCAGAAGTTCCGGCTCGGGGGCCGCATGCGCGGCGGCGGCCGGTGCGGTTTCACTGTTGATGTTGAAGATCATGAGAATGGCCAGAACGTGAACGGCGGTGGGAATGAGAAAAAAGACGCAGGATGCAAAGCGCGTGAGGATCGTTCCGATCATGGCGATGGTCAGCGCCCCGCCGCCGGACCAGACCAGGTTGTAGACGGAAATTCGCCGCGAGAGTTCCCTGGCGGCGGCGGTGCCGGAGACCAGGCTTTCCAGGGCGGGCCATTGTGCGGCGTGCAGGAGTGTATAGAGCACGACGATACCGGCGACGACGTGCGGGTTTGGCCGCCAAACGCATACCAGCGGCAGCAGGGCCAGGGCGATGTTCAGCGCCACCAGCAGCGTGCGCCGGCCGATGCGCCGGGCAATTCCGTTGGCCGACAGAGCCCCCACGACATACACCACGCCCTGGGCGGTGGCCAGGAGCAGGTTTCGCCGCATCTCCCACCCAAAGCGGGCCTGGGTATAAAAGAAAATCCCGGACACCATGAGATTGGCGCCGAATGTGGCCAGCAGTTCCGTGGCATAGAGGCGAAGGAGTCGGGTTTGCATCACCCGCTTTTCATCGACATTCACGATGGGGTTCAATCAGCAACTCAATTCGAGCTGATCTTCGGCGGCCAGGTGGATCGGCGCGGGGCGGGCAGGCGGATTTCGCTGACGGCGGCGATGATGCGGTGGATGCGGCGGCGGACGTCGCTTTCGGCCAGCAGGGATTGCTTCAGCGGGATGTCGTCCAGCAGATTGAACGCGATCAAATCGGCCGCATCCGGTGTGGATATCGTGCCGCCGAGGCAGCGATCCAAATGCCGGGCGATTTCGGTGTTTTGCCACTGGCCGTGGCGGAAAAGTTCGCGCAGGCGGGTGCGTTCGGCGGCCAGATCGGATTCCTCGGGGATCGATTCAGGGGCCGGCGCCAGTTGAGCCAGCCGGAACGGATGCCCGGCCCGCTCGCCCACGACAAGAGCCCGGACCCGACCCTGAAGGAGCAGATTGTACCGGCCGTCGGGGAGTTGTTCGTGATTGAGAATGGTGCCGACGCAGACGACGGGATCGATGGGCGGATGGCCGTAATAGTCCTTTTCCCAGCCGGGCAGGAGCAGGGCCATGGCGATAAGGCTGTCATGGGCCAGGGCATGGACCATCATGGCCTGATAGCGTTCTTCGAAGACGTGGAGGGCGATGACGGCGCGGGGAAAGAGTACGACATTCGGCAGTGGAAAGAGCGGAATGGCGGGTGCAAAATCGTGTTGCCCGGGTGAATTGCCCATGACAATTGGATCATAGGATCGACGGTGAACGAGGACAATGCGGCGCGCAGACCAGCCAAAGCGGCGACGGATGACGACCCGTCGGCCGTGGTTGCGCGCACTACACCCCCGTGAGTCATCGGGGCTTATCTGAATGTCCGAAAAACGAGACCTTCGCTCAAATCGGCGTAATCTAGATGCCGCGAAGTTCACGTTCGGCGCGATACCAGTTGTCGGCTTCCGAACCGCCGGTGCCCGAGCAATGAATCTCGAACGCTCGCTTGGCGATCATTTCATGTGTGATGACCTTTTTCGGCGCAGGAGCTGGGGCCGGATTGGATTTCGGGATCGGCGTGCCCCGGGCCGGGGTCTGTTTGATAACCGCCGGGGTCACCGGGGTGGAGGAAGACGGCTTTGAATACTTGGCCATGATAAGAGACTCCTTTCGCAAAACCTTGTGTATGCTTGAGTTAAGCATCCATGCGCTGGTTCCACGGCGCTAGCAAGGCCTTGCATTTACCAGACTTTTCGGTCCAATGCAAGTTGCCAGCCTAGCCCAAGTTCAATTAAATTGACACGGGAAAAATCACTTTCCGGCGAGCTTGGCGCGCAGGATGGGATTGATGACGGCCGGATCGACGCCGTCGCCGTGGGCCTTCATGAAGGCGCCCATGGCTTGGCCGAACTGCTTCTCGGTGAACGTGTTGGCTGCGAGGAACGCCGTCACCAGGGCTTCGGCTTGCTCGCCGGTGGCCTTTTTCGGCAGGTATTCCTCGACGACGGAAATCTCGAAGTCGAGCTGTTTGACTTCGGCTTCGCGATGATATTGAGCCATCTCCTCGCGGGCCTTGCGAAGTTTTTTGGCATAGGCGGCGACGGCCTGCTCGGCGGTGGTCGGTTTGGGAGCCATGTCGATGACTTTGACGTCGCTGATCAGCATGCGGATGACCGAGAGCTTGTCCTTTTGACCACTCTTGAGAGCGGCTTTCATGTCATCCTGAAGGCGCGATAACAGATCCATGTTTTGCTCCGGAAGGAACTTTCGTGTAGGATACGCGGGAACGAGGGGCTTTTCCATCGCATCCGCGGAGTTTGGCTGAGGCCAACGGAATGGAATTCCGGTTGCGGTATTCGTAGATAAGCCCGAAATCCCACAACGCCGGACGGATGCGGAAAACGATCCGCTTGCTCCGGCCACGAGTGCGCTACATGACGATGACTGAACCGCTTGAAGGAATCCTGGCCATGACCGACGAACGTCAGGATGGCCAGCTTCGTGACCCTCTGCATCCGCTGCGCCAGGTGCGCGGCGGCGTGCTTGTGCATCGGCAGATGATCCGCGATCTGCGGCTCAAGCCCGGACTCATGCTCCGCGGCGACCAGCGCGGAAAACATCTGGGACACGTCGTCTCCATCGAGGGGCGAGATCCCGATGAATGGGCCGGCAAGACCGCCCTCTACGACGGCACCGCTCTTGATCCGCAGCCGGTCATCAAGCTCGAACACAATCCCGCCGAATGCACCACGCGCATCATCGACATGCTGGCGCCGGTTGGGTTCGGCCAGCGCGGCCTCATCGTCGCACCGCCGCGCACCGGCAAGACCATCCTCCTGCAAAATATCGCCCGCGGCGTCCATCACAATTACCCCAACGTCCAACTGGTCCTCCTCCTGGTCGATGAACGGCCGGAGGAAGTCACCGATATGCGCCGCAACGTGCCCGGCCAGGTGTTCGCCAGTTCCAACGACAACACCGTCGAAAAGCACCTGGATCTGGCCCAGCTTGTCATCGAGCGATGCAAGCGGCAGGTCGAGTTCGGCGCGGATATCGTCGTGCTGCTCGATTCCCTCACGCGGCTGGGCCGGGCCTTCAATACCGGCGGACCCAGCGGCGGGCGCACGATGTCCGGCGGCCTGGACAACCGCGCCCTGGAAATTCCCAAGCGGCTTTTCGGCGCCGCCCGCAAGATCGAAAACGGCGGCAGCCTTACCATCATGGCCACCTGTCTCATCGACACCGGCAGCCGCATGGACCAGGTTATCTTTGAGGAATTCAAAGGCACCGGCAACATGGAACTGACGCTCGACCGCAACCTGGCCAATCAGCGCATCTGGCCCGCCCTGGACATCTGCGCCAGTGGCACGCGAAAAGAGGAACTCCTGCTTCCGCCGCGTGATCTGGCGGCCGTCCGGTCGATCCGCCGCATGCTGATGAACATGAATCCCACGCAGTCGATCAAGACGCTGCTGGAAATCATGGGCAAGCAAAAGACCAACGCCGCCCTGCTGAACGCCGTGCGGGTGTGAATCGGCTCTGTATGTCGTTGGCTCGACAGGTGGACTATTATTGGAAAGACATGGATGGCCGTCGGAATTGCGGAGGCGACATGCGACAAATTAAGGACTTTGTGGACACAGTCTTTATCCACTATTCCCAGGATGATGGTTGCTGGATCGCACACAGTCTGCGCACGGATCAGGTCGGCACAGGCGCGGACATGGGCCGTGCCCTGGCTGATCTGATCACCGCGGTCGATCAGGTGTTTGAGCTGGCTCAGAATGATGCGACGATTCAAGTCATGTGCGAAGCCCCAAAGGAAATTCAGGACCGCGCGGCGATGGGCAGGAAGCTGCCGAGAGAGTTCTTCGAGGTGGCTCACAAGATTGCTCGCGGTGAATGGCCTGCCGAGGTCACAATCACTGCGGACAATGACGCGGAATTTACGGCCGAAGTCGCGGAAGGCATTCGTTAAACTGGCATGTCGCAGCCGCAAGTCAAATGGGGTGTGCTTGAACGGTATCTGATTCGCCGCAACTTTGTTATTACCAGCAGCGGAGGCGATAAGATCGTCATCGCACCGATCGGATATCCGGGGGAGCGTCGAACGGTCCGCATCGGCCATACTTCTTGCGGGCGGCCGGGGTTTCAGGTGAAGCCCGTATACCTGTCGCAGATCAAGAATCGGTGGGGAATTACGATCGACGATATCCTGGCGGAGTAGCGGATCGTCCTGACTTTGCGATTCCTGCCGCGTCGCGCGCCACACCTGGCTCATTGATTCTTAATATTTCGAGGATAACGATGGAATGAATAAGTGATTGGGGCCGTGCTGTCGATACGGCCATGCCAACAAAGGATCTGCATCATGAAGAGAATTCTCGAAACGATCATCTTGGCAACCTGCCTGGTGCTGGCCCGTTGGCCGATGGGGGCGCTGGCGCAAAATGCTCCGGCCGCGGCAAAGGTGGGCGAACAAATCCCATCGGAAGACGCCGTCCTCAAGGACTTCCATTCTCTGGGTCTGATCGATGGCCATGTGAACATTTTCCGCTGCGCCTGCCCCGTGCGCGACATCGCCGGCGCGATGGCGACAACCCAGCCCACCGACGCCAATCTGGCCGCCGCCAAGGCCCGCTTGCAGCGGCTTTACGATCTGGGCATTCGCACCGATATTTCCTTTCAGAGTGCGGTTGGTGATGAGGCCAAGCCCGACGAGTCCACCCGCGCTATCGCTCTGGAAAAGGCCGCCGCCGCTCTGGTCGGCTTGAAGTTCATCAATGACCCGATCGTCAACTCCGGCCCGCATTCCCTCGAGGACATGACCGATGCCCAGGTCATGACTCTCCTCGATACCGAGAGCACCAAAATCCTCTCCAGCGCCCGCGACGGCGGCGTGGTATTCCACTGCTCGGCCGGCCACGATCGCACCGGCATCGTCGCCGCGTACATCCGTATCAA